>Ga0335074_10001860_pt1 | contig 28616 bp, 27 predicted proteins | sample Lox_Sample_23_FD_206715 | JGI IMG/M metagenome (GOLD analysis project Ga0335074, IMG submission 206715) | Soil microbial communities from Loxahatchee National Wildlife Refuge, Florida, United States - Lox_Sample_2.3 | ecosystem: Environmental > Terrestrial > Soil > Wetlands | place: USA... | reverse complement strand
CTTGTCCCTTCTGCCAAATGATGGCGTGGGGCTTGCTCGACTTGAGTTCATCATTGCGAATCATATTCAGGCCCATCCGATGGCCCTGCTGCATTTTGACGAGTTGACCGATTCCTCCGTAAGACAAAAGCTGGCCGACCTGACCGCGCTCTACAAGAACAAACCCGACTACTTTGTAGACCAGCTGGCGAGGGGCGTGGGGCTGATTGCCGCCGCGTTCTACCCGAAACCCGTGATCGTGCGGCTCTCGGACTTTAAAACGAATGAGTATGCACATCTGCTGGGCGGGAGACAGTTTGAACCCGTTGAGGACAATCCGATGATCGGGTGGCGAGGCGCTTCACGATACTACAGCGACGGATATCGCGACGGATTCGCGCTGGAATGCCGCGCAATGAACGCGGTGCGTGAGAAGATGGGGCTGGCAAACATCATCCTGATGGTCCCATTCTGCCGGACGGTCGATGAGGGCCGCGCCGTACTTGCCGAAATGGAGAAGAACGGATTGAAACGCGGCGCAAACGGGCTTGAAGTGTACGTAATGTGCGAGATTCCGAGCAACGTAATTCTTGCTGATGAATTCTTCAAGATATTCGACGGATTTTCTATCGGCTCGAACGATCTGACGCAGCTGACGCTTGGACTGGATCGTGACTCCAGATTGCTCGCCAGGCTTTTTGATGAACGCAACGAGGCTGTGTTACGGATGGTAAAGCTTGCTATCGAGGCGGCCAAGCGAAGCGGCAAGAAGATCGGCATCTGCGGACAAGCACCGAGTGATTATCCAGAGTTCGCGAAATATCTCGTGGAGCTTGGGATCGATTCGATCAGCCTGAACCCTGACTCCGTGCTGAGAACCATGAAGACGATAGCAGAAGCAGAGCAGCATAGCGGTGCAACCATCGCCGCCTGAGGCCCCGATTTTAGGAGGGCGAATGACATTCCGAAATCGACAGCGTGCCGGGCAAGAGCTGGCCGAGGAACTCGGTGACCTTGTGGGAGTAGAAGATCTGATTGTGCTCGGACTGCCGCGAGGGGGCGTTCCAGTCGCGTTTGAGATTGCCGAGTATCTGCACGCGCCTTTGGATGTTTTCCTTTCCAGAAAGCTGGGGGTTCCGGGCCAGGAGGAACTAGCATTTGGAGCCATCGCCGCGAACGGCGGCCGATATCTCGATCAGGAGATTGTGGCCGCCACGGGTCTGTCGCCCATAGAGATCGAGAAGATCGCGCGAGCGACAGAAGAGAAATTGCAGGAGCGTGAACGACTCTATCGTGAGGGCCGTCCTCCTCTCCATGTTGAGGGGCGTACCGTAATTCTGGTTGACGATGGGGTGGCAACCGGCGCAAGCATGTACGCAGCCCTGCGTGCCCTGCAAGGCATGAATCCCAAGCGCCTGATTGCCGCCATACCTGTGGCTTCCAGAACGGCATGTAACTTGCTGCGACCTCATGCGAATAGGCTTGTGGTGTTGCAAGTGCCGGAGAACTTTTATGCAGTCGGGCAGTTCTATGATGATTTCTCGCAGGTCTCTGACGGCGAGGTCATAGATTTGCTGCATCAAGCGGACCTTGCACCTCACGGCAAGCCAGTTCAGAACGATTGCCCCTGATGATTGGCGCTCATCCACAAAAAAATGTTGAAGACCTGCAATGCTGCGGAGTCGGACCAAAGGGCGGAGGATACGACTATGCTGCGGCTGACACCTCGCCGCCCAATTGCTTTCCTGAGAAAAGAGTGAATACCGGACATTTCGACTTGCTTATCACTTCAAACGCTGTTCCGTAGCTGGGGACCTTGTCCGCCTGATCGGGCCCGTGCACGCCCATTACAATAAAGTCCACACGCCTCTCAATTGCCAGGGCAACAATCTCAGCGGCAGGGTTTCCCCTGCGCAACATGCATTCTCTTTTCACCTTGAGATTCGACATTTCGCACGCCAGCGCCTTCAGGGTCTCTTGGCCCCTACCGCTCGTCGCGCCGTCCTCAACGTGCAGGAGCAGCAAATCGCCGTTCAGGTGCGCCGCCAGACATTCCGCATACGGTAAAGCGGAGTGTGATGTCTCGGAAAAGTCAGTCGGAATGAGGACGCTGTGCCTGTACGTGCTTTTGTACGCATTGGAGCGGGCGCTCGCGCCGACGGTCAGTACTGGACACGGCAGCGAGCGCAAGAGCAATTCTGCAACCGATCCGAGCGTTCCGTCCATTTTGCCGCTTTTCCCGTAAGTCCCGACGACAAGTAGGTCAATGTTGCGCTCCCGCACCAACTCCTGCACAACCTTCCGGATCTCTCCTGATCGGGCCAGGACAGTACAAACGATATTTTCGTGGGAAAGCGACGACGCAATCCGATGTAGCTCTGTTTCTGCCGAATCCAGCTTGTCGCTGAGTCCGGGATCGGAGTGCTCGGTCACGGACGAACTGCCCACGTCGACTACATGCAGGACGAACAATTTTGCATTGAATGCCTGGGCTAACTGTTTCGCGTAGTTCAGTGCGCCATAGGAGCCATCGGAAAAGTCGGTGGCTACCAGAAGCCTCTTCATCGTAAATTCGCAATATTCACGCATGGCGAACCCTGCCTTCTTCAATCGGCCAGTAGATTGGATGTCATTTCGCAGTGCTTTGGTCGACTGAGTCGGGGCTGCACCAAACAAACTGGTGTGCACTTTTCGACTGCAAGTTCACTCTAAGCTTGCTGGGCGGCACCTCCCGTGACAATGATCACGCACCAAGACGGTGGGCAGCATTCGAGCTACGCCATATTCTGCGCGGAGTTCTCTGATAGCGATTCGGCGGGCCAGGGAATGACCGCCGGGATGCGGAAAGGGAAACTTCGAGGTCGGGGATCTCTATCGTGCTGATTCTGTTGGTGGACCTGGTCGGGATCGAACCGACGACCTCTTCCATGCCATTTCGGCAACGGCTCGCAACTCATTGAAATTGCACACCACAAATCGCGCTACAACACGGCAGAATGCACAGATTTTTCCCGTTATTGGACCCTTAATGGACCCTCGGACAATTCTTCCTTTCTTTAGGGCTCAAGAGGTGAGTTCCGCAGCTGGGACAGCACGGAGTCGAGGAACCATCTTGCCCGGTCATCGCGGTGGTCATTGCGCAGAAACAACACAGTTTCAATCCATAGCAGCTTGTCGGTAACGGGCTTAAACAGCACACCTGTGTATGAGAGCCGGGATGCGAACCGGGGAAGAAGCGCTACGCCGAAATTGTGGGCCACGATTTCCATCGTGTGCGTCAAGGACAGAACCTCTCGGAAGACAGGCTTTGCGCCCGTGCTCTCGATGTATTCGAGAGTGCTGTCATAGAGGCCGGGATGAACGGCACGCGGCAGGAAAAAGACCCTCTCACCGTCCATGTCCCGAGCTAGCACTGTCGGCTGCTTCGCCAGACGGTGGTTCTTCGAGACACAAAGACAAAAGGGTTCCCGCGCAACGGGCTTTATCCAGAGATCTTCTCCAAATATAGGAAAGACGCCGAAGGCTGCATGCAGCTCGCCGCGCAGCACACGGTCGATGAGTTGCACCGTCGTGTCGCATTCCAGGACCACTCCGGTTTCAATACCTGAAAGACTCCCATCAGAGAGATGTCCCGGAACCGGTCCCGATCGGTTCAGGGTTTCGAGAACGGGAATCAGGCGACTATGGATGAAAGCGGAATATCCGGCACGAAACGGCCCACGTTCGATCTGCGCATGGTAACGGGCGAGGTCCCATGCGCGCTCGACGTGCGTGATCGCTTCCTGGATTTCGCGGACAAAGAGACTACCCGCGGGTGTGATGGCGAAGCGGTTGCGGTCCCGTTCAAAGATTTTTGCCCCAAGATCGCGCTCCAGCCGGTCGATACTTCTGGCGATCACGGCAACGTCGATGTCGAGACTCCTGGCTGCTTTATGGAAGCTGCCCGCCTGTGCTGTGAGGACGATGAACTGTTGCGTCCTGAAGGGAACATCGATTGCTCGGTCTATGCGCATAGGATTCACCTGGAATGCGGAGGAAAATCGCAGGAACTGCGCGTGCTTGCAGCCCCAAGGACAACACCGGCAAAGGTCCCCCTTGCTCCCCAGCAATTGCTACGCGGACATAACTGCCAAGACAGCCGGAGTACCCGTACATTTACTTAAGGCATTTTCCCCGCGGCCTTGGGGCGTGAGGTTGAAGTTTTTTTGCAAGCACCTCCGCCTTATATACTGGAGCCGTTCGTAGAGAAATGATCCGGACAACCGCTCGCGTATGCCGCCACAAGGTCGCATCTGGCAGGAGCTGACATGGAGTTGGGCCTGTTCGACCGGGAACCCGGCTTCGGATCAGAAGCTGGAGGCCGCTGCAAAGACAGCCTGGCCCTATGCCCTTCTTTGCGGCTGGACATATCTGAATGACCGCGACGCAGCCTATGACATGATGGACCATGCCGTTCAAAATACGTGCGAATACCTCGTCCGGCACCCCGAAGTGCCACTCGAAAAGGCGACCGCGCGCATCCGGAGCGTCATCCGGCGTCACGCCAGGCAGCTCGCTGCCAAGAAAGCGCCTGAACTTGCATATGGGTCACTGAAAGAGTTAGAGAAGCTGTATTCCAGTCAAGCGAAGGCCGAACAAAGAGTCTATGCAAGGGAACTTCTTGCACGGCTTTCGCCGTTCGCACAATCGATCGTCAAATGGCGCTGGCTTGGTTATTCGTGGCGGGAGATCGCGGGGCAACTAGAAATGGACCACACGGTTGTCCGGCGGGCTTATTTCCGGGAGGTGGAGTCGCTGCTGCGCACACTCTCCCAAACTGGAGATTACACCTCATGCGATTGAACTGGCGTCGACCTTCGTCGGCTGAGGACCGCTTTGAAGCATGGATCGGGCAGCGCCATCAGGAGCGAGTGCTCGCAGGGGAGGTGACGGCAACGGGTCCATGCCCTGACGAGACGTTCCTGCGGGACCTGGCGCGCAAGTCCAAACGAATCTCGCTCTCGGATCCACGAGTAGATCACGCGGCTAACTGTCCTCTATGCATGAACCGGCTCCTTATGTTCCGTGCCCAAGCTCGCTCGCACCGGCGGCAAATCATGCTGGCGACAGCGGTTGCTGCGTGCCTCGTGATCGCCGCTACATCGATTGTGTTGACGCGAAGTGGAATACGCCGTCACTCTCCGGAGGCGAACCTTGCTGTTGTGCCGGAGACAGTCAATCTCTGGAATGCCGGCACACTCCGAGGACAGCAGTCAAACCCGCTGCAATCCGTATCCCTGCCTGCGGCACGGGTAAGTGTAACCATCATCCTGCCCCGCTTCAGCGAGCCTGGGAGATATCTGGTGGCAGTGACTCGTGACCAGGCGGGCGGCGACGTACTTGCTGAAGGAACAGCAATGTCCCGTAAGAGCGGGGACCGTGAAGAAGTTTCGGTTGAACTCGACCTCCGCCATGCCACGACCGGCAAGTATTTCCTTGCCACGACCCATGAACGGGACCAGAGCTCCTATTATTACCCGCTGCAGATCAGATAGCCGGAAGTAGATCGTTGGATATACGTTGCCGTAGATGGATCAGGGCGAGCTGAATCAACCCTCTTCTGCTTTGCTGTAGTTGCGGATGATCTCGACGGCGCGCAGAAGCTGGCTGTCGATGCCTGTTCTTTTCTGCCGCCAGTCAAATGCAACCGGCTCGTCTACCTCGATGGGTATGCCTTCCAGGGTCTGTCCATTCCAGGTGTAATAGGCGCCAGTAGGCAGCGCCAACCGATACCCACGGCCCACTTTGACCGAGGTGGCGGACAGCAGCCTGCCGGCCGTGTTTTCCCCAACGATGGCGGCCAGATGGTTTTCTTTTGCGAAAGCCACAATCATCTCGGCAGCGCTGGCCGTATGACGGTCTACGAGCAACACAATTTTCCCATGAAATCGTTTGGGCCCGAGACCTTCGGTTTGGAGCACGATGGGTTTCTTGGTTGCCATCGCAGGGCCATATTTCAATGCCAGTGGCCAGATGGCATTCTTTGACGTGGGAATCCCCGAAAACCGGGGAAATCGATGTTTCTCTGGCTCGCGATTCGCTCCGGCACGGCACCGGTCCAGTGTAAATCCTACGGGAATCCTGTCGGGCGTGAGCAGGCTCATTACACGAAGCGCTCCCAGCCCTCCTCCCGTATTCCCGCGCAGGTCGATGATGAGCCGCTCGATGGTTCCGAGTTTTTGGACCGCATCGGAGATTTCATTGGCCACCTCGACGCCGATCATTCCCGGAAACGCGGCCACCTTCAGATAGCCGAGGCCATCCTCCAGATGCCGCGACTCGACAAGCGTGGGATTCATGTAATGCAGCTTTTTACCTTTAGGTTGGGCGACATCGACAGAAACCCTTCGCTGTTTGTCGTTTCTGCCGACGATCTCCAGCTCCGTATGCTGACCCATGGCAAAAACCGGATGCTCCGGCGGGATGATCTCTTTGCAGGCAACACTCAGAAGAATGTCCCCCGGCTCGATTCCGGCCTTCGCCGCGGCTCCGCCGGAGTGGACATCCTGGAATATCCATCGCCTTCCGAACGGTGTCTCATCGGCCAGGTAATTTGCGCTCAGCGCGGCCCGGCTTGAAGCCCGGCGGGCGCTCGCGTGGAAGAAGCCTAGGTGGGAGCTATGCAGCTCTTCAAGCAGCCCGCTCATGGCCTCCTCGAAACTGTCCGCGTCTTCGGCGCCTTCGATTTTCGCCCGATGACGCTCGACGGCTGCCTTCCACTCGTCGTTCAGTTTTCCAGGAGCATAGAAACGCTTTTGCAGTGTGGCCAGTACATTTTGGAGAACAGTCCGTCGATCATGTATAGAAAGCTCGAGCGCGGGGTTATCAATCTGCTTCGGCGTCATTGACCGCTCCTCAACGAAACTTCCCTGCTCACTCCCGGAAAGACGCCTCCGCTCGGATCGCCGTCGAGCACGAAGCCCGCCCAGAAATATGGCGGCGCACCGTCATGCAACAACTCCAGCTGCGCCTGCCGCAGCGCTTCCGCCTTTTCCTCGCGGTGGCCGAGGTTTTCATAGAAGCTTGTCATCAGGTGTGCGGTTGCCTGGTCCTCGACTTGCCAGAGTGTCGCGACCACACTCTGCGCCCCCGCATCGATGAACGCATTCTCGATGTTTGCAACGCCCTCTTCGCCGACCGGCCCTACGCCCGTATCACAGGCGGACAGTGTTACGAGACTGGCATTCAAGTGAAGGTTCCGGATCTCCCGCACCTGAAGCAGCCCGTCATCGATCGGCGGCTGCTCCGGAGCAAAAATCAGCGCGGATCGGTCGGGAAACTCCGGATCAACGTACCCGTGGAGCGCCAGATGGATGACGTTGTACCTATAAAGGGGAAGTCGCTTGAAGTTGGTCTCGGTTGCCTGCGCGCCCAGAAGAACCGTCCTCGGCTGCGTGAAGTCTTGTGCAACGGTTTCAACCTCATCCCGGCTCTCCGGCAAAGCCACAAGCTCGCTCCGTTCCGGTCCCTCAACGGCGCGGCGAATCGTGGCAAGCAGTGTCGTCTGCGGCGCATGGCTGACCCAGGCCGCGACGCCGAGGTAGGACAGCTCATCTCGCTTTTCCTGGCTTTCTCGATGCCTCAGCAGATCGAGCACGGTCCCTGAAGGAGCCACAGTGACAAGGTGAGACGCCAGAATGTAATGGCCATCGTTCACCAAGGCTGAGAAAGGCAACAGATGAAGCTTCCCATCCGGCACTACAATCAAAGCCCTCTTCTCCCTGAATTCCGGAATCCTGCCGAGGAGTTCATTGAAAAGCCGCTGTCCCAGCGCCGGATCGGTCGCCTGTCGTATCAGCTCGGACCGGTATCGCATCGCGTCCTGTTCCAGAACGCTCCGTGAAGACAGAGCATAGCACCGGATTGTATTCCGGGATACAGCGAGCGCATAGGATTGCGGATTTGCCAGCACGTATTCAAGAAAGAGTTCAGATGCTCCGAGGTCGTTTTGTAACTGCGCAAGGGAAACGGGTTTCGGCGGCACATCATTTTCTGGCGAATTCGGATCGAGCTGTCGCTCGGTGCTATAGATCGCACTGAGGATGTGGCCTCTTGCAACTGTGTTGTCAGTGTTGAGCAACTCGACATTTAACTTCGTCAAGTGCTGCTCTATCGGATTCGGCTCGTGCGGCGCTATGACAGCATGGTCCGTCAGAGCCTGGATCTCCACCCGTCCGCGCGCCCGCTCAATTAAGTGGAATGCCTCGGCCAGCCTGCCCTGCCGGATCAGGGAAGCAAAATATCCGGCATACACGTCTCTCAGATCATTGAGAAGATGACGCTCAATCGACGGCGTTGGCACTTTGCTCAGAAGCGCGTCCAGCATGTCGGCGCTCTTCTGGTACAGGGCGTTCGATGCCTTGGTCTTCCCAAGCTGTGCCATGATCTGCGCTTTGATGGCAAGGTTCCTGGGAACGAAGTACATCTCATCGGGGATGTGCTCGTTCGCCTGGATTGCCTCGTTGATCGCATTCAGTGCGGGCTTTAGTTCTCCTTGATGCAGATAGGCTTGAGCAAGCAATCCATCCACTTGTGTCAACCCACGCCAATAACCAAGCTGCCTTGCATATTGGACGGACTGGACAAGGTCGGACACGGCTTTGTCCCATTGGCCTGCATTCTCATAGACACCGGCTCTTGTCTGATAAAGCTGGTAGAGATGCCCCACCAGATGATAGCGGGACACCCGCTGTAGTTCCTTTTCAGCCAGCGCCAGCGCCTCCTGATTTCTGCCAAGCCCGCTGAGGGCCTTGATCTTCGCAGTGATGGCGATGGTCGGATACGCAGCGCCTGGAGTGTCTTTCGCAACCCGGATGGCTTCGTCGAGTGGGCTGAGCGCTTCCTGATATTTATGGAGTTCGACCAGCCCTGCGCCGTACACGCTGGCATATCGAATATGAGCGGCAGGATCGGAAACCTTCGCCACCATCCATGCCCGCAGCACGTCTTTCTTTGCCGCCGTGATATCGCCGAGCAAAAAGGCCGCGATCCCCTGTTCGCCCACCGCGCGCGAGGCCAGCAGAAAATGGTGCTGCCGGATGGCAAGCCTTTCGACCTTTGCCCAGGTCGCGCGCGCCATCCCAGCGTCGTAATTCGTCTCTAGCATTCCAAGGATCGTCAGGATGCGAAGCCGCGTCTCGGAATCGTGTGCTTCAGGAAGTGTCAGATCGTGCCGGAGCAGCGCAACCTGGGCAGGGATTGTGATCGATGATTCGCTCTCCGCTGGCATCTCGCTGACTTGGGCGTAAAGGGCTTTGGAGAGATCACCCCTTTTCCGAAACTGAGTCTCTGCCTGGCGATAGAGTGGCTCTGCCGCAATCCAGCTGTTGAGCCACGACATCTCGTCGGCTCGCTCCAAGAGCGCCTCTGGCGTTCGAGCATTCCTCCGGCGGAAGACGTGATATCCAACCGCACCCAGCGAGGCAACCACAAGCAAACCGGCAGCGATGCGAAGTGAGGGAGAAATAGGGTCTCGCATGGCGCTCCAGCTATCTGGTCGTTAATGGTGACAGATTTCAGTTGACTGATCAAATCGGCGGTTTCGACACAATGCTTGATGGTTCACATGGAAAAGAGCACATAAGTCTTTTCCAATCGAAAGATGAGCCTGAAGGAATCGAAGGGGAGTGGGATGCAGGGCTCCTTTCTTTGATGGGATGAGCCCGCACTAGCAGCAGGAAAGAATGTCATGAAACTGAACAGCAGTAGCCGTGGGGAGGGAATGTGGGAATCGGCTTTATCGATTCCCACATTCCCTCCCCAGCGCGTAGCACGCGATTCATGCGCTGAGGCGGAGTTGTTCAAAGAGCTTTGCCCTTGCCTGCTGCATGCGCATGGCGGCTTCGGTGTCGCTGTGCGCTTGTGCGACCCGCAGCAGAGCGTTCGGAGTTGATCCGGGGCGCAGGTACTGGGCTGGATTGTGGAGCGCCAACAGCGTTTCCAGCGGAGTTTGATAGCGCCGGTAGCGGATGCGTTTTCGACCCTTCGGGTCGATGGAGACCTCGGGCTGAGCGCAGGGCCGATGATAGTTCAGATAGGGGTTGAGGAAGTCGCGATAGAAGCTGTTGAGCGGCTCAGCGCCTCTGGCATCGATGTCGCTATAGCCGAGGTGCTTGCGGATGACGGCGCCGTTCTTGGTCTGCTCGATGCGCAGCTTGTCGAGCAGGCGGGCCACGGTTTTGTTGAGGAACTCGCTGCCGTAGCACCACGGGAAGGAAGGTTTGCTGGAAAGAAATTCGTTAGAAGGCTGGGAGATCGGCCGAGGGCCACGGCGGTGGGACGTGTCCGGGTGTAGGTGCGTAGCCGCTCCTGGTAACGGCTGCTCTTGCGCAGGTTATAGAGATGGCCGACCGAGATCGCCGAGAGCCGCTCAAACTCGGCCTTACCGAACAGATGATACTCGCGTTCGAGAATGCGCCGCGCCACCTGCGCCCGGCTCAGCCCAGTCATCTTTTCCATGTAGCGCCGCAACAGACCACGCGCCGCCTTGCCCTGCGCGGCGTACTGTTGTCTCATAAGGACCTGCTCGACCCAGCCCATACACCTCGGCCCGATGCCTGCCCTGGAACTGAAGACCCTCGCTGGTCGCCACGAACCGGCGGATCTCCTCCATGCTCAACTTCTCTGCCTGATACACGCGGATGTTCAATCCCCAGCATGCCTTACCCCTTCAGGCTCATCTTGTGTTGGAAGAGACTACATATTGACATTCGACATGATGCGCGGTAACCTTCTATCGAAGAACGATAGGGGAGTATGAACAGCCAATCAACAGAACTATTACAAGGGACGCTTGATTTGCTCATTCTGCAAGCGCTCGCATTGGGATCACGCCACGGTTTGGGCATATCAGAACGAATCGAGCAGATGACGCATGGCACTTTCCGAGTAGGCCCAGGCTCCCTCTTTCCTGCACTTCATAGGATGGAGGGACGCGGCTGGCTCTCATCTGAGTGGGGTCATTCGGAGAATAATCGTCGGGCTCGATATTATCGGTTGACAGCTGCTGGGCACCGACAGCTCAACACAGAAACAGAACGCTGGGGGCGCATTTCGTTTGCGATCTCATGTGTTCTTGAAGCAAGATGACATGCCCGCAGGCTAAATTAAAAGGGCGATACGAAGATGTGGCATCCAAGGCAAATCCAAAGCTTTTGGAGGAATTTATTTCACCGCGAGCAGCTTGAGCGGGAGCTTGATGACGAGTTACGTTTCTATCTAGACGAAGTCGTAGATAGGAATATTAGCCAAGGGATGTCGTCCGATGAAGCCAGGCGTGCTGCAAGGATGAGCATGGGCAGCGTTGAACAAGTGAAAGAAAGAGTTCGTGATGCACGCGTAGGAGCGTGGATTGCGAGCGTTGTTCAGGACCTGCGCTATGGCCTGATCCAGTTGCGTCGAAACCCCGGCTTCACAGCTGTCGCGGTGATAACGCTCGCGCTCGGAGTTGGAGCAAATACAGCGATCTTCAGTGTTGTGGATGCGGTGCTTCTCCGCGCACTGCCCTTCAAGGATCCCAAGCACCTCGTGATGCTTTGGGAGACCGAGCCAAGTGCGCCGGGAGGACACTTTCCGGTTGCTGGCCCTGACTTCAAGGACTGGCTTGTACAAAACAATGTGTTCCAAAACATAGAGGCAGGAACCCAAGATAGAGGAGTACTTACGGGCTCAGGCGAGCCACTGTTGCTCACGGGTGATTCTGTCTCGCCTGGAGTCTTTGGGCTATTGGGTATCCAGCCTCTCTATGGTCGGACATTTATCCCAGACGAGTCCGAACCTGGCCGAGGTCACGTTATCATTTTAAGCTATGGATTATGGCAGCGTGCCTTCGGTGGTAATAAACGAATAATCGGCCAAAATATAACGCTAAATGGCGAAGCTTATAGCGTGGTTGGTGTTATGCCGCGACAACTGAGGTTTCCAGAAATCTGGAACTGGAAAGCCGAGTATTGGGTTCCTATAAATTTTGCCCAGCCTGCCTGGAAAGAAGATCGTAGTACTCACTGGCTTTGGGTCATGGCGCGAATGAAACCCGGTGTTACTATCGATCAGGCTCGCGCGGATATGGGCGCGGTATCCCTCCGCCTTGCACAACAATACCCTAAAACCAACAAGGGCGTGATCACTAAAGTTGTTAGCCTGCACGATCAGTTGATTGGTAATGTTCGTCCAATGCTGATGGCCCTTTTCGGTGTGGTAAGCTTTTTATTACTAATCGCCTGCATAAACGTTGTAAGTCTTCTCCTCGCAAGAACCATCGCCCGTGAGCGCGAAATCGCCGTGCGACTCGCCGTAGGTTGCCGACGCTTACGGATAGTTCGTCAATTACTGACAGAAAGCGTATTTCTATTTGTCTTCTCGAGCGTAGTTGGCCTTGCAGTGGGCTGGGGTGCTCTGCACCTGCTTTTACACACTGCCCCTTCAGGGTATATTCCAAACGTGACGCAAGTTGGCTTGAACTCAACGGTCTTTGCGTCTGCCTTGCTCGTTGCTTTCCTTGCTGGGTTGCTGGGTGGGCTGGTTCCAGCAATTCAATCTTCGCGTATGGATTTGCATGAGACGTTGAAGGAGGGCGGACGAACACTTTCCTCTCCGCGCCAGCGCTTTCGCAGTATGCTCGTCATTTCTGAAATCGCTTTAGCACTTATGATGCTCTTTAGTTCCGGCCTTGCAATTCGTAGCCTTGTTCGATTGCTTGATGTTAATGCTGGGTTTGACGCTCGGAATGTGCTTACGCTACGCGTTTTTCTGCCTAAATCTTCTTACCCTAAACCCACACAGGTCGTTTCGTTTTACCAGCGTGTTCTCACTAAAGTACGCTCATTGCCAGGAGTAGTATCGGCGGCGGCAGCCACTGAACTTCCACTTCTAGGCGGCAACAACACTACGGTTTATGCTGAAGGTCATTCATTTCAAGAAAATGGTTCGTCTGCGCTCCTGGCGGAGATCTGTTGGGCAACGCCACATTATTTTCGCACGCTTCATATTCCGCTTCTGAGAGGGCGAGACTTCGCAGCATCTGACACAGCATCCTCGCTTCCTGTTGCCATCGTCAACCGGACAATGGCGAAGTTGTTATGGCCACATGAGAATCCTATAGGAAAGCGCTTCACGGAAAACCAAAATAGTCCCAAATGGATCACCGTTGTTGGCGTAGTGGGCGATGTACACGTATCTGGACTCAACAGCGGCCTCAGTCCTGAAGCATATTTTCCAGAGTATCAGGACGCAAAGCCCACTATTGTCCTCGGCTTGGTGCTTGTAATCCGTACAGTCGTCTCGCCAGACAGCCTCGTTTCAGCAGTGCGTAGTGCCGTGCAGAGCATTGACAACAATATTCCAATCTATCAAGTTCGCCAGTTGTCTGAGATCGTTTCGGCGTCCTCGGGACAAGAGCGGTTCCTTGCTCTCTTATTAATGCTGTTTGCAGTGGTCGCCCTTCTACTCGCTGCCATTGGTATATATGGGGTTCTCGCCTACTCAATAGCTTCGCAACGGCATGCGCTCGGTATTCGCATGGCCTTGGGCGCCAGCCGGCCCGATGTATTGCAACTTGTCTTGATTCAAGGGATGAAGCTTGCTTTTGCCGGTGTTACCTTTGGCATTGTTGGTGCACTCGTATTTTCGCGATTGCTTGCTAGCTTACTTTACGGTGTCAGCCCAACTGACCCGCTTACATTTTTCTCAGTATCGTTCATTCTGTTGGGAGTGGCGTTTCTCGCCTGCTACATTCCTGCACACCGAGTGGTTGGAGCTGACCTAATGTTAGTTCTCCGGGGCGAATAATGAGATGTGAAGCCCGATCGAGCTAGAACACGGTGAAAGGGCTAGCGCACCTCGACTACGCGCTAGCAGTCGTGCACTGGCATGGAATGTAAACAAGCAGTGTATTTCTCTGAACCTATACCGTTTTTCGCAGCACAATATTACGATCCTGAAGGAGCAAAGCAGATATGGCAGAAGCTCTGAGAAACAATGGCAATAGGGCAAAGCTCGGTCTGCAGCATATAGCAGACCTTAGCGATTTGGTACAGGTGACGCACCGGAACCCCGAAGGCGAAGATAACATTCCTGAAGAAATTGTCCATGCTGAGCTAGAGAGAATCCTTAGCAGCAGTACTTTTTGCAGTGCTGACCTTCTAAAAGAACTATTAGCCTTTCTTGTTCGATGGTTCCTATCAGGTAAGAAGCGCGGGCCCAAGGAATATACGATCGGCGTCGAAGTATTTCATAGGCGCGCTGCTTTTGACCCTCGTTTTGATCCAATTGTGCGTGTTCAAGTTCATCGGCTTCGCCTGAAAAGGTATTCAAAACACCCAAGAATGTATTCTGGTCGCAGTACTCCCGTTGATAAACTGCAGTGTGGATAGAGAGGATGAGCACATCGCTAACTGGATAACACAACGTATCACTAATGTATTGGCTGAACTGCCAGGGATTCGTGTAGTATCGCTGACGGCAATTACCAAGTTTAGGATTCCCACGCACAAGATTTCCATCAATAGCAATAAACCTCAACCTGCTAACGTGCTTGAAGGCGCAGTACGAAAAGCCGGCAGTCGGATCCGAGTAGAGTTGCGGTTGGTGAATTTTCCGCTCGGCTACATCGCATGGGCCAGTAGCCACCACTGGGAAATAGAAGATGGGTTCGTGCTGGAAGGCACAATCCGGAAGGAAATGACCTTTGTGGCGAACCAACTCCTCCGTGATCGCCGGAGTGCGTAAGGACGAGCGAAAGTCAGGAGGCCCACCTACCTGTCTTTCTAATCTGAAGTAAATAGAATGGTACAGCAAGCATTTGCTTCTAAACAATTTCCCAAGCGGTATAGAGTAAATAAAGGAACCTCTGAAGAACTCTCGCATCCATATCCTGAGCGACGGTCACGTAGTTTTTAAACAGATTTTCAGAGAACTTAGAACGATTGGCTGCAGGAGTATGGTGAGCTGATGCCCCCTTGCTTTTAGTCCACGTAAGTGAGATGGCATACCACAGTCGGCTGCGATTCCCCTCATGCCGCTCCGGCTGTAACACGGGCTCCGCCGCTCCGGCTGTAACACGGGCTCCGCCGCTCCGCGGTTCGTAAGTCACTTTTCAGTGGCTGGCTATCGACATGGCGGAGGCACACAGCAATATCCAGGATACCGCTTCACTTATTTATGGGACTGGTTTGAATGCACACTACACTCTTTCGACGGATCCATACCAGTCTGCTCGCGTTCGTTGCTATGCGATTCGTGTTCCTGGCATTCAGATATATCGATGGCTATTCGTGGAATTCCAACGTGACCATAATCGTTTGTTCTAGAACCGGTCTTCCTGAACCGTAGAACCAGCCAATACATGTAACCGGTAAGCTGATCGTCCGTGCAATAACTAATAAGCTGATGCAACTTTTGCCATGGATGGTGTTCGCGCGGCATAGCTCTACGAACGTAGCCAGGGAAGAAATAGGCCTGACCAAAGTCTCGATCGAATCGACGACGCTGACGGAAAAGCCAAGCGCCGTCGGGCACTAGGAGAAACTTTTTTGTGCGCATTAATTCAAACAGTTGAGTATACAGATTGCAGTGTCTACTGCACTCCTCGATGACTGAAGTTTCATTTTCCAAACCGTACCCCAAAATTGTTCTAAATGGATGTGTTTTATGAAGGACAGATTTGGTCTCAATTGCAAAAAATTGACCCCCAAGGTAGAGGCTAGAATTGATGCCGCGAGCAGCCCATGTCAGGTCTAACCAGACAAGTGATTGTGAAGCAGTGACTATGTCATATTTAACATTTCGGAAGATCAGCTTATTTGCGCAGGAGAATGCAAAATTGCACTGCACGTCTTTTTTACGGGCACTGCTTCTGGCTATGTCTAGAAACGGCTCACACACATCGATGCCAGTCACGCAATCCGATGTCCTCGCAATCTCTAGTGTGAGACTTCCTGTTCCGGCCCCAATGTCCAACACTCTTGTGTCACGCCGAATTGCCCCCTGCTCTACTATGAGGTGACACACCTCATAGGGGACTTTCCGCTCTCTAGCGTAGTACGATGCCATCCTTGGCGTATAGGGACCATGTGGCTTTTTTTCGCCGATCAATACGCCCACTTTGACAAGCTTCTTAATTGCGCTGTGAAGCGATTGGGTTCTATCTGGTGTCATGAAATCTCCCCAACGCTTGGAGAAGACGTCTATGGCCTCCTGCGCCGTTAATGATTGCTTACAGGAAAAGCAGGAGATGAGAATCCGAACGGCTTCTGAAATCCGAATGGACCGTTCAGGTCTAGCAAATTCGTATGCAATCATGTCGCCGTTTGAATCAAATGTATATGCAAATTGGTCTGACTGGCGAAGTGGAGTAGTCATTATGCGGCTGGTTGCGGTTCCTCGTTGCTGTAAATTCATAGGCAGGCTGATTATCCTGAATCAGTTATCGCTTAGACTGAAGCCTTAGGGAATAAGGGTCATCGCTGTCGTGCAACAAGCACACTTCAGCAACACCGAGAGCGGGCAAAAGTGATGGAGCCGTTTTTGGTGCGTCAACCTTAATGACCTCCTTCGCCAATTCCATGCTAGATCGCCGATAGAGTACGGCAATTCGATAGAGCATGGACCGGTGGTGGCCCCAGAAACCATGCCCGGTAACATCATCGACTGGCGATATGTTTGATGGCGAGGCGCTGTCCGCTGAAGCAAAACGTCTCTAGCCCCATCTGGCAGGCCATCGCAGAGCTGCTGTACGGGACACTTCAATTCAATGGTCTCCCTGATCCCCCGCTGCGGCAATAGTTGCAACATGCGCTTGATCTGGTCCTCTGAATAAGAATCACAAACAGTGCTATGTAATGTGGTGTGCATCTTTCCATCAAATAACTAAAATAGCCCTCCTGTCACTGCATCAACATCAGCAATCGTCAGGCTACACTGTTTATCTATACCAAACCGTGGACAGAATGCTACGCCTGCATAGTCTGGTTTTGCAAACGACCTTCTAAGCAAACATTGATTCGGATAAAGCGCCTTTTCGCTCTCGTAGGTATAATAAAACCAATTACATACAAGCGTTAACTTGTGGACTCTGGTTCCTTGACGGTAACCGTTACATACAGTTAAGTGTGCGAACAAAACCGTTGGCTTGAGGAATTTGTAAGAATAAATGACAACGCAACAATATCTTAACCATCAGTGATGCTCGTTGCACGCGCACTTTGTGTAAGTAATCGTGACTGTGAACCGTTAAGTAACCCCTCGTTGCTTGTCGTACCCAGTATAGCCGCCGCATAATTCCAATGCTGGCTAGAAAAAAATACTGAGGGGAAACTACGTATTATGGGCGACAGTTACGACGTTCTCTCTGATGAGTCGGAGAGTCAAAGACGGCTAGTCCACATCACCACGCCACCGATGCCAAGATATAAACCCTCGCGCTTCAATGCGCATACCACCGGGGAGGATGGGACTCTTATTCTCTATAACACTTATAGTGGCCATAGCTGCGCATTTCCACCCATTGCAGTTGCCCGCGTTCGCCCATATCTCTCCAAGCAGGGCGTCTCAGGGTCCCTCACAAAGCTTGGACAATACCTCTTAAAGAAGGGATACATCGTCAGTTCCGAAACAGACGAGGGCGCTAGATGGGATATTCGTTATGGGATGCAGCAGTATCGCAGTGACACACTGCAGTTGATTCTCCTTTCATCCGAAGACTGCAATCTCCGCTGTGTGTACTGCTCCCAGGAGTTTAAGCGAGACGTAATGCTACCACGGGTAAGAGATGGTATACGGAACCTTGTAAACTCTCGGATCGCGTCGTTGCGTATGCTGCAAATATCATGGTTCGGCGGCGAGCCCTTGTTAGGTTACGAGGCAATCGAGGAACTTGCCCCATACTTCCAGAAGCTCAGTCTGGACCATGGTGTTACATTCTATTCGGAGATCACAACCAATGGATACCTATTGACTCCAGAGCGCTCCCGGAAGATGTTGGATTGGGGGATCGTGAATTACCAAATCACAATCGACGGCTCTCCGCTTGAGCACGACAGGCATCGACCTCTGAAGGGTGGCGGCGCAACCTTTCATCAAATCATCGACAACGTGGTCGCGATGAAAGAGCATCGTGGGCGATTTAAGATTCATTTGAGAGTTAACTTCGACAGGACGACCGCGGGCAAATTGGATCCTCTTTTCAGCTTGCTCCGGGCTCGGATTGGAGACGACGACCGATTCCAGATGCGCTTCGCGCCCGTGGGAAAGTGGGGCGGAGCCAATGATGATGAACTCGATACATGTGGCCTCCGGGAGGGTATTACTACGTGGATGGAGCTAACGGACCAAGCTAGGTCCACAGGACTTAAGGTCGAAGAGTATGGGCGATTTCTCGACCCTGGTAGTGGTCCTTGTTATGCTACGAGGCCGAATAGCTTTGTTATTGGAGCGGACGGAAAACTGATGAAGTGCACGCGTGTTCTCGATACAGACCCGAGCAATATCGTTGGGCACATCCACAAGGATGGAACAACTGAAATCGATGACGATAGATTATCGGCTTGGATCAAGCCCTATTATCGCTCAGATCCAATGTGCAATAAATGCTTCTTCGTTCCGTTATGCCAGGGAGCAAAATGCCCCCTGCCGAGAGTCCAAACGGGAGACCGACCATGTCCTTCGCAGAAGACGCTAATACGTGAAACTCTTCAATATGCGTGGCATGAGAAAGTAGCTTCTAGGGAAGGCAATCTTGTGCACATCAGCAATGTGCAAACGCCTTCTTGATCCCAACGATGTCGCCCATTTTTTTTAAGAAAGGAGGTGAGCATTGATGGCAGATAGCGGCAAGCCCCAGGATCCCAACCTTGTGGATAAAGGCGGGAATGACGAGATCGAAATTATCGAACTCGACGACAGGCTCGACATGAGCCTTGATCCTTTCGCATTACTGAATCTTGCGACAGTCATGCCGGATAGTAATGCCGTTAATATCGACTGCTGTAACTGTTAGTTCCGACCACGCATTGTCTGTTTCAATCATGATCGCCTCCGAAAGGACGCTTATGCTGGTTATGGATGGGGCGTGGTAATTAGCAGGGTTCTCGGCTACGGGACATACCAGAGGAGAAAGGAAGGGCGAATCACTGGTGTGTCCCGAAGCCCACAGCATATAACGGCATTCTGCATGTCCTGGATGCGACAGTGGAGAGTGAATCTGCCGTGACAGTAGCACAAGAAGATGGAAGAGTCGCAGACGTAGACTATCTGCAGAGTCGTGTCTATAGTCTTCCACCGGGGACTACAATCATTAATTTCGATTCAGCAACAAACAAAGAGTCTGTCTTAGTTGTGTCGAGGGGAAAATACTATGAGGTAAGCGGGCTCGCATCTCGCATTCTATTATCTATCAACATTTGCCCCAAGACCCTTAGCGAGATTTCTCATGATGTGAGCGCTGTTGACGGAGTATGCCCCAGCCGTGAGTCACTTCAACATACGTTGGATAGAATGGCTACCTTAGTCGATGTTGGAGATAGCAATGTAGTGGCGGGAGCGTCCATGACTATGGGCTCCAGAAAGAAGCGGCAAGTATCCAAGTCGTACTTCGCCGTTCGACTTCCACTACTCCCCAGTAAGTATGTGCGGTCAATAACACGACTCCTTTCGCCTGTGATGGCTCCTTCCCTAATGATATGGCTAGGATCCGTATTATTTTTACTCCAGTCAGTATTCTGGTACCTCCACCGAGGACTATTAGAATCGGTTCCAAAGCATTTGCCAGGTGGCATTGAATGGGTATTGTTGGCGATAGCGAGCTACGCAGGCCTTTTCCTCCATGAACTAGGTCATGCAACCGCCTGCAGGCGCCAAGGGGTAAAGCACGGTCCAATCGGTTTTGCAATATACCTCATATTCCCAGCACTTTACACAGACGTGACGGATGCGTGGAGGCTGCCACGACGGGGGAGGATCCAAGTAGATTCAGGCGGTATCTATATGAGTTTAATTGCCGCGACTACCGCGTCCTACTTCTTCGTTTTAACACACTTGGTCTTTTGGGCTATTTTGGTGTGGATATACGATTTTACGGTAATAGCGAATTTGATCCCCTTTGTCCGGATGGATGGATATTGGATTATAAGCGACATATTGGGAATTTCCAATCTAATGGCAGCAAACCTGGAACTTACAACCTGGCTCCTTTGCTTGGTCGCTCATAGAGAACATCATCGGCCTCGGGTATTGAGGTTGAAGTCAAAGCTCAAATGGCCATACTTGATATATTACCTACTATTTCTAGTATTCTGCTTCATTTCAGGTGCACATGTATGCATACGGTATCTGCCGTACTGGCTGCATTCTTTTCCCGGTCAACTAGAATATGCAAGAGCGGCGATCGCTCACACCCCATTGTCAATTGACGCACTGATGGCGGTAGTTCGCCTTACGCTTGCTACTATACCAATCATCGGTATCACACTATACGCTCTTCGTTTGATTAGAAGATTAGCGCAGCGAGCATCTTGATCGAGGTTGCCGGTAACACGGTGGCAGTATGAGATGGCCATGTAGGTAGGGTGTTCGATGAAGGAAAGGCATGTTAGCTAGCGAACCACACTGCGGGTCGACAGAGGTAATAGGCTACTTATCGCATTACTGCCTTGAACATGCAGTCACTAAACGACCCTCGTCTGTAAGACGAGGGGTTGATCGGGCGCATCGAATGAATTCGATAAGCGGGCCCGCTCTAAACAAGCAGCCGACTTTCAGTCGGTAGTCTCGTCTCCTATGGAGACTTTGACCAACGTTCTTCGCCTGAGGGCGAAGGGTTTCAACCGTCCCCGAGGGGACACTAAGGGATCCATTATGACGACGCAGCTGCCAACAAACGGGATGAACGAGATAACTTGGGGACGATCTGGGCCGGTCGTTACTTCGGCCAGACCATTCAGGCCTGATAAGTGTTCCGTACTGTTCTTCTCTAGGGGGCGCGGTCACGGTCATGCAATCCCAGATATGGCAATCGCCGATGAGTTGCATACGCTCGACAGCGCTATCGATATTCGTTTTGTCTCCTATGGTACGGGTGCCACAACTCTGCTAGAAAACCATCGGCAAGTAATCGATCTACAAATGCATGATACAAACCTTATGTGGTCGACCGTGGTCCGCGCCGGGCGAGTGATCGCCAAGATGAAGCCGGACATTGTCGTCTCACACGAAGAGTTTGCTGCCTTGCCCGTGGCGAAGATTTTTAATATACCCACCGTATTTATCACAGAGTGGTTTACATATGCTGCGACCGCGTCTATGCAAGCGCTCTTGTACGCGGATGATATTCTATTCGCCGAACAGAAGGGCTTGTTTGAAGAACCTCATTACCTTAAAGACAGAATCCACTATGTCGGTTCCGTGTTGCGCCGCTTCTCATGGACTAAGAGTGACCGGCACCGGGCACGTCACGAGTTGGGGTTGCCGCTTGACGGTACAGTGATTCTGGTCGCTCCTGGCGGCTGGGCCACTGAGGAAAGGGAACCTTTTGCGGAGATGATTCTCTCGGCGTTTGAAGCGATTGCGGCTGATCGCAAACTTCTTATCTGGCTAGCTGGCAATGATTATGAGGCGTTGTTAAAGCGTTGCAGCGGACGTACGAACGTTATGCTTAAGGCGTACGATTGGCAAATCGACCGTCTAATGGTTGCTAGCGACTTGGCCATCACAAAGGCTAATCGGATCACGGTCAAAGAATTGGCTGCCCTTGGCATCCCGTCCATCTCGATTTCTCATGGTGGCAATCCGATAGACGACTTGATAATAGGGCAAATTTCTAATAACACTTCTCTCACCGTACGAGAACTCGATCGAGACCTTCTCGCGCGACAGATTATGAAATCGTTGCGTAGGGCCATGAATATTGGAATGCATTCCCCTTCGGTGGATTCCAACTCATCCGGTGCACATTTAGCCGCTAAAACCCTAGCTTCCATCATTCAGAAGATCGGAAAGGAGAAGAAGTTCAGCGATTCTTGCAGCGGATGAGGACTGTTCGCGCTATTCCGTGCAATCCGATAACGAAGGATGCATGGAGATCGTGCTATTTTACACATTTGTGAGCCTAACCGTGTCTTCTGCGATGAGTGCGCAGACCCTGGGTCGGAGCAGGGGCAACGGTAGAGAGAAATGGCATAAATAGTGTATCTGGCTTCACGATAACACGCTTTATCAGAGACCTGTGCGTATGCTGCGGACTAAGGGGCATTATGAAAGCAGAAACAGACGCTAGACCAGAGGGCTTGACCTGCGTACTCCCTGTCACACTATCCGAATACCTTGCCGAAACTGATCCCATTTCTTCTTGGCGTCATTGTCCAAATTACCATACGCCCCTCCGTCTAGCTACGTTGCTAAGGTCCTTTCTGCGCTATTTCGATTCCGAAGATTTGGCGGAATTTCTGATTATAGCCCCAGACATAGAGATCGCTGCCATAGACAGTATTATCCGGCCGATTGTTCACGATGATCCTCGCTATGTAATCCTTGGTGAAACTTCGCTTGGGTTGGAATTAGACAGTGCAACCAAACAAATATCCAACGGGCCGCCAGGCTGGGTTATCCAACAGCTCCTTAAACTGCTCGCTGCGAATCGCGTGCGGTCGTCATATTATCTTACCCTAGATAGTGACATCCTTTGCATTAAGCCGGTCACCTGCGATCGTCTCTTCATCGATCAGCGTCCGATTACGAACGTAGAGAGGCCAGAAGACTATCTTCGGCTATACACTTCATCCATAGCTTTGCGCGAGTATCGTGTAAAACAAGACAGATACTTATGTTCTGCGCGGTGCCTTGGTTTTGATGGTGATCCCAATCGCAGCTATTTCTTTGGTGAAACGCCCGTGATCCTTCGCACTCAAGTCGTTAGAAAGCTCCTGTCATACCTGGACGAGCGCCTATTCCCTTCGTTTCAAAGCAAACTGCTATCTTCATTCGGCTGGACAGAGTATGGACTATATTTCCAGTTTGTCGAAAAAAAGGAAGGTATCGAGAATGTCTGTGCCCTCGCGTCTTGCGGGGATATGTTGAATCTCGAAGCATCGGTTTGGCTCCCAAATAAATGTTACCGTAACGAACGCACCTATAATGCAGAACATTTCAACGCAGCTCAAAACCATAGCTGGACTGGACCGTTCATAGCGATACAGTCATGGCTCCCAATAACATCGTGGCTTCCGCATGAATATCCAAGCGTTACAACCTTCTATAGCGATCTTATGGAGTGGCTTGATCTATAACAAGCAGAGTAAGATCTGGGAATCAAGCGATCAGGCCGTACTTGCGCAAAACGCTACGCATCTGCTTTGCCGCGACGGCGGGTGTATATGAACTCCCGAGCAGGATCTTTGCCGAAGAACAGAGGCTGCGCTTTAGCTCCTTATTTGAGAGGATGCGGACGATAGCGTCGGCATTCTCATGGGCAGTCTCGGCGATGAGGAGTTCGCGGCCATTCTTAACAGTCAGGCCCTCACAACCTTTCGCCGATGACACAACAGGGAGATCTGCGGCAAACGCTTCGAGTATCTTAAACCGAGTCCCTCCTCCGGACTGAAGGGGCACACAGAGCACGTCGGCGAGGTCATAATACGGCAAAGTGTCCAAGACTTCTCCGGTAATGAAAACATGAGGATTCGTTAAGGATGCTTCGAGAAGTTCCGGAGTTGGCCACTTGCCTACGATCAATAGACGAGCGTCCGGGATGCACTGTTTGACCAAGGGCAAAACGTGTTGGATTAAGAAAAGCGCTGAACTAACGTTCGGAGCGTAATTCATAACTCCGGCAAAGAGAATGAAGGGCCCGCGACAAGCACTTAGCAACTCGCTCACCATAGGCCGACGTTTTGCATCGACAGAAGAACGCGGTGAGAGTGGCTTAACAACGTTATGAACAACATCGATTCGCGACTTCTCAATTCCAAGTTCTTGCAATCTATCTTGATCGAGACCACTGCAAACTAAAAAGCCCGATACTGGAAGCTCTCTATGGACGGTCTCCATGTTATTCGCTGCGCGCAAAACACGCTCCTGGAATGCGCTGCTTCGGGATGATAGTGCTCGAGCAAGCTCTCGGTCTAAATGGCTCTGAGAGTTATGGCAGTCCATTAAAATAGGAACTTGTAATTTCGTAGCGCTGACATAGCGCCAGAGACATATATCTTCAAACAAGATAAAATTAATTTTTTGTCGTGCGATGTAGCGACTCAAAGCAACATGGCGAAATGGCGACCATATAGCATCAAAAGGGTGTCCGAGATAATTATTCCACCATTCAAGCTTGAGCGGTGCCGGGCAAGATGCATAAGGAGGCGGATCTTCCAGTATGAGCTGGTCTAAAGATAACCACGAGTGAATATTTCTGATGAGGTGACGAGGCGGCGGCGGGCGCCAACTGTCGTGGACCACCAAGACAATTACCTTCCCGTATGTACTCAGGATTGCGATATTGCGAAGGTTACGCATTCTCCCGCCGCCATTGTCTGGCCACGGAAATTCACGGGCGACTATCAAGGATGTCATAGAAGGTGGTGTGGCTCTATTAATCATTGCGGGCATATGGCTAAGTATCTCTTAGTCAATGCACTCTGGCCAGGCCAGATCAGCATCTCGTTCGAGGAGTCCTAATCCTTCGTATAGAGCCTCATTAGCTTGATGATAAAAAAACCCGTTAAGTGAGTTTAACTGAAGCGCAGAAGGCACCAATGTCCTCCCAATTCTCTTCGCCGGCCTATAGCCCAAAGGCTCAAGAATCGCCACAATATCCAGATTCTTATGGCCGTTTTCTACGAGGAGTAATGGTTTATGCTGCTGCAAAAAATAAGTTCCGCCAAGCAGGACTTCGACCTCATAACCCTCCACGTCTATCTTTATGGCAGATACCGCAGCATCCTTAAATGGATTATCAGGGGAAGCCGCTAACTCATCCAGAGAACGAACTGTTACCTCTGAAATTAATAGCCTAAACTGTTGAAAAACGTCAGCTTTGATATGTTGAAAAAAATAGTCAACTATATTCTTCTCGAGGCTTTGCAGATCAGGCTGAGGATTCATGGTTGATAGTGCTCCAATAGCTATGCCATTGAGTACTGGAGTCACATGCTGTTTAATCCCAAATGCTCTACCAAGCCCCACGGGCAAGAAGGATGATCGGCCATAGGTGAGCCGATTTAGTGATTCGAGAGGTTCAGCATACGCAAGAGTCGGCTCGAAGGATAAAATTCTTGATTTACATCCAGCGGCCCAAATTGAAGCCACGGAGTAGCCGAAGTGTGCTCCGATATCCAAAACTAAACTGTTCTTATCACGAAGATGTGAGAAAACTACATAATCATCATCATGGACCAAAGCAGTCGAGAGCTTTTGCGGATCCCAGTGCCTGAGTCCATCAAATACAACATTTGCATTTGACGTGAGAACCTCACCGTAGTTCGCATTGCGGTCGTCAAAAAAAGAGCTTAACACCCTTCGAATTTCGGATCTCAACAAGATCTCGGTCTGCTCATCTACAGAACACATCCACACTCCCCCACTAGCCGCTTTCGTTACCGTATTCACTTTTCACGTGATTACGTCAATTCATCCGCGATGGGGATACGGTTTGGGCCGAATTGGGCACTCCTTAACTTGGAACTTGTTTCACTGTGTCTTCTTCCAGTGTCAGGATAGAACGGCACCAACAAATGCCCGGAATATACACCTAGGCAGTTTGTGGGTCAAGAACCATCAAGCATTATGTACTCTTCCCCAATATCAAGATGAGCCTGGAGGGGTGGTCACGCAGGAGATTGAACATCCGTGTGCATCGGGCAGAGAAGCTGACCTTGGAGGAGATTCGCTGGTTCGTTAGGGCCAGCGAAGGAATCCGGCTTGAGAGCGAGGACCGCTGGCAGGGCTATAGCTGGGTGGAACGAGTGGTGGTTGAACAAGAATATGGTTGGCAGGGCAAGGTGGCGTGGGGCCTGTTGCGGCGCTGCATAGAGAAGGTGACCGGTGTGAGCCGCGCACAGGTTACGCGGCTGATCGCGCGCTATGCTGCCGCGGGGCGGGTCGAGGCGGCGTTTTCTGGCGCGCTACACGGAGCTGTTATAGGTACTCTAAAATCTTTAGAATCGGCTTTTGCAAAATCCCGAGTAAGGCCGAGCGGCGGCATTCTGATCCGGGAGGATGGAGGATACTGCGACCGGAGGATTTTATGGAGATACAGAAGCTGCATCACGACAGCTAGAGCGTCACGGAGATCGCCCAGCAGTTGGACATCGACCGCAAGACGGTGTGGAAGTACCTGAGGGAAGCGCTGTGGGAGTACGATCGTAAACCGAAGAGTTGGAAGATCGATCCCTGGCGGGCTTGGCTGCGGGAGCGCTGGGAGTAGGGCGTGCATAATGCCAGCCGGTCGTTCGGAGCGATGCGCAAGCGCGGCTATGACGGCTGTTACTCGCCCCATGCCATCGATCGGCTGCTGGGGGACCTTTTCATCGAGTTGCACACTCCCGGCCTGATCCGAAACCTCAACCTGCCAAAAGTGGGGAATTTTCAAGGGCCCGGATTCGAGGAAGTTTCAAACGACGTTGACACTGAGCAGTAGGGGCCTATTCAAAAGTTATAGCCCTGATCTCTGTGACATGCCGCCAGCCATCCTGGTTGGTGACATGCGCGACCACACCGATGGACCTTCGGCATTCGTCTTCGACGTCTTGCAGAGAGACACCACCGGAACCGCGTATGGCAAGCTGCGCCAAACGGCGCAGGGCGTCTTTGGCGCTGTTAGCATGAATGGTGGTCAACGATCCGCGGTGTCCGGTGTTGAGCGCATCGAGGAAAACCCGCGCTTCGGGCCCACGAATCTCGCCCACGATGATGCGGTCCGGGTGATGCCGGAGGACGGCTCTGAGCACATCGTCGAAAGTGATTTGGCTCTTGTGGGTATCGAGTTGGGCTTCGGCGGAGATGACGTGCGGCTTCCTGATATAGAGTTCCGCCACATCTTCGAGGATCAGGATGCGATCGCTTATGGGGATAAAACCGGCGAGCACGTTAGCGAGTGTGGTCTTGCCTGAGCTGGTCCCGCCGGAGATCAGGATGTTTTCCCCGCGCCGGACAGCATCTAAAAGAATTTCCGCTTGCTCCGCTGTCAACATGCTGCGCTCAATCAGGTCGCACATGGTGAAGTTTCGCGAGGTGAACTTGCGGATGGTCATCAGCGGTTCGGGGTGAACCACGGGAGGAATCATGGCGGCCAGGCGGCTGCCGTCCGGTAGCCGCAGATTCAGGATGGGCGAATCCGCATCCAGCTTCTTGCCGAAGCGGTTGGCAATTACTTCCAGTCCGGTCATAAGCGCGCCTTCCTCGAATCGAGTCTCCGGTTGAGAATGAATCCGTCCGTCTTTTTCAATCCAGACTGAACCATCGGGGTTGACCATGATCTCTGAAATAGCCTGATCCAGCAGCAACTGTTCGATGGGTTGAAGAAAAGGGATGATAATTTCATAACTCATTGGCGTACCCTCCTCGGATCGAATCCAATGCGCTCCTGTTCAAACCACGTCATGGTGACGGGCAGGAATTCGGGCTTGAGATAGCAGTAGGTGGGCGGCAGCGGGGCCACGCCATCAAAGGCCACTATGACAGCCTGGGCGTTCTTGAGATTGAAGAAGACCTTTTCGTCGAAGAGCGGTTCCTTTTGTTTTTGATATTGTTTGGAGGCGGAGATAGAGCCGCGACTTGACGCCGTGCGACCCGAGAGCCAACCGACGTTGGCATTGGTAGAAGACTCGGAGACGGTGTAGCTGATGCGTGTTCTGTCCGCCTTGCCGCACAACTCGGAGGCATAGCGCGCGGTTGCTGGATCACTGGTGGTGAGAAACACCTTCGTCCGGAATGCCTGCAGCAGGGTTTTGACGCCTTCGTTGGGCAGCGCGTCGGTCAAATTGGAGATGCTCTGCGAAGCCACGATGGGGATGCACCTAGGCTGGCGGGAGAGCGACAGGAACCGCTCGTCGCCTGTCGGGTTGTCGCCGCCCACGGTGGCGAAGTTCTGGTATTCATCACAGAGAAAGACCGTCGCACGCCAGTGCCGGTCTGGGTCTGCATCCATTTTGGGGATGCGCAAGAGCACAGCCCGCTGGTAGTCGATCTTCATCATGGTGCCGATGGTCTTGGCGAGGGCCGGGTTCAGGGCCACCGGGAACTTCAGCCCGACCACTTTGCCGGACTCGATCAGGTCCTCGAAGGGCGGCAGGACGCGGCCCCCGGGATCGGAAGCGCAAGGCTTGCCTTCGTAGAGTTCCTTTGGAGGGCAGAAGACGCGGCGAACGTCAGGATCGGTCTCGAAGAGCGAGAGAAAGACGACGATGCCCTGGATGATGGAGGTCTTGACTTCAGAGCGGAAGAACTTCCAGTGCTCCCAGTACCAGTACTGGATGCTGTCGAAGCGGTCACGCTGCGCTGGATCGTATGCTTTACGGGTATAGACACCAAACCGGCCCGATATGTTTCCGGTCAACAGCCGCTCCAATTGGCCGGTCCAGTCCGCCAGATAGAGTTCCGCTTCACCATGCCATTCAAAT
>Ga0335074_10001859_pt1 | contig 28621 bp, 22 predicted proteins | sample Lox_Sample_23_FD_206715 | JGI IMG/M metagenome (GOLD analysis project Ga0335074, IMG submission 206715) | Soil microbial communities from Loxahatchee National Wildlife Refuge, Florida, United States - Lox_Sample_2.3 | ecosystem: Environmental > Terrestrial > Soil > Wetlands | place: USA... | reverse complement strand
TGTCGGTCGATTCTTCGGCGGGCCCGGAAATAATCAGAGGCGTCCGCGCCTCGTCGATCAGGATCGAGTCCACTTCGTCCACGATCGCGAACTGGTGCCGGCGCTGCACGCACTGCGCCAGATCGTACTTCATGTTGTCGCGCAGGTAGTCGAATCCGAATTCGTTGTTCGTGCCGTAGGTGATGTCCGCCGCATACGCCGCGCGCCGCTGCACGTCATCCAGGTCGTGGACGATCACGCCGACCGTGAGGCCCAGCATCTTGTAGATCGGGCTCATCCACTCCGCATCGCGCCGCGCCAGATAATCGTTCACGGTCACGATGTGGACGCCCAGCCCCGCTAGGGAATTCAAATACGCCGGCAGCGTCGCGACGAGCGTTTTCCCTTCGCCCGTCTTCATCTCCGCGATTTTCCCCTGATGCAGCACCAGCCCGCCGATCAACTGCACGTCGAAGTGTCGCATCCCCAGCGTGCGCCGCCCCGCTTCGCGCGTCAGCGCGAAGGCAGCCGGTACCACCGGCTCGAGCGCTTCCTGCAACTTTTGCTTGTAGTCGGGATCGTCGCGGTCTCCGCCCTCGAGCCCCTCCGCGACCTCACGACGCAGCGCCGCGCCACGCTCTGCGATCTGCGCGTCAGTGAGATCCTTCATCTCGGGTTCGAGCTCGTTGATCTCGTCGACCAGCGGCTGTATCTTTTTGATGTCGCGCTCGTGCCTCGTCCCGATAAATCGCGCGACTACGCCGTCTATAACCTTTTCAACGTCCATGTCGTGTCTTCGCCGCGTCCCTCGGAATGCCAATCCCCGCCTGCCGATCGCGGGCAGGTCCCGATTGGCGGCTCTCTTCGAATTCGATCCGTATCTAGCGCTTAGATGCGCGTCTCCCTTGCATTGTAGCCGCTCGGCATCATTCCCGCAAAGCAGCCGGCGCGGCGAGTTGCCTTGCCGGTTGCCGCATCGCCCCTACCGTCTCGCGCCTTTGCTCTTGCCGTTGCGGGTGCCGTTGCCTTCGTAGGGCGGCTTTTCAGGTCGGCGGCCTTTGCGTGCCCGCCCTTGGCAAGGGTAGGTTCTTCCCCGCGGAAAACACCGCTTGACACATAAGTCGGACTCCGATATATCTGTATCCGAGTATGAAGGACGAGCTCAAATCGCTCTTGCCCCTTTCTCCCGCGACCTTGCACATCCTGCTGGCCCTCGCGGCCGAGGACCGCCACGGCTACGGCATCATGCTGGAAGTCGCGCGCCAGTCCCAGGGCCACTACGAGCTTGGCCCCGGCACCCTCTACGACAATCTCGAAAAACTGATGCGCCGGGGCCTCGTGAACGACGCGCCCCGCCGCTCCGCCAACGAAGATCCGCGCCGCCGCTATTACCGTCTCACGGCGTTCGGCCGCCGCGTCCTTTCCGCTGATTTGGAGCGTCTTCGAGCCGTCCTCAAGGAAGCGAAGGCGGCGCTGCCCGCGATCGAATCGAGAGGCTCGGCATGACGCGATTCCTCTATCGCATGCTGATCGCGCTGCATCCCCCGCGTTTTCGCGAGCGATTCGGCGACGAAATGTTATGCGCCTTCGACGAATCCGCGCCCGATCGCGCCGGCCGGCTCTTCGCCGATGCCTTCCTTTCGCTCCTTCGCCAATGGTTCCTCCGTTCGGGGCTCTGGAAGATGGCGAGCGGCGCGGTGATCAGCAGCCTGCTCCTTTGCGGTTGGGGATACTCGATGGCCAGCGCCGTCAACCTGTCGCTCAGCCGCGGAGCCTGGTGGCACGACAAGATCATCGGGAACCCGCCTTTCGCAGAGCCGGTTGCTCCGGTCGACGAAGCCCAATTCGAACGCGATGCCGCACAGGCGGTGGCCATCCTCGCCGGAATCCGAAAAGAAGAAGCGCAAAAGCGGCACTCGCAGCGGCACGACCCTCCGCCATCCCTCAACCCGCACAACGACCTTCGGACGACCACCACCAAGGGCTAACCATGATCGCACTCGAGGCGAAAGGCCTTCGGAAGTGCTACACGGCCGTGCCCGCGGTTAGCGACGTGAACTTTTCGGTCCGCTCGGGACAAGTGCTCGGCTGCCTCGGCGCCAACGGCGCCGGAAAGAGCACGATTGTGAAGATGCTCACCGGCTTGTCGGAGCCGACGCGCGGGCAGGTGCTTTCGTTCGGCGCGAGTATTCACAAGGATCTCGTCGTGTATCGGCGGCGCTTGGGCTACGTCCCGGAAGAACCCGAGCTCTATTCGTTCCTTTCAGGTTGGGAATATCTCGAACTGGTGGGAACGCTGCGCGCGCTGGAACACCGTCGTATGGAGAAAAAAATCGATGCCCTGCTCGAGCTTTTCTCGCTCGCGCCTCACCGGCACTCCGCAATCGGCTCGTATTCGAAAGGCATGCGCCAACGCATCCTTCTGATCGCCGCCCTGCTCCACGACCCCGAAATTCTGATCCTCGATGAGCCGCTCTCAGGGCTCGACGTCGTTTCCGCAATGGTGGTGAAGGGCCTGATTAAGGCGCTCGGCGAGCGCGGCAAGGCGATCTTTTATTGCTCGCACGTGCTTGAAGTCGTCGAGAAAGTCTGCTCCCACGTGATGATCTTGCGGAAGGGCACGGTGATCGCTTACGCGCCCACGGTGGAGTTGCAAACGATGGCCGGCCGGTCTTCGCTTGAAGACGCGTTCATTCATCTGGTGGCGGACCGGGACGCCGAGCAAACTGCTAGTGACATCGTTTCAGTCATAAGCGCTGCGTGAACGCTTCTTCCGTGAACTACGCCAAAGAGTTTTGGGAACGTCTTCAGCAGAGGCCGTTTCCGCGGCTTGTGCGGCATTGCGTGGATCGCATCTTTTCCGGCGGCGAGAGCGCTGAGCCTGGCGAACTCGACCCTGGCATAGGTACCGTCCTGGCCCTGCTCGCCACTCCCGGCGCCTTCGCTTCGCTCTTTTTGACGGACCATTACGGCTCGCTGATCCTCTGGCTCAGCGGCCGATCCACCAGTTTCGATCCATACGCGATGTCGTCATCCGACGAGTACTTCTTTATCGTTCTCGCGATGGTCGTGGCCGGAGCAGTCGCGGTGTGGAAGTGGGACCGTTTGGTCCCCGACCGCCGCGACTATGCCAACCTGGCGCCTCTACCGATTGGAAGCAGCCGCATCTTCTTTGCGAACTTGGCGGCGCTTGCCTTGCTTGCAGCCGTTCTTTCTCTCGACGTGAACGCGGTCTCGTCGGTTTTGTTTCCGCTTGTCGTTTGCTGGCAACAGTCGCCGATGGTCTTCCCGACATTCCTTGCGACTCACGCGCTGACGGTCGTGCTCGCAAGCGCATTCGGATTTCTCGCGGTGTTTGCCGTGTTGGCCATTTTCATGGCGCTGCTTCCCTACCGCGTATTTCGCAAGTTGTCGGTTTACGTGCGCTGCGGAATCGTTTTCCTTCTGATGGTGCTGCTCGCCACGAGTTTTTCCGTCCCGCAAAAGATGCAGCGCCTCGGGCATGCTTCACGCGCTTGGACCCGCCTGCCGCCGCCCGCGTGGTTTCTCGGCCTGTGCCAGACCCTGCGCGGGCTGAAAGGTTCGGTTCTCGTTTCCCTGGGCGATGCTGCAATCGTTGGTTTGTTCGGAGTGTTGTTGTTTTCGCTCGCCGCCTACTCCCTTTGCTATGCACGCTGCTTCACGCAGGCGGCTGAAACCCCGTCAAACTTGACTCGCGGGAGCGCCCGGCCCACGACGCTCGCTTTTCGCGTGCTCGATGTGCTCTTCCTGCGCAGCCCGTTCCAGCGCGCCGCCTACCGCTTCGCCTTCCGTACGATCTTTCGCAGCGAGGAGCAGGCGTTTGCGCTCGGCGGATTCCTCAGCCTGGGAATTGTGCTCGCGTCGCAAAAGCTCTTGCTGGCAGTCGGCAAAAAGCCGCCTCCTGCGGCCAACGCGCTTCCATCGGCGGAACTTTTGAGCGTCCCGCTGATCTTGGGCTATTTCCTGATTCTTGGCTTGTGGGGCGTCTGCGCGATACCCGCGCCTTTGCGCGCGAACTGGGTGTTTCGGTTCCATCTCGATCCTCGGACACGCGAATGCGTGCCGCTGGCGCGCAAAATTATTCTCACGTTCGTCGTGCCCGGGCTAACGGCATTTTGCCTGCCTGTGTATGCGCATTTCTGGGGCTGGCGAATCGGCGCGCTTCACACCGCGCTTGTTGCGATTTGGTGCGTGCTCCTGATGGAGGGTCTGCTGGTCGGATTCCGCAAGATTCCCTTCACCTGCTCGCTCCCGAAATTCAAGAGCCACGCGATCGTCAATGCGCTGCTTCTTGCGCTCGCCTACCTCGCGTTCACGTCGGCAACCGCTACGATCGAAAGCTGGGCGCTCGCGGACCCGCTCTGGTATATCGCGTTCGTTCCCTTCTTATTGGGCGCCTTGTTCGCCCTGTATTTTTGGCCGAAGACGATGCTCGACGCCGATCCCGCGCTTTTGTTCGAAGAGCAATCGGTCAGAGTCGTCGAAGTCCTGAATCTCGGCAGCTAGCGGGATGAGCAACAAGAGCAGAGGTGCTTACTCGAAGCGGCCGCCACGCCAAAAGCGGCGCCACGAAAGACGACGCAAAGGTGGCGACGTCACGACGTGGCTGAGGAAACTTGCGGCGCAGCCGGCAAACGCACGAGGCGCGCGTACGTCACCGACGGCAGGCCCAGGATTTCGTCGACCACCGATCGGCTGACTTCTCCATCGAGGCCAACCAGCGCGAGCGCTTCGGAGCCGCCAGCGGGCGCGCGTCGGCCGAGCGCGAACGTGGCAATATTGATGCCGAGGCTGCCGAGAGCGGTACCGATCCGGCCGATCACGCCGGGCACATCGACGTTGCGCGAGAGCAGCAGCGTGCCCTCAAGCGGCGCCTCGAGCGAAATCCCGTCAAGCGCCAGAATGCGCGGCGACCCGTCCTGCGCTACAGTACCCTCCAGCGAAAATTCGCGGCCGCCGTCGGAGACGGACACTTCGATCGTGTTCGGATATCCGCGCTCGCGCCGCCGCGTAGTCTCCTGCACCACGATACCGCGCGCCGACACTTCTTCGGACACGTTCACGAGATTCACCTGCTCGCCGAGTGCCGCATTGAGCGCGCCCATCAGCACGGATCTGCAAATCACGTGCGAGCCGATTTCCGCGGGTTCGCCGGCGTACTGGATGCGTACCCGGTTCAAGCTGCGCGATGGCGCGGCCTGCGCAACGAACGATCCGAGGCGCTCGCCCAATTCAAGGTAGGGACGCAAGCGCCGGTATTGTTCGGGCGAAAGTGCGGGCATGTTGACGGCGTTGCGAATCGTGCCGTCGGCGAGATAATCGCGAAGCTGCTCCGCGATCGCTGTTCCCACTTCTTCCTGCGCCTCGGCTGTCGATCCGGCGATATGCGGCGTCGCAATCACGTTCGGCAAGCCGACGAGCGGCGAGCTTTTCGGCGGCTCCTGTGCGAACGTGTCGAGCGCGGCGCCCGCCACGTGGCCCGATTTCAGGGCTTCGGCGAGGGCGGCTTCGTCGATCAGCTCGCCGCGCGCGCAATTGATGAGGCGCACGCCCTTTTTCATTTTCGCGATGGCCGCCGCGTCGATCAGTTTTTCGGTCTGTGCGCTCAGCGACGTGTGCAGCGAGATCACGTCCGAACGCTCGAGCAAATCGTCGAGCGGCACCAGTTCGACTTGCTGTTCGGCGGCCGCGGCTGGCGTCACGTACGGATCGTACGCGAGCACTTTCATCTCGAGCGCGCGAGCGCGGCGCGCCACTTCGGTTCCCACGCGGCCGAGCCCTACGAGGCCGATCGTCTTCCCGCGGAGCTCGGTGCCGGAAAACGCGGACTTTTCCCATTTGCCCGAATGAATCGAGGCGTTGGCCTGCGGTACCGCGCGCGCGGAGCCCAGCATCAGCGCCAGCGTGTGTTCCGCGACGCTCACGGAATTTCCACCGGGCGTATTCATCACCAGCACGCCGCGGCGCGTCGCGGCATCCACGTCCACGTTGTCCACGCCGACTCCCGCTCGCCCGATCGCGCGAAGGCGCGTGGCCTTTTCGAGCAGCGCCGCCGTCACTTTCGTCGCGCTGCGAACCACTAGCGCGTCGGCGTCGGCGATTTCGCTCGGCAGCGCGGCCGCCGTCGGCGTGAGCACCTGCCATCCGGCGTCGCGCAGAAGCGCGATTCCCCGTTCGCTGATCTTGTCCGCGACAATAATTTTCATGGGGCAACAAGATTATCGGGAGGCCGCGATCGTGTCAATTGCGCTTGCAGCTGTTTGCAAGCACGGGCCAATACGAACGTGTGATATCCTTTTTCGCACCACTACAAAAGGGATCACACGAAAAATGGGATACATCGAACGGATCCAAAGCGATTTGACCGCCGCGATGAAGGACAAAGACGAGCTGCGGCTCAGCGTCTTGCGCATGGTGAAAAGCGCCCTCAAGAATAAGGAAATCGAGAAGATGAAGCCGCTCGACGACATGGAGTCGCTGCAGGTGCTGCAGACCCTCGTGAAGCAGCGCCGCGAATCCGTGCACCAATTCACGCAGGGCGGCCGCAAGGACCTGGCGGACAAAGAAGCCAAAGAGATTCTAATCATCGAGGAGTATCTCCCCGCCGCTCCAACCGACGCGGAGATTCATCGCGCCGTCGAAGAGGCCATTGGCGAGGCGGGTGCGGACTCGCTGAAGCAGATGGGCGCCGTAATCAAGGCGGCGCGCGCGAAACTCGAAGGGAAAGCGATCGACGGGAAAATTCTAAGCGATCGCGTGCGCGATCGGCTGAGCGGAAAGTCCTAACCCCGACGCGTGGCGAAACAGTTCGATTTCTCGGCGCGGCACACGCCCTAGGGAGTGGCAGTCGCGGTTGCGACGCGCTTCAGCACCGCCGCCGACCGCTGGTCAGCCGCAACTTCCTGCAGAAACGCCTGAATCTCCGGCAGCTTTTCTACCGGTACCATCACGTCCTTCACCTCGAAGGTCCGCTTGTAGTGTAGCGCGCCGCCCGCGAAGGTGGTCTCACTCTTGTAACTGGCATACGGACAATCGGCCTGTACGGGCTTGGGAAGGTCGTCGACTACGTAACCGGCGGGCAGCGTGATGTCGAAGACATCATCCTGGCGCGTAGCCTCATCGAATTGGATCGGGTACTTGCGCGGCTTGTGCTCGGTGAAGAGGCGCAGGTAATTAGTGTCCTTGTCACCAACGACTCGGGGCCGGACGAACAGCAGATCGCCGGCAGCGCTCGCATATCCGGGCGAGACGAATTTGTAATCGAGCGCGAGATTCTGATCGTATTGCTCGAGATTGCCGATGGATGCGCCCGTGAGAGTGAAGCTGTTCAGGGAGTTCGCCAGGAAGTGATCCAACACCTCGCTGCGCTTCGACGGCTGGGATTCGAGAAATTGATCGCGTTCCTCAGCCGCCGGTCCACCCCACTCGAGTTCTCGAATCTCTCCCGAAAGGTCACCGGTTGCGTTCAGGTTGAACGTGGCCGTGCGCAACAAGCGGTTCGTCGCCCCGGGCAAAAGCGGCAGCGAGATCAATTCGCCGCCGCCCGGAGCGACAACCAGGCCGTAAGAGCTCTGCTCGTACCAGGGGATGTAGCCCAGCGGGACCTGCTCATTCGTCGGGTCGAAAATCAGCAGGCGGCCAAGCTTTGGGTCATTCACAACGGAATAAAGCGTATCGCTTGGGATACTGTCGGGAAGACGGATTGCCAGGATGGCGTGATTGAAATCCATCGATGGATAGTTCGGGAGAACGACTCCTCGTTCCACGTGCACAAGCACGTAATACGAGTCGATGCCGATTACGCTCAGCATCGAGCCGAGAAGCGTGGCCTTATCCTTGCAGTCCCCGAACTGGTGAGCAAAAACCTCGGCTGCGGGATGCGGCTGATAGCCGCCGATGCCGATCTCCACGGCGAAGTACCGAATGTTTTTCTGCATGTACTCCGTGATCGCTCGCATCTTCGCGATCGGATCGGAAAGTCCTGCGGTGAGGGTCGCCACTTTCTCCTGGATTTGGGGCGACGGCGTGCGGCTCGACTGTGTGAGCGTCGAGTACCAGGCTCCGATGTCGTTCCAGGAACCGGTCGTCTTGGACCGCATCGCCGGATCGTGCGGGAAATACTTCAGCCCCATCCATCCAGCAAGGGTTCTCCATGCGGGCATGTCGGGTTCGACCTCGATCGCCGGAAGATCCTTAACTTCCCACCTGTACTGAGTCGAGCCTGAAACCATCGGCTTTTGCTCGGGATAATTGAACCAGTTCGTCGTGAACTCCCACCCGGCCGGAACTTGCAAAATCAGCCGCGCAGTCCGCACCGGGATCTCGCGCTGAAACTCCCAGTCGTCCTCGAAAAGGTAAGGCCGGTCTCGTTGCACCCACTCGAAGCCGACGACATTCCCCGGGTCGGCTTCCGGGATCTGGAGTACCTTGAATTTGACGTCGTCATATTCGATATCGTAGAGGTATTGGCGCTCCACGGCGTCCTTGTCGCCCACGGCGATTTCGTGGCCGGTCGAGGTGATCGTCCATGCCTTCATGTAGGAGATTTTCGTCTCAGTGTCGAACGGGATCTCGAGAGAATCGAAGTCCTGGTGTGCCTCCGGACGAAGGAGACGAACGGCCATGCGATGAAGGGTGTCAATCTCGCCGTTGTCGTGGACGGTGGTCTGGGTTTCGTCGAGCAGGATCACCGCATTCGTGTCTTTGTCGTAGTCCGGCAGCTTTTCCTGAGCGGCGGCGCGGAGCCAGTCCGGCGCCGTATCGCTTGCGCGAGCGGAAGGCGCCGGGCAGATCAGGAAAAAGGCGGCTGTGGCAAGAGCCGCGCACAGGCTAATTGTTTTTGGCAGACGCGGCATTTTGCACCACCATCTGGACGTTGTCGTCCGTTCTTACCGTTCCAAAAAATGCGCGCAAGGTTGCATATTGGTCTTTCGAAAATAAAACTCCGTTCATCGCCAGGTGGCGCTGCAATTCCACAGCGCCATCGGGCATGGAGGTTGCGGAAATCGTGTAAGACACGGCGCCCAGATCGACCTTGCGGGCCGCCGGCAGAGTTTCGGCTTTGTAGCCCGGCGGCAGGTGAAACCGGATGTTGTCGGTTTCTTGGTAGGGATAGTGGAAGTAGACGGCATTGGAGCGATTCTCGGCGGCAAATGACGCGGTCTGCGTCGGCTGGAAAATCCCGACCGGCAAAAGCATCTTCTGTGCGCCGCCGGTTATCCCGAGGGATGGAATGTTCACAACGCCCTCGACATGAATCGGGCGATCGTTGTGGTCCCAGTCAGCCAATTTGGAAATCTTGAAGGTCGCGCCGACTGGCAACCAGCCGGTGATTTCCTCCTCCAGGTCCTTGGTGCGACCGGTATCGTCTTCTTCGTGCTTCTCCTGGCGCAATAGCGCGGCCCTCTGTCCCTCGAAGTCGACGACTAAATCCCCAGAGACCGAGCCATCGTCCTTGAACTGAAGGTCGGCAGCACGGACGAGGTTTGCGTCGGAGGACTGAGCGCTGGGAGTGGTGATGATGGTGCCGCCACTCTTGTCGGCACGAATCCCTCCGCTTTCCGTCTCGTACCACGGCAGCAGGCCGAACGGATAATATCCGGCGGAGGGATCGAGGTAATACTCCTTCGCTCCCGCCTTCACCCAAACGAGCTGGTTCGTCAGCTGTCTGTAATTGTTCTGCACCGGAAGGAAGAGATCGTTGTTCCGCGGGGTCACGTAGACCTCGTCGGCATCGAAACCGGCGGCTCGGACCAGGCCGGCAAACAGGTAATTGATTTCCAGGCCGTAGGCGTAACCGCGCTGCAGGACGTCCGCCACATTGCCGTTAGGCTTCAGGTTTTCGTCCTTGTTCTCTTTCCTCGTTTTCTCGTCTTCCATATTCAAATTACGGATCTGCTGGACGCGGGCATAAATCTTGCGAAGTTTCACTTCGTCGGAGTCCCCGGGGCTCACAGTTTTGGCCAGCTCGGCGTTCAGCACATCCTTTTTGTCGATGAAGTGCTCGAGCTGGCCATTCCATTTCTTGCCGTAGTGGTTCCAGTATTTCTCGGGTGGGTCGGTCGCCAAAGGAGCCCTGTCGTCGTTTGGATCCTGATAGAAGAACTCTACGCGCGCCTCGATCGGCCTCTCGGGAGGCATCAGCGGTTCCTCTACGACTCCCGGTATGTCGTGGGCGACCATCAGGAATTTTCCGTCGATCTGTTCCTTGAGTTGGGCATCAGCGGGGAGAAGGTACTTCCGGGTCATGGGCTTCAACCCGCTGTAAACGTCGCTCTCGGGGACATAGACGAAATGGGCTTCGCGCGTGTAGATCGGTTCAGAAACGGTCCACTCCTGCCAATGGACCCACCCAGGTTCGCCCTGCAGTTGGTACTTGTATTCGATGATGCAGCCGGGTTCGACGTCGGGAAGCGTGAACGTTTTCGCCAGTACCCTCAAACCGCTCGATTTTTCAATCGTCGATTGGAGAACCTGGCCGTCAAATTTCACTTCCGTTCCATCCGGCTTGATCGTGCGCCCAGTGATGTAGACCACCTTCTGAAAGGTGGGCTCGAAGGGAATCACGATGTGCCCTTGCTCCATGCCTTTCTTCGTGAAAATCTTGATGCGAACGTATTCCTCCATCGTGTCCCCGGAGGCGCTGGCTTTGGAGGCGTCGTCGATGAACTCGCGATACAAAATCATGGCGTCGGCGCCCGGCTGTTTCGGGTTGTCTTTCATCGCCAAGTCCTCGGGCGGGACGGGAAGCCATCCCTGGGTGGCGCGCGAAGCGCGGGCGCCGGCAAGTAGCAAAAGACACACGAAGGCGATACGAATCGAACTTCGGTGGGTTGGGTTCATCCGAGTTCCCCTGGCCTTTCTTCCCGATCCGCGCATACGCGCGCGTTGATTTCCCGAGCAGTGAAGTGCTCGCAAAGCTATCGCGACTGGTGCTCTTGTGTCAATGACCCGAAAGGGGTTGTTAGCTAGGAAAGCAAGGGCGTATCCGCGCGCGTCACGCGGTTGCGCCTTGCCTCGCGTGCGCTGTGATGCTACCGTGCCGAATCCGCATTGGGCCGCGCGTGGCGGCTCGATCCTGAGGCCGCGAAGGGAGATAGCGACACCTTGGCAAGCCAACTGTGGAGCTCGACTGCACCGGCGGACGAGTTCCGCCCCTACGTAGGACCCGCGGAAAGCCCCCGCGAATTCACGCTTCGTGCGATCATCCTGGGCGCGCTGTTCGGAGTGCTCTTCGGCGCCGTGTCGGTGTACGTCGGGCTGCGCGCGGGGCTTACGGTTTCGGCGTCGATTCCGATTGCGGTACTGTCGATCAGCATCCTGCGCGCGTTCGGCCGCTCGACAATCCTCGAAAACAACATCGTGCAGACGACTGGCTCCGCAGGCGAATCGGCCGCCGCGGGCGTGATTTTCACGATGCCCGCGCTGATCTTTCTCGGTTTTTCGCTGAACACCGAGTACTGGCGCGTCTTCTACCTGGCGCTACTCGGCGGGACGTTGGGCGTGCTCTTCATGATCCCCCTGCGGCGGCAGTTGATCGTGAAGGAGCACGGCAATCTCACGTTTCCCGAGGGCACGGCCTGCGCGGACGTGCTCGTCGCGGGCGAGCGCGGCGGCTCGTTTGCCGGTCGCGTGTTCTGGGGGCTGGGGCTCGGCGGTGTCTACACCTTTTGCATGAACACGCTCGGGCTTTGGCCGAGCCAGCCCGACTACCAGCCAAACTGGCTGCCGGGCGCCTCGGCGCGCTGCACGATCACTTCCGAATATCTCGGCGTGGGCTACATCATCGGGCCGCGCGTCGCCGGGACGCTCTTCGCAGGTGGCGTGATCTCATGGCTGGTGATGATGCCCGCGATTCGATTCTTCGGGTCGCTTGCGCCGGGCGCGGCGCTCTATCCGAGCACGGTACCGATTCCGCAGATGAATCCCGATCAGCTTTGGGCCACTTACATCCGGCCGATGGGCGCGGGCGCTGTTGCAGCTTCGGGGCTGATCACGCTGATCAAGACGATGCCCACGATCGTCTCGGCGCTGGGCGCGGGATTGAAGGACGTGCGCGCGAAGCAGGAGGCGATGCCCGTGGCTAGCCGGACGGAGCGCGACCTCTCGATGCGCATCGTGATCGGCGGCTCGCTCGCGATCATGGCGATGATCTGGGCGTTCTTGCGGTTCAAGCCGGTGCCGGGCGCACAAACTGGATCTTTCGCCAATCTGATGGCGGCCCTTTTTATCGTCGTATTCGGATTTCTTTTTGTGACGGTGGCCTCGCGGATCAGCGGGTTGATCGGCAACTCATCGAATCCGATCAGCGGGATGACCATTGCCACGCTTATGGCCACTTGCGCAGTTTTCCTCGTGATTCACTGGACCGCCAACGCTTATGCCGTGCTGGCGCTGACCATCGGTGGCGTGGTCTGTATTGCCGCAGCGATTGCCGGCGCCACCTCGCAGGATCTGAAAACGGGCTATCTCGTCGGGGCGACACCCGCGAAACAGCAAGTCGCCCTCGTGATTGGCGTGCTGGTTTCGTCGCTCGCAATCGGCGGGACGCTGATTCTGATGAACGTCGGCCTCGCGAGTTACAAGCCGATCCAGATTCCGCTCGACATCGACCACCTGCCCGTCGGCGTGCAACTCCAGGAGAGCAACTACCCGCACGAGGGCAAGACGTACGAACTGGTGAATGCGATTGGCTCGAGCGTGATTCCCGACGGCAAATATCTCTACGATCCCGGGACGCGCGAAATCGAAATCCAGTGGGAGCAAGGGATCGGGAGTGCCAAAGCTGCGGCTCCGCAGGCACGGTTAATGGCCACGGTGATCAGCGGAATCCTGAACCGGCGGCTTCCGTGGCGGCTCGTGTTTCTGGGTGTGTTTCTCGTGATCGCGGTCGAGCTGCTGGGAATTCGCTCGCTGCCGTTCGCCGTGGGCACCTACATCTCGATCGGCACCACGATGGCAATGTTCGCGGGCGGCCTGGTGCGATGGCTGGCCGAACAAGGAATGGAGAAAAAAGAGGGCGCGGAGAGCGAAGTGAGCCCCGGGTCGCTCTACGCGAGCGGATTGATCGCGGCGGGCGGCGTCTTCGGATTGCTGGCGATCGTGATCAACCTGCTGCAGGATCCCGAGCTGAGCAAGCACCTGCCCCACTGGCTGGCCGTAGCGTTGCATGTGCCCTGGCCGGAGAGCTTTTTCGCGGTCGGCGAGAGGTTCTTCCCGCATGCGAGCCAGAGCGAGTGGCTCGGAGTAGGATTGTTTGTGGCGCTGGCGGTATCGCTGTTTGTGTCCGCGCGGAAGAAGCTGAAGCAATCCTGAGGAAGATTGTTGGCGATCGCTAGCGCGCGTCCCGCAGGAAGCGGGCTGCTTCTTCGGGCGGCGTGGGATTGATGTAGAAGCCGGTACCCCACTCGAATCCCGCCACCTTCGTCAGCTTGGGCATCATCTCGATGTGCCAGTGGTAGTGATCGTTGATTTCTTCCCCGATGGGCGAAGTGTGCACTACGAAGTTGTACGAAGGAAACGCCAGCGCCGCATCCAGCCGGCCCAGGAAATCGCGCAGGATGTGCGCGAGGTTCCCGTAATTGGGCGTCGGCATGTTTTCGAATGACGAGCTGTGCTGCCGCGGCAGGATCCACGTCTCGAACGGGAATCGCGGCGCGTACGGCGCAAGCGCAATGAAGTGGTCGGTGCTGAGGATCACCCGCGAATCGGTTTCGATCTCCTGCCGGATCATATCGCAAAAGATGCAGCGCTCTTTTTCGTCGTAGTAGTGGCGCGAATTATCGACTTCCTCGCGCACACGCTTGGGGACGATCGGCAGCGCGATCAACTGCGAGTGCGTGTGCTCCAACGTGGCGCCGGCCGGCTCGCCGTGATTCTTGAAAAGCAGGATGTAGCGGAAACGGCGGTCGTTCTTCAGGTCGAGGATGCGGTCGCGATAGGCCCACAATGTTTCCTCGACCGCCCGATGCGGCATCGTGGCGAGCGTGTTGCGGTGGTCGGGCGTCTCGATGATCACCTCGTGCGCGCCGATGCCGTTCATGCGATCGAATAGGCCTTCGCCCTCGCGGTCGAGGCCTCCTTCGATGCCGAGCGCCGGGAATTTATTAGGGACCACGCGCAGGGACCACCCAGGTGTGTCTTTGCCGGTGCCGTTGCGACCGTAGGCGAGAACTTCCGACGGCGTCTTGCCTTCGTTGCCGGGGCAAAACGGGCACATGCCAACGCCCTTGATTTGCACGCTTTCGCGGACGAAGTCCGACGGGCGCTTTCCACGATCGGTGGAGATGATCACCCAGCGGCCCGTGATCGGGTCCTTGCGGAGCTCCGGCAAGACTTTCTCCTCGGCCTGGAATCGCCGGTTCCCGGCTAAGCGCACTACCTTGAAGCTATTCTATCTCGACTGCGCGCGAAGGCGGCGAACGATTCGCGGGATTGCGCCCCCGGCGGCCCTAGCGCGAATGAGGGGCGAACGCGCCTTTGTGCAGGCGAACTTCCGGGCGCGCGCCCGGGCGTGTCTCGATGGCGAGCACATCGAAGCGGTAGGATGGCGAGTCGATCCGGCGGGCGCGCAGGAATTGCCGCGCCATGCGCGCTAAATGGCGGCGCTTCTCGTCGTTCACGGCGTCCTCGGGCAAAGCCCCCGGCGATGTTTCGCCGCGTTCGCCCGCCGCCCGAGTTTTTACCTCGACGAATGCGAGCACCGGCCCGTCGTAGCCGACCATGTCGATCTCGCCTTTCACCCCCGCGCGCATATAGTTCCGCGCGACGACGATGTAGCCGTGGCGGCGCAGATACCAATAGGCATAGGTTTCGCCGCGAATGCCTGTGCGGCGGGCCCGCATCTTGGCGTTGGGCTGCGTCGATTCAGCGTCGGCGTCCCAGGCAGGTTCGGCCAGGCCCTTGCGGGCCCGGCGGTCGACAATCGCGAACATCAGTCGGGCGAGCATTGCAAACTCCGCGTGACCACGGAAAGGCAACTAGATTCCGCGTTCAACCTCGCTGATGCAAGCATCGAGTGTGCGGATGGCGAAATCGGCCTGCTCTTCGTCGATCAGGAGTGGCGGCGCGAGACGCAGCGTGTTTTCACCGGCGCCGAGGATGAGCAGGCCCTTGCGGAACGCGATTTCGAGCACGCGATTGCGCAGCACGGGCGCGCGCTCTTTCGTTTTCTGGTCCCGAACGAGCTCAATCCCGATCATCAAGCCCTTGCCGCGAATATCACCGACGATCTTGTGCCGTTCGCGCCAGTCGGCGATGCGGCTCATCACGAAGGCGCCCATGCGAGCGGCATTCGCGATCAGGCCGCCTTCGAGCAACTCGATCGTGGCGAGCGATGCGGCGATCGACACCGGATTGCCGCCGAAGGTCGAGGCGTGCGCCCCGGGTTTCCAGTCCATCACGCTGGCTTTCGCAATCACGGCGCTCAGCGGCATGCCCGAAGCGATGCCCTTCGCCGTGCAGATAATGTCCGGGGCGATGCCCGCGTGATCGACCGCCCACCATTTGCCCGTGCGGCCCATACCGGACTGGACTTCGTCCGCGACCAGTAGGATGCCATGCTCGCGGCACAGACGCTCGAGCGCCTGCAGGAATTCCGCCGGCGCCGGAAGATAGCCGCCCTCGCCCTGGATCGGCTCGATGAAAATTGCGGCCACCTCTTGCGGATCAACCAGCCGCTTGAACAGCTCTTCCTCGATACTCGCGAGTGCATCCGCCGTAGCGTTTTCGGGCCGGCCGCCAACCACGCCGCGATAGGTATTCGGGTAAGGCGTATGGAAGACACCGTCTACAAGCGAGCCGAATTTCTTGCGCTGCACGGCCTTGCTGGCAGTGAGCGAAAGCGAGCCTATCGTGCGCCCGTGAAAGCAGCCGTAAAACGCGATGAACTTGTCGCGGCCCGTGTGATAACGCGCGAGTTTCATCGCGGCCTCGATCGCCTCCGTGCCGGAATTGCCGAAATAGACCCGCTTCGCTTCCTTGCCGGGCGCAATCGACGCGAGCTTCTCGGCAAGTTCAACCATGCCCGAATAATAAAAATCGGTGCACGACATGTGAATCAAGTTGGCAGCCTGTTTCTGGATGGCGGCAACGACTCGCGGATGGCAATGTCCCGTCGCGACGACGGCGATTCCGGCGGCGAAGTCGAGGAACATGTTGCCGTCGACGTCTTCCACCATCGCGCCTCGACCTGTTTTGGCGACGAGCGGGTAGTCGCGCGTGTACGATGGCGACACCACGGCGTGGTCGCGGTCGACAATCTGCTTGGCTTTCGGGCCGGGCAGCTCGGTGATGAGCTGCGGCAACTTCATTTCGGCGGTCTGCATGGTCCCCTCCCCGGGCTCATTTCGTGTGCGAGTGATCGCGTGGATCGGTAAAGCGAGCGCCTGCCGGGTACTTCGAAACAAAGAGGTGTTAGTCGACGCCGAAGAGGCTCGGGCGATCGAGAGAGGGCCTGCTATGAAGCGACAGCGCGTGTTGTGCGGAGTAACTCATTTGTACTTCCAGCGAACCGAACCGTCTTTTGCATCTTCCACGATGATACCAGAATCCACCAGCTGCTGGCGAATGGCATCGGCGCGCTGGAAGTCGCGGCGGCGCTTGGCGGCGTTGCGCTCTTCGATGAGCGCTTCCACTTGTTCCGCCGCGAGGCGCGGCTTCGCGGAGGTAAAGCCGAGCTTGGCTAGCTGTTCGTCGTCGTCATCTTGAAGCAACGAAAGGATCGCGTCGAATTTCTCCATCGCGACGAGAGCCCGCATCGCGTCCTGCTGGCGGAAAACGCCCCGGTCGATGGCCGTGTTGACGTCGCGCACCAGATCGAACACCGCGGCCAGCGCCACGGCCGTGTTGATGTCGTCGGCGAGCCCCGCGTCGAATCCGCGCTCGGCCGCCTCGATACGCGCCACCATATCCGCATTCGCGCCAGCGGCAAACTGCGAGACTTTGAGCCGCGTCGCGAAATTGCGCAGCCGTTCGACGGAGTTGCGCGCCTGCGTCAGCCCATCCTCGGTGAAATTCAGTTGGCGGCGGTAAGGCACGGAGAGCAACAGGAAGCGGATCGTCGAAGGCTTTTGCCCCTTGGCGAAGAGGTCGCGCAGCGTATAGAAATTGCCGAGTGATTTCGACATCTTTTGCCCGTCGATAATCAAATGCTCGGCATGCATCCAAAACCGGACGAACTGCTTTCCCGTGGCGGCTTCGCTCTGCGCGATTTCATTTTCGTGGTGCGGGAATGCAAGGTCCACGCCCCCCGTGTGAATGTCGAGCGTCTCACCAAGGTATTTCATCGCCATCGCCGAGCACTCGATGTGCCAGCCGGGACGCCCCGGACCGATGCGCGTCTCCCAGAAATGCTCGCCAGGCTTGGGCGCCTTCCACAGCGCGAAATCGCGAGCGTCGTCCTTCTCGTATTGGTCGACGTCCACCCGCGCGCCTGCCTGCATGCCGCTGGTATCGATCTTCGATAGCTTGCCGTACGCGGGAAATTTCGCGATGCGATAATAGATCGAGCCCTCACTCGTGTAGGTGAGGCCCTTTTGCTGCAGCTTCTCGATCAGCGCGACCATGTCCTCGATGTGATCGGTGGCGCGCACGAGCTCTTCGGGCATTTCGATGTGCAGCGCACCGATATCCTCGAGGAACGCCTCAATGTATTTTTCGGTGTACTCGCGAATGCCGATGCCCGCTGCCGTCGACGCCTGGATGATGCGGTCATCCACGTCGGTTACGTTCATCACCTGCATCACCCGCAGCCCCTGCGAGTGCAGAAAGCGCCGCAGGATGTCCTGAAACATGAACGTACGGAAATTTCCGATGTGCGCGAAGGCGTAGACCGTCGGCCCGCACGTGTAGATGCGCACCTCCCCTGGATGAACGGGCTTCAGCGGCTCGATGCGGTTCGAAAGCGTGTTGTAGAGCTGTATATCGGGCATCCGCACCCTCTGCACAAAAGCGTAATTCTATCCGACGCCTCCCTTCGCGGCAAACCGATCGTGCCGGGCGGTTGGGGCTAGTCGCGGGCCAGATCACTGCGAGTTGTAAGCCTGGGAGGGCAGCAGACGCCGAATACCGAAGTGGCCCGCGAAACAGGGCTGATTGTTGCTATTGACACGTCGCATTATAGGATTACTATATTGCAGTGGAGGAATTCTATATTCGGCCATGACGACCAAGATTCCATCCAGGATTGCTCGCGGCAGCGCTGAACTCGCGATTTTAGTGCTGCTGGCTGAACAGCCGCTCTACGGCTTCGAGATCGCCAAGCGCATCGAAGAACGTACAGAAGGAGCACTGCGCTTCAATCTTGCGTCGCTCTATCCGATGCTCTACGAACTCGAAAAGCGAGGTTGGCTCAAGGCGCGCTGGGAAGTGAATCGCGCCGGGCGCGACCGCCGCTACTACAGCCTCACCGCAGCGGGACGAAAGAAGCTCGCGCCGCTGCGCAGGGAGTGGCGCTTTTTCTTCCGGGCCCTCGACCGCCTGGCGGGGGTGACGCGTGCGTGACTGGCAAAGTTTCGTTCGCGAGCGGCTCGACCTCAGCGCACTCGATCCGGCCCAGCAGAATGAGATCACCGCCGAGATGGCCGCCCATATCGAGGACCTTTGCGAGGATCGCCAGGCACATGGCTTGTGCGGTTCGGACGCTGCGCGCATCGCCGGCGATGAGGTTCCCAATTGGAATCGGCTGTCGCGCCTGATTTGTCGCTCCAAGCGGGCAGAGCCCCCGATGAATGATCGCACGAGGCAACTCTGGCTGCCGGGGTTCGCGAGTCTTGCTGGAAGTAACTTGCTGCTGATGGTGCTGTCCTGCGCGAGCCTCGACGTCCGGATGGTACAGGAGCGCTCGTTGACGTGGTTTCCGAGCCTCGATTTGGTCGCGGCCTACGCGCCGTGGGTAGCCGCGCAGCCGCTGGCAGGCGCGCTGGCAGCGTGGCTCTCGCACCGCGCGGGAGGCAGTCGCCCGGTCAAGCTCTGTGCGGCGCTGTTTCCCTCGATCGTGATGCTTGCCTGCTGGGGCCTGGTAATCCCCGCGAGTGCGATGTTCGAGGGCGTGTGGGCGGCGCGCCATCCAGCCTATATGCTGCTGGGCGCATTCGTGTGGGTTGCGCCTGCGGCGATGGGTCTGCTCTTCGGCTGCCTGCCGTTTCTGTCGTCGCAGAAAAATGCAGGCGTGCCGGCGGAATCCCGATAGTTCTGCACGGGACGCAAACACATGACGAGTCCAGCCATCGAAGTGCGCGACCTGCGAAAAACGTATCCCGCTTTTCGCCGCACGCGCGTTGCCGCGCTGCGCGGAATTTCGCTCGCCGTGGAACCCGGCACAATTTTCGGGCTGATCGGTCAAAACGGCGCCGGCAAGACGACGCTCGTCAAGATTCTGCTCGGCCTCGCGACACCGACGGGCGGCTCGGCCATCCTGCTGGGGCAGCCTCCAAGGAACGCCGCCATGCGCCGCCGCCTCGGATACCTGCCCGAACAGATGCGGCTGCCGGACTATCTCAATTCCAAGGATTTTCTTCGCTACATGGGACAGCTGAATCACCTCGAGTCCGCCGGGATGAGCCGGCGCATTCCTGAATTGCTCGATCGAGTCGGCCTGGCAGGCATTCGCGGACCCGTGAAAGCGTACTCGAAGGGCATGCAACAGCGTCTCGGCCTCGCCCAGGCGCTGATCAACGATCCGGACGTGCTCTTCCTCGATGAGCCGACCGACGGTCTCGACCCGCTCGGACGCAAGGAAGTTCGCGACCTGCTGGTGCGCTTGCGCGGCGAAGGCAAGACGATCTTCCTGAATTCGCACCTGCTTTCGGAAATCGAGCTCGTGTGCGACAAGATCGCCATCCTCAAGACGGGGGAAGTGGCATGCGTTTCCGTGCCGTCCGATTTCACGCGCGGGACGGGCGAGTATGTTGTGCGGGTCACACAGGTGAACGACGGCGTTCGGGCCGCCGCTGAAGCAGTGATTCCCTCGGTTCAAATCAAGTGGCAAGAACGCGCCCTGCGATTTCCCGCTCGCGATCTCGCCCAGCTTAATGCCCTGCTGGACCGGCTGCGGTGCATTCCCGTCGAGATCGAGGCGGTTGAACCCGTGCGGCGTTCCCTCGAGGAGTTTTTCCTGGATGTGGTTGCGGGACAGGAGGCGTGATGTTCGCAGCCTACCTGAATGCGCTGCAGGAAAGCATGGGGCGTCGCGTGGCGTGGGTGCTGCTCGGCGTGGCCGTTCTCGTGGCGGCGGCATTCATCGCGATCGTTCACGTTCGCGCGGTGCCGGGCGGCGTAGCGCTGGCTGTCGGTTCTCAACCGCCTTCGCCCGCCGGGCTGGCCGTTCCCTCGCTGCTCGAATCAGAATTGCGAGCGACCGGGAGCCTGTGGTTGTTGCTCGCGATCTTCGCGGCCGCTCCATTGCTCAGCGCGACGCTCGAAAAAGGCTGGCTGGAATTGACGTTTTCGAAAGGGACTGCGCGTTGGCGAATATTCTTCGGCCGCTTCCTCGCCGGCTTGACGCTCTACTCCCTGACGTTCGTGGTTGCCTCGCTTCCGGTCGCTGTGTGGCTCTCGTGGAGAACAGGCGTCGCCACTTGGCAGATGGGCACGGCGCTGCTGATTCAAACGTTCAGCTTCGCGGCGTTGCTTTCGGTGGCAGCGCTCGCGACCCTGCCCCAGAAGGGCGTAGCGCTGCCGATCATCGCATCGGTGGCGATTTGGGTTCTCACGCCCTCGCTCGCCATGCGGCGGGAGACCTACGATCGCATTTTCTCCTCGCACTTGGCCCGCGAAATTGTGGATTGGGTCTACCGCATCCTTCCCAAGTGCACCGAGTTGGAAAACATGTGTGTGTCCCTCGTCCATGGCGGAGCGATCGGTTCGTGGTGGCCAATCTGGTCGACCGCCATCTTTACGCTCGTCGTAATCGGACTCACGCTGTGGCTCGTTGAACGACAATCGTTCTAGCTCGCGTCGCCCATCCTCGAATCGGTTCGGAAGTCGCATCGACCCCGCTTCGGACCCCATATCGGGCTGCGGGTCTAGCTGTGATAGGCTACCGGCGGCCCGACGGATCGTGTGGCTGCAAGGAGCCGAAGCGTGCCTGAAGAACTCAGTCGCCAATCCATCATCGATGAAGAGCATCTCAAGCTGCTCGCGATCGGGTACATGATTTCCGCCGCCATGAGCGCGGTCTTCTCGCTGTTTGGGCTGATGTATGCGGCGATGGGCGTGGTCATTACGCAGGCGATCAAGCGCGCCCCTGAACTTTCCGCGAATGCCAATAACGCGCCGCCGCCGGAGTTCATAGCCTGGCTGCTGGGAGGAGTGGGATTGGCCATTTTTCTGGCGCTGATCGTGATGGCCGGTCTGAAGCTGGCCGCCGCGTTCTGCATCAAGAAGCGCAAATCGCGGGTATTCTGCATGGTCGTTGCCGCGATCGAGTGCCTCGAAATTCCCTACGGCACTCTCATCGGCGTCTGCACGTTCATCGTTCTCGACCGCGATTCCGTCATTCGCCTCTTCGACGCAAACGCCGCCAAGGCCCCGGCTGGAGCGTGATCTTCGCCGTACCGCTGGCTCTTCTTGGGGGTCGTCCAGGACGCTGACGCAATCGACACATAAGCGGAGCGTTTCACGATTATTTCGCCTCACTTTGTTTATAGTTTGAGTGCTTTCCGGCCCGTACCGACACCTTGAATTCACGTTTTAAGCGGATGCGAATCCCAGCTCGACGGCGCATGCTTTTCCAAAGCGGCGTGCTCGTGTCGCTGGTGTTGTCTTGCGCCGCAGCGAGTTTCTCGCAGGACCTGGGAGCGATTGCACGCCAGGAACGCGAACGCAGGAAAGAACAGCCCCCTCGCGCCACGTACGTCTACACCAACGACGATCTCGCGCGCCAACATATTCTGGTCCCGGAGGACCAGGCACGCGTACTCGCGGCGGCCAAGAGGAGTGCCTCGACTCCCGCTGTCGAGGTTGCGCAAACTCCCGCCGCTGTCTCTGCCGGTGCGGCTTCGGACCCGGCGGTCACCGCCCCGCCTGCGCCGATTTCAGTTCGGCCTGCGCCGCCGGTTTCAGCTGCGCCTGCTAATTCGTCGAATCCACTCGCGGTTGCCGCAGCGGGCGCGCCAGAGCCGACGGTTTTGGAAAGGGTACTGAAAGCGGTCAGGGAACAGTCGGCGCGCAATCATCCGCAGACTCGGATCGGCCCGCGATCTGCGATCAACGCCGGTTCATCGGACATTTTGCTGTCGTCTGCTTCCGCGAAGAGAATCGAGCGCCACGAGATCGCGCCCCGCCTCATCTCTCACTCTGATTTCTCGCGGAACCAGCCGCCGCACGTGATGCCTGCGCGAGCCCCCGCGGATTTGGGCATCGACGACGTGGTCACCGTCGAGCGAGGCGATTCGCTCTGGAAGCTGGCCAGGCAATATCTCGGAAGAGGCTCGCGCTGGCGGGAGCTCGCCGCGCTCAACCCCCAAATCTTGAATCCGGGCGTGATTCACGCAGGTGAATGGATTTGCCTGCCGTCGGCAAGGCTGCAGACCGCGCGACATAGAGGCGCTCCGCGTGCCCTGGCGCCCGTGCCGGCGCGCCTCGCACAGGCGCGCGCCCCAGATCCGTCGCCTTTGCCTCCCCTAACGCTGCAAATCGCCAGTCGCCAGCAATTCACCGGGCCGTAATCACCAACGCGCTCTTCCACTCGTGGGAGCGCTCCGCCTTGGAGTTGACCCAACAAGAGAAAACGCTGGCGGGGACCTGAATCGCCCACTTCGCCAGCGCCTTTAAAGCGGTGCTCAGCCTACGCCGTAGCCGTCGCCAGCTTCGGCACGGTGTTGATCGTTTTCAGAATGCGCGAAACGATCTGGTACGGGTCAGCTTCGGAGTTCGGGCGGCGGTCTTCGAGGTATCCCTTGTAACCGTTCTTGATGAAGTTCACGGGCAGCCGGATCGAAGCGCCGCGATCAGAGAGGCCGTAGCTGAACTTGTCGATCGCTTGTGTCTCATGCAGGCCGGTAAGACGCAGGTGGTTATCCGGGCCATACACGGCGATGTGCTCGGGAATGTTCGCTTCGAACGCCTTCATCAACGCCTCCAAGTATTCCTTACCGCCTACTTCGCGGATGTACTTGGTGGAGAAGTTGGTGTGCATGCCCGACCCGTTCCAGTCGCCCTTGATTGGCTTGCAATAGAGCACCAGATCCACTTTGTATTTCTCGCAGAGACGCAGCATCAGATAGCGAGCAGTCCACATGTCGTCAGCGGCCTTGGCGGAACCCTTGGCGAAAATCTGGAATTCCCATTGGCCCTTCGCCACTTCCGCGTTGATGCCTTCATGATTGATGCCAGCGGTGAGGCAAAGGTCCAGATGCTCGTCGACGATCGTGCGCGCCAGATTGCCCATGTACTTGTAGCCGACGCCGCAGTAATAGGGGCCCTGCGGAGTGGTCGGATAGCCGTTTTCCGGGAAGCCGAGAGGACGGCCGTCTTGGTAGAGAAAGTACTCCTGCTCGAAACCGACCCACAGGTCGGGATCGTTCTCGATGGTGGCGCGCATGTTGGTGGAGTGCGGCGTGCCATCCGGGTGCATCACTTCGTTGAGAACGATGTAACCATCCTTGCGGGCGCCATCGGGATAGAGAGCCACAGGTTTCAAGATACAGTCAGATTTGCTGCCCTCTGCCTGCATCGTGGAGCTGCCGTCGAAACCCCAGAGGGGCAGATCGGCGAGCGTCGGTGGGTTTTCAAACGCCTTGATCTGAGTCTTGCCGCGGAGCTCAGGAATAGGCAGTTTGCCGTCGAGCCAAATATATTCGAGTTTGTATTTTTTCATGGTCCGCGGAGGATACTTTGATATAGCGGAAAATGGTAATCGCTTCTTTTTATGGAAGCTATGTATTCCACTGATGGAGCGGAGATTCTTGAGCTCGGGCGGGTGTTGGCGCGACGAGCGCGAGTCAGGCAAGCGCGACTTCGCGCGATCTTACGGGAGAAGCTGGACGCGGCGCGTCACGATTGTTGTGTCGCCGTCTTGCGATGGCGCGGCTTTCAATGGCCGGGCCATCAGGAGAAATGCGCCGTCGGGCGGAAGGCCATAGCTTTCGTCCGCTGCTGAGACTTCCACCGGCTTGCCAACCGGCAGCGAAAAATCGATTTCGACTCCATCCGCGGGAATCGCGTCGCACCGATACATCGCCCATCCGTTGAAGTATAGCCGGACTCGCGCGATCTCAGGCGAAAGGGACTGGCCTCCCATCCGCACATCTTCCACTCCCGCGTCGGGCGGAAAAAAAACCGCTGCCGATGGCGCGCCGCGCTCGGATCGCAGAAGCGTCTGGAATGCGTGCCGCCCATTCGCTTGCGCCGATTCGAGAATCGTGAACGTGGGCGCGCTCGCGTTCACGCTCGGTGCGTCGGTGAAAAACGCAGGTGCCGTGTTCCACGGCAGCGCTCGCCCGGTGGCGCGATGAAATGTCGCGGCAAGCCGCAGCGGCTCGGGCAAGTGCCCCGATGCGGGCTCGACGATCCATTGCGCCTTGCCCGAATCGGCGTCCCGCCAGTATTCGATGTTTACGCGTTCGGGCGCCTTCGACGAGTACGGAGGCAAAACGACCGCCGCAACCACACCGAGCGCGCCCGCTAAAATCGGAGTCCAGAGGAACGCGTACGAGCGAAGGCCACCGACCGCCAGCAGGTCCGCGCAAAGCGGCATCACGGGCGTCAGCAGCAGCCCCACGGACACCGCAATGATAGGCAAGCCCCGGTTGCCGAGAGCGTCGTAAAGCAAACTTGTCGGGCCGAAGCCGGCGATCGCGGCAACAGCAAGGGGCACAATCGCCGCGAGCGCGGAAATGGGGCTGCGCTCCGCGCGCGGCAACGTGGCGGCCGGGCCGATAAGTGCCGCGATGACACTGGGCGCCACCACTAAATACGACAGACCCGGCGCCCTCCCGGAAGCCAGGATCGCCAGGAGCACCCACCAAACCCATACTCCGCTCCACAATCCCCAGAAACCCGCGCGTCGCGCAAAGAAAACGCCGTTCGCAAAGACGACCGCCGCGCCGAGCGACCAGAACGCAATCTCGAAAGATAGGGGATGGGCAATCCAATTCACGGGCGTCGAGCCGGCGAAGCGCAGCGCTTGGCGAAGAATTATTGCCAGCGCACCCGTAACGGCGAGAGTCACGACCCAGCCGACTAATCCAACCAGGAATTCTCGCAGCGTCATGCGCTTCACGCGAATCAGCCACGAGACTTGCAGGAATATTAGCAGCGCGGCAAGCAGCGCGAAGAGCAGCGAACGCTTGGCCGGCCAGTGAATCGTCTTGCGGCCGAAGAGATCGAAAAACACGGCGTCGCTGCGCGGAATATTCGACAAGTCCGCATTCGCAAATGCGACGACCGCGGGCAGCGCATTTTCTCCCTGATGCTGCAGGCTGGCCGGCGTGACGTTGGCGGAATTATCGAGCGGTGTGTGATAGTGCACTTCGTCGCCAATGAATGCGAAGTTGAGACCCTCATAACCGGCAGCCTTGAAAACGGTGAAGTCCGTGTCGTTGGGAAGCTCCTTGTAGACCGTGTAGAAGATCGAGCTGGCGGCCGGCCGCGCCGCGTGCCGTGCGTAGAGGCTCACGGCCCAGTCGTTCGCTAGGCCCGTTTCGAACATCACGCTGGGCCCGGAGGTGCCCCGCGCGTCGAGATTCACGGCCGCGCGCACGTCTTTCGCCCAGGCATGCGAATCCACAAAGGCGCGTGCACCCAGCAGCCCCGCTTCTTCACCCTCGTCAAGGAGGAAAATCACCGAGTGGAGCGGCGGGGGCATCGACTTTAGCGCCCGCGCAACCTCGATCACGGCCGCGACGCCCACGCCGTCGTCCGAGTCGCCAGGCCCCGCCGGAACCGAATCGTAGTGAGCTGCAAGAAGCACCGCGTCGCTCGATGTGGTGTCGGTGCCATCGAGCCGCGCGATAACGTTGTTCACTGTGGCACAAGTACCGAAATCGCCGCAGGCAAAAGCGGTCTGGATCTGCGGCTGGTAACCAAGCTTCGTCAGCTCGCCGACGATATGATCGCGGACCGCATCGTCGGCCGCCGTTCCAACCGGGTGGGGCTGATCGCTGCCGAGGATCCGATGCAAAGTGTCGAGGGCCCGCTCCGCGGAGAACTCATTCGCCGGGGCGCTTGCAGGCTTCGGAGCGGGCGGTTGCAGACCTTCCAGAGTCAGGACGAGAATCGCCGCTAACACTAGAACCGACAATAAAATCCGGCGCAGTCCTGGTGAGCTGGGTAGTGCCAAGCATGCCTCCGGTCGGGCGCCATCCTAGGCTGCCCACCCGCACAAGTCAATCCGCCGGAAGTCCTAATGTGAAGAGGAATTAACAGCAACTCTTCTCTTTGTGATTCCAATCGCAAGGCTTCCCGTTTACCCTGATGCGCTCGACTGCATGCGGAGGTGGTATGTCCGTTCTAGATATTCTTCTAGGAAAGCCTCTGGCCAATTGGGACGAACGCGCCGAGCAGATCGGGGCGACCGCCGGAATTCCGATTTTCGGCTTGGACGCGCTGAGCTCGGCGGCATACGGGCCCGAGGCAGCTCTCACGCTCCTGTTGCCGTTGGGCGCCGCAGGGGTCGCCTACATCGTTCCCGTCAGTGCAAGCATCATCGTCCTGCTCTCGGTCGTCTACCTCTCCTACCGGCAAACGATTGCGGCGTATCCGGGCGGAGGCGGCTCCTACACCGTCGCCACCGAAAATCTGGGTGTCTATCCCGGCTTGCTGGCCGCAGCGGCGCTGATGATCGACTATATCCTCGTGGTCGCCGTCGGCATATCCGCGGGAGTCGGAGCCCTGGTTTCCGCCGTGCCCAACCTCCAACCGCACACGTTACTGCTGTGCCTCGCGATTCTGCTCGTGATTATGATTGTCAACCTCCGCGGCCTTCGCGAGGCTGGCATCTTCTTCATGGTTCCGACGTATCTGTTCGTGGGATCGTTGCTGATAGCAATTGGGATCGGCCTGTTCAAGACGGTGATGGCCGCCGGCCACCCGATGCCGGTGGTGGCCCTTCCGCCGGCGCCGACTCCAACCATCGCTATGGCCAGCACGTGGATTCTCTTGCAGACGTTTGCCAACGGCTGCACCGCGATGACGGGCGTCGAAGCCGTAAGCAACGGCGTGCGCGCGTTTCGCGATCCAACCGTGAAAAATGCGCAGCGAACGCTGACGGTGATCATCGGATTGCTGATTGTGTTGCTGGCCGGAATCGCCTATCTGGTTCGCGCCTACCACATTACGGCGACTGATCCGGGCAGGCCCGGCTACCAGAGCGTGCTCTCGATGCTTGTGGCCGCTGTGGTTGGGCGCGGCTGGTTCTACTACGTCACGGTCGGATCGGTTCTCATCATTCTGTCGCTCTCGGCAAACACGGCCTTCGCCGATTTTCCACGGCTTTGCAAAATGGTCGCGCACAACAACTTCCTGCCCCATTCGCTCGGCTTTCGAGGTCGGCGGCTTGTCTATTCCGAAGGGATCATGGTGCTGTTTGTGCTTGCTGCGATACTCCTGATCATTTTTGGTGGTGTCACAGACCGGCTCATTCCCCTGTTTGCGATTGGCGCGTTTCTGGCGTTTACGCTCTCGCAGGCGGGAATGGTGGGCCACTGGTGGCGAAAGCGCGGGCGTGGTGCTATTACGAGCATGATTGTGAACGGCTTAGGCGCGCTCGCCACCGGCGCGACCCTTCTTGTCGTTCTGGTCGCGAAGTTTAGGTCGGGCGCGTGGATCAGCGTTCTTCTGATTGCGCTTATGGTCACGATCATGCTGCGGGTGCGCCGCCATTACCGGATCGTCGCGATTGAGACGTGCAGTACGTCGCCATTGGACGTGGGCTATCTCGAGCCGCCGGTCGTTGTGGTTCCCATCCAGGACTGGGGTAAGGTCGCCCAACGGGCCCTCGAATTTGGTTTGACGCTTTCCACCGATATCCGCGCCTTGCATGTCGCCACGGAGGAGGAGACCAACGCCCTCCGCAAGCAATGGCCCGAGGTCGTCGCCGCCCCACTGGAAAAGGTGGGACGGAAGCCACCCGAACTCATCACCCTGCAATCCCCCTATCGCCTTGTGCTGCGGCCCATCCTCGATTACGTCCTGCAAGTTGAGAAGGAACATCCGGGACGCCAAATCGCTGTCATCGTCCCCGAGTTGGTCGAAAAGCACTGGTATCACTACCCTTTGCACAACCAGAGGGCGGAGTTGCTGAAAGCGCTGATCCTGCTGCACGGCAGCCAGCGGATCGTCCTGATCAATGTCCCTTGGTACCTGAAGGCTTGATTGCCGCCGGCGAACATCGCGTTCAAAACCCCGCTTTACACGTTTTGAGCGCCGTGCTAGCGTGTATTCCCGTAACCGCCGACCCGAAGCGCCAGGCGGCAGGGCACCGATCATCGACCCTCCGAACGTTTCTGTCTCGACCGCCTCCGAGAAAAAACTGAACCGAACCAGCTCCTTCCGACGTTGGCGCATAAGGAGCAAAACTGTGCGAGGGCCGGGTGCTAAAACTCCGTAAGGTCGAACTACTGGGCTTTAAGTCGTTCTTCGAGAAGACGCCGATCACGTTCAGCGGCAGCGGGATCACGTG
>Ga0335074_10001858_pt1 | contig 28628 bp, 27 predicted proteins | sample Lox_Sample_23_FD_206715 | JGI IMG/M metagenome (GOLD analysis project Ga0335074, IMG submission 206715) | Soil microbial communities from Loxahatchee National Wildlife Refuge, Florida, United States - Lox_Sample_2.3 | ecosystem: Environmental > Terrestrial > Soil > Wetlands | place: USA... | reverse complement strand
GACTGATCCAGCTCGCGCGCGGCCAGGACCGCGAACCCGAGCGTGCCCAGGGGCAGCGCGATGAACGCGCCGAAGATGTCGCTGGAGTTCCCGTTCGCGACGGTGACCAGCGCGAGCAGGCCGATGACGTAGCACAGCACCTGGGTGGTGCTGTAGCCGACCACCGCGCCCGCGAACGCCGCCCGCGAGCTGCGCGAGTGCCGCATGTAGTCGGCGGCGAGCGGCGCGAACGAGATCGCGACGGCGACGACCGTGTCGGTGGCCGCCCAGTAGCCGGACCACGTCCCGCGGGTAAAGGCGGGCAGCGGGTGCCGCAGCAGCTGGACGAACAGGTAGCACATCACCACGAGCACGGCGGCGGTGGCGTACCGGCGCAGCACCCGGATGGCGCCGAGCGGCCGGATGGTGAGCAGCGCGGTCGCGCCCCCGGCGATCAGGACGTATCCCCACCGGGGAAGCGCGGGTGCGATCGTGTGCGCGGCGGTCGCGATCGTCACCAGCTCGAAGATGCTCCAGCCGAAGAGCTGGACGATGTTCAGCGCGGTGGGCAGGTAGGACACCCGCGTCCCGAACAGCCCGCGGAGCAGCACCATGGCCGGCGCGCCGGTCTGGGTGCCGGGTATCCCGGCGAGCGCGAGCACCACGGTACCGAGCAGCGTGCCGACCACGATCGCGGTAAGCGCGGCGGCCAGCGACAGTTCGGGGGTTCCCGCGCCGTCCGGCTGGAGCACGAAGATGGCGCCGGTGAAGCCCAGCAGGCTGACCCCCAGGTTGCCCCACAGCCCGAACTGGTCGAGCAGTCCGAGCGACTGCGGTACGGGCTCGGCGAGCGTCCGCCCGACCTCTGAGTGCCGGTCACCCGGGACGATGACGAAGGTGTTCTCGCTGGCACCGGCGGAGTCGGTCGTCGTGGCCACAGCAGCCTCCCTACGCCGGAATTACCCGGACAGGTTCCTACGGTCGGTGGCACGCGGGCCTGCTCCGCGGTCATGCGGGAAAGCGGCCAGCCACCCTCTCAGCCCGGTCAGCCCGAGCTCCCGTGTATTGAGTTGCGCTCATTGTAACGCCGGGCGGCCGGGCGAGCCGCGGCCGGAGCCGGGGAACTCCCGCCGCGGTCGGTGTCAGCGACTTTATCCCGAACGCTTGCGGATGCTTCTTCCCGGCCATCCGTGCCGCCGGCTCGTGGCCGGCCGCCGGTTAACGTCTCGTCATCCTCGTCGGCTCCCCCGGCCGCCGGGCGGCCGGGGCGGCGCATCGCCCGGGCGGCCCCGGGCATCCGGCCCGCGTCGCCGAGCGCGCGACGGAGCAGGAACTCGATCTGGGCGTTGGTCGAGCGCATCTCGTCGGCCGCCCACTTCGCGAGGGCGTCGTGAACGGCCGGATCGAGCCTCAGGAGGATACCTTTACGATCTGCCATGGCGTCACGAGTACAGCGAGCCGGTGTTCACCACCTGCTGCGTGGCCTGCTCGCTGCACAGGACGACGAGGAGGTTGGAGACCATGGCGGCCTTGCGCTCCTCGTCGAGTTCGACGACGTTCTCCTCGTCGAGCCGCTGCAGCGCCATCCGGACCATGCCGACCGCGCCCTCAACGATCTTGGCCCGCGCGCCGACGACCGCGGCGGCCTGCTGCTGGCGGAGCATGGCGCCCGCGATCTCGGCGGCGTAGGAGAGACGGGTGAGCCGGGTCTCGACGACCTGCACGCCCGCCGCCCGCACCCGGTCGGACAGCTCGGCAGACAGCCGCTGGGTGATCTCGTCGGCGTTGTCCCGCAGCGAGAGCACACCTTCCACGCCTCTGGCGTCATAGGGGTAGCTGGAAGCGATGTGCCGGACGGCGGTCTCGGCCTGGATCGCGACGAACTTGACGTACTCGTCGACGGAGTAGATGGCCTGCGCGGTGTCCTGCACCTGCCAGACGACCACGGCGGCGATCTCGATCGGGTTGCCGTCGGCGTCGTTGACCTTGGCCTGCGCGGTCTCCAGGTTCCTGATCCTGGTGGAGACGGCGATCCGGTTCGAGAACGGGTTCACGAACTGCATCCCCGGCTCGCGGACCGTGCCCTTGTACTTGCCGAAGAGCTGGACGACGTGCGCCCGGCCCGGCGCGACGATGATGATGCCGCGGAACACGGTGAGGAACACGATGGCGAGGACGATGCCGACCACCGACAGCGCCGCCTCCACCGCGCCCTTGTGTACTACGCCCTGCCAGAAGAGGATGACCGTTACGATCAGCAGCAGCAGGTCGGCGAGCAGGATCAGCGGCCCGGCGACGTACCAGGCCGCGCGTTCGCGCATCGGCTGGGCGGGGGTGTAGACGGTCTTGTTTGGGACTTGAGTCTGGGCTGTCATGCTGCCCACCTCCGAAGAGAGATCTTCTCTGATACCAGTTACCTATCATACTGATATCAGTTTTCTTCGCAAGGGGTTTCGTGATCAGACTTCGCCGCGGAGCGCCTTTTCAATGAGGACCACCGCCTTCGCGGTGCTGGCCAGGCGCCGGCCCTCGGTCCGGTAGACGGCGAGGACCGCGTCGACCGCGTGCGGCGGCAGTGCCTCGCCAAGCTCGGTCCGCGCCGTGCGGTAGCCGGCCCTGGCGCCCTCGACGCACGCCTGCGTATGGTGCCTGGCCATCGCCGCGAGCGCGGCCGGATGCCGTCGCAGGACGCCGTGCAGCCGGAAATCCGGCGGCACGACATCAAGCAGCCAGGCGATCGCGGTCGCCTCGAAGTCCTCACTGCCCGGCGGATGCACTCCGGTTGGCCAGCCCGGCGGTATGTACGCAGCCATGCGGATGATCATAACACCAGGTCGAACGGCAATTCGAGTACTTCTCATCTGCCTCAGCGGTTCCAGCTGTCCGAGGCACACTGGGACTTCTAGGGTGCCGGTGCTTGCGGCGTTTCCGTCGGCGCGGGTGACCGTGCGGTGGCTGAGTTGGCGTGGGCTCCAGCCGGGTACGGCGGCCGCAACTCCGTACGCTGTCAGCCGGCCTGCAGGCTCGGTCGGCCGAGTTCAGTGCTGCGTGAACCCACATCAGGTGGTCGCGCGTACCACCAAGTGGGGAGACATGATGACACGGCCAGGATGCGGCTGGCCGTCGAGCACGGCGACCATGAGCCGCGCTAGTTCGATGCCCATCTGGACGGCATTCTGAGCGATGGTGGTCAGCGGCGGCTCGCTCCGGGCCGCAATCCGTTCGTCACCGAACCCGACCACGGCGATATCAGCTGGCACAGCCACCCCGGCGATGCGCAGAGCCCGTAGTACGCCCATCGCAATGAGATCGGAGGCCGCGATGACGGCGTCTATATCGCACGCACCGTCACCCAGCCGCAGCAGCTGGTTCATGGCTTTTTCCCCTCCCTCGTCGCTGTAGTCGGTAGACATGACGAGCCGCTCGTCCACCGGTAGTCCCACGCTGGCCATTCCGGAGCGGTAGCCGGCTGTCCGGTCGACGCTCGACCGCATCGTGGGAATGCCGGCGATCATGGCGATGCGTCTCCGCCCCTGCGCATGCAGGTACTCGACGGCTTGCCTGACCCCGCCGACATTGTCGGCATCGACGTACGTGGCGTCCTCGGCGGCTTGGAACGGCTTGCCCATGTAGACCACCGGCAGGCCGACGGAGGTGATGGCGTCCCCGAGAGCATGCTGCCGCTCGGGCGCGATCATCATGACCCCGTCGATGTGGCCGCCGCCCACATAGTGCAGCAGCCATTCCGGGTCTTCGGCGGAACGGCCCATGACCAAGATGAACCGGTAACGCGTCGAGGCCAGTTGGGTGGCCACTCCCTCCACCATGTCGGCGAAGAAAGGATCGCGGAATACCCGCCACTGGTCTTCAGGGATCACCACCCCCACCGCGTCCGAGCGGCTGGTGGCCAACTGGCGGGCAGCCAGGTTCGGAACGTAACCGGTGACGCGGATGGCTTCCCGGACGGCACTTTCGAGTTCTTCGCTGACCCCCGCGGAACCACGGACGACTCGGGAGACGGTCGAGGGCGAGACGCGGGCCAGGCGGGCCACCTCATCGAGGGTGGCGCGTCGCGCCGGTTGGATAGGCACCGCGGCCACCTCCCGCTCCGAATTTCGATGGCCACGATGTTAACTCAGGCCATTTGCCGCCGCTACGTCGTTAACCAGCCCATTTTGCCGCGGTTACATCGGTAACCTAGCCATTTCCGGCAGCTATGTCATTACCCATGCTGTTAGCTGCCGCTATGTCGGAATACCAGCGACCGCTGTCCTTCACCAGCCGCCGCTGGCTGGCACAGTCGACATGGACAAGACCGAAACGGCGGTCGTAACCCCAGGCCCATTCGAAGTTGTCCATGAGCGTCCAGACGAAGTATCCCCTGAGGTCGACACCGTCCCTAATGGCCCGGTGCGCCTCGCGGAAGTGTCCGTCGAGGTAGGCGATGCGCTGCTCGTCGTGCACGCCGCCGTCGTCGGCGATCACGTCAGGGAAGGCCGCGCCGTTCTCGGTGATGTACAGCGGCGGCGCCTGATACTCGCGCGAAACCCGGGTGAGGATGTCGTACAGCCCGGTCGGATCGATCTCCCAGTCGGCGGCGGTCACCGGGAGCCCCGTGCGGACACTTTCAGCGCCGGCGCCGACCCAGGCCGTGTTCGGCCTACCGGCCGCCGCGCGCACCACGTGTCGGCTGTAGTAGTTCACGCCAAGCACGTCGAGCGGCTGGCCGATCTGCTTGGCGTCGCCGTCCTCGATGTGCGCCAGGCCGGCGACGGGTTCAAGGTCGGCGAGCACGTCTTCCGGATAGCGGCCGCGGAGGATCGGGTCGAGGAAGATGCGGTTGCAGATGCCGTCGACGCGGCGGGCCGCCTCTTGGTCGGCGGCCGTTGAGGTGGCGGCGGAAGTCGGATACAGGTTCAGCGTGATGCCGTAGCGCTGGTCGCCCCGGGTCGAGCGCATGGCCTGCACCGCCAGGCCGTGTCCGAGCAGAAGATGGTGCGCCGCCCGGACGGCGGCCGCGCCGTCGGTGCGCCCGGGAGCGTGGTGGCCGGAGGCGTACCCAAGGAAGGCCGAACACCATGGCTCGTTCAACGTGGTCCAGTCGCGGACACGGTCGGCGAACCGTGCGTGCACGGCGGCCGCGTAGTCGGCGAACAGGGAAGCGGTCTGCCGCTCGGGCCAGCCGCCCTCGTCCTCAAGCGCCTGCGGCAGGTCCCAGTGGTAGAGGGTGACCCAGGGGCGGATGCCGGCGCCGAGCAGCTCGTCGATCAGCCGGTCGTAGAAGGCCACGCCCGCCGGATTCAGCGGGCCTCGCCCCGAGGGCTGCAACCGCGGCCAGGCCAGGGAGAAACGGTAGACGCCGACGTTGAGCTCGCGCATCAGCGCAACGTCGTCACGGTAGCGGTGATAGTGATCGCAGGCGACGTCGCCGGTCTCGCCGTTCGCTGTTTTGCCCGGTGTATGCGCGAACGTGTCCCAGATCGAGGGGCTTCGGCCGCCTTTGTCGACGGCCCCCTCGATCTGGTAGCTCGCGGTAGCCAGCCCCCAGGCGAACCCGTCAGGAAACCGCAGCATGCCCGTGTCCGTCGTGTCCGTCGTGTCCGTCGTGTCAGTCATTAGTCTCTTCCACTCGATTCAGTTCAGCCAGTAGCGGGGCGCGGGAACGTGCCGGTCAACCTCGGCCCAGAACTCCTCAGGTATCTCCCACGTCACATGACTCAGGCACTCGTCCACTCGTTCCGGCCGGGAGATGCCGATGATGGTCGACGTGATCCGGGGGTCTCGCATCGAAAACCGCAGCGCCGCCGCGGGGAGCGGGACGGCGTAGAACGCGCCGGCTTTCTCGATCCCGGCGACGGCTTGCAGCACCGCCTGCGGAGCGGCCGAGTACGCGTACCGGTCGGAGCCGGCTACGCCTTTGGCGAGAATGCCGCCGCCGTAGATGGCGGCATTGACGACGGCGACGCCGGCCGTGGACGCCGCCTCGATCAGCGGCTCCGCGGACCGGTCCACCAGGGTGTACCGGTTGTGGGTGAGGACGGCGTCGAAAACCCCGGTATCGACGAACTGCCGCATCAGGCCGACCGGTCCTCCCGCGACGCCGAGATACCGCGCGAGGCCCTCGTCGCGGATGCGCTGCAGTTCTTCGACCGGGCCGCCCGGCGCCATCGCCGCCTCGAAGCTGATGTGCTCCGGATCGTGCAGATAAAGCAATGGCACGTGCTGCAGGCCGAGCCGGGTCAGGCTCTCCTCTATCGAACGGCGGACCCGCGCGCCGGAAAAGTCCCCGTTTCGGTCCCTGTCCACCTTGGTGGCGAGCACGAAGTCTCCAGGCAGGCCTCCCGCGGCGGCGACCGCCGCGCCGATGCGCCGCTCGCTCTCCCCGCCGCTGTAGCTGTTCGACGTGTCAAGGAACCTGATCGGGCTGCGCAGCACCCTGATCGCCGTGTCGATACCGCGCTCAGCCGGGACATCGTACCCGAAGTTCTGCGGCATGCTGCCCAGCGGTCCGCCGCCGGCGCAGACCGCCGACACGGTCAGCCCGGTCCGGCCAAGGGGCCGCAGCCAGTTCTCAGGCAGACCGCTCATAGCGAGGCCTCCACCAGGAGCGGGAAACCGTCCGGGTCCACGAGCAGCGCTCCCTCGCCGGCGACCCGGCGGACGCCCGCCTGCTCGAGTCGTCGCACGACGTCGCCCACCTCGCCGGTGAATACGACGTCGCGGAAACCTGCCGTGCACTTCCGCGCCGACCACGGACTGTCCTGCTTGGCCTCGTCGTAGGTAAACACCTCGAGTACCGTCCGGCCGGCGTGCAGGTAGCTGATGACGAAGCCGCGGGGGTCGTCATCCCTGATCAACTGGCCGGCCAGGCCGAACCCGAGACCGTCCGCGTAGGTCTTGATCGTCGTATCCAGGTCGTCGACCGTGACGGCCACGTGGTCGAAAGACGGCGTGGCCGGGGTGGCCGCCGCCCGGGCCGCGTCAACAAGCCCCTGGTCGTGGACCCGGTCATAGGAGAGCTGTCCCTGAACGAACTCAAGCAGCACCCCGTCCGGATCGTAGAAGAAGGCGATGCGCACACCGCCGTACGCGTTTTTTGGCTCAACCCGGAACCGCACCCCCTGGGCGTGGAGCGCCGCGGCCCGCGCGTCGATGTCGCTCACCGCGAACCCGATGTGCCGGAATCCCTTCTGCAGGTCATCGGGTACCCATCCGCCTTCGGCGGCGCCGGGTGCCTCCCTGAGCCGCAGCACCGCCGGCCCGGCCGTGAGCAGGGCGGCGCGGCCGTCCGCGGACAACGTGGCCTCGGGCAGGCCGACGTGGTCGGTGTAAAAGGCCACGGACCTGCCCAGATCCCGTACCACGAGATCAACTGCGGCGATGGGATGTGGCTGCACACTCGCTCCTTTCCTTCTCTTCGGCAGTCGCCTTAGTTAGCTCCGCACGGCCCCGAGGGGTCAGGCCGGCCTCGGGCGGGCACCCGCAGGCTGCCCTCCCCGCTCGCGGGGCGGTCAGCCGCTGGCCCAGTCCTCCTTCGATACCGAGACCGGACGGCCATCTCGTGCCGAGGCCTGAATCGCCAGGGCTATGGCATGGTCCTGGCACCCCTCAGCGAGCGGGTAGGGTGCTGGCCCCTGCCCGCGTGACCAGCGCGCCATCTGGACCAGCAGCGTCGCGATGGCAATGTCCTCGTCGGAGAGGGAGAGTCCAGGAAACGGATTCCTGTACAGGACGTGGCCTTCGTAGCTGAGATGGTCGAGCTGGAATCCTTCAAGGTTGAGATCCCAACCGGTCTGACGGCGCACGATCGGGGCTTCGAGGACCGTATGGCCGTCTGCCAGCCGGACCACAGCGTCGTTCGAGATCTCTCCCCGGCTTGCGCGGAGAACGACGCGCCGGCTGCGCAAGGGGTTATGCCACTGGTTGTCGGTGAAGTCGTACAAGCCCATCGCGCCGGAAGCGAATTCGATCGTGGCCAGGGTGGTGACGGCGTCCTTCTCTGTGTCGTCACCGGTCCACCCGTCCCTCTTCGTCTGGGGGTCGACCAGGGGACCGTGGAAGGTGCTGGCTCGGACGGTGGCGTCTTCCAGGCCCACACCGAGAAAGCCCCGGATCATCGACACGGCATGGTACAGGTGGGTCGAAGACACCTGCACCGAAGACGGGCGGCCAAGCAGGCCAGTGGCGAGCAAGGCGCTCCTGGCCGAGTGGCCGGGATAGCGGAGGTACTGCTCTGCGACCTGGACCAGGTTCCCCTCGCCTGCCTGCTTCCAGAGACTGCGCAGCCCGTCCAGGTCAGGAGCAGGTGGCGTCTCGCTCAGGACACGGACGCCAGCGCTTGCGAGGGCGAGCACGATACCCGGGTTCACCGCCCACGGCACGGCGCTGATCACGAACTCGGGCTCCAGGGCCAGCAGTTCCGCGATGCTGGTGCATCCCCTCACTTTCCAGGTCTCTTCGACGGCGTGGGCGGCCTCGTCGCTGCGTGCCATCACGCCGACGAGTTGCACATGCTCAGGCAGCGCCAGTGCCAGCCGCCGGAAGAAGGCACTCCGCCACCCTCGACCGACGATGCCGAACCGTACCGGGCTGCTCGTTGCGTCCTGTGTCATGGTCTCCCTTGTCGATGTCCCCTCAGCCAGTCCACCGGGATGGCAGGCCGGGGTGTGGTCTGATCAGGTGCGGCGGGTAGGCGTGAAACCGGCCGACAGACAGGTCGCTCCGGGGCTTGCCCGCGGCGGGCGAACGGCATTGTCCTGTGCGACCCGGCCAGGAACCAGGCCCGGCTCATCCTCGCAAGGCGCCCACGGTCAACCCCGCGACAAAGCGCCGCTGCAGGACCACGTAGAGAATGACGACCGGGATGACCGAGATAACCACTGCCGCGCACAGCAGGGACCAGTTTGTCGAGTACTGGCCGACGATGGCGTATACCCTCGGCTGCACCGTCAGCAGATCCGCCGAACGCAGGAACGTCTCCGCCAGGAGGAACTCGTTCCAGCTGGACAGGAACTGAAAAACGGCGAGGGTGAGCACGGCCGGCTGGACAAGAGGCAGCATGACCCGGAAGAACACCGCCAGTTCACTCGCGCCGTCTATCCTGGCAGCATCGGCGAGGTTCTCGGGCACTCGCTCGAAGAAACCTCTCATGAGGACCACCGCGAATGGAACCGACGTGGCGATATAAACCAGCGCGAGCCCTTGCAGCGAATCCAGCAGGTGGAACACCTTGAACTCGAGAAACAGCGGGATGATGAGCACCGCTCCCGGCACCATCAGCGTGCTGAGTATGGCGATGTAGATGGGCCGCCGCCCGCGGAAGTTGAAGCGGGCGAATCCATAGCCGCCCAAGGTTGCCACAATCACTACACCTACGATGGTGCAGGCGGTGACAATGAGCGAATTCACCAGTCCACGGCCCATTCCAGCCGATGTAAAGGCACTTGAGTACGCCTGCAAAGTCCACTCTGCGGCGGTCGGGATAAACGACTTGCCGAAGGCGGAGTCGGGGGTTCTGAGCGATGTGAGCGCTATCCATAGGAGCGGGAATACGCACACGACGGAAACCACGGTGAGAACGAGGTAACCGAGCGTCCTGACCGCTACGTGCTTGACCGGCACGTCGCTGTGCCGAAAATCGGAATGCGTTGTCACGATCCTCTCCGTTCTCTCACGTCAGTCGCCTGCGAGCGCCGATCGCGAGCTGAGCGGCCACGATGATGATGGCAAGGAGCAAGACCACTACTCCGATGGCAGTGGCGTAACCGATGGCCGGAATGGCGCCGGCCACCTGTCCACCGAACGCCAGGCTGTAGAGGTAGGTTGTCAAGGACTGCGACGCGTTGTCGGGGCCGCCGCCGGTCATCACGTAGATGATGTCAAAGACCTTCATACCGTTGATGAGGTTGAGGGTGACAACGATCGAGGTCACCGACCGGAGCATCGGCATCGTGACGTACCTGAACTGGGCGACGACGGAAGCCCCGTCAAGCTGAGCCGCCTCGTAGAGCGCAGGATCGATATCATGCAGCGCGGCGTAGAATATCAGCATGTAAAAGCCGAGCGACTGCCATATTCCCACCACGATGAGGGACGGCACCACTGTTGCGGAGTCCGACAGCCACGAAATGGCGATTGAGTGCAGGCCGATCGCGTTCAGGAAGGTGTCGAGTATGCCGAAATTGGGCTCGTAAATGAGGCCCCACACCGTGCCGGACACCACCAGCGAGAGCAGCGCCGGGACGAAGATGGCCACCCGGAAAACGGTTCCGAAGCGCCACTTAGCCCGCAGTACCGCCGCCAGCACCATGGCCAGGAAAGTGGCGACGATTGTCGTTACCGCGGTGAATTCGATCGTGTTCACCAGAGCCGTCACGAACACGGGATCCTGGAACATGGCGCTGAAATTCTGGAAGCCGACGAACGTCGACGGCCCGAAGCCAGGCCATTGCGTAAAGCTCTGGTAAATCGATCGGATGATCGGGTAGCCGATGAAGATAAGGAACAGGGCGACGGCGGGCAGGATGAAAAGATATCCCACCCCCTGGCCCCGGGCCCGGCCGTAGGACCCGGCCCGGGGTCGCCTGCTGCCCCGCCTTGCTGGCCGCCGCTGCAGGGTTATTTGCTCAGCGGCCGCCTGGACTGGCACGGTCATATGAGCCGCCCTTCAGTTGTCTCACGCCCGGCGGGCGGCCTCGACGGCGGACTGTGCCTGAGCCGCGGCCGCCGTGGGGCTGAGCTTTCCGGCGATGACTCCGGCGGCGGCGTTGCCCACCGCTGTCTCCGAGCCGACGCCGAAGAGGATGTGGTTGCATCCGTTGTCGGTGATCCAGGAAGCCATCTCACGGACGATCGGGTTGGTGCCCTGCGCCGCCGCGGTCATGGTGGCCGCCATGGAGGACGACTTCTGCATAATGGTCGCGTAGCGTGACGGCTCGTAAATGTACTTCAGCCACTCGACGGCGGCGTCGACATTGGGGCTCTGCGCGTTTACCCCCCAGCCGGCACCGGCCTGGTTGGCTCCCCAGTGGCGGGCGCCCGCCGTCCACGCCGGTGTCATGCCGACCTTGTAGAGCTTGTTGAACGCCGGGCTGGCGGACGTCAACAGCCCGGGGACGATGAACGACCCGAAGGACAGCATGGCGGACTTCCCGGTATAGAAGAGGGCAAGGGCCTCGTCGTAGGTAACAGCACCCGCTCCGGCCTCGAAGACCCCGTTCTGCTGCAGCTTCTGCAGCATCTCGAAGGCTTGGATCGGGTACGTGCTGTTCCAGCTCGCTCCGTTTGACAAGTTGTCGAGCTGGTACACGAGGTCGGGGTTGTTGGATGCCTGCGTCACCAGCGGAAGGTAGAAATCGGCGGCATTGTTGCTCGGGTTGCCGTTCAGTGAAACCGGCACGAGCCCGGTTTTCGACTTGATCTGGGCCGATGCTGTGATCAGGTCGTCCCATGTCTCGGGGAAGTCGACGCCGGCCTTCGAGAGGATTTCCGGGTTGTAGAACAAGCCGAACATCTGCGCTTCCCAGCCAACGGCATACTGCTTATCGCCATCGGAGTACTCCTGGTTGGTGGAGGGAAAGAAATCGTTGATGAATGACGATCCCAATGCGCTTTTGAGGTCGAGGAGGATGCCGGCCCGACCGTAGGAGATAGCGAGCGTCGCGGGCGCGATGATTTCGGGAGCGCTCCCCGCGGAAACCGCCGCTTCGAGGGCAGGTGAGTAATCCGACAGGCTGCCGAAGGTACGCGGCACAACCTGGATATTGGGGTTCGCCGCTTGGAACTCGTCGATCACCGACCCCCACACCGGCTGATCTTCCGTGTACCACGACCACATGTTGACGGTGGCCTTCTTGCCGGTCTTACTGGCGCTGCCCGAGGCGGTAGTACCGCTGCCAGGAGAGGAGCAGGCAGCGAGTCCGACCGCGGCTGCCGACGCCGCTGCCACGCCCAGAAACTTCCGGCGGCCCATGGCCCCTTCGGACATGGCCTTGGCCAAATTTCTGGCCGGCGAGATGGATCCGCCTGATGTGGCGTTCATGTTTTCGTTCATGGGTCTCCGCCTTTGGATCCGCATACTAATGGATGTCTCTGCTTTCAGCAGCTGATAACGATCATCGATGCTTTACTGAGGCCAGTCGAGTCAGGTCAGCGATGGTACGGCCAGCTCGTCGAGCTGCTCGTATGGCGCGCCGGGCAGAGGGGTAAAGCACCTTGCAAGCGGTGTCAGAAGTCTTGGTTGGTCGTGTCAGAAGTCTCGGTTGAACAGAGTCTGAATCTGTCTTGGCAGCGCTGTCAAGTACCTGTCATGATGTTTTTTAGTCACTGCGAGCCGGGAAATGCGGGGTGGGCAGCGAACATGCACCGGGGCGTCCGGTTGTGCCGGGCCGTGCACTGGCACGTGCCCGGGGTCGTCGGCCAGGCCCTGGGCTGTGCCCCGTATCCTAGCCAACTGTTGTCATCCTGTACGTACAACTGCTACGAACAATGTCGCTGAGCCGAAGGGTTCCCATGGCCTGTGACAGCGATCCGACATCAATGGAGGAAGAACCGTGCCACAGGTACGCGTCGATCTGCACAGCACGCTAAGGCCCAAGCTCCCGGAGCTCAGCGCTGCCATCCACAAGGGGCTGGTCGAGGGGCTGGGCATGACCCCGGATGACCTCTTTCAGATCTTCCGGGTGCATGAGCCAGGCGAGCTCTTCTACACGCTTACCTTCCCGCACGCGGAACGCGACGACATCGTCTACATCGAGATCCTCGCCTCTCGCGGCTACTCCGACGAGCAGAAGGCAGCGGGCATGAAGGCGGTCGCCGCGGAGATAGCAACGACCGGCATCAAGATCGACGATCTGCTGCTTGTCGTCACCGAGACCGGCTCCTCCGACTGGTACGCACCAGGAAAGGCCTCCTAGACGTGGCTATCGCACGCAACGACCAGGCGATCCACGACCGGACGGGGGAACACCGGCATGGCCATTAAGAAGATATTGATCAACGTCGAAGACGCCGGGCGCTCGGCGGAGTTCTATACGCGGTTCCTGGGGGCGCGGCTGATCGGGGAGGTCTCCGCAGATCGCGCCGTGCTTGACGTCATCACGGCTCAGCTCGAGCTGACACGGCCGCCAATCCTGGAGGAGTCCACGTGGATCCCCGACGACCTGCAGCGCGGCTTCCGGCATGTCGGCTTCAAGGTCGACAACGTCGACGCCCTCGCCCGCCCGCTCAAAGAGGCCGGCGTGCGTTTTCACCTCGATCCACTGGACGCCGAGGGCGGGGTCCGGATCGCTTTCTTCTACGACCCGGACGGGACGCTTCTCGAGTTCGTTGAGGGTCCCCTTCGCTACCACGTCGTCTATGACGAAGCCGGCGTGCAGGCGGACTGGGGGCTCGGCGTGCCGGAACGTCCACGCTTCGACCACGTCGCCGTCACCGCGGGCGATCTCGATGCCATCGCGAGCCGGTACGCGCCGTTCGGCTACGCCAACATCGGCCACATCAACCAGCCGAATGACCCGCGAGGCTTCGGCATCGACTTCCTCAAGGCGGGCGACAGCGTCCTGGAGATCTTCACCTTCGACGCCGAGAAAAGCGTCCGCGCGCCGCAACTGGCGACGCCCGGCTTCGCGGGCGTCGTCTTCGACGCCGGCCCCGTAGCGGCAGGCTCGGCGGTCGGCGCGCATACGGGCGGACACGAGCTGCGTGCCGACGCTGACGGCCTGGTCTTCGCCGTCGAGGGGGGGCCATGCACGGGATAGCGGGCACGGTCGCGGTCGTCACCGGGGCCGCGGGCGGCATCGGACGCGCCACCTCGGACTGGCTTTCCGGCAACGGAGCGCGCGTCTTCGACCTTGACGTCCGGCCGCCCGCCGGCGGCCGCGGGGCATTCGCCGAGGTCGACGTCCGTGACGCCGCGAGTGTCAGTGCGGCGGTTCAGCAGGTCCTCGACCAGGCCGGGCGAATCGACCACGCCGTGGTCGCGGCGGGTGTCGCTGAGGAGCCGACTCCGGCCGAAGACATGGCGGCCGACGTGTGGGACCGCACGATCGGAATCAACCTGACCGGCGCCTTCCTCACCTGCCAGGCCGTTGGCCGGCCGATGCTGGCCGCCGGACGCGGCCGGATTGTCACGATCGCCTCGATGTCCGGCAACCATGTCGTCAACACCCCGCAACGGCAGGTCGCGTACAACGCCTCCAAGGCCGCGGTGGTGGCCATGACAAAGTCGCTGGCCTATGAGTGGGCCGGCCGCGGCGTGCGCGTCAATGCGCTCTCGCCGGGCTACGTCGACACCCCGCTGCTCAGCAGCAAGCCCGGGATGCATGAGCTGTGGAAGCACGCGACCCCGGTCAAGCGTTTCGCGGCCCCGGCCGAGGTCGCTGCCGCGATCGGATACCTGCTCAGCGACGAGGCAGCCTTCTACTGCGGGGCGGAGCTGCTCATGGACGGGGGGTACTCGCTGGCATGACCGGTTCCGGGGAATCCGCCAGGAGTGCTGGCACGGAGAGGGCGAGATGAAGGCGATCGTCTACGACCGGCCAGGCTCCTTCGCCGTGCGCGAGGTGCCGGATCCGGTTCCCGGCCCGGACGAGGTCCTCATCCGCGTCCTGCTGGCCGGCGTGTGCGGCACCGATCTGCACCTGCACGAGGGAGAGTTCGGGCCAACTTACCCGCTGGTCCCCGGTCACGAGGTCACCGGGGAGGTCGTAGGTCTGGGCGCCGGGGTCACTGGCTTGCGGCCCGGCCAGCGGGTCGTGCTCGACAATACGTCCGCCTGCGGGCACTGCGTCGAATGCAGGCGGGCACGGCCCGCGTTCTGCCGCCGCGCGGTCGCGCGCGGCGTGAACGCGCCAGGGGGTTTCGCCGAGCTCTTCGTGAGCCCGGCCGCCAACTGCCTGGCCGTCGACGACCTCCCAAGCGACGTGGCGGTGTTCGCCGAGCCGACCGCATGCGTCGTCCACGGCCTCGACATGCTCGGGCTTCGGGCGGGCTCTGATGTCCTGCTGTTCGGTGCCGGACCTACTGGCATCCTTCTCGCCCAGATGCTCAAGCGCAGCGGCGCGGCGCGGCTGACAGTCGCCGCGCCCACGCAGTCGAAGCTCGACCTGCTCCGCTCGCGCGGCGCGGACGAGGCCGTGCGCATCGAACGCGGAGCGGCAGCGCCCCATCCCCGGCTCCGCGAACTGGCTCCGGACGGCTTCGACGTCGTCGTGGACGCCACGGGCGCGCTGGCGGTGCTCGAGCAGACCGTTGGGCTCACCCGGACAGGCGGGACGGTCTTCGTCTACGGGATGACCCCGGAGACCGCGCGCTGGTGCGTCCCGTCGTATGAGGTCTTCCGGCGCGAGCTCACCATCAAGGGCTCGTTCGCGCAGCAGTTCTCCTTCGACCGCAGCGTGGCGGCGCTCCGCTCCGGCGCGGTCGACACCAGCGGAATGATCACGGACCGGTTCGGCCTCGATGAGTACGCCGAGGCCTTGCGCGCGGTGGCGAGCAGCGCCACGATCAAAGCCGTCATGGTGCCGAACCCATGATCATCGCGCATGACCTCGGCACTACCGGGGACAAGGCGACGCTTGTGGCCGACGACGGCTCGCTCGTCCGGTCCGCCACCGCCCGCTACCCGAGCGATTTCGGCCCTGGCGGAAAGGCGGAGCAGGACCCGCTGCGGTGGTGGGACGCGGTGTGCGGGGCGACGCGGGCGCTCCTAGGTGCCGAGCCGGCCGTGAGGAATCACGTCGACGCCGTCTCGTTCTCCGGGCAGATGATGGGCGCGGTGCTGCTCGACGGCAAGGGAAAACCCGTGCGCCCGGCCCTCATCTGGGCCGACACGCGCTCGCAGCCGCAGACACGACTCCTGCTCGGCCGAGTGGACATGGCGAGGGCGTACGCGATCACCGGCCACCGGCTCAACCCGACGTATTCGCTGAGCAAGATCATGTGGGTGCGCGACAACGAACCCGACGGCTTCGCCGCGGCGCGCCACTTCATGCTCGCGAAGGACTACGTCGCTTACCGGCTCACCGGGGTCATCGCGACCGATCCCTCCGACGCGAGCTCGACCAACGCGTACGAGCAGCGCGCGGGCCAGTGGTCAGCAGAGCTGATCGACGCCGCGGGGCTCAACCGCACGCTGTTCCCTGAGATCGTGCCGTCCACGACGATGATCGGCACGGTCACGGCGGCGGCGGCCGCCGCGACGGGCCTTGCCGCCGGAACCCCGGTTGTGCTGGGCGGGGGAGACGGGCCAATGGCCGCCCTCGGCTGCGGCATTATCGGCCCGGAGTCGGGCGCCTACTGCTACCTGGGTTCTTCGTCGTGGGTCTCGCTCGCCGCCGACGAGCCGCTGCTCGACCCTCAGATGCGCAGCATGACGTTCAACCACGTGGTACCGGGGCGGTTCGTGCCGACCGCGACCATGCAGGCCGGCGGCGCATCGCTTGAATGGATCATCGATGTCATCGGCCCAGGCGGCGAGAGCGGATACAGCCGCTTCCTGCCTTCGCTGCCGACCGCGCGCGGCAGCGCCGACGGCCTGTACTTCCTGCCGCATCTGCTGGGGGAGCGCTCTCCCTACTGGAATCCGCGGGCGCGGGCCGCCTTCGTCGGCCTTGCCCGTCATCACGGCCCCGCCGATCTCGTCCGCGCGGTCGTCGAAGGGATCGCCTTCAACCTGCTCACCGGGCTGCGGGCGTTCACCGAGCACGGACTGACGATCTCCGGCATGGACGCGATCGGAGGCGTCGCGCACTCGCCCGAGGCACTCCAGGTGCTCGCCGACGTATGGGGGCTTCCGGTCTCGGCCCGCGAACTCGCCGCGGAGGCCACCTCGCTCGGCGCCGGGGTGGTGGCCGGCGTCGGAGTAGGCCTGTTCCCCGGCTTTGAGATCGCCGCCCGCCTTTCCCGCCGCAAGCTGCCCGTTAATCCCAATCCCGAGACGCGCGGCCGTTTCGACCGCGCCCACCAGGTGTTCCTCGATGCCTACCGCCGTCTCGAGCCCTGGTTCGAGAGCATCTGACTTCGACAGCCCTGAGGGCTTCTGAAAGGAACGACCCCGTGATTCCCCGGCTCCTCCCCGTCTATCTCGAGCAGGACGCTCCGAGCGCCACCTTCGTCCGTCGCCTGGCAGAGCTGCGCGAGCTGACCAAGCACACCGCGCAGTGGCTGCCCGCGGTGCCGATCTCCCGCGCCGCAGATATCGCGGCGAGCGCCGTGATCGTGCCCGATATGAGCGGCCTCGCCTACCGGCTGCTCGAAGACTTCGCCCGGCTACGGCTGCCCATCCTCATCGTCACCACGGAGTTCGGCACGGTCGCGATGTGGGACTGGGAGATCCGGGATTTCCTGCGCCGTCGCGGAATCGAGACGGTGGCTCCGACCTCACCGCAGGAGCTGGAGGACATCTGCCGCGCGCTCGGCGCGAAGGAGACGCTGCGGACCGCGACGATGCTCGCCTATCAGGACGACCTCGGCGCGGGCCAGCAGCCGGACATATTCAAGCGGTTCTTCTGGTGGGAGGACGAGTGCGCCGACCGCCTCAAGCAGACGTGGGGGGTGACGGTCGAGCGCCGCAGCTACCGCTCGCTGTGGGCGCGAGCCCTGGCCATCCCGGACGAGCGCGTGATCGCCACCATGAACGATCCGGACAGGCGGCTGCCCATCGCCGGCCTCACCCAGGATGCGCGCCTGGGCGGGTACCGGCTCTATCTGGCGCTGCGGGACGAGCTTGACGACAGCCCCGGCGTCATCGCCGCCGGCATCAACTGCCTGAACGAGTCCGGCACCTCGACGACGACCCCGTGTCTCGCGTGGAACCTGCTCTTCGAGGAGCGCGGGCTCGTCTGGGGCTGCGAGGCCGACCTCACCTCGATGATCACCAAGTACATCGTCTGGAAGTCGCTGCGCGCACCAGTCATGATGACCAACCTCTACCCCTTCCTCATGGGCCAGGCGGCGCTCAAGCACGAACGGATCCCCTACTTCCCCGACGTGCCGCAGCAACCGGAGAACCACATCCTGGCCGCGCACTGCGGATTCTTCGGAATCGTCCCGCGGTCGTTCGCGACGCAGTGGACGCTGCGTCCCCGCGTGCTTGAGATCGTCAACGAGCGGTCGAATGCGATCGACGCGCGATTCCCCGAAGGGGATCTCACTATCGTCAAGATCCGCAGCACCATGGACAGCTTCGCGGTGACTCCGGCCCTGCTGACCACGTACGCGCAGTATGAGAACTCCGACTGCCTCAACGGCGCGGTCCTCCGGGTCGAAGACGGCTACCGCTACGTCGAGGGACTGCCGTCTCATCACGCCGTGCTGGCCGTAGGAGACCTCACCCGCCGCCTCGAGGTCGTGGGTCAGACCCTCGGCGTGTCGATGGAACGGGTGTGAGTCAGGCGGTCAGGACGCGCATCGGCTGCGGGTCTTGACCGGGGACCGTGCCGAGCTCCACCTCGAAGCGACTGCGATCGCCGCGGTGGTAGGCGACGAAGGTTTCAACGGGCTTGTTGTCCGCGCCGAACACCACGCTGCGCAGGACGAGGACAGGGTCCCCGGGCGAGATGCCAAGGCCGCGCGCCAGGGCGGCCGAGGCGATGGCAGCCTCAACCGTCCGCCTGCCACGGGTGATGACCACCCCGTACTTCGCGTTCAGCAGCTCGTAGAGCGATTGGCCGGTAAGGTCCTCCTCGGCTAGACCCGGGGCGACGGCCTGGGGAACGTGCGTGGTCACCAGCACCCACGGCTCCCCGTCAACGAAGCGGAGCCGCTCGATGACGAACACGGGAGTGTCGGCAGGCAACTGGAGACTGTCGGCGACGACGTCGTCGGCGGGCACCACCTCAAGACGGCGCACCTCGCTGCGCAGCGAGGAGCCGCGCTTGCGTACCTCCTCGTACAGGCCGGTCAGCGAGCGCGCGAGTCCTTCGTCGACCTTCGGATGCGCGATGAACGTCCCCCGGCCTTTGATGCGCTCGATCATGCCCTCGGACTCGAGCTCGCCCAGCGCCTGGCGCACAACGGTGCGTGACACGTCGTACTTAGCTGACAGCTCATGATCGCCCTCGTAGCGATCGCCTGCCCGCAGACCCTTCGCCGCGATGTCCGCGAGGATGATCTGCTTCAGCTGGAAGTAGAACGGCAGCAGAGAATTCCGGTCGACTTGCGCGCTCATGTCAGTGCAGGATATCAGGATGAGGTCCGGGGACCGCCGGTTGCGGCGTAGCCGAGGTGATCGGGGTTGGGCCGCGTCGTCCAGCCCGTCGCGCCCGCGACCACCAGTTGGCTCATTCCGCCCGCCCGCCCGATGAGCTGGTAGTCCTGACCAGCTTCGGCCGGATAGCAGAAGAGGGTCACCAGGAGATCCTCCCCGACATTGACGCTGCGGTGCACCCAGCCCCCAGGAACGTACACCGCCTCACCGGGCAAGATCTCAATGGCGTGGCTGCGCCCGCCGAGGGAGTCGAGGAGCATGACGCCGGTGCCGGTCACGCCCAGGTAGGTCTCGCCGCATTCGGCACGCACGTGCAGGTGGCCGCGGGTCATGAAATACTCCTCGCCGACGCGACCGGGGCTGAGCACGCTGAGCCCGGTGACGAGGCCGCCGGCATCCCGCTGTGTGGTGTTGCTCTCGACCCGGTAGGCCAGCTCGTCGCCACGTCTCACCGTGAGGGCTTCAAACGCCGCCTCGTCGCGGTAGACGCCCGCAAGCTCGCGCACTCGCTTCTCATACCGTTCGTTGCTGCCCGCGAGCACCCCGGCCTCCGGCCGGATGGTCAGCTTGACCGGCTCGGTCAGCGTGCGCGGCTCAATCGACATCGTGCGGCTCCGGTTCCTTTGGTAGTGATCGCCTAAAAAGCGGCTGAGAAGACGCGCAGGATTGTGCACGAGGACCAGCTCCGCCACTTCGCCGCCGACGGCATCGTGCAGTCTGCGGACCACCCGCTCGCCTAGGTAGCGCAGGCCCGGCATGCCTCCGTACGCGACGTAGCGGGTCCGGCGGGCCACGTCACCGCCCAGCAGGATGCGTTCTGCCGCGCCCGCACTCGCCGCGGCGCCGAGGCAACCGAGCAGGACCGAGTCCGGCCACCGCCGTGACCGGGCGAAGCCGTCGTAGCCGAGATACGCGCCCGCCCGGGCGAGGGAGGCGTGCAGCTCCGGATCGGGGTTGCGGTCGATGTGGGCGAGCAGGATCGCATCGGCGCCGACTCCGAGATCCCTGAGCAGGTCAAGGACCTCCCACGCGGCACTGCCGCTCTCGAGGTGCACCATGACCGGCGCGTTCGTCCGCCGGTGGGCCGCCGCCGCCGCGGCGAGCGTCTTGCGCTCCTGGGCGGTGATGCGCCAGTAATCGATACCCGCCTTGATGAGGCCGGCCCGGACGGGCGCGCCGGAGGGTGCGGACGCGACGCCGGAGCCCGGATCATCGTCGCGGACGAGCACGCCGGCCTCGATCTCCGACGTGAACAGCTCGCCGAGCTCGCGTTCTCCGAGCGAGAACAGCCAATGATCCGCGGCGTAGTGCGCGTCTCGGTGCATGCCCGTGCTGGCGACGACCGTCAGGGAGAGCTCGGCGCTGATGCGGGCAAGGGCACCGCTCCTGCGTCCGAGCCCCACGGGCGTGGGGTCGATCATCGCGGCGAAGCCGCTGTCGCGCAGCTGCTCGAGCTCGGCGGCGCTCGCAGCCTCGTCGTCCAGCTCGTCCCCCGGTAGCAGCGGGGACACCTGGAAGGCGTGCTCGTGGTAGTCGGTCGCGCCGAGCTGGTCGGCGCGGATGTCGCCGAGCGCGGTACGGATCACCGGACCGCCTGCGCGATCGCCGACAGCCGGGCGACCCGCTCCGCGGGCATCGGGACCTCGAAGACATCCGCGATCACCTGCGACCAGCCGTGGATGAAATAACGCCAGCCGTCCTCGACCCGCAGCTGCCGCTGCTCTCGCTGGGCGCGTGCCTGCCGCAAGAAGTCGAGCTCGCCGCGGTAGTTGAACTCCCAGACGACGGCATGCCGCGGCAGCACGACATGGTCCGTCATCGGCGAGCCGGGGCGGTCCTTGCCCATGCCCGTCGCGTTGACCACGAGGCTGCTGTCGGGCAGCCCGGCGATGAGCCGGTCGACTTCGTCCGTGGAGTCCGTGCGCAGGTAGCGGAAGCGGCCGGCCTCGAGTCCGCCCCGCTCGTGGAGCTCACGTGCGCGTTTGAGCGACGACTCGCGCCGGTCGGTGACGGTGATCCGCTCCGGCGTGTCGTCGCGGACGCCCAGCTGGTAGCTGAGAGCGTTTCCCGAGCCGCCCGCACCCACGACCAGCGCCTCGGCGCCGGTATACCGGAAGTGGCCGGCGGCGATGATCTCCTCGAGTGCCAGCCGCACGGTCACCGGATCCTTGGCCGAGCCGATAAGCCGGCCGTCGCGCTTCGCGATGGAGGAGATCTCGCCGAAGGTGGCGGCGAGTTCGTCGAATTCGTCGAACAAGTCGCCGGCGTGTTCAGCCACGGCGATCTTATGGGTCGTCACCAGAGCGCCGAGGTCGAGCGGATCGGCGGCGATGCGCCCGACGACCTGCCGGTAATCTCCGGGCTCGGCGTCCAGACGGATGTCCACGCCGTCGATCCGCCGGGTGGGCAGTCCCAGGGCATCCGCCCACAGCGGGAAGATTCTCATGATCGAGGAGAGTTTCGTGCTGACGCCGATGAAGTCCAGGTGGCTGGAATCCGGCTTCGCCCTGTTCACGAGGCCACCGGGGAGGTTGCGCGGCGGTAGGCCGCGGCGAACTCTCGGGACCGCTGCTCGATCGTTTCCCAGCGTCCGCCCGTCATGGCGGTCGACGGGCACAGTTCTGAGCCCGCTCCGGCCGCGACGGCGCCCGCCGCGAGCCAGTCGGGCAGGTTCACGGAGGTGACGCCGCCGGTCGGCACGAACGGCACGTCGGGGAAGGGACCGCGTAGCGCGCGCAGGTAGGCCGGACCGCCGAGGGAGGCGGGGAAGATCTTGACAGCATCGGCACCGAGACCTCTCGCGGCCATCACTTCCGTCGGCGAGAGCGCGCCGACGAGGGTGACGGCGCCCGTGCCGCACATGGCGCGGGCGACCGCGGCGTCCACGCCGGGGGCGACGAGGAAGCGCGCACCGGCGCGCGCGGCCTCCTCCGCCTGGTCGGCGGTGACGATCGTGCCTGCCCCGATATAGGCGTCTTCCGCATACCGCCGGACGATCTCGCGGATGGCGGCCGCCGCGTCAGGCGTGCTGTAGGTGATCTCGATCCCGGTGATGCCTCCGCGGACGAGCGCGTCGGCCGCCTTGACCGCGTGTTCCGCGGATGGAGCGCGGAGCACCGCGATGATGCCGGCGGACCTTAGGTCATCGAGTGACATGCTGCAGCTCCTCAACGCACGGCAGGAATATTGACGACATTGCCCGGAGTCCCGCCGCCGAGCAGGGTGAGAACGGCCTCGACGGCACCCCGCCCCATCCGGTCCACGGCTTCCCGGGTGTGCGCGCCGGCGTGGGGGCTGAAGATCGTCAGCGGCTCAAGAGCCGGATCAAGCAGGGGTGACTTTCCCCCGGACTCGGTGGAGAGGGTGTCGCTGGCGTAGCGGCCAAGCCGGCCGTCACGCAGCGCCTCGGCGACGGCGTGCTCGTCAACGAGTGAGGCGCGGGCCGCGTTGACCAGGATCTGGCCCGGCTTGCTCCTGGCGATCCAGTCCGCGCCAATGATCGCCGAGCCTCCAGGGGTGTGCAGCGTGACCACGTCGGCCTGAGCGGCGAGCGCCTCGAGCGTCACCGGCTCCGCTCCCCGCGCGCGTGCCTCCTGCTCCGAAAGCCACGGATCATGTCCGATGAGCCGGCAGCCGAACGGAGCAAGCCGCCTGGCCACACCTCGGCCGATGCGCCCGAGACCGACGATCCCTACGGTGCAGTTCCCGAGTTCGCGGCCGCGCTCGACGCTCCAGTCGCCGGTGCGCACGCGCCGGTCTGCCGAGGTCAGGCCGCGGAGGGCGGCGAAGATCAGGGCGACCGCGAGCTCCGCGACCGCGCCCGTGCTGGCGTCGGGGGTGTTCGTCACGACGATGCCGCGGCGGGCGGCCGCGTGCAGGTCCACGGCGTCGGTCCCCGTTCCGTAGCGGGCGACGATCCGCAAGTGCGGCGCGCGGGCCAGATGCTCAGCGGTGACCGCAGCGGTTCCCGGGATCCACGCGCTCGCCACCGCCAGCTCATCGCTGATCTCGTCCAGCTCGTGATCGGCGCGCCTGCGGACGATACAGCCGGCCGCTGCCAGGGCGCCGAGCGCGTCGTATGAGCCCGAGGAAAACGACCGCGTGGTGACGAGCACGACAGGGTGCGCCTCCCGGCCGGCTGGACCGGGATCGACGTGATCAGCGGCAGTCACCGGCGCTCGCATTCCTCGAGACTGGAAGATGGCACGTCCAAAGTAATCCTGTACGTACAGGATTACAAGAGTAAATTGTTGATCACGCGCCTGCAGATGGCCTCTGTCAAGGAGGATGGCCCCTCGGCACCGTATCGACCGCCCTGGTCACCGGGGGAAACAGGGAATCGGCCGCCCCGCCGCGCTGGCCCTCACGAGCCGCGGCGCGCACTTGTTCTGCACACTTTTCCTGAACCCAGCGCCGCCGGATAAGGCAGATCCCGGCTCGTCCAAGCTCGCCATTCCGGACAGGTCGACGCCGATCATGGCGTGCCTCGCGATGAAGATCATGAGGATGCTGTCGCAGGTCCGGCAGCGGACGACCGTGCCGGGCGCCCGCCGGTAGACGACGAGCTCGGCCACGGGCCTGCTGGCACCGCAGGTGCCGCAGATGGTCGTCGCGGCGGTCATATCCGCGCCGAAGACGTCGATCAGCAGTCCGCCGATCGCATTTCCGTCCAGTGCGCCCATCAGTGTCCTCCCCTCGACCCGAGGTGCCAGATTGGCTCCGCCGGATCGTGCGCGGTCCAGGCGACAGATCGTCCTCCCATGCCCAGGAGTTCCCGCATGACCATGACCGGACACCGCCGACGGCGGGCTGACCCGGGTGCTAAGTGGATGAAGACACTGGCACCGCCGTCCACCCGCAGGATCTGGTGGGGTTATCGGTCCACGCGGCCGGCGCCGACGTCAGCCAGGGAACTGCAGTACGCGTTGCAGGTGGTGCTCGGCCAGGCCGCGGAACCAGTCGCGCTCGGGATGGCTGGTGTCCGCGACCCGCAGCGCTCCCCGCGACCAGGTCCAGGTGCACGCACAGCTGGTAGAACCGGAGCCGGTCCTCGTCCAGGCCGCCAGGGCGCAGCTTCGCGTAGTGCCGGCCGAACCTCATCCCGCGTCCAGACGTGCCCGCCCCGGCACAACCGGGTTCCACCTCGATGGTGCCGGACTCGCGGATTCGGATCGCCGGCATCTGTCCTCACGAGACTGGAGGAAGCGCTCTAGTCGCAGCTGCCGGCGAGTCTTTACTGACGACAAACATGTCCCACAAAGACACAGCAGAATATTCGTTCGGTATTCGCTGGGGCGTGGAAGTAGGATCAGGACTCCTATGCGCGCGACGGCCCGGGTGTACTGGCGGCTGCTGGTAGCCGGCTTCCGCCGTCAGTCGGCGTACCGGCTCGCCGCGCTTGGCGGCCTCGTCGCCAACCTGACCTTCGGGCTGCTGAAGGTGTCGATCCTGTTCGCGACCGTCCGGGCCGCGGGAGGCGAACTGCACGGGTACGACACCGCCTCGATGAGCACGTACATCTGGCTCTCCCAGGGGCTGCTTGGCTCGGTCAACCTGACCGGCCGCACCGACCTGGCCCTGCGGGTCAAGGACGGCCAGGTCGCCGTCGACTTCCTGCGGCCCGTCGACCTGCAGGCGGCGACGATCGCCACCGAGACCGGCGCGTCCCTGTTCGCTCTCATCCCTCGCGGACTGCCGTCGGTGCTGCTGGGGGCCGTGACGGTCGGCATACTGCTGCCGACGTCGCCCGTGTTCTACCTGCTCGGAGCGGTCAGCTTGGTCACGGGCATGGTGATTTCCGCGGCGACGGTTTACCTGATCGCGGTGGCCGGGTTCTGGCTGGTGGAGACCCGTGGCGTGCAGATCCTCTACATGCTCGCCTCCGGCTTCCTCGGCGGGCTGTACGTGCCGATCGCGCTGTTCCCGCAGTGGCTGCGGATCGTTGCCGCGGCGACCCCCTTCCCGTCCATCATGATGTACCCCGTCGATGTCCTGTCCGGGCTCGGCGGCGCTGGACGCGCCGCCGAGCTGGTGCTGGCACAGCTGGCGTGGCTGGCCGGAGCGGCGGCCGCCGGCCAGCTGCTTACCCGGGCGGGCCGTCGGCGGCTGGAGGTGCAGGGTGGCTAGCATGGCAACAGCCGGCAAGCCGGCGGTCAAGACCGCCGGGCTGCGCGACCGGCTGCGGCCCTACCGCGCCGTCCTCGCCTCGCGCGCCCGCTCGCAGCGCGCCTACCGGACCAGCTTCGCCCTCGACCTGGGCAGCTCCATGCTGGTCGGGGTGGTCGAGCTGGCCGAGGTGTGGGTGATATTCAGCAATGTCAGCGCCCTGGGCGGGATGCGCTTCAACCAGATCCTGCTCGTCTTCGGCCTGGCCGACCTGGCCTTCTCCCTGGCCGACCTGTCCTTCGGCCACCTCGACACCCTGCCTGACTACCTGCGGGCCGGCACCCTGGACGCGTTCTACCTGCGCCCGCAGCCCATCTTGCTGCAGCTGATCACCAGCGACGTCTCGCTGCGGCGGCTGGCGAGGGCGGCGGTCGGGGCCGCCGCGCTGGGCGTCGGCGTGGCCACCTCAGGGGTGGCATGGGACCCGCGCACCGCGGCGCTGCTGGCGCTCGGGCTGGTCAGCGGGTACGCCACGTTCGCGGGACTGTTCGTGTGGGCGGCCGGCCTGCAGTTCTTCCTGGTGGATGGCGCGGAGATGACCAACTCCTTCGTGTACGGCGGCCGCTACGCCGCCACCCAGCCCGCCTCGGTCTGGTCACGGCCGCTCAAGCTCGTGTTCGGGTTCTTCTTCCCCATGGCCTTCACCGCCTACCTGCCGGCGGTGACCATGCTCGGCCTGCCCGGTCCGCAGTGGCTGCCGGCCTGGCTCGGCTGGTGCGCTCCTGCCGCCGCGGTGTGGTCGTGGGCGATGGGGCTGCTGTGCTGGCGCTGGGGAGTGCGTCACTACCAGGGAGGCGGTGGATGAGCGCGATCATCGAGGCCGACGGCCTCACCCGCGAGTTCCGGATACGGGACGGGAAGCGGCGGCGGGTGCTTACCGCGGTCGACGGCCTCACCGTCTCGATCCAGCCCGCCGAGGCCGTGGGCTACATCGGAGCGAACGGCGCCGGGAAGTCGACCACGATCAAGATGCTCACCGGAATCCTGGTACCGACCGCCGGCCGCGTGCTCACCTGCGGGCTGCGCCCGGTGCAGGACAGGCGGCGGCTGGCACGGCAGGTCGGGGTGGTGTTCGGCCAGCGCTCGCAGCTGTGGTGGGACCTGCCGGTGCGCGAGTCGTTCCGCATCCTGGCCGCGATCCACGCGCTCACCACGGCCGAGGAAAACGACCGCACCGCCGAGCTGGTCGAGCAGCTCGAGCTCGGCGGCTTCCTGTCCGTCCCGGTGCGGCAGCTGTCCCTGGGCCAGCGGATGCGCGCCGAGGTCGCCGCCGCGCTGCTGCACTCACCGCGGCTGGTGATCCTGGACGAGCCGACCATCGGCCTGGACGTGCTCTCCAAGCAGCGGCTGCGGGAGTTCCTCGTCGGCGAGCGCCGCATGCACGGCACCACCCTGCTGCTGACCACCCACGACATGGGAGACGTGGAACGGCTGTGCGACCGGATCCTGGTGATCGACCACGGCCGGCTCGCCTACGACGGGGATCTGCCCGGGCTGTCACGGACCGTGGGCGCGGAGCGGGTGCTTGTGGTCGACCTGGCCGAGCCGACGCCGGACCTGACCGGCCTGGACGGTGCCCGGCATCTTTCCTCGGAGGGTGGGGGACTGCGGCAGCGGCTCGCGTTCGACGCCGAGCAGACCACGGCCGCTAAGGTGCTGGCGGCCGTCTCAGATAAGGCGGAAGTGCTCGACCTCACGGTGGAGGAACCCGACATCGAAGACGTCGTGCGGCGGCTCTACGCCGCGGGCCGCTGAGCCTTCTGCCGGCACCGGAAACCAGCTGACCTGCGGCGCGGCGCGCAGACAGGGTGAGCGGCAGCGGCGCCCTCGTCGTTAGCGGCCGCGTTTTTCCCGCGGGTGGAACGTTCCCGCCCGGTTCTTCGTGCTTGGTTGCGAACTGGGAGGAACCCGGGGAGGAGACCTGAATGGCGGCCGACCGGAGCGCGGCGGAGCTTGAGCAGTTCCTTTCTGAGCGCGCCGATCACCTGCTGCGGACGGCCGTGCTGCTGGCCGGCAGCCGGGAGGCCGGCGAGGACCTGCTGCAGACGGCGATCGAGCGGCTGCTGCGGCGCTGGCGCCGGCTCGACGGTGATCCGGAGGGGTACCTGCGCCGGACGCTGTGCAACCTGGCGACCGACGGCTACCGGCGGACCGGCCGGTGGCGGCAGAAGGAACGCCTGCTGCGGGCGGGGCTGCGGCAGGAGCAGGACCCGGCGGGCGCGGTGGACCTGCGCGACGCCCTGGTCCGGCTGCTGCTGCGGCTGCCGCCGAGGCAGCGCGCCGTGCTCGTGCTGCGGTACTGGGAGCAGCTGACCGACGCCGAGGCGGCGGAGGCGCTCGGCTGCTCGGAGGGCACGGTCAAATCCGCCGGCTCGCGTGGCATGGCGCGGCTGCGCGAGCTTGCCGGCGAATGGAACGACACCGCGGCCATCTGCGGCCGGAATGGGAAGGGATCATGAATACCGACGTCGAAGAGCTGCTCCGGGAGGGCATGGAGCGGTTCACCGCTGATCTGCGGGCGCCCGCCGGGCTGACCAGGCTGGCCGAGCGGCGGCGCCGGCGGCGGCTGGCGTTTGGCTCGCTGGCCGGGGTCGCGGCCGGGCTGGCCGCGGGCGCGGTGGCGCTGGCCGTCGTCGTGGTACCCGATGCGGGTCACGCGGGCATCGACACCACCGCGTACGTGGTGAACCGCGTCGGCAGCGCGCTCAGCGCGGCAGAACCCGGCGACATCGCGCAGATGACGATCACCACAAGCGGTGCCCCGCAGCCCTACGGGACGACCGGGACGACCACCGCGGAGGAGTGGTCCTACGGCGACCAGTGGCGCGCGGTCGTGTACTCGTCACCCGGGCACGTGGTCTACGACGAGGGCGGCAGCAGCAAGTCCGTCTACACCCTGGTCAACTACGCGACACGGACCTGGGCGCGCCAGCCACGGCTGGGCAGTCCTGCGCCGCTCGCCGCGGTGAAGACCGGTTCCGGCGGCTGCGAGCCGCTGGGCCTGGCCGCGTTCCCGGTGCTGTTCCGGATCGGGCTGCCCGCCATCGCCTCATATGCCAGTTCGCTGCCCGCGACCGTGGCCTCGGCGCTGCGGGCCGCGGTCTCCTGCGGAGCCCTGACCGTGGCCGGCCACCAGCGCGTCGACGGGATCGACGCGATCAAGCTGACCAGCCGCCCGGCCAGCCCGATCTCCGAGACTATCTGGGTCAGCCCCGGCACGTACCTGCCGGTGCGGGCGGTTGTCGGCTCGCCGTTCGCCGGCCAGTCCGGCCCCACG
>Ga0335074_10001857_pt1 | contig 28654 bp, 24 predicted proteins | sample Lox_Sample_23_FD_206715 | JGI IMG/M metagenome (GOLD analysis project Ga0335074, IMG submission 206715) | Soil microbial communities from Loxahatchee National Wildlife Refuge, Florida, United States - Lox_Sample_2.3 | ecosystem: Environmental > Terrestrial > Soil > Wetlands | place: USA... | reverse complement strand
CGATGAGGCACTGGCTGCCCGGTGTATGGCCGGGAGTATGAAGGAGCCGGACGGTCACCGCACCGACGTCTACCGTGCCTTCGTCGCCGTGAGGGCGGAGGCTCGCGAGCGGGGCGCCGGTCATCTCGGAGATCCAGGGGATCTCCTCCTTTTGGGCATGGACGGGCACGTCGGCCAGCTCGAGGAGGTCGACCAGGCCCTCGATGTGCTCGCCGAATATCTCCCCGCCCACATGGTCGGCGTGGTAGTGGGTCGCAATCGCGCCCACGAGCCTCAGCTCCCCGGCCTCGGCCCACCGCAAGAGGCCCTCGACGTCGTAGGCCGGGTCCACCAGCACGATCTCCCGGGTCGCCGCGTCCCCGATGGCATAGACGTGGTTGCGCATCGTGGTCGCGAAGTGGTCGTCCAGCGCAAAGTCGACCCCAGCCAGCAGCTGGCGGAACAACAAGCCCTCCGGCACCGAAGACATGGTAGGGGTACCGTAAAGCTGCTCCGACCTCGCTGCGCAATATCTTGGTGGGATGAACGACGAGTTATGCCTCCTCTGCGTGCACGCGCACCCCGACGACGAATCCTCCAAGGGCGCCGCTTCGGTGGCCATGTACCACGCCGAAGGAGTTCGCTGCGTGCTCGTCTGCTGCACCGGCGGGGAGGAAGGCGAGATCCTCAACCCTGCGATGGACCGGCCGGAGATCCTCGAGCAGCTGCCCGAGATCCGCGCTCAGGAGCTCGCACGGGCTGCCGAGGTGATCGGGTACGACGAAGTCGTAATGCTCGGTTACCGCGACTCGGGCATGCCGGGTTCGGCGGCGAACGCTCGGCCGGAGGCATTTGCCCAGGCACCCGTCGAGGAGGCGACCGAGCGGGTCGTTGCGGTCATCCGCCGGACCAAGCCGCAGGTCATGGCCATTTACCCGGGCCACCAATCGATGTACCCCCACCCCGACCACATCAGGGCCCACGAGGTCGGGCTGGCGGCTTTCCTGGCCGCAGGTGACCCCGACGCTTTCCCGGGCGCCGGGCCACCCTGGCAGCCCTTGAAGCTGTACTACATGCTGTGGTCGAAGAAGCGCATGCTCGCGTTGGCCGACAAGTTCCGCCAGCTAGGCATGGAACCGCCCTGGGGCGAGGAAAGGCTCGAGATGATCTCGAGCGCCCCCCAAGAAGAGTTGACCACCGAGCTGGACGTCTCCGCCTACGCAAGCGTCCGGGACGAGGCGCTCCGGTCCCACGCGACGCAAGTGGACCCCAATTCGGCTTTCTGGTTCGGCCTCCCGCCTGAAGTTATTGCCGAGCTCGGCCATTACGACGAGTACCACCTGGCCCACGACCACACCGGTTCGAAGCCGCCCGAGGACGACCTTTTCGCAGGCGTCCGGGAGCGGGCACGGCTATGAAGGGGCTCGTAACCCTGATCGTCGGTGAGACCGGCAGGGCGAGCGGCTCCCGGGCCGTCGGGCGGCGGGCTCCGTCCAGGGGCGCCGCGACCGGGGCGGGCGCCGCCCCGGCCCCCGATGCCGGACAAGCTGCCCCCGCCCTCGCCGCCGGGGGCCAATGGAGCTGCCAGTGGGGCGCCGAAGGACCTGGGCCAGTTGGGCACGGCACGGAGCCGGGAGAGGGGGAGCCGGATCTCTCGCTTGCTCTCAGCCCCCAGGACGCTCGCCTCGTCGCCAGCGGCAAGCTCGCTCCGAGCGTCGCCTTCATGCAGGGCCGCCTCAAAACCTCGGGCGAAAACGCGTTGTTGCTGTCGGTACTGGCCTGGACGGCCACGCCCGCGTTCGCAGAGGCACGGGAGAAGCTGGACCTGAGCTGACCAGCGGCGCTCAGCACGAGCGAAGCCCGGCACTGCGTCGCCGGGCCGCTGCCGGCTGGCTCAGTAGCGGCCGGCGCTGACGGCCCTGAGCTCTTCTACGTCCTGGGTGTAGCGAGCGGTGAAGACGTCTTCCAAGCCTGTTTCAACGCGGTCGGGCCCGCCGAAGAAGGCCACGTTGATCTCGCGCTCCGCCATCAACCGCCTGGTGCGGAACAGGACCGCGAGGTACGCGCACGTGAGCGGGAGCAATGCAAGCACCACCCACCAAGCGACTGTCGACCCGGTCAAGAGCGCCAGCGCCAGCGGGACCGCCAGAGCGACAAAGAGCACGGACAGGACGCGGCGCCTGCGGGCGGCGGCACGCGCCCTCGAGCGGCTGTGCCCAGCGATAACCCTCCCCTGCCCTATTGCCCCCGTGCGGGCAACACTACGCGACGAAGAGTACAGAACTGCAAATCCAGAAGCCCCCTGATGGACAGGACGCGACGACAACCTGTACTTACGCACGGCACTACTCCCGTTATTACAGGTGGCACAGGGCAAAACCTTCAGCGCAGGTAAAGCACCCAGCCCCGGCCTTTATTGGTCCAGCGAATTTGAACTGCACGGAAACTAGCGCCCAATTTTTGAGCCGTCAAGTGGAGGGGAAATATTCGGCCCACCAAAAGCGCGCGAAATAAATGGCTGGGCCCGAAAGTCGTTCTCGGACTGTGGTCGCTCGTGCGCTATCAGCGTTGGGTTGGCAGGCGACTCGGGGTGAGCGCTTCGTAAACTCCATGGCGATGGCCGTCGTGGAAGAGGACCGCCGGGGCGGCGGCAGCCCTCCCGCCGCCAGAGCCCACGAAGCCAGCCCCGGCCGGGCGGCTTCGCGAGGCCTCGCCGTCAGGCGGCCCCCGGTCCTGGTGGAACTGGCGGTTATCGCGTTCCTGGGGTGGATCTACGACTGGCTCCAGGACCTTGCACCGCTCCGCCGGGCGGAAGCGTTCGCCAACGCGCGGGCCGTCCTTTCTTTCGAGGAGCGGCTGGGCCTCTCGCCCGAGCGGCCGCTCGACCATTGGCTCGACCACCACTACCTTCTCGCGTACATCTCCTCCGACTTTTACGACAACGCGATCTTCGGGGTGACCTTTGGCCTCGCTGCTTGGACCTGGTGGCGGCGGCCCGATCTCTACCGGGCGCTCAGGAACGACCTGGTGCTCGCAAACCTCCTCGGCTTCATGGTTTTTTGGATCTACCCCGTCGCCCCGCCGCGGATGTTGCCCGGGTTCATCGACGTCGTCGAAAAAGTTGGTGGGCTCGGGTCATGGCACGGCGTGCTCATTTCGCACGCCGACCAGCTGGCGGCAATGCCCTCCATGCACCTCGCATGGGCGGTGTGGTGCTCGTTGGTCCTCTGGCGCCTCGCCAAGACGAGCCGTCTACGGGCCGTGGCCGGTGTGCTGGCGGTCGCCTACCCTGTCTCGACCGCCTGGGTGGTCATGGCGACTGCAAACCACTACCTGGCGGACGTGCTGTCAGGCGCCGCCTGCACGGTCGTTTGTGTGCTTGTCGTGGAAGTCGTGGTACCTCGGGCCGTCTCAGCAACCCGCTCGCGCGGGGCTCGTAGGGCCGCGGTGGCTGCCGGCCGGTAGCGCCGCCCTCCGCCACACCCCGCACGGGGACAGGGGGGCCAAAGGCAAGTTGGCGTCAGCTCGCCTCGCGGCGGCAAACGTTGTGGCACTCCCCGAGGCCCGCGATGCCGGTGACGACAACGTTGCCGTCCTGGAGGTAGCGCTTGGGGTTGAGGAAGTGGCCCGAGCCGCCGGGTGTACCCGTTGCGATGACGTCCCCGGGCCCGAGCGACATTGCTTCTGAGATATAGGAAACAAGAGCGGCGACGCCGAAAAGCAAGTCCGAGGTATTGCCCTCCTGGGCCCGCTTGCCGTCGATGTCGCAGTAGAGATCCATGCCTTTTTCGTCGACAGAGGGGTCATCTCGCGTCACGAGCCATGGGCCCAGCGGTGTTGCCCTGTCGAAGGTTTTGCCTTGCAGGAACTGGGTCGTCCTGGCCTGCCAATCTCGCATGCTGACGTCGTTGAGCACTGCATAACCGGCGACCCGGTTGAGGGCGTCGGTTTGCGACACCCGCCGTGCCGGCCAGCCGATCACGACCGCGAGCTCGACCTCCCAGTCGACCGCGTCGGAAACGGCCGGCAAAAGGATCTCGTCGCGTGCGCCAATGAGGGCAGAGGGAAATTTCGCGAACAGAGTCGGGTAGGGCAACGCCTCGATCCCCTGCTCTGTGAGGTGCGCACGGTAGTTGAGGCCGACGCAGACGATCTTGCTTGGCCGCGGCACGAGCGGCGCATAGTCGACTTCGGCCAGGCTGTGGCGCTTCCCGGCTGCCCCGGCAGCTATTTGCGGCCAATCTTCCTGGGCCAGCAACGCCCCTACGTCGGCGGCGCTCACCTCGACCGCCTCGCCGTCGCCTTCTTCTACCCGAGCAGCTGTTGTCCGTGTGCCTAGACGCAAAGTGGCCAATTTCACGCCGCCCAACCTACATTGCCGGGCTGGAGGCGGGCCAAGCCGGCGCCGGCGGTCAGTCGTAAGTAGCTTCGACCCACCAGCGGTACTTTTCCCGGGCCAGCAGGTAGCACCGGCCGTCGGCCGTCAAGACCTGAAGGCGTGCCCGGCGGCGGCCTCCGGCGTCCCACCAGCGTTCTTCGAGAGGCCACGGGCCCGCCCAGGCCTCCACCTCCGACCGCCGCCGGTTGCCCGCCACCACCCAGACAGGGCTGCTGCTCACAAGGCCCCTGCCGCCGACCTCGACCGGTTTACCGTCGCCGTCGAGGACCTGCGCCGGCTGGGGCCGCCGATGAACGACGGCGGGCGCTACCCCGGGCAATTTGCCCGGCCATGGAGGGAGCCCTTCGGGGAGCGCCACGGTAGGACGCGGTTCGCCCCAGGGGACGAACACCACCTGGTCTGCGTAACCCCGGCCACCGCCCAGAAAGGCTGTGAGGACAGAGCTCGGCCCAAGGAGCCCTTGAACCCGCGCCATGGCCCGGGCAGCTCGAGCAGCAGCACCGGCGTCACCGCCCCAGAAACCGAGCTGCCTGCCGGTGTCGGGGACCACCTCTTCGGGGACGAGGGCGAGCCGGATGAGCCGGCCACCCTGCACCGCCTCGACGCCCGGGCTCTCCGGGCTGCCGCCAACGCCCGGGTCGGGCTGGGCCCAGCCCTCGAGCTGCCAACGCACGCGTTCGGCGATAGCAGCGGCGCTCAAAGCACCCTCGTGGCGCCAGCTTCGCCGGAACGTAGCCCCGTGCTCTGTTTCGACCTCGATGGCCAGGCGGGTGCACACCAGGCCTTGCCCGAGGAGGTGCTCATGCAACTGCTCGGCCAGCGCGCGGCCCACGAAAACAGCGGCCTGCAGCTGGTCGGCAGGTGGGTCGAGCTCAGCGGAGACCACCCATTCCGGAGGAGACTGCCGCGCTCGCACATGGCGCTCCCCGAGGCCCCTCGCCAGGCGGTGGGCCTGCGAGCCAAGGACCCCGAACCGGCTGAGGACGACGTGCGCCGGGAGCTCTGCAAAGTCGCCAAGTGTCCTGAGACCGAGGCGGCCGAGCAGATCTATTTGTGCCGCCAACCCGGCGTTGCCGGCGCCTGCCCACCCCAGGTCGCCCGGCAACGCGTGGGCCAGGGAGCTGAGCTGGAGCGGCGCCAGGAACTGCGCGGTGCCGCCGGGAGGGATGACGAGCGAGCCCCCCTGTGGGGCGAGGCGTGCCGCTATGCCTGCAGCGAAAAGGCCGTCCGCGACACCCACCTGGCAACAACCCCCCCAGGCCGTGGCCGCTTCCCCGGCAGCTCCCCCGAGGCGGGCTGCTGACGCGCTCACCGCTCCCGCCACCCGCAGGGCGAGTGCTTCGTCGCCACCGAAGTAGCGAGATGGCCCCCGGGAGGTGAAGGCGAGCTGGCCGGGAGCGAGCACTTCGACCCCGGGGGCGAACGCCTCGACTGCTGCCACCGCAAGCTCCCAAGCACGGGCTTCGCCGGCCAGGTCGCGTTGGACCACGTCTACTTCGGGGCACGTCCCCTCCGCTTCGCGCCGGCGCATGCCCTCTCGCACGCCGGCGGCTCGAGCGGCCGGCGATGCAACGACCACCCGGTTGGCATGTACGACGACAACTTCGGCCGCCGGCCCCCGCCCGGCGGCGATAAGCGCCCAGTACGGGCAAATGGCGACGAGGGAGCGAGAAGCCCCGGGAGTGCCTAGGAGCACCCGGCGCCCCCCTTTGCCGCATGAGCAGGTTGGCGGCGGTCACCGGAGGCACCCTGGGTGCCCGGCGACAGGGTTGCGAAAGAAGCTCCGGCAAAAATACCGAGGCCGTCCACGCCAAGCCTGACGGCAGCCCGGCGGGGACGGGAAGCGGCCCCCCTGCCCCCGGCCGCCACTTCCAACTGCCCTCCGGCCAAATAGCCGAAACCGTCACCCAAGCCGTGCCACCGGTTTGCTACGACACTGAGGCGCACGTCGGCATTGCCCGGCCAATCCTCCCCAAGCACGACCAGGACCGAGCCTTGCTCACGTGCCCTTGCCTCGAGCCGGCGGGCGTGGGGAGCGCCAACCCGCTGAGGGGGCACGAAGTGCGAGGTGCACAACAGGACGACATCCATGCCCTCGAGCAACGCTGCAGTGACAACGGCCCAGTTTTTACCGGGATGAGGCACGAGAGCAATGTGCCCGAGGTCGGCACCCAGCTGGGAGGCGGCAACAAGCCCGAGGTCAGGGTGGCCAACGACGGCGCACCAGGACCCTTGCGAAGAAGGCCCGCTCAGCAAGGCGAGGGCCAAGCCTGTCGAACCTGGTGCGCTGCCCGGGTTGACGACCACCGTGCTCCCCCGCCGTAAGCCGCTCTCGGGGAAGAGGCCTACGAGCTCGGCGGCGAGCGGGAGGGCCCGGTCCTGGGCGAGCACCCTCCCCAGGCTTGCTACCCGGTCGCGCGCCAGCACTTCGCCAGCCACCCCTTCTATGGCCATCCTCTCAGCATAACGGTCATTGCGAATGTATGTTCGAGGCCGGGCCGGGCCGGGCCGGGCAAGGAGGCCGAGGCGTGCCGGTGCGGGCGCGCTGCTCGCACCTAGCCTGGCGCCGGGGGCTATGGGCAGAGCGAGAGGCAAACCGGCGCGCAGCAAGGCCTCACCTCGTTCGCGCTCAGTGCAACTCGCGACCTGGCTGCCGGCAGCCGTGTGGGCTTACCTGCTCACCGGCCGCGGGCGTTACTGGTCGACGTCGGTACACCTCCCGCCACCAAGAGGTGCTCGCCAGGGCGCCGGTGGGCCGCAGGGCGCCCGGCCGGAGGAAGTCTGGCCGGACGTTGCCGTCGTCGTGCCGGCGCGCGACGAGGCGCTGCTGCTCCCCGAGACCCTGCCCTCCCTGCTCGCCCAGGACTACCCCGGCCATGCCTGGGTCGTGCTCGTAGACGACGAGAGCACAGACGGCACGGCCTCGCTGGCACGCGAAATCGCAGCGGCAGGCAACGGGAAAGGGCTCGGGCTGAGCATTGTCGCCGGGACCGAGCGCCCTCCAGGGTGGGCCGGGAAGCCCTGGGCGATGGCACAGGGAGCAGCCGCCGCCCTCGCAGCCCCGCGCCCGGCCGAGTGGCTGCTCTTCACGGATGCCGACATCTACCATCCCCCCTCGTCGCTCCGCGAGCTGGTCGCCGCCGCGCTCGAAGGCGGCCGGCAGGGTGTCTCCCTGATGGCGCGGCTTTCGGCCCGCAGTGGCTGGGAGCGCTTGATGATGCCAGCCTTCGTGTACTTTTTCGCCCAGATCTACCCCTTTGCCTGGGTGAACGACGTGTCCCGCCCCACTGCCGCCGCCGCGGGGGGCTGCATGCTCGTCGAGGTGCGGGCGCTGGACCGGGCGGGTGGCGTAGACGCCGTCGCAGGCAGGACGATCGACGACGTCGCCCTGGCCAAAGCGTTGAAACGAAGCGGCTCGGACATCTGGCTCGGGCTGGCGGGCCGCGAGGGACCGGGCCGCTGCCAAGTGGCCGGGGCGGGCGTGGACGTCGAGAGCAGGCGGAGGTACCCGGCCTTCGGCGACGTCTGGGAAATGGTGGCCCGCAACGCGTACACGCAGCTCGGCCACAGCCCGATCGCGCTCGCGGGGACAGTGGGCGGCCTGTGCTCCATCTATCTCGCCCCTCCCGTGCTCGCCGTTGCCGGGCTGGCGGCCAAGCGCCGCGGTCTGGCGCTGGCGGGGCTGGCAGCTTGGAGCGCGATGACAGCGACCTACCTGCCGGTCGTGAGGTACTACCGGCTACCGCCCCGGGCCGCGCTCGCCTTGCCCTTCACGGCAGCGCTTTACACGGCGATGACCATTAGCTCTGCCTGGCGCTACCACGTGGGGGGCGGAGCCGCCTGGAAAGGGAGAGGAATTGGCTGAGACTTGGGCCGGAGAGCTTGCAGGTGGCGGGAGCCGTGCCAAACTGGGCCAGTGGCGATGCGGGAAGACTGCCGGCACTTCCAGAGCAGGACGTACTCGGACGGGGAGGTGGCGCGCTTTTGCGTCCTCAACCTCGCACCGGAGGCGCCGTGGCGGTGCCCGCGCAATTGCCCCCGGTACCAGCACGACATAATCGACGGCACCTTTGTCGTCGGCACCCTGGCGCGGCCGCGTGTCGAAACCGAGCCTGACCTGCCCGACGGCGACGTGTCTGCCCTCCTCGACGCCGCCGACCTGATCGTCACCGCCGCCGGGCCGGAGATAGTTGCCGAGGTCGAGCGCGATCGCCAGAACAGGCCCTGGTGGAAGGTCTGGAAGCGAAAGGAAGGCGGCGGCTTCAACTTGAGCTCTCGCTGAGCTCTCCGGCGTGCCTCTCCTGTCCAAACCCCCGTGCCTGCTGGCCGCGCTTGGCGCGGTCGCCCTGCTAGCCGGCGCCTGCGGGGGGCGGGTGGCTGCCTCGGCGCCGACCTCGGCCAAACCGGCGGTCACGACGACCTCGGCACCTGCCCCCGCCACGGCAACCACCACGACCCTGCCCCCGGGCGCCACCCCGTACACCTGGCAGGTCGACCAGGGCGCAGCGCTCGACCTCGGCGGGGGGGCGACTACGACGCTTTCGTCGGTGATAATGCCTGGTGCCAGCGGAGATTGGCTCATCGCCGGGACGCGGTCGTCGGGGCCCGGTTCGACGACGGCCACGGTCTGGACGTCCCCAGATGCTCTCCACTGGGCGAGGGTCGCGCTCCCCAAGCCCTCCGCCTCGACCCCGACCGCCGCCCGTGCCGCCGCCAACTGGGGTGACCAGCTCGTCGTTGTGGGATCGGAGGGTACCGCGCCCAACCTGACCGCCGCCGTGTGGATCTCCCATGGGCCGGGGGAACCCTTCGTCGCTGTACCGGCCAACGCCGCCTTCGCCGCCCCCTCCTCACCGCCGGCCGGCGAGGCGTCCGGCGGAGCGGTCATGACCTCCGTCGCCGGCGGTGCTCTCGGGCTGTTCGCTGCCGGGACCATCGACGGCCGGGCCACGATCTGGTACTCCACCGGCGGGCAGAGCTGGCAGGTCCTCGCCGGCGCGGGCGCCGCCATCAACCATTACCGCGACGCCGAGGTGAACACCGTCCTGTCCACGCACTCGGGCATATTCGCCTCCGGCTCGTACCTCGACGGGGACCGCCTGTCGGGCGAACTGTGGTCCTCTTCCGACGGGATCCACTGGTCCAACGACGGAGGGTGGTTCGCCGGGGCAGGCGACCGGGTGATCACTTCGCTCGTCGACATGGCCCAAGCGGGCAATGCCGAGCCGGGCCTGCTTGCCCTCGGTGGCATCCGGGTCGGTGCGGACTGGCAACCCGCCTCGTGGATCTCGCCCAATGGGTCGTCGTGGAGCCAGGCGTCCGAGAGCTTCCCCCTCGACGACGAGCCGGCGGGGTCGCCCGGGGCACTCGTCTACGCGGCAGCGGGCTCCGACGGGCGCCTGCTTGCCGTGGGCGGGAGCCCAGGCCGCCAAAGGGTCTGGCAGTCCTCAGCCGGCCTCGCCTGGTCGCCGCTCGAGTTGCCCGCCGCTGCCGCCGCCGACCAGGACTGGCACCTCGGGCTCCTCGCCGCCAGCGGCCACACCCTGGTCGCAGCGGACAACCTTCCGGGGCAGCCCTACGTCCTCGTCAACGACGGCACAGCTTGGTACGAGCCGAGCAGCGGAGGCCTGTTCGGGCGCCCGCTACCAATCGCAACCCCGACCAGCCTGGTGGACGAAAACGGCCACCTGACCATGAGCGTCCAGGTGGACGACCCGGGCACCGAGGTCGGCGAGGCGCGCACACGGGTCGCGCTGCTCACTTCGCTCAACGGGCGGGATTGGCAGACAACCGACCCCGACGTCGTCAGCGGGGGGACCCTCAATCAATTGATGCTGGTCCCCGACGGCCTGCTTGGAGTGGGTAGCGTCACGCCGGCCGCAACCGCTGCCTCGGGCGCCGAAGGCGGGGGCACCTGGTCGGCGGCCTGGGCAAAGCTTTCCGCCGACGGCGGCACAAGCTGGCCCGTCGCTTTGATCAGCCCAGCTTCGCTCGGCCGGCCGGTTACCCCCGGTGCCGCCACTACGGCATCGGCGAGCGGCGCCGCAGGCTACGAGCCGGGGCTCGGCCCGATGGCCGCCGTAACGGCAGGCAGGATCGGGGACAGCCAGTTCGTGGCGGGCCAGGCGGGCCCGGTCGCGGTCGACTGGTACAGCCCGGACGGGAGCACCTGGGAGGCCCCGAGGCCCCTCGACCCGAGCCCGCAACTGCTGGTCGAACGACCTCTCGGTTCGTGCACCGCGGGCAACAGCGCCGTCGTGGTCGGCTACGTCCAAGATGAGGCGAGAGGTTCGCTCCCGGCCGCCTGGGGAAGCACAGACGGCTCGTCGTGGGCCCCCGGCTCCTTCAGCCCGCTCCCTCCTCAGGGCTCGTCCACGACTGTGGACGGGTGCCTGTCGACAGGCAACGGCTTCATCGCCTACGGGGGCACGGTGCGCGGCGCGACCGGCCAGCCCGTCCTTTGGACCTCGAGCGACGGCGTGAACTGGCAACAGATGCCGTCCACGTTCTCCGGCCTCGGCAGCGGCGGGGCGTTCGGGCCGCAAGCGGCACCTCTCGACGACATCGTGTGGGGCACTAGCACCTGGCTCGGTTTGAGCGGCGAGGGCGACCTGCCCACCCAGGTGTGGCCGGCGCCGGTCGGGGGCGAGGCAGGCGCCGTCCCCACACCGGCCGGTCTTTGGTCGTCGATGGACGCCGGCGACACGTGGCAGCAAACGGCCACGCAAGTACCGGGGTTTATGGGGGCCCTGTTCTCACAGGTCGATGTGGCGACGTCCGAGGGCCAGCGCATGGTGGTGGCCGGTGAAGTCGACGGGCGCCTGCACGTCTGGCTCGGCGCCCCGCAAGTGACGTCACCCGGCAGCTGAGCTGCTTGGCTTGGCCTGGCCTTCAAGCCCGGAGGCCCTCGGCCTCGAGTATCAGCCGACCGCCCCTTCAGCGGTCAAGTCGGCACCCCCGGGTTGCTCGCCGCCGGTCTCGGGATCTCTCCGCACACGCATGTCCCAGCTGAGCGTCTCCATGAAAACCCAGGTCCGGCGGTGGATCGCGCACGGACCATATGCCTGGAGAGCCATTTTGTGACGCCAGCACGGGTAACCCTTGTTGTCCTGGAACTCGTACTGCGGGTAATTGCCCGCCACTGCTCTCATTTGGCGGTCACGCGTCACCTTGGCCAGGACGGATGCCGCTGCTATCGAAAGACAACAGGCATCGCCGCGCACGATCCTCACGGTGTTGCCCGTCCCGGCGAAGTCCCACTTGCCGTCGATCAGGACAATTCCCGGGACGAGGCCCAAAGCCGCCAGAGCGCGCCTTGCCGCCAGGCGCTGCGCCTCTGCCATGCCCAGGGTGTCGCATTCGACCTGGGTCGCCTCACCTACCCCCCATGCGTCGCACCAAGCCGCCACCCTGTCAAAAAGTGCCTCTCTTCTTTCCTCAGGCAACATCTTGGAATCCCTCACGCCGTACACGCGCTTGCCTCTCGGCAGGACGGCAGCCCCCACCATGAGGGGACCGGCCCAGGCGCCGCGGCCCACCTCGTCCATCCCGACGACGACCTCGTGCCCCAAAGCCCACGCGTCGCGTTCCCAGGCAAGCGTCGGGGCTTCGCCATAACGGGCCATGCCGTTTTAGCGCTCCATGTCCTTCGGCGCTCCATGTCCCTCAACGCCTCTGCTCATGCCGCAGCTTGGCCTCACCACTTACGGCAAGAGGGCGATCTGGTCCGCTTCGGACCCATCGGGTACCGAACCAAGGAAGGCGTCTATCGTCTCGTGACCCAGCTCCGTCGTCGTCGACCTCAAGCTGAGAGCGAGGACATTTGCATCGTTCCACCGGCGGGCACCTCGCGCCGTCTCGGCGTCGGCGCAGAGCGCCGCCCTGATCCCGGGGACTTTGTTTGCCGCCATCGCAACACCGGTGCCCGTGAAGCAGAACACGATCCCGACGTCTGCCTTGCCCTGCGCGACGGCTTCACCCACTGCGCGACCAGCCTCGGCCCACCGCATCGGGTTGGCCACGACCAGGACTTCGTGGCCGAGGTTGGAAAGATCTGTGCGCAGCTCCTCGGTCACAGGCGTGGTTTCGTCTGTCCCGAACGCCACTCGCATGACGCCTCACGCTAGCCGCCGCTGCTCGCGCGGCGGACATATTGGCTGGCCGTCCGTAGTATGGCGCCGTGAGCACGAAGTCCCCCGAAGGACAGGGACAAGGCGGACCTGGTCACGAGGCGGCCGTCATCATCCCCGTCAAGGCTTTCGCGAATGCCAAGATGCGCCTCGCGCAAGTCCTCACGCCTCGGCAGCGTGCCGATCTCGCCCGCAAGATGGCCACACACGTGGTGGGGGCCGCCCGGCCCTTGCCGGTTGCAGTCGTCTGCGACGATGACGAAGTTGCCCAATGGGCTCAGCAGCTTGGCGCTCGAGCCCTCCTCGAGCCGGGACTTGGCCTCAACGGGGCTGTCGCTACCGCCTATTCGCAACTGGGGAGCGAGGGTTACAAGCGCCTGATCGTCGCCCACGGCGACCTACCCCTGGCGACAAACCTTTCCTGGCTTGCGGATGATCAAGGCATAGTGATCGTCCCGGACCGCAGGGACGAGGGGACCAACGTGATCAGCCTCCCAGCGGGGTGCGGGTTCCGCTTTTCGTACGGCCCGGGCTCTTTTGCCCGCCACTGCGAAGAAGCCGCCAAGGCGGGGACCGCTTGGCGTGTCGCCCGGGTGGCAGAACTCGCCTGGGACGTAGATTTCCCCGCCGACATGGCAGCACTCTGAACGCTGCCGCAGGAACCCCGCTAAAACCTGGACGGCGGCCCCGGCACATGAGCCGATGCCGCCGTCTCCAGGGTTTGACGATTTGCGCTTAGCGTTTAGCGGCGCGAGTTGACTTCGCGGCCGACTTGGCAGGTGCCTTGGTCGTCCTGGCGGCGCTTGCCTTGACAGGGCTCGTCTTGGCAGGTGCTTTCGTCGCCTTCACCGTGCTGGTTGTCTTTTTGGTCGCCGTTGCGGCGGCAGAGGTCCTCTTGGATGCAGAGGCCTTCCTGGCCCCACCAACCTTCTTGGCGGCTGACCGGGCACCGCCGGCCTTGGATGCGGCGCGTGAAGACGCTTTCTTCGTCGCTGCTTTCGCGGCCGAGGCGGCCTTGGGTGGCCGGCCGACCGAACGCTTTACCGCGGCCTTGGCAGGAGCTGCCTTACGGCCGCCCCTCCCCACTGCCTTGGTCGCCGAGGCCTTCGAAGCCCTCGTCGTTTTGACAGCTTTAGTGGCTTTGGTAGCCCTGTTCGCCTTCGTGGCCTTCGTTGCCTTGGTGGCCTTGGTCGCCTTCGTTGCCTTGGTGGCCTTGGTCGCCTTGGCGGCAGCGCCGGCACGGGCCTTGACTGTGCGCCCTGTTGCTTTGGCGGGCGCCTTGGAAGCTGCAACTCTCTTGGCCGGGGCCTTCTTGGAGTTGAGCTCGAGTTTGAAACCGGCGGCCGGGCTGAAGCGTATGCCCTTGGAGGCAGCGATCTTCACCGGTTGACCAGTGCGTGGGTTTCGGCCCGTACGTGCTTTGCGAGCCGTCGGGTTAAAGCTGCCGAAGGCGTAAAGCGTTACCTTGTTGCCACTCCTGATCTGGTCACCGATGATGCCGACAAAAGATTCGACAGCATCCTCGGCCTGGCGCCGGGTCAGCCCGGTGTTGCTTGCAAGCTCTTCTACTAATTGAGATCGGTTCAATGCCACCTCCTGGGGCATGGGGGAAGTTGGAAGTTTCGCACTTCAAACACTTCATCAAATACGGTTTTGGCCGCGTAGTCAAGTATTTGTGCTTGCCAGGCCGTAGATTCGGCACTTCCGAGGTGCTCGGGGGCACTCGCCGCGCAGTCGCCCCGATGCCTGACGGTTTTCCATGAAGGCTGCTAGAGGGCAAGATTTGCCTTGCGGGAAGCCGCAACATAAGCCTTCGGGGGCCTTGCCGGCACGCGCCTTGCGACGCGGCCGGGCGGACCGCGCGCCGGGGCTCGGTATGCGATGATGGGCCGCAATGACGGCAACCTCAACCGGTGACGGAGCGCGAGCAGCGCGCGATCCTGCGGACGCGCAAGGCCCTCACGTAGCCCCGGGCGCACAGGGCGCGCGCCGGGAGGCGTCCGGCCGCGAATGGCAAAGGCTTTGGGAGGCCGACAATTCCGGTGTCCCGTGGAGGAAATGGGGGCCGTACCTGGCCGAACGTGCTTGGGGCACTGTTCGCGAGGACTACTCTGCCAACGGGGACGCCTGGTCTTACTTCAGTTTCGAGGAGTCCGGATCCCGCGCCTACCGCTGGAACGAGGACGGCATGGGCGGCATTTGCGACGAAGACCAGTGGCTTTGCCTTGCGCTCGCCCTTTGGAACGGCAACGACCCGTTCTTGAAGGAGAGGATGTTCGGGCTCACTAACTCTCAAGGCAACCACGGAGAGGACGTTAAAGAATGTTGGTGGTACCTCGACGCGACCCCGACGTCGAGCTGGCTCCAGTGGCGTTACTACTACCCGCAGTCAGCTTTCCCCTACCAGCACCTGAAGGACGAAAACGCCAAGCGGGGCCGGGGCCAACCCGAGTTCGAGCTGGTGGACACCGGGATCTTCGAGGGCGACCGCTACTTCGCCATCACCGTCACATGGGCGAAGGCCGGCCCCGAAGACGTCTGTTGGCAAATAGAGGCTCGCAATGCCGGACCCCAAAGCGCACCGCTCGACCTGCTCCCTACGGTCTGGTTCAGGAACCGCTGGACCTGGTCCCCGGGCACCCCCAAGCCGGGGATCAAGATCTCGCCGGGCATTGCGACAACTTTGGAGATCGAATCCGACCGGACCGGGCGGATGTTCCTCGCGGCCGGGCCCGGGCCGGACGGTAAATACCCCGAGGCTCTCTTCTGCGAGAACGAGACCAATAACACGAAGCTTTTCGGGGCCTCGGGGGCGGAGTTCCCAAAGGACGGGATCTCCGACCACGTGGTGCACGGCGAGAGCTCGGTGAACCCGGCGCAAACCGGGACCAAATCAGCTCTGCGCTACCACCTCCAACTGGCACCCGGTGAAACCGTACAGGTGCGCCTGCGTTTTGCACCCGGGCCCGCCGACCTAGGAGAGGGCTTCGCCGCGGCCCTCGCCGAGCGCAAGGTCGAAGCCGACGAGTACTTCGCTACGGTCGCCCCGGCCGCCGCCACCGCCGAAGAGGGCAACGTGCTCCGCCAGGCGGCGGCGGGCCTGCTTTGGTGCAAGCAGTTTTACCACTACGACGTCGAGCGCTGGCTGGCGGGCGACCCGACCGAACCCATGCCTCCCGAGGCTCGCTGGCAAGGCCGGAACTCCGGCTGGTTGCACGTCTGGAACCACGACGTCATCTCGATGCCGGACTCGTGGGAGTACCCGTGGTACGCATCTTGGGACCTGGCCTTCCATACGGTAGCGCTCGCGCACCTCGACCCGGTGTACGCAAAGTCACAGCTCGTGCTCTTGTGCCGGGAGTGGTACATGCACCCCAACGGTCAACTGCCGGCGTACGAATGGGACTTCGGGGATGTGAACCCTCCCGTCCAGGCCACCCTCGCGATGGCGGTGTGGCGGGTCGACGCGCGGCACAGGGCAAAGCAGGGCCTCCCGCCGGATTACGACTTCCTCGAAAGGATGTTCCACAAGCTGCTCATCAACTTCACGTGGTGGGTCAACCGCAAGGACGCCGAGGGCAACAATATTTTCGAAGGCGGGTTCCTCGGTCTCGACAACATCGGCCTGTTCGACCGTTCCCAGCCCTTGCCGGTAGCGGGCGTGCTCGAACAGTCCGACGGCACCGCGTGGATGGCCATGTACTGCATTTCCATGCTGGAGATGGCCCTCCGTCTGGCCGATGCCGACCGGACGTACGAGGACGTCGCCATCAAGTTCTTCGAGCACTTCGCGTACATCGCGTCGGCCATGAAAAACAAGGGCCTCTGGGACTCGGAGGACGGCTTCTTCTACGACATCATCAGGTTTGCGGCAGGCGGCTACACACCCGTCAAAGTGCGCTCCCTGGTCGGCGTCGTGCCGCTCCTGGCGGTCACGACGCTCCACCCCGAGCTGGCGTCGAAGCTGCCGGACTTCATGGAGCGCATCGAGTGGTTCGAGGCCAACAAACCCGATTACAAAGAAGCCCTTGCGCACACCACGGTGCCCGGAATGGGGGGCCGGAGGCTGTTGTCCGTCCTCGACGGGGACTCGCTCAAACGTGTCCTCCGTGTCGTCCTCGACCCCTCCGAGCTGCTATCGGACCACGGCGTCCGCAGCCTGTCGCAGTACCACAAGGACCATCCCTTCAGCCTGCAACTGGCGGGCATGACCTGGACTATCGACTACGAACCGGCAGAGTCGACGACCAACCTCTTCGGGGGCAACTCCAACTGGCGAGGGCCGGTATGGTTCCCCTTCAACTTCTTGATCATTGAAGCCCTCCAGCGTTACGGCAGGTACTTCGGGGATGACCTGAAGGTCGAGCACCCGGTCGGTTCGGGGCAATTTCACACGCTCCCAGAGGTCGCCGCCGAGCTCGCTCGCCGGCTCGCCTCGTTGTTCCTGCCCGGCCCTGACGGCCATCGGCCGGTCCACGGCGACAACAAGCTGTTGCAAGAGCACCCGGACTGGCGCGACCTGTTGTGGTACCACGAGTACTTTCACGGCGACACAGGAGCAGGGCTCGGTGCCTCCCACCAGACGGGTTGGACTGCCTTGGTGATCCCCTTGATCGTCGGGGCGTACGAAGGCAGCTGACCCTTAAGCTGCAGGCAACCTGGCGCCGCTCAGGACATCGCCTGCCGCCACGATCCAGCCGTCGCCGAGTACGGACAAGTCCGAAACCACCGCACCCAGACCTATGACGACATTCCGCCCGAGCACGGAACGCTGCACGACTGCGCCAGCTTCGACCCTGCCGCCCTCCAGCACGACCGCTTCGCGGACCTGAGCGCCGTCCTCGATCACGACACCTTCATGTACCACGCTGTTGGCAACCGTCGCCCCCGGGTGAGCCGAGCCGCCTGTAGCCAAAGACGTACCGAGGAAATGGCTCTCGCGCTGCGCCCACGCGAGGTTGGCCTCGAGGTACTTGTCGGGAGTGCCCATATCGGTCCACAGGGCGTCCGAACAAAGGGCGTACAAGGATCCCTCCCGGACCATCGCCGGGAACAGCTCGCGCTCCACCGACACCCGGCGACCCCCCGGGACCCGCTCGAGGAAGGAAGGCTCGAGCACATAGATGCCCGCGTTGATCATGTTGGTCGGGGCCTCGTCGGCAGGCGGCTTCTCGATGAAAGCCTCGACAAGGCCGGTGTCGTCCACAGGCACGACGCCGAAGCGCGACGGGTCCTCGACAGGGGTCAGGGCGACGGTGCCCTCGGCACCGCGCGACCGGTGGAACTCCACGAGCGCGCTCAGGTCTATTTCCGTGAGGACGTCGCCGTTGACGACGACGAACGTCTCGTCACCGATCCCTGCCTCGCGGGCGGCGAAGGCGATCGCACCACCCGTGTCGAGAGGGGAACTCTCCACTGCATAGTGCAACTTGACCGGGCCGCAGCGCCCGTCGGGGTACGCCGCAAGAAAAGCGTTTGGCCGGTAACCGAGAGAAAGGACGACCTCGTCGACACCATGCCCGGCAAGGTGCTCGAGGACCCGCTCGATGACGGGCCGCCCGGCGACGGGCAACATCTGTTTGGGTGTGGAGTAGGTCAGCGGCCTCAGCCGCGTGCCCTCGCCACCAACGAGAACGACAGCCCTCAAAACGTCCCTCCTGGTCGGTGCAAGACAGGTCTCAAGCCGCCTCGTCTTCGGCTTACAACTGTACCGGAGGCCCCCGTAGCCGAGCTAGGACCGCTTGACCCGTTTTTCGGGGAAGGGCTCTCGTTGCCTGGGACAAGGCCTCTCGTTGTGCTCGCGCGACCCTGTAAAGAGGTCAATTAGAGTTAATCGCGTGCAGCGGCATACAGACGAGCCGCTCCGCGTCCTCATAGTCTCGGCGACGGTTGGAGCGGGAGACGCAGGCAACGCGCGTGAGCTGGCGCGGCGTCTCACCGTGGCCGGGCACCGGCCGTTCGTCAAGGACTTCCTCGAAGCGGCCCCGTTCCGCATAGGCAAGGGACTGAGCAAAGGCTACGAAGCGGAGCTGCGCCACGCCCCGTGGGCGTACGAGCTCGTTTTCGACGTGTGGTACTGGTTCCCCTTCCTCCTTGGCCCGCTTGCGCGGCTGCTCACCCTTTTCACTCGCAAAGCCATCGTGCGCTGGGCCTGTGAGACCCGGGCCGATGTCGTCGTATCGACCTACCCCGTTGCCACCCAGGTTCTGGGCCAGCTCCGCCGCGAGGCGCACCGCCGGCTGCCAGTGCGGCGAAAGCGCGCCCTGCACGTGCCGGTTGTCAACTTCATAACCGACTTCGGTTACCACCCCTTCTGGGCGCACCGCTGGGTCGACCTCAACCTGGCCGTCCACCCGAGCACGGTCGCCGCGGTCGCCACGCGCACAGGCCGCCCAAGCGCCTGTTGCGCCCCCCTCGTGCGTCCTCAGTTCGCCCGGGCGGCGGCGGCACGCTCTGCGCAACGTGAGCGCCTCGGACTGCGCGACGACGAGGTCGCCGTGCTCATCTCCTCCGGCTCGTGGGGCCTTGGGACGGTCCGCGAGACATTCGAACGGCTGGCAACCCAAGGCGCGCCGGGGGCCAAGCTGGTGCCAGTCGTCGTATGCGGGCGCAATAGCGCCCTGCTCGGCAATTTGCGGAGCCTGGCGGCCGCCAAGGGGTACCGCTCGATAGTCCTCGGTTGGACAGCCGACATGCCCGGCCTCATGGCAGCGGCCGACGTGCTGGTCGAAAATGCCGGCGGGCTCACGTGCATGGAAGCTTTGGCGTCCGGGCTCCCGGTCGTCAGCTTCCAGCCCATCCCCGGCCACGGCCGTAAGAGCGCCGAAGTCATGGCGGCTGCCGGGATAAGCCGCTACGCCCGCGACGGGGCCCAACTGGCCGGCTATGCCCGTGAGCTTGCGCTTCCCGGCCGTGCCAGGGCTCGCCAGCTTCGCGCAGCAGCCGGCCTCTTCACCGCCGACGCAGCGGCGCTCGTGGCCCAATTGGGGATCTGGGGAGCCCCCCCGCTGCCACCCTTGCGGCCTGCGGCCCGGGCGGTCCGCGTAGGGTCCACGGCGGCGTTAGTCGTGGCGGCCTCATGGGTCGGCATGACGACCGGTGTGGGTGTGGCGGCGGCGGCGGGCGCAGGTGTTGCGCACCCCCCGAGCGGTCAGGTGGACACTGTGTACCTCGGCGTGCGACTGACCGAGGCCGAACTGGCCGACCAGGGGGTGCAATTAGAACTTCTCCGGCTCCATGCGAGCGCTGTAGTCGACGCCAGCACGGCCAAGGCCGACCCCGCCTCGGTCCGCCGCCTCACAAAACTCGGCATCGACCTTCAAAGCGGCGGGCTCGGCCTTACACCCGGAGCGGCTGGGGCTCCGCTTGCGCCATGGAGCATCGCCAGCTGCGACTCGCAGTCTGTCGGCCTGCTCTCGGCCATCGCCGGCACAACGGTCACGGCCCTCGTGCCCGACCGGAGCATAAGCGCGTTCGACCTTGTGGACGCGAGCTCCGACCACCTAAAGATGATCGTGCCCAACGTGACACTCCCCTTGCCCCCCGGCGGGCCTTTCCCGCAGTCCTCGCTGGCACTCCCCGTGCTCCAGGGGAGGGACGTCTACGTCGTCGATGGCAGGAAGGTCACGGCGTCGCAACTGACGGTGCTCCTGGGGGACCTGGGTTCGGAGCTGGCCGGCGAAGGCCTGTCGTCACGATCCCTGAGCGGGCTGCAGTGAACGCCTTACGGGCCGTCCCGCGGGCGGCAGCAGTCGCCGGTGGGGCACTCTTGGTCGCCCAGTTGCTGCCCGCGTCTGCGAGTGTCCGCCGGGCACGCAACCGCTTCTTGCCGGGGCTCGCAGGCGTTGGGCGGACCGGCCATGTCGCACTTACCTTCGACGACGGGCCCGATCCCTGCTCGACCCCCGCGTTCCTCGATGCGCTGGACGAATTCGGCTGGAAGGCGACTTTCTTCATGCTTTCGTGCATGGCGGCGGCCGCCCCCGAGCTCGTTGTCGAAGTGGCGCGCCGCGGCCACGAGGTGGCCGTGCACGGCTCGGTGCACTCGAACCATCTCCGGCGGGGCCCACGCTGGGTCACCAGGGACCTGCTTTCGGCCAGGGACTACCTTGCGGAACTCGCCGGCAGCAAGCCCCATTGGGTCCGGCCTCCCTACGGGGCCCTTTCGGCGTCGACTCTTTACGCCGCCCGCCGGGCGGAGCTCCGGCCCGTCCTGTGGACTACCTGGGGCCGGGATTGGCGCTACGAGGCCAACCGCGAGTCGATCTCACGCGACGTGGCTACAACCCTCGTGCCCGGGGCAACCGTGCTGCTCCATGATTCGGACTGCACTTCGGCCGCCGGGAGCTGGAAGGCGACTCTCGCCGCGCTGCCTCTGCTCGCCGAGCTTTTCGACGCGCAGGACCTCGAAGTCGGGCCCCTTTCGGCGCACGGGGCCTAGCGCCTGCACAGGCGTGACGTGCTCAGGATCTCGCTCCTGCACGCGACTTTCCGGGCGGGCGAAAGCGCGCTCGACGTCCGCTCGGCCTGGATCGGGCGCTCCGAGGTCCCCCGCCGGGTCGAGCACATCTTCGCCCTGGACACCGACGACGACATTTCTCTCCGTGCGACGAACGGGCACCGGCGCGTGACCGGCGCGCCGGTGGAGGGGGTCACCGCCGTCCGCAACTGGAACGCCGCAGCAGGGGCGGCCGGCGGCGACGTGATGTTCGTCATTGCCGACGATCTCCTCCCGCCGCAGGGATGGGACTCTCGCCTCGAGCAGCTGGTCTCACCGCTCGACCCGCACCTGGCGCCCTTCGCCGTCAAGGTCCACGACAACGACTCCAAACCGGACGACGTCCTTCTCAGGCACCCGGTCATTTCCAGGGCCTTCTACGAGCAGTTGGGCCTGTGGTCTCCCCTCTTTCGCGGGGTTTACTGCGACAACGAGCTCACGGTCCGCGCCTTTTGGAGGGCCTTCATCGTCGACGGCCGCTCGTTGCGGCTCGAGCACCGTCACCCCGAAGAGATGGACGTCCGCTGGAGCGAATCGCAACGGCGGCTCAACCAGGGCTCCGAGTACGCCGACGGGAGCGCTGCCTTCGCCCGGAGCTGGGGGCCCGTCCGCCGCAAGCTCCCCGTCTACCTCGTAGAGCCCGGGCTTACGCTCCCGTCGGCGACGAGGGCGGCCAGGCTCAACCGGGCGAAATCTGTTGCCAATGGGCCGAGCTACGCCCTTCGTCAACTGATGAAGCGTCTCCGCTATGAGCGCGGCGTGCGCACTGGGCGCGGTGAGCCCGGGACTGCTAAATAGGCGTCACGTAAGCACCCGAGATCCCGCCGTCGACGAGAAAAGTCGAAGCTGTCACGAACGAAGCGTCGTCGCTCGCGAGGAAAGCCACGGCGGCAGCTATCTCCTCGGGTTCTGCAAAGCGCCCGAGCGGGACATGGACCAGTCTTCGTGCTGCTCGCTCCGGGTCCTTTGCGAACAGCTCCCGCAACAGCGGGGTATTGACCGGGCCGGGGCAGAGGGCGTTGACCCGGATCCCCTCCCGTGCGAACTGGACCCCGAGCTCGCGAGAAAGCGACAGCACGCCACCTTTTGACGCCGTATAGGAGATCTGAGAGGTGGCCGAGCCGAGCACGGCTACGAAGGAGGCGGTATTGATGATCGAGCCTTTGCCCGCGCGCTGCATGTAAGGGATGGCGGCTCGGCAGCACAAATAAACAGAAGTCAGGTTTACCTCCTGGACGCGCCGCCAGGCATCGAGGCCAGTAGTGAGGATCGAGTCGTCCTCAGGGGGCGAGATCCCCGCGTTGTTGAAGGCGATATCGAGGCGCCCGTATGTGCCGAAAGCCGTCTCGAACAGCCGATGGACGTCACCTTCGTCCGCAACGTCCGCCCGGACGAACAAGCCACCGGCCTCCTCGGCGGCCGCATTGCCCGCAGTTGCGTCGAGGTCGGCTACGACCACCCTGGCACCTTCGGCCCCAAGGCGCCTCACAGCCGCAAGGCCGATCCCGCCGCCTCCTCCCGTGACGACGGCCACCCGCCCTTCCAGGCGACGGCACACTGCTCTGCCCGCCTCGGTGCTCTCCGGCAATGAAGGTACCTACCCCTCTGTAGAAATAAAGACGTTTTTTACTTCGCAAAACGACCCCGGCGCGTCCGGCCCGAGCTCGCGCCCGAGCCCCGACTGCTTGTAGCCGCCAAAAGGCGTCCAGTACCGGACGGAAGAGTGCGAGTTGACCGAAAGGTTGCCCGATTGGACGGCTCGAGCCACCCTCATTGCCTTGCCGACGTCACGCGTCCAAATGGAACCCGAAAGCCCGTACTCGCTGTCGTTGGCCAGGCGCACGGCGTCGTCTTCGTCGTCGAACGGCACCACCGAAACGACGGGCCCGAAGATTTCTTCCCTAAAGGCGCGATCGCTCGGGCTGAGCGGGGCGAGCACCGTCGGGGGGTACCAATAGCCCGGGCCCTGCGGGCAGGTACCCCTGAACGCAACCTGGGCCTCGTCGGTCACATAGGACCCGACGCGCTCCCGCTGGTGGGCACTGATGAGGGGCCCCATCTGGCTCGACTCGAGCCGCGGGTCCTCGACGCGCACGCCCTTCACGGCGGGTTCGAAGAGCGACATGAAAGTGCCGTACGCCGACCTCTCTACCAGGATGCGGGAGCGGGCACAGCAATCCTGGCCGGCATTGTCGAAAACGCTCATAGGGGCCGAAGCGGCGGCCCTGTCGAGGTCGGCGTCGGCGAAGACGATGTTGGCGCTCTTACCGCCAAGCTCGAGAGTCACCCGCTTCACTTGCTGCGCGCACCCCGCCATCACGTCGCGCCCGACTTCGGTCGACCCGGTGAACACCACCTTGCGGACATCGGGGTGGCTCACGAAACGCTCACCGACAAGGCTCCCTTTGCCTGGCACGACGGTGAACACGCCCTCCGGCAAACCTGCCTCGAGGGCAAGTTCGCCCAATCTGAGCGCTGTCAACGGGGTCAGCTCCGCCGGCTTGAGCACGACCGTGTTCCCCGCTGCGAGAGCCGGGCCAAACCCCCATCCCGCGATCGGCATCGGGAAATTCCAGGGGACGATCACGCCTACGACTCCGACCGGCTCGAGGAATGTGATGTCGACTCCGCCCGGCACGGGGATCTGGCGACCGAAAAGCCGCTCGGGGGCGGCCGAATAGTAGTTGATGACGTCGCGCACGTTGCCGGCTTCCCATCTCGCGTTCGCGATGGTATGCCCCGAATTGCGCACCTCCAGTTGGGCTAGCTCTTCTTGGTGGGAGCCGACGACGTCGGCGAAACTGCGGAGCAAGCGGCTGCGGTCGCCCGGGCTCACGCGGCTCCATCCGGCAAAAGCCGACCGCGCCCGTGCAATTGCGGCTTCAACCTCCTCGGAGGACGATTGAGGGACCTCAGCGACGATTTCCGCTGTCGCCGGGTTGATGACGGTGCTGGTGCTCATCTACTTCGGGGCGCCCCGGCGAGCACCTGCCCGGTCCCGCCACCCGCCCTGAAACTGACGGCTGATGCCGCCAGGGCGGCAAAGAGACGGTCGTCGTCGGGGTTGTCCTCCGGGTGCCACTGGACACCGAGGGCGAACGGGCTGCCCTTTACCTCGATGGCTTCGACCGAGCCGTCTTCGGCGAAACCGACGGCCTCCAACCCCTCCCCCAGGCGGTCAATTGCCTGGTGATGGTGGCAACGGCCCGTGCAGGACACGCCGAGCACGGCGGCGACGCTGCTGCGGGCGTCGAGGCGGACGAGGTTGGGGCTCGTTTGGCCGATCACCCTGCGGTGGTCGTCGTGGCCGACGACCTCGGGAAGGTGCTGGTGCAACGTCCCACCGAGGGCGACGTTGAGCACCTGGGCCCCGCGGCAGACGGCGAGGAGCGGGACACCCGCCTCGAGTGCTTGCCTGCAAAGAGCTATTTCCCAGGCGTCGCGGTCGCGCCTTGGCCGGTCGGTCTCGGGGTGGGGGCTCTCGCCGTAAAGGGCGGGCTCGACATCGGGGCCCCCCGTAAGCACGAGCCCGTCGAGCAAGGCGATGACCCTGGCCGGCGAGGAACCGGACGGCGGCAGCAAGACCGGGGTACCTCCCGACCGGCTCACGGCGCTCACGTAGCTGTACGGCAAGAGAGCGGCGGTCTCGTGCCAGACGCCGAAGCTGGCTTCCTCCACATAAGTGGACAAGCCGATGACGGGCGGTCGGGGCGCTTCAGAGCCGTTCGAAGCCACGGAAGCGCTCCCAGTCGGTTACCGCAGTGTTGTAGGCGTCGACCTCGACCCGGGCCGCGTTGAGGTAGTGCTCCACGACTCCAGGGCCGAAAGCCTCGAGAGCGACCTTGCTGTCGCGGAGCAGGCCGGCAGCTTCGCTCAGCGTGCTCGGCACGCGGGCGCAACCCGACTGGTAGGCGTTGCCGACGTACTCGGCAGGCATGACGAGCTCCGCGTCTATGCCGTGCAGCCCGGCCGCGATCAGTGCCGACACGGCGAGGTAGGGGTTGACATCCCCGCCCGGCAGCCTGTTCTCGGCCCGGAGAGAGGCGCCGTGGCCGACGACCCGCAGGGCGCACGTACGGTTGTCCCGGCCCCAGGCAAGGGCCGTAGGCGCGAAGCTCCCCGAGATATAACGCTTGTAGCTGTTGATGTTGGGCGCGAAGAAATAAGTGAGCTCGCGGGCGCACTCGAGTTGGCCGGCGATGAACTGCTCCATCAACAACGAGAAGCCGTGCTCGCGGGTGCCGTCCATCACCGGGGCACCGTCGGCGGAACGGAAACTGATGTGCACATGGCAGGAGTTGCCCTCACGCTCGTCCCACTTGGGCATGAACGTGAGGCTCATCCCTTCCTGGTGGGCAATTTCCTTAGCTCCTGTCTTGTAAATGCTGTGGTTGTCGCATGTCGTGAGCGCGTCGGCAAAGCGGAAGGCGATTTCGTGCTGGCCGAGGTTGCACTCGCCTTTGGCCGACTCGACGTACATGCCCGCTCCCGTCATCTCGTTGCGCACCCGGCGCAGCAAGTGCTCCACGCGGCCCGTCCCGGCAACAGAGTAATCGACGTTGTAGAGGTTGGCCGGCGTAAGGTTCTGGTAGCCGGCTTGCCAGGCTTGCTCGTAGGAGCCCTCGAACAACATGAACTCGAGCTCCGTGCCGACATAGGCGACAAGGCCCCGCTCGGCTAGCCGCTGGACCTGGCGCTTCAGCACCTGGCGCGGGGAAACCTCTACAGGTGTGCCATTTTCCCATTCGAGGTCACAAAGCACAAGCGCCGTACCGGGGTGCCAGGGCATGAGGCGAAGCGTCGAAATATCGGGCCTCATCACGAAATCGCCATAACCGCGCTCCCACGACGCCATCGTGTAACCGCCCACGGTCCGCATGTCGACGTCGACGGCGAGCAGGTAATTGCAAGCTTCCGACCCGCGCGGGACGACCTCCTCGAGGAAATAGCGCGTGGAGCAGCGCTTGCCCTGGAGCCTTCCCTGCATGTCAGTGACCGCGACCACCACCGTGTCCACAGCCCCCTGGTCGACCAGGGCCTCCAGCTCCTCGATGTTCAGTGCCGCGACCTCCCGGGCCCCATTTCTAGTCGCCGAGCGCTTGGTCGATGTCATCGACCAGGTCGTCGACGTGCTCGAGGCCTACGGACAGCCTGATCATCTCCGGGGTGATGCCGACGTGCGCCAGGGCGGCACCGTCGAGCTGGCGGTGCGTCGTCGAAGCAGGGTGAGCCACGAGCGACTTAGCGTCGCCCATATTGACGAGCCTCTTGAACAGCTTGACGCTGTCGAAGAAGCGGATGCTCGCCTCATAGCCCGATGCGTGGCCGAAGGTGATGATCGACGGGTAGTGGCCCCCCAGGTACCTCTTCGCGAGCACGTGGTACGGGTCGTCCTCGAAACCGAGGTACCGCACCCAGGCGACCCTCGGGTCGCCGGCAAGGTACTCGGCAACCCGCCTGGCGTTGTCCTGGTGGCGCTCGAGGCGGACGGAAAGAGTCTCGAGGCCCTGCAACAGCAAGAAGGCGTTCATCGGCGAAAGCGCCGCGCCTTCGTTGCGCAGCCCGACCGTCCGGCAGCGCACGGCGTAGGCGGAGCCCGGGAAGTCGCGTGCGTACACGACGCCGTGGAACGCCGGCTCGGGGAGGTTGAACATCGGGAACCGCTCGGGGTAGTCCGCCCAAGGGAACGTCCCGCCGTCGATGACGATGCCGCCAAGGGTTGTCCCGTGCCCGCCGACGAACTTTGTCAGCGAGTGGACGACGACATCCGCCCCGAAGTCGACCGCCTTCAAATTGAGCGGCGTTGCTACCGTGTTGTCGACGATGAGCGGGATGCCCCGGCTGTGGGCGAGGTTCGCGACAGCCTCGATGTCGACCACGTTGCCCGCCGGGTTGCCAATGCTCTCGCAGAAAATTGCCTTTGTGTGCTCGTCGATCAACGGGGCGAAGGACTCGGCGCGGTCGTCGGCTGCGAACCTTACCTCGACCCCTTCGTCTCTCAGCACATGGGCAAAATAGGTGTACGTCGCTCCGTAAAGCTGCGGTGCGGAAATGATGTTGGAGCCGGCGTAAGTGAGGTTGCGCACCGAAAAGCGGACGGCGGCCGCCCCCGAGCTGACTGCGACGCCGCGCGTGCCGTGCTCGAGTGCCGTCAGGCGCTTTTCGAGCACGTCAACCGTCGGGTTGTTGATCCGGTTGTAATGGAACCCGGGCACTTCGAGGTCGAAGACGGCCCCGGCGTGGGCAGCATCTATGAAGTCGTGGGCAACCGTCTGGTAGATGGGCACGGCGACGGCGCGCGTGCCGTCAGCCTCGTAGCCGCCGTGGACGGCAATGGTTTCGTCGCGCACCAGGTCTTACTGTACGGCCAATGTGCCCGGGACGCCGCCTGAAGAGGTGAACTGAGCAGAGCCGGCACTGCGGCCGACCGTGCCCCCGGCACCAACGGCGACGCCGGCAACCAACCCGGCCCGCTCCCTGGCCGTTCGCAGCCAGTTGGCGATGAGCGTCCTCGCTGGTGACGCCCAGTCGACGTTGACATGCGAGGCGGCGAAATCGAAGGGGAACTCTTCCATGAGGGCGGGGTCACGCGCGAGCCCCGACAACTTGAGCTCGAAGCTCCCAAGCGCGTCGAGAGCCTCCCGGTCCAGGTAGCCCTTGGGCAGGTGCGGGTAGGATCCCTGCTCGCCTGCCAGGTAGCGGCGAACGTCCCTGCGGTATTCCCGGAGGAGCGCGAGCTGGGAATACTCCGGGTGGCCCTGGAGCAGCAATAGCTGGCACCGGTCCCGCTCCCCCACCGCCACCGTCCACCCGGCGTCGCCGCATTGGGCCAAGACGCGATAGCCGGCTCGCAAGAGGTCCTTCGCCGGTACCTCGTTGAAGCGCGAATGAGGCAGCGCCACGGGCGCGACGCCCTGCATCAAAGGGTGCTGGGGATCGATGGACTGTACGAAGACACCCATGCACTTTTCGAGGAGCAGCTTGCGCGGCAGGCGGTCGAAGGCCCAGAGCGCGGCGTGCGCCGTGAGGCATGATGCAAGGATGCTCGGGACCGTGGTGCGGCCCCACCAGAGCAGCTTTTCCAATGAAGGCCAATAGCTTTCTTCCGTCAGCTCCGCCTTTTTCGGCTCGGCACCCGTGATCACGAGCGCGTCGGGACGCGAGGCCCACAGCTCGTTGAAGTCGCCGTAATCGTCGGAGATGAGCTTGGCGATCCTTGGTATGCGCTGGACGCCGGGCAACGTGTAACAGCTCACTTCGACGCTGTGGCCTGGGACGTTCTCCAAGAGATCCCTGAACTGCTGCTCGGTCTCCTCGAACGCCCCGTCCGGCATGTTGTTGACGAGGGCGAGCCGCAGTGGCGCCGCAAGGGCACCTGTGGCCCGGGCCACGAAGCCCGAACTTGGCCTGGCAGGCAGGTAGGCGGGCGCGGCCGCCGGTTGGTCGAGGACGATCGTGCCAGTGCCTGCAAACATCTCCTTGGCAGCGGCCTCGGCGTCGAGGAAGGCGCGGACGCGGCTCTTGGGCGAAGGGATGTACAGCGTGAAATAGCGCGCACCTTCCGAGAGGACCCCGAAGATCCACAGCGTGTGCTCGGCCTCACCGTCGACGTTTACCGGGTGGAAGTCTTCGGTCAGGTCGACGCTGCCA
>Ga0335074_10001855_pt1 | contig 28692 bp, 25 predicted proteins | sample Lox_Sample_23_FD_206715 | JGI IMG/M metagenome (GOLD analysis project Ga0335074, IMG submission 206715) | Soil microbial communities from Loxahatchee National Wildlife Refuge, Florida, United States - Lox_Sample_2.3 | ecosystem: Environmental > Terrestrial > Soil > Wetlands | place: USA... | reverse complement strand
GTCATCTCTCGTTCGACGCGAATAGGCTCGAAGTCCTGGGCCTCGATCTTAACCTGGGCAGGACGAATCTCGATTGCCTTCGGCCAGTTTTGGTCATGGAACCCCGCTACATCCCATCCTGGAATGAAGCGATTCAAATCTACGGTCTCGCCGTCGTAGATCTCCGAGTGAACCCCGGAGGTATTCGCCCGCCAACCGGCGTTTGTAGATACCCAGTCCACTTTGCCATCCGCGTATTCAATGCGTAGCTGCGCCTTCAGCGCCGGCGGCGTAACGCCGTAGTTGTTCGGTTCCTGCAGCCACTCAAGTGGAGTCTCATACCATCCCGGCGCGAGCAGCGCGCCAATCCCGTTGAGACCTGCCGTGATCTGCGAAGTCACGTCGTAGCTCTGGTAGTAGACGCGCTCGCGGTAATCCGTCCAGCCCGGCGCCAGCACCTGGTTGCCGACGCGCTCGCCGTTCAGGAACATCTCGTAAGCGCCGAGAGCCGTCGCATACAGGCGCGCCGATTTCACAGCGTTGTGCACGTTAAAGCTCTGCCGCAGTTCCTTCACCGAATCCGGAATCCACGGATGGCCGTATTCCTCTGCGCCTCCGGCCGCGAGAGCTGCGTTCTTCCATCCGCTGTCGTCAAAATTGGCCGCCGTCCATCCCGCCCCCGCGTGGATCGCAGTCTTCCAGCTCGCGTCGCTGCCCAAGCTCGCCCAGCTTCCGTCCGTATACTCCACCACCAGCGTTGCGATCATGGGCGACGGAGCTGCGTCGACTGCGCCATCGGGATTGTCGAGGTAATGCAGCGATTCGATTGCCAGTGTGTTCGCGCCTGCCGCAATCTTCCCTGTCACATCTACGCGCACAAACTTCTTCCATGGCGTGTGGCCATAAGGCGGCAACGCTTCTTCTTCCATCACCTGCGTGCCATTCACCCACGCTGCAGCCGTCTCCTGCGCGGTTGCGTAGAGCGCTGCGAACTTCACGGGCTTGGCCAGGTTCACCGTGGTACGATACGCGAATCGCTGTTCTTTGCCGCGCTCCGCAACCAGCGCTGCTGCGTCGGGGCTGGCAATCCACTCCGCTTTCGCGCTGCGCACCAAGGCCTCTTCAGGAGTCTCGTATCCGATCCACTCGCCGCGCCATGCCTCGCCGCCGGGTGAGCCGCTCATCAATCCGGTCTCCCACCACCCGGCGTTTCTCGGCACGTACATCTTCCCGCCCGCATCCCACACCATCACCCGCCAGAAATACCGGGTGCACGGATTCAGCGCCGGACCGCCGTATCTCACATTCAGCGACTGGTCGCCGTCGACCTTTCCGCTGGTCCACACATCGGGCTTTCCATCAGCCACCAATTCGGCAGTCGTGGCAACCTCGACCTCGTACGCCGTCTGCTTGGCCCCTTGGTTTGGGTCGTGCAGTTGCCAGCTAAATTTCGGCGCAGGATCGTCGATTCCCAGCGGATTTGGCAGGTTATCTACGCGCAGTTGCGTGGGGCCGAGCGGTGGAGCTTTACTCACCCCCGCCTGCGCCGCAGCCGCTGACGCCAGCGCCAGACCAAAACACAAAACGGCATTGGATCGCATGAATTCTTTCACTTGCGTCCTCCCGGAAAGCAGATCAATATGGTTGGAGTTTCGTTTGTGAAACAGTTTCTTAACCGGATAAAACTAATCAACCCGGCCGAGGATTGTCAAAGGGCAAATCGAAGGCCGGTTCGACCTTTCAGCAACACAGACAAATCCATAGGCGCATCATAAATGCCCCTTGGTAATGTCACCGCTATCCAATACACTTCCATCGAACCGTAAGTTCACGCAACCCAAGTAATTTACAGGCTCAACGTTCAACCGATCGCATTACACTCGACGCATGGATTTTCGCCTTTATGCAGCCACTACCAGCCAGGGCAAGCTCCGCGACTTTCGCGCGGCAGCGCACACCCATTCGCTGGAGATAGAGCCGCTGCCGAATCTCGACGAGATCGATCCGCCCGAGGAGAACGGCGAGACCTTCGAAGAGAATGCGACGCTCAAGGCCATCTACTACTCTCACTTCACTCACAACGCGCTCATCCTTGCCGACGACTCGGGATTGGAGGTAGACGCCATCGGCGGAGCCCCCGGCGTGCGTTCCGCTCGGTTCGCCGCCGACTGCGGCCTGGTGGACTCTCCCGACGCCAACGACAACACCGACGTGTGGAACAACATGGTACTGCTGCAGCGGCTTGCCGACGTGCCCTTTAACCATCGCACCGCGCGCTATCGCTGCGTGCTGGCCTGCGCCCGCGACGGCCAGCTCTTGCATACTGCCGAGGGCTCGGTTGATGGCATGATTCTTGAGGCCCCGCGCGGCACTGGAGGATTCGGCTATGACCCGCTCTTCCTGGTGCCTTCGCTCAACCGCACCATGGCCGAAATCGATCTTGAAACCAAAGCGGGGATCAGCCACCGCGGCCACGCGTTGAGCGCCCTGCTTGAGAAGCTGATGTGAAACGCGGTCTTGAAACGTCACGCCCTGCACTTGTGATCCAACCCACATTCATATATGATTGTTCCATGGATGTTCTGACCTGTTGTCGCTGCTGTACGCTCGCTTGCGTGCGCAGCTTGACGTGGGTCTAAAAGTCCGTACCTGACCAACACCAAGTATCTAAACTGCCCGCGCATGCTATCGCCGCCGCGGGTTTTTTATTTTTACGCCCAAGAATCAGGAAGGACTGCAATGACCGACGCCATACAACCCAAAGAAACCAAGGCCCAGCGCTTGGAGCGCCTGAAGCGCGAAAAGAACGCCTGGGAGGCCTTTGACGAAGTTCGCGCTTTTGCTCGTGCCGGCCGCTCCAGTGTCGTTCCCGAGTGGGCCGGCGCTTACTTCAAGTGGTGGGGCATATACACGCAGGGTGACGGCGTCGGCGTTACCGGAGGCAAAGGCGGCGAAGGCCTTGCCTCCGACTTCTTCATGATGCGCATCGGCATTCCCAACGGCATTGTCACCTCGCATCAGTTGCGCACCATTGGCGGCCTGGCCCGCAAATACGGCCGCAACCTCGCGGACATAACCGTGCGGCAAAATATTCAACTCCACTGGCTCACCATCGAGACGTTGCCTGAAGTGGTTGATGCGCTCGACGCCATCGGCCTCTCGCCCAAGGGGGCTTGCGGCGACGTGGTGCGCAATGTAACCGGCTGCCCGCTGGCCGGTGTTGACGCCGATGAGCTAATCGATGCCTCGCCCATTGCGCAGGGCATTGCGCGACTGCTGACCGCCAACCCCGGCTTCTACAATCTGCCGCGCAAATTCAAAATCTCGGTCACAGGCTGCCCAACGTGGTGCACCTATCCTGAGATCAACGACATCGGTCTTACCCCGGTGCGCCGCGGCGACCAGATAGGCTTTTCACTGCGCGTGGGCGGCGGCCTCTCAAATGAGCCGCATCTCGCCGTCCTGCTTGATGCATTTGTCAGGCCCCAACAGGCCATCGACGTGGCTCGCGGCGTAACCGAGATCTTCCGCGACCAGATCGGTCTGCGTCAGAGCCGTGATCGAGCGCGGCTCAAATACCTGTTCATGCGTGAGGGCTGGACCGCCGAGAGCTTCCTCGATGAACTGCATCGCCGCCTCGGTTTCAGGCTCGATCCCGCCGTGCCTGAGGAGGTTCCCGATGACGTTCTTCGCGACCATGCCGGCATCCATCCGCAGCGCCAGCCGGGACTGAACTACGTTGGCGCCTCAGTGCTGCGCGGGCGCATGACAGGGGAGCAGCTTGAAGCTGCGGCTGAACTTGCCGAACGCTTTGGCTCAGGTTCGTTGCGCGCCACAGTCTCGCAGAACCTCGTGATCGTGAATGTCCCTTACGCCAGGTCAGGGGAACTGGCGCGCGAACTCGGCCAGATCGGCCTGCACGTCGAAGGCTCGGCCTTCTGGCGCGGCGCCGTGGCCTGCACCGGCACCGAGTTCTGCAAGTTGGCCATTGCCGAGACCAAGGGCTTTACGCGCTGGCTGGTTGATGAGCTTGAGGAGCGGCTGCCGCAATTCGACCAGCAGTTGAAGCTGCACGTCACGGGCTGCCCCAACAGTTGCGGACAGCATTGGATCTCTGACATCGGCCTCGAAGGCAAGAAGATCAAGTACAACGGTGAGCTGACTGACGCTTTTTACTTTTGCCTGGGCGGAGCGGTGGGCCAGTTTGCTGGCGTGGCCCGGCCGGTTGGCTATCGCTGCGCTGCGCCGCTGGTGCCCGAGGCCATCGAGCGCCTGCTGCGTGAGTATCTTGCCGATCGCGCGCGGGGCGAGAATCTTCGCGCCTGGTTCGCGCGCCACTCCAACGACGAACTCCGCGCCTGCCTTGCCGGCGAAGTGCTGGCACCGGTGGAGCGCGATTTGCCTGCGGGCCACGTACCGCACGGAGTAGGTGACTAGGGAACAGAGATCAGAGATCAGAGATCAGAGATCGGAGATCAGAGGACCCTTCGTTAGAGAATTCTTTGGCACGGAATACTGAACGCGAACCACGAGTTAAGAGCCACGGACCATAAGAACCACGGACAATATGACGCTGCAGCCAATTTTCTTGAAACTCGACTCCCGCCCCGGCTTGCTGGTCGGCGCGGGCAATGTCGCGCTTGAAAAGCTGGGCACGCTTCTGCCCACAGGCCTGCGCCTTCGCGTCGTGGCGCCCGAGGCGCGGCCTGAGGTCCACAAGCTTGCCGCGGAAGGGCAGATCGAGTTCGTTCAGCGAACATTCGAGCCCGCGGACCTTGAGGGTCGGTTCATCGTGATCGCCGCGACAAATGTGCCCCGGGTGAACGCCGAAGTCTACCGGCTGGCGCGCGAGCGCGGAATTCTCACCAATTCTGTCGACGATATTCCCAACTGCGATTTCTTCTTTGGCTCGGTGGTCAGCCGCGGAGCGCTACAGGTGGCAATTTCGACCGCCGGCGAAAGCCCGGCCTTCGCCCAGCGGCTGCGCCGCGAGATTGATGCGCTGTTAGCGGATGATGTCGGTCCGTGGCTCGCCGACCTCGGCCGCCTCCGCCGCCAGATTCTTGCCACGCTGCCGCCGGGCGAATCGCGCAAGGCGCTGCTGCAACGGCTGGCAAACAGGCCGGTCCCCGGTTCCCGCACAACCATCCTTGCTCCGCAATCAGAATCGCAACCAGGTGTGAGCCATCCTTGGGATGGATTCTCGAGAGAGCAGCCGCTCCAAGAGTGGGAAAGCACGAATCCGAATCCCGGCAATCTCATCCTGAGCGACCGAGGCCAAGCCGAGGAAGTCGAAGAACCTGCGACTGGTCCTGAGAAAGGCCGCGTCTTTCTCGTCGGTGCCGGCCCCGGCTCGCCCGATCTGCTCACCGTCAAGGCCTACCGGCTGATTCAATCTGCCGAAGTCATCCTTCACGACGACCTTGTCGCCGAGGCAATACTCAATCTGGCGTCGCCCCACGCTCTAGTTATCAATGTCGGCAAACGTTGCGGCGTGAAGACCATTACGCAGGACGAGATCAACGCGCTCATGGTAGCCCACGCGCGCGGCGGCCGCATTGTAGTGCGCCTCAAGAGCGGCGACCCGCTCCTGTTTGGCCGCGCCGCCGAAGAGATTGCGGCCCTGAGGGAAGCGGGTGTAGCGCACGAGATTGTTCCGGGCGTCTCGGCGGCCTTCGCCGCTGCTGCCGCCATCCGCTGCTCGCTGACCGATCGCGAGTGGGCCTCGAATGTGATCTTCTCCGCTGGCCATCATGCCCAGTCGCACAACAAGGCGGACTTACCCGCGAAAGAAGACGCCACGCGCATTGTCTATATGCCCGGCCGCGACCTCACTCTCCTCGCCGCCCAGTGGCTGGCCGAAGGTCTGCCCCCCGATCTGCCCTGCGCGATCGTATCCCGCGCTGCCCAGCCCGGCCAGAGCGTCTTTCACACCACGCTGGGTGAATTGCCGTCAGCACCTGTCGCTCTCGCTCCAAGCCTCCTGCTCGCCGGATGGGCGGTGCGCGCCCGCGTTGCGCAGGATCAGCCCGCGACCGCTGCATCAATCTGACGCCAGGCTACCTCTTATCTCCGGGGTAACCTCTCAGCTCAGCGCTTGCCGGCATTTTTCTCGCTTCTGCTGTTACCCTAAATTTATGAAGTTCGGCGTCATTGTCTTTCCCGGCTCCAACTGCGACCACGATACCTATAACGTGATTGCCGAGATTGCTCGCCAGCCGGTTACATTCCTCTGGCACGATTCAGAGGATCTGCAGGGCGTTGACGCGGTGCTGGTGCCGGGCGGCTTTGCTTATGGCGATTACCTGCGTACCGGCGCCATCGCACGCTTCTCGCCGGTGATGCAGTCGGTGCGGAAGTTCGCCACCGGCGGCGGTCTGGTGCTGGGCATCTGCAACGGGTTTCAGGTCCTCACCGAGAGCGGCTTGCTGCCTGGGGCGCTCATGCGCAACGCCGGACTCAAATACATCTGCAAGCAGGTTCATTTACGCACAGAAACAGCCGATAGTCCTTTTACGAACCGGCTTGTAAAGGGCCAGGTTTTGCAAGTTCCCATCGGCCACATGGAGGGGAATTACTTTTGCGACTCCGAGACACTGGCGCGACTTGAAGCAGAAGATCGCGTCGTATTCAGATATGCGACGCCCGACGGTCAAATCACGCCGGAGGCCAATCCTAATGGATCGCTCGGCAACATTGCCGGCATCCTCAACGAGGGACGCAACGTGCTGGGAATGATGCCGCACCCTGACCGGTCAAGCGAGGCATTGCTCGGCTCGGTCGATGGTTGGAAGATTTTTGCTTCGATGCTATATGCTTTGGCAGCGCAGTAGAGCTCTGAATCGGAATTTCGGACGGTGGAATCTCTCCAGGCGCTGCGCCTAAGGCACAATTTATTTAAAGGCTGAGAATATGATTGATATTCATCAACACCTGATTTATGGGGTGGATGATGGTGCACCAGATTTGGAGACTTCCCTGGCAATGGCCGAGGAAGCCGTTCGAGAGGGCATTACCCACGTCGTTTGCACCCCTCATGCCAGCGAGCAGTACCCATATAACGAAGGGGTCATCCTTGCTCGCTTCGAGGAACTGCGCGAACGCCTGCAAGGCATGCTCGAGCTGAGCCTGGGTTGCGATTTTCATCTGTCGGCCGACAATATTTTCAGCGCGATCGCCAATCCTCTGCGCTATTCAATCAACGGCAAGGGCTACTTGCTGGTTGAATTTCCCAACCTGGCCATCGCCCCACAGCTTGAGGATGCGCTCTTCAGGCTCGAGACCGCTGGTTACACCCTCGTCATCACGCACCCTGAACGTTATCCGGCAGTCCAGGACAAAACCGAGTTGCTGGCCAACTGGATGCGTCGCGGCATGCTCGTTCAGGTCACGGCAAGCTCACTCTATGGCAGATTCGGCAAGGCCGCTGAGGCGCTTGCCAATGAGCTTCTTGAACGCAACTGGATTCATTTCCTGGCTTCAGACGGCCATCGCATCGACTGGCGCCCGCCCCACATGAAGAAGTGCTACGAGTACGTAAAGAACCGGATGGGGGAAGAAACCGCACAAAGGCTTTGCGTTGCCAATCCGAAGGCTGCGGTTGAAGGTGCGCGGCTCAAGCAGCAGCTCGAACCGGTAGGGCTTAACGACCATGTTCCGCTGAAGTTCAATGTTTTGCACTATCGCCACAAGGCGACAGCCAGGTCCTCAGCGGCTTCTGCAAAATCAGATAATTGGTCTGCGTCGCCGCGGACCGGAATTCGCGGCCTTTGGGACATGCTCCTCGGCAAGAACTGAGAGCCGCAGGCGCGGCGCAACAGCAGCGGCTCTACGCCAGCCCCAATCCGCCGTCCACAGCCAGAATCTGCCCGGTGATGAACCGGGGACCTGTAGCAAAGAACAGAACCGCCTGTGCTACGTCTTCTGCCGTGCCATTGCGCTGCATGGGAGTTCGTCCGGCAAATCGCTGCGCCGTCGCTTCGCCTTCCTCACCCAGGTCGATCCAGCCGGGCGCGACGCAATTCACCGTCACTTGCGGCGCAAATGCCTTTGCCATGGCCTGAGTGAGAGTGTGCAGCGCAGCCTTTGAGCTCGAATAATGGCCGTGCGTGGTCCACGCCTTAAATCCGCCCAGCGAACCAATGTTGATGATCCGCCCTTCGACTGCTTTGAGATGAGGCAGCGCCTCGCGCGCCATCAGAAACGGGCCGCGCGTGTTGGTATCGAAGACCGTGTTCCACTCCTCGAAGCTGAGCGAACCCAGAGAGGCGGTGCTGAAGATGGCTGCACTGTTGACCAGCAGATCGAGCCGTCCGAATCCGTTGATGACGTCAGCGACGGCTTTGCGCACAGAGGCCTCGGAGCGTACATCGCACTCAACGTCCATCGCGCTCGGTCCGAGCGCGGCAATCTCCCGCACCGTTTCTGTCGCGTCCTGACCCGATGTGCGCCAGGTGATAGCAACATCAGCACCGGCATGCGCCAGCGTCAGCGCAATGGCGCGGCCGATGCGGCGCGCTCCGCCGGTTACGAGGGCTGCCTTGCCGCTCAGTAGAGGACTTGTCATGGTGACTTCAGGAGCGCTGAGAGCGCGTTGACCGAAGCAAGCTTACTTCGGCTGGCTGGCCGGAGGAGTCTGTTGGGAACCTGATCCGTTGTTGCTGTTTGAGCCCGAAGAATTGCCGGAAGCAGGCGGCGTTCCACTCTCCGACGATTTGTCTGTCCCCGATCCCGAATCCGGCTTTGCAGATCCACCGCTGCCATAGGTCGAGTATTGCGCTACCGGCCGCTTCATCTTGATCTCCATCGTCATCTCGGCCTTGTCGATCTTGTAGTCTTGGCCGTAAGTCTGGTAGCCGTTGGCAATCACCTGCAACCGGACCGTGTCGCCGACCGGAATCACGTCGATGATAGCCTTGCCGTCTTCGTTGGTTTTGAGTTCAAGGACGCCCTTGTCTCTGTCGCCTTCGATGGGATGAAAGATCACCGAGGCATTCCCAATCGGCTTGCCATTGAAGGCTTTCAGAACAGTGACTTCTATGCGAGAGGACGGCGGGGGTGTCTTGTACTTGCGGCTCCAGCCTTGGTCGTCGCTCTTCTGGGCCAGGGCGCAGACGGGGCAGACGGCCAACCCCAGAGTTACAAGAAAGAGCGAAACGAGGAGCAGATGGCGGCGAAACATGGTTTCAATTGTAGCGCGGCATGACATGGCGTTGCATCCTGATAGGCAAAAGATGATCGGAACCCGGGAACTGGCATCAGCGACGCCCATAAGACCAAATTTGTCGAATAAGTGTGAGTTTTCCACTAAAGTAGTCGATCCTGAAATGCATGTAACGGTTGTTCAATGGCATACGAGCGATTTTCGCGGGATAATTTCTCCGCTTTCGGGGTAAATTCTGCCGATAGCTGGGCAAAAGCGATGTGTCCGAAGAGCGAGCCGAAGCAGGTCGAGCGAGCGTTATTCCAGTCGGAATTGGAGCCGATCATCGACCTGCACCATCCTCTGGTAAGGAAAGGTCGACCCAAAGACTGTACAGGGCATGTTGAGGCACAGCGACATCCGCACCACCATGAACCTGTATACCCAGGACGACCGCGACGAAAAGCAGGCAGCACAAGGCGCATTCCTAAGCGCGGTAGGACTTGGAAGTCGTCTAGTGCAGTGAATTGTGGATCGGATTGTGGATTGTCACTATAGTTCCATACGTTCCGTAAGTCTTTTGGAATGTATGGCGGGGACGACGGGGCTCGAACCCGCGACCTCTGCCGTGACAGCCAATTGGAAGTCGGTAACCCATTGGAATCAGGGGGAACGGATGGCGATTTTCGGAGCCCTGAGACATCCTGAGGAACTGTTATTGGACCCTTATTGGACCCACGACCTCTGCCCTGCAAACCTCTGCCCCGGATGGCTCCTTTGTCAACGAAAAGACTTCCTGACATGAGGGCCGCAGACCTGTACTTCAGAATCCCTGTTTGGGCTCGGAAGGCCCGGACATCCTCTGGATCCAGAGTATCTGGGCGGGACAACTGGGCCTCGACCGGAGGCTCTAATGCATAGGAGGGGTCCTTGTGACTTATTGACGGGGGTTCAATAGACATGTTACCTTGCTCCTCTCCCCTGAATCCCATTCATTGTACTCATACACAGGCAACGTAAGCGCCACTCGTATCCGCACAATCGGACAAGGCAGCTCTGATATTTTCGCGGAGAGAGGAACATGCCAGTGAAGCGAATACTGTTCTTTGGAATTCTCGTTCTGGTGGGGGTCGTCGCCTTTCTCCTCTACCGTCACTTGGAAAAAAAAGCTTTAAACGGTCGTCTAATCCTCGACGATGCCAAGCTCTATTACGTCCGCACGCTCCGAGACGCCTTGAAAGATCACCCGAATCCTGAGATTCAGAGTAGCGCATCGTTGTTTATTTCGGCGTCGACTGTAAACACGCTACTTGCGGCCGCGACAAATAGTCGCTTCGAAGTGCCGAATGCCGGACACATATCTATTCTGATCCAGAACCTACAAGCGCATTTTTCAGATGGATTTCCGGAAGTCGATGCGACTGTTCATATTGACCGTCCCAATCCTTCGATCAGTTTGGATGCGTCGTTATCTGCAGTTCTCGAACCGCGATTGGATAATACCGCACCAAACGTCTTGCAGTTTTATTTGCATCCGTTATCGCTCAAGATCGGCCTGACCAATCAGGCCGTCCCTAGTCAAGGGAACGAGATAGCTGGTGATATTCTCAGCAAATTGGCTGTTGCGTACGGCGACTTGCTTCCACATTTCACCTTCCCCCTGAGTCGTGATTTTAGTGTCGCCTTTCCGGCGACGAACGTGCCGCTACCGGTGCCCACGCAAGCTGGCAAACTGAACGGCGAATTGGATGTGCCTGGGCTATCATTTCGCACTGATTTGTCGCTGTCTGGACTCGTCTTTTTATCTGATGGAATCCACATTTTCACTACTGCGGCGTTGAACAATCCCGGAAAAGTCGCGAATGCGGTGCTGCTACCCTTTTCGACCGGAACTAGGCCCGTCGCGCATGGAACTGCGGACATAGATAGTGCCATTACCTCTGAGGAATCTCAAATCGCATCCATACAGGATGAACTTAAGAATCTTGGCTCAGCATTGAGAGTAAGTGATGCAGATCTCCGAATTTGGGCGTCCAGCAATTTGTTGACGCAAGTAGTTACAGTCTTTAATAGCCTCACGCCGGACCAGCGCCGGGTCCATTTTCACACCATCTCGGAGGATGGGCAGCTATATCGCGCGGGAGGCGGCGGGCTGGGCTGTGGAGGTTATGCGGAGCTGGTTGGAGGAAATAGCGCAAGCGGGAATCTGCAGGTCGGAAATTTGGCTTCAACGTGGAAGCCCGGACAAGGTGTTGTGGCTTCGGCGGACTTCCAGTTTGCGTTTGACGCTCAAGTGACGGGGCATGTGAATGGACCGGCGGGTCCTCACCCAACTTGGGTTTTGAACTGCGTTCACCTTCCCTGGCCAATCAACAAGGATGTTTGTACGAATCTTCCATCTGTGACTGTATCGTGTGAGACTCCTGTGGGCGGCGGAGTAGGTTTAGGCAGCTACGGGATCAGCGGTAACCGCACAGAGAAACTAACCGCTGCTGTCACACTTCATAGCGATGCTTCAAGTTGGCTCGTCTATGATTTGAGCGTGGTGGCTCCGGACCAAGTGCCAATCACAATTTCAGTTGGGCTGGGACAGCTCGGAACATTGGGTCTCCCGTTTAATTTTAGCGTGCCTCATCAAACTCTTTTGTCGGGAAAAGCGCCACCTATTTTCGAACAGGCAGGGATGGTGGATATCCCCGGAACGCACACGTCGAAGAAATATTCGCTGTCGGTTGTGCCCACCGCAGCGACGGTGAAGACCGAGGGATACGAGGTGAAGGCGACAGTCAAAGTGCAACTTCAATGATTGGACTGAGCCCTCTGGGCGCGTCGTCCAACGCCATCACGAACGTGCCGGATTCCCCAATCGGAGAGCAATCCGAGCAGGTTTACGACGGTTACGCCAAGCGGCGCGGGTATTGTGTATTCGACGTGCTTGATCTTTCCGCTCAGGTCTGTGCGCACGATAATTCCGTCCCTCTCCAATTCGTGCAACTGCTGAACCAGAACCTTCTTGCTGGCGCGCGGAATTAGCCTGCGTAGTTGGCCCAAGCGAACCGGGCCGTCCAGCATGGTAACGAGGATCGCAATCTTCCATTTGCCGCGAATCAGGCCAAAAACCGATTGAGCCGATGAAACGATCCTTGCCCGATCCCGTCTGGAGACGATCTCAAGCGCATTCCGCTCTACGGGGCCGGAATCGGACAACCCGGAACCATTTCGCTCCAATGCTCCGCCAGCGGCGCGACGACCGTTTCGGACCGGGGCGATTGGAGCCAGAGTTGGGAGCGCCTGAGCCAAGGGCTGCCATCCCTTGCAGAAGCGCCAGATCGAAAGCGCTAGCCGCAAAGCCTCCTTACCCTCTAAAGGCATTTCCGGAAGCCGTTTGGGGGCATCGCAGCTAGGGATTTTTTGCAGGGCTGGCTATACTACCGTTACTGGTGGTTAATTCCCCCTCCGGGCAGATGCTCGCGATGCCGCCAAATGGTCGTAGCTGGCAAGTGCTGACGTGGAGTTGGGCCTGCACGACCGGGTCCCCTGCTTCTGATCAGGTTTTGGAGGCCGCTGCCAACGCAGCATGGCCGCATGCTCTCTTGTGCGCTTGGACATTCCTGTACGATCACGATTCTGCTCACGATCTAATGGACCACGCCGCCCAGAACGCCTCAGACTACATCGCCCGTCATCCTGACGTGAGCCTGCACAAGCTCACCGCCCGCATTAGGAGTGAGCTTCGACGCCGGGCCAAGCAGCTCGCAGCCAAGCGGAGGCACGAGATTCTTTATGGGTCGATTGCCGATCTGGAACATCTGCTTACGACCCGGCCTGAGATCGAGCTGGGAGTCTATGCCAACGAGTTGTTTGCGCAACTTTCTCCTTTCGCGCAGTCGATCGCCAAAGAGCGCTGGCTTGGATATTCCTGGCGGAAGATCGCACGATCGCTGGAGATGGACCATACGTCGGTCCGCGATGCATACTTCCGGGAGCTTGGTACTTTGCAGAAAAGTCTCTCCCGGCCCGGAGATTCCCCAAAATGCGGTTAAGCTGGCGGCGGTCCTCTCGAGCGGAGGACCGAATTGACAAGTGGATGGTGCAGCAGCATCAGCGACGGGTACTCGCCGGGGAGACGACTCCCTCCGGGCCATGCCCGGATGAGGCGTTTCTTCGCGCTCTCGCCCGGCGGTCCAACAGCATCGCTTTGACGGACCCGCGGGTCGAACATGCGGCAACCTGTCCCAACTGCATGAAACGATTGTTGGCGCTTCGGCAGGAGCATCAATCGCAGAGACGGAAACTGGCTTGGGCACTTGCAAGCACGGCGTGCATCGTGTTGGTCATCGCACTGATTGGGTGGTGGCGATACGAGAGCCGAGAACAGATGCTCGCGCAAGCGCCGCCAGTTGCCAAAACTGTTGACCTGTGGAACACAGCCACATACCGCGGCCAGCAACCAGGGCAGTTGCAATCTGTCGAGCTGCCCGCCTCGCGTGTTCACATGACAATCATCCTGCCGCAATTCAGCTCGTCTGGCCAGTATCTCGTAGCGGTGACCCGCGATCAAAACGGCAATGGCCTAGTTGCGGAAGGAACTGCGGCTGCAGCCGACAGCGGAGCACAAGAAAAGGTCATTGTCGATCTTGACTTGCGCAGAGTGAAGGCGGGCGCGTACTTCCTCTCGACCACGCACGAGCAAGATCAGGCTGCATATTACTACCCGCTTCAGATTAAATAGGTTCCCATCTATCGGATGGCGCCTGCGCGGTTTATCGACTGACCAGCTCTTCGAAAAAATGTGCGGACCCGGTTCTCTGGCCGCAGTTGCAACCTGCCTTACCCTTAGACCTGGAGTAGATTCCTCTTGAGAACCGGACCGCCAACTAGAATTGACAGCGGATTGTATTCGCCCCTAGAATTTGTTCCACGACTGGGTCAATCCCGGGCCCTCTCAACTCATTCCCAGAATGGGACTGACACGGCCGCTCCCCTGATTCTCCAATTTTGATTTTTAGTGGTAGGTGCCTTTTCCTGCACCCAATCGCGTGTCTCGCATTTGGCGAGGCAAGGAGATCCTAGATGACTCCGCATGTCTTTGCTCAACTGATTTTCGTGCTTGGAATCGGTTTGCACTCTTCGCCGAATCCGATCGCCGCCGCGCCTGACTCACAGGGCGATTTGTGCACCAAGGCGGGGCAGTACTGCGTCAACCACGAGGAGACCGGCAGCTCGTGCATGGTGCAGGAAACCACTGAAAGTCGGATCGGGCGTAATCTTGCCGGGCCCTTCGAGACGAGGGCCGAAGCTACGAAGGTCATGTGCAAGCAGTACTACGACCCGGCCTCCGATGACCCGCACAAGTGCCTCGCGGTGGTTCCCGATGGCGTGTGCGACAACGTGAAGTGAGAATGGCGGCCGGCAACTCTCCGGGCCCCCGAGCGGTGACCAGGAAACGAGGTGTGACCATGAAGAAACTTGCAGCCTTGTGCCTTTTGTTTTTGCCGCTCGCGTATGTCTTGGCGCAGGGCCACGGGTGGAGCAGTTGGTCTGCGACCTATGGTCCCGCGAACGGTATCGAATACCGCTGGCGCATGAACGGAATCTGCACGGCGGTTGGATGCGGGAAGGATCTGCAATTCCGCAATAACACTTCGCATCAACTCTCGATCAAATATGTCGCCCACATGGAACGCATGGGAGACACGAGCAGCGAAGTGACGGAGGACGGCACAGCGACTCTCCCCGCGGACAGCGCGGACAACGTCGTTTCGCTCTCGACGGGAGTCAAAGTGCTCAGGGTTCGAGCTGAGTCACAGTAGCACAGAGTTCCGCTGAGACCTGATGATGCAGTCAGCGGTATTGGCCTAGAGGAGCGAATTTTGCGGCTCGTGATTATTTTCGCAACGGTGTCGATTTGCTTGTTGCCCACCAGTGGGCGCGGGCAGAGCAACCCAGCATCAAACGCCACATCACGCCCTGAACCTGCGGCCAACCAGCAAGACTCGGGCGGCTCGTCTCTGTCAGAAACCACTTCCTGGCTTTCTGAACGCATCGGCGAGGCCAGAATTTCGGGGAGCTCAAGCGACGCAAACTACACCAGCACTTCTAGCATGGGTTCATTCCGCGCGGAATGGGATGGTTGCAAGCTAGTCCTTCACTACATCCACCAAGTCGCTTTTCGCAGCAACGACCCGACTAGCCATCCGAACTTGCCCCCGAATACTTGCTCTACCGCAGCGACGGTCAACCTCTCGTTTCTCTCTGAGACAGTCGGCACGTCAGAAGCCAAGGATTTGATGGGGATGCCGCTGACGACGCCGGCTTGGAATGTGACTCTGACGGCGCGAGGAAACGACCGGCCATTCGTCTGGCATGGAGTATGTTCCAGCGGGGGCACCGAGCAGACGCACGACTACTCATCCCCGTTCCTTCCTATTCCATTCGAGAGTGAGGAGATTGCCGGGCGCGTTGCCAAAGCATTCAGCCATGCCATCCACTTGTGCTCGCAGAAGAAGGAGCCTTTCTAATGGGAGTCTGTGTCCTGAAACGATCTGTCGAAAATAGTGCCCGAGGAGAAGACGCGTGCGCCATTTGCTAGCTGCGACCTTGACCGTCGTTTGCGCCGTCTCGCTCGCCCAGAGCGCGTCGCTCCCTCAGCCGCAAGATAGCGGGCCCAGCCTGGCGGTCACAATGAAGTACATCGAGGAAAAGCTTAACGCAGCTAGTGTCACTTCTCTTGTAACTTTTGGCGGGGCGACCTATGTCGCTCGTGTCGCGATTACATTGGCTAAGGCAGATCCCCAAGATTGTAAGCTCTCGTGGCACTTCGCTGAGTCGGACGATAGTGCGCCTGATCACATCCCAATAGCACCGCGGAGGCTTGAGACAGATTGGGCGCTTTCGCTTCGCGATGCCGGTGCCGTCACAGTTCAAACGATGTCCGACTACCATCGACACTCCCCTGGGTATTCCGGAAATGAGATGGAGCTTCGCCCAGACTATTACGTTCTGAGCATCAAGATGCAGCCCGAAAAGACAGCTCTGGCACACGTGGGCCGCGCCGAAGGTGCCAATTGGTCCATGCCATTCGCCGACGTACAAGTTCCTGATGAAGATATCGCCAACCGCTTGTCCAGAGCAGTTGATCACGCCATTACGCTCTGCGGGGGCGGGGACAAAGACCCATTCAAAATGGACCGGAGCGGCTCGGCATCAAGCGGCAGTTCACAATCAGTGGGGATCTCATCATTGCAGCAATTGGGGAGTAGGAGTTTGCAAAGTGGCAGTAGTTTGGACCTAGGCGCGCCAGCGGCTTCCGCACGTCCGGCTTCGGCAACCGAGTCCACTACGACGGCTCCGTTTGCGGCAACCGCTCAGTCCGAAACTTTTCCCAACTGGTGTGCAGATTCCGCGCGGGTTTCCTACAAAGGCAACCACAATAGCGCAAGCAACGATTTGATGCTGGAATTCTCGTTGTACGAAGGGCATAAGGAGAGGCGGCGCGGGATCAATTGGCACTACAGAGTAACATACAGTTGTTATCAGCGCGGACTGTTCACTAAGGAGGACTCATCCACAGAAAGTCTCGATCCGGGTACAGACAGCAAGGGCTTCGATGAAGAATTTCTTGCGCACGAGTGTCCTTTGCCGGACCAGTCGTATCCACATATTGAGCGGGTTGAAATAATCGGATTGAACTGCAATTGATTGGAGGATGGCTCGTCTGTGGGGGTCTCAAGCGGCACGGCTAACGTCCCACACTCGAGAACTTGCATGGGAATTACGCTGCCGTCTAACAAAGAAGTCGCTGGGCATACGCGTCGCCTGTTTGTGTCATATCGCGGCTTTTTCTACCGAATGTCGAGAAGGAGGTCGCCATGTCAAGAATATCGCTAGCTACGTTGATCGCGCTTGCTGCCTTTGGGACCGTAACGACGGGTGGGTCCCAAAGCCAAACCTACTACCATTGGTACCATCCAGCCGGCTCTGCCTGCCCGTATTACCCGTATGATCCCAGCGTCGAGGGTGCCTCAGAAAAAGCCAAGGCGCAGTGCGAAAAGGAAACCGGGAAGACGTGTTCGCAGGCACAAGGCACAGCCGAACCAGCTTGTTGAAAGCGGCTCTTTCGGGCTTAGGAAGTATTCTGAGTGTCAAAACGGACCACGACTCACTGCAGCGGTCCAGCAACGAAAAGGAGGCTCCCCTCATGAAGACCCGCATACGTAGTCTGCTGGCCGGAACATTGATGACCGTTTCCTCTGTCTCGCTGGCCCAAGGCGTACCACCGTCTGCGCAACCTGCACTCGCTCCGCCTCAGAGCTCCGTTGGTCCAGACCTTCCCACGACCACCAACTGGATAATGACGAAATTGAATGCCTCTCATAAATATAGGGACGGCTACGTACAGTGCGGACACCGCATTGCAAGTCAAACGGTGCAGGCGTCCATGAATGGGCTCATCATGCATCTTCATGTTGTTACTAGGGATAACACTCATGCTACTAACAACAGTTGCGTGGACTCAAGAGATGCACAGGTAATTGACATTGATCTTCCGCTTTACGCCATTTCGTATGCGTCCTCGAGCCCGTTGGGAGGGAAGGACGATTGGCTTCTTTATGGCCCGTGTTTTATCGTGAACACCGAGAAGAACGACATCGTTGTGAAGACTTCGCACGAAATGCAAGATGGGGATGAAGACCCAACGACTTACACTCATGAGGCAAGAGTATCGTTTGTGAATCTTGCTTTCGACATCCCGGGCGAGGACAACGAAGACCTCGTAAAGCGGATTGCCACCGCATTTGAACATGCGCGCGACCTGACGAAAGGAATGCGCCCCGCTAATACCGAACCATTTTGATGAATCCCGGAAGGCCCTGCGATGTGAGGCTGGATATTGGGAAATGCGATCTTCTCACGTCGGCTACGGCAAAACCAGAGTTAGTGTGGACTTTTTGATTCCTCGCCAGGTCGTCGCTTCCTGTTGGTCGCGCCGACTTTGACGTAGCGCCTTCGGCCTACAGCTACTCTGGTTTTGCGATAGGATCGCCTGTTCAAGCCAAATTGAGTCGTGTTGTAAGACACTCGATCGCATACGCCAGCTGCCGGTCAGCTCCAAGCCGTCGGTCTCGCCAGTTGAATTCGATGGTTTGATCCGGCTCGATGGGTATTCCTTCAAGATCAGTGCCTTTCCATGTGTGGTAGGCGCCCGTTGGCAATGCAAGACGAAAGCCATTGCCCACTTTGACAGATGTTGCAGAGAGCAGACGGCCAGCAGTTTTTTCTCCGATGATGGTTGCGAGCTTGTTCTCGCGCGCAAACGCGACGATCATTTCGGCGGCGCTAGCCGTGTGACGGTTGACCAGGAGAGTCACTCGCCCGTGGAACGGTTTCGGGCCGAGCCCTTCGGTTTCGAGGACGATAGGCTTCTTTGCCAGCATCGGACCCGCAAAACGTAGCGCAAGCAGCCAGAGGTTCTTTGTCGAGGCCGGAATTCGCGAGAAGCGAGGAAAGCTCAGCTTGTCGGATTCGAGGTTGGCTCTGGCTCGCCGCCGGTCGAGCGCGAAACCCACCGGAATCTTATCCGGTGTCAGCAGGCTCATGACGCGGATCGCGCCGATTCCCCCACCCGTGTTCCCGCGAAGGTCGATGATAAGGCGGTCAATGTCGCCGAGGCTATCAACGGCACCGGATATCTGATTAGCGACGACAACCCCTATCATGCCGGGGAACATGGCGACCTTAAGGTAACCGATCCCGTTTTCGATACGGTGCGCTTCGACTAGCGTCGGCTCGATGAAATGGAGCTTCTTCCCCTTGGGGCGAGCCACACCCACTGACACGATTCGTTGCGCGCCATCGTTGGCGACAATCTCCACACTGGTCTGCTTCCCCATTGGAAAGACGGGATGCTCAGGTGGCACGATCTCCCGGCCATCGACGCGGAGCAGGATGTTCCCTGGCTCGATGCCGGCAATTGAGGCGGCGCCGCCTGAGTGGACATCCTGAAATAACCATCGCTTGCCATACGGCGTCTCGTCCGCGAGATACGTTGCACTGAGCGCAGCACGGCTCGACGCCCGCCGGGCTGTGCCGTGAAAGAAGCCGAGATGCGACGTATGCAACTCGGCCAGAAGATCGCCCATGGCCTGCTCAAAGGCATCCGCAGTGCCGGCAGATTCGATAGTCGGCCGGTGACGATTAACAGCCGCTTGCCAGTCCGCATTGAGCCTCTCAGGTGAATAGAACCGCTTGTTCAAAGCGGCGAGCACGTTCTCAAGAATTGAGCGCCGGTCTTCTTCTGAGAGCTGAACCGGCAACGCAGGCATTGTGGCTGTTGTCTTCGTCATCGACTACTCCTGAGAGTGGGAGTTGATTTCGAATCTGCAAAAAGTGTTGCGTTGGGTTCACCGTCGAGTTCGAATCCAGCCCAGTTGTATGGCGGGTAGCCCGATTTCAGCAATTCCAGTTGCGCCGCGCGCAGCGCTTCCGCCTTGCCTTCCCTATGGCTGAGGTGCCGGTAGAAGGCGATCATGAGTTGCGCTGTCGGACGGTCTTCCATTTGCCAGAGCGTCGAAACGACGCTCTGCGCTCCCGCCTCGATAAACGCATTCACAATGTTCGCCACGCCTTCCTCGCCGACTGGACCGACGCCTGTATCGCACGCCGAAAGCGTCACGAGGTCCGAGTTCAGCGGCAGAGTCCGAATCTCCCGAACCTGAAGCAGGCCGTCATCCGCGGGCGAGGATTGAGGCGCGAAAACGAGGGCTGAGCGATCGGGAAATTCGGGATCAGCATATCCATGCAATGCAAGATGAATGACCTTGTATTCGTTGAGTGGAAGCTGCGTGAAAGCCGATTTCGTCGCTTGATCCCCGAGGAGAATGGTGCTTGGTTTCGGGAGATCGCCGGCAATGGCCTCCACTTCATTGCGGCTTTCGGGAAGTGCGATCAGTTCTCGTCTCTCTGGCCCGGAGACGGCACGGCGGATGGTGGCAAGCAGTGTCGTAGGCGGAGGTTTGGATATCCACGCTGCTACCCCCACATAGGGAAGGTTGTCGTGGGTCGCCTGATCCGCGCGACGCTTGAGGATATCAAGCACTGTTCCAGATGGCGCCACCGTCACCAAATGAGATGTAAGGATGTATTGCCCCGCATCGGCAAGCGCGGAAAATGGCAAAAGATGCAGTTCGCCGTCGGGGATAACGACGATATTGGTTTTGTCCTTGTACTGGGGTATGCGGCCAAGTAGCTCGTCAAACAGCTTCTGCGCAAGCGGAATGTCCACCCGTTTGTGCGTAATCTCAGAACGATATTGCGCTGCCTGTCGTTCCAGTTGGCCTTTAGCCGGCAATTCGTAGCAGTGAACGTCGGTTCGCGTAACGGCCAGAGCGTAGGATGCCGAATCGTCCAGCACATATTCGATGAACAGGTCAGACGGACCTAAATCGCCCTGCAATTTATCGAGAGCCAACGGCACCGGAACACCCTCCGGACGGTCACCGCTGAGCTGCTGCTCCGTCACGTAGATCGCATCCAAAACGCTTTTTCTTTTGGCCGGATCGTCCGTATCGAGCAACTGCAAATTCAGCTTCGTCAGGTGCAATTCAGCGGGAGTAGGTTCGTGTGGCGAGACGATCTCGTGTACCGAAAGGCCCTGTGCTTCAACGCGCCCACGTGCTCGCTCGATTACCCGGAATGCGTCGGCAATCCTGCCTTGTTGGTTGAGTGAAGCAAAATATCCCGAATACACGGTGCTCAGATCGCTCAACAGTTGCCGTTCGACCGTCGGCGTCGGAACTTTGCTGAGGAGCGCATCGAGCATATCGGCGCTCTTTTCGAAGAGGCTGTTAGACGCCTTCGCGTCTCCCATGCGCGCAAGAATCTCTGCTTTGATCCCCAAATTCCTCGGAACGTGGTACAGCTCGTCCGGGATCTTCCTGTTCGCGTCGATAGCCTCGTCGATTGTTGTTAAAGCTGACTGCAAAGCCCCTTGGTGCAGATACGCTTCCGCCAGCAAGCCATCCGCCAGAGTGATTCCGCGCCAATAGGAGAGCTGCTTTGCGTATTGAACAGCCCGATTGAGATCTGAAATCGCTTGGTTCCAATCGCCCATCTTTTCGTATACGCGCGCCCGCGTCTGGTAAAGCTCATACAAATGACCGGCCAGATGGAGAGCGGTAACCTTCTGCAACGCATCGGCGGCGAGTGCAAGCGCCTGGTCATTTTCACCGACTCCGCTAAGTGCATCGATCTTTGCGTCGATGGCGATTGAGGGGTACGCAGCGCCTCGGGTCTTCGCCGCTACCTTGATCGCTTCATTCAGTGGGCCCATCGCCTCCCTATATTTGTGAAGTTCAACCAGGCCGGTGCCGTACGCGCTGGCATATCGGATGTGAGCAGCGGGATCCGCGACCTTCGCTACCATCCACGCCTTTTCTACATCTTTCTTCGCGGTTGCGATGTCGCCGAGCAAGAATGCAGCAATTCCTTGCTCCCCAACCGCACGCGACGCCAGTAGGTAACGATGTCGCTGCTTTGCCAGCGACTCGACCTCAGACCACGTCTGACGCGCCATGCCGGCATCGTAGTTGGTTTCCAGCATCCCAAGGATCGTCAGAATGCGCAGACGGGTTTCAGGATCGCGCGCCTCCGGCAATTCCAGATCGTGGCGCAACATCGCAATCTGATTTGGGAGCGTGGTCGAAGACTCACTCTGCGCGGGAACCTGGCTTACGCGAGCATAGAGCGCCTTGGAGAGATCATGCCTTTGGAGGAACCCGAGTTCGGCCTGGTGGTAGAGAGGTTCCGCGCGAATCCAGCTATTGAGCCATGAGAGATCGTCGGCTCGCTTCAGCAACGCCTCTGGAGAGTGAGAAGTGCGCAGGAAGACTTGATACCCGACAATACTCAGCAGGGCGGCCAAGAGCAAACCGGTGGCGATGCGAAGGCTTGGGGGAAGAGCGATTCGCATAACGGTCCGTTCACTTTGCAGTCCATCATGCCAGAACCACCGGCCAAACTCCAAATCCCAAGTTCGCCTTCACTTCCGGCAAAGGGGGCAATTGCGCCGGTTGGCACGTGGAAAAGGAGCAGATCAAGGAGCCGGAACTAAAATCAACCAAACGGCTCGATAGGATTTGGCTCCTTCCGTCCGGGTCGATCGAAGAATGGAGAATCGGATGGAAGATCACCCATACAAAGAGGCCGGTCGGCGTTTGAAGGCCGCCATCATAAGCTACCGTCTGGGCAGAGCAGGTGTTGACCGCACACTGAAGGAAACGCCGGCCGGTCCAGGCGAGGGGTGGGCAGAGTTGGCAGAACAACTCGACAGGGCCATGGCAATAAAAGTGGGCAAATTGTTTAACCCGGCTGATTTCGAGCCCACTTCGAATCAGTGACTCTTCCCGTGAGCACTAACACTATTCATACCGCGCTGTTGGGCATCGCAAAAGGCGGCGATGACTCCATTCCATTGAGGGACGGTCTCTCACTGGTGCGACCTAACGATCAACTGCTCGCTCACCGCTGGGATTGGGTACAGGGCAAGGGGGAAATAGAAGAAGAGGCCAAGGCTACACGTTATCTTCGGTGCGAGTACCCGCAGTGGTTACCCGATTATGATTCGGAAACGGCTAGGCAGCGCGGCTCGGACCGCTTCTATGCCGGGCTGATGGCTATTCAGCTCATCAAGCCCATTCAGACGCTCGGCTTCATCTACAGACACCAGGAGATCGAACGGCGCCCGCCGATGCAGCCGGGACAATGGGCGATGATGAACAAGTTCGACGATGCGATGTTCGCAAGAGTACCCGCCATGATCGACCGTATACAGCCGGTGATGGATGGCGGCAATGTCGAACAGAAGAACGCACTCAGCCTGCTGCAACTTGGGCTGGAGCACTTTCATCCGTATATCGCCGGGCTATTGTGGGTCACCGGCCTGGAGGCTATCTTCGACAGCGGCGGCAAAGACGCATTCAAAAAGAAGTTGTGCGACTGCCTTGCGCCGCAGACGATGGTGTTCCCAAACTGGCACGCGAAGAGTGAAGCCCCGACCTTCACAGTGGAAGAGATCGCCATTCCGCTTTTCGTGCTCAGGAACAAGCTCGCGCACGGCGCGGACCTTCGCTCCGCTGCGGCAGACAAGAAGCATCCGGTGGACTTCACCAAACGGATGAGCCTCACTCAGAACGCCGAGACGGTCAACTATGCGCTACTTCTCTGTGACGCGGCGTGCTATCTGCTCTGTCAGGTGCTGCAAAAGGTGCTGTAAGAAGCCATGTGCCCGTTACAATTGCTCTCGAAAGGTTCGTGAAAATGAACGAAGAGCCAGTATCGAACGCAAAGCCTCGCCTGCTCACAATCAGAGAACATCTTGGGGCAAAAGGCGCAAAGGATCCGTTGACGACGCTGGGAGAGTTCATCTCTCACCTCCATGCAACCTCTGCACGCTGGGAGCATGAGGATTGGAAAGACAGAGAAACCGATGAGCAGGATGTTCTCAATCCAGTGCGCATTGTTGGGCAGGTTTGGTTTCGAGGACAACGGGATGTCACGCACGGACTCCGGCCCGGCCTCTACCGCGAGAGCACTTGGAAGTATCTGCGGAAAAACGAGGGTAGCCCACAACCGTCCGCAGGCGAGTTTGAAGACAACCTCTTCCAGGAACTATTCGCGTTGGAGCATGAGCTTAGGATTGATTTCACTAGCTTCGGGCATCTGCTGAACCAGGCCAACCACGCAAAGGAGGACACCGATTGGTACTTCCTGATGCAGCATCACGGTTTACCCACACGATTGCTCGATTGGACCACGAACGCGCTCGCCGCTCTCTTCTTTGCCGCAGAGCGGTATCGCGATGAGATCGAACGTCTGAAGGCCGGTCAGGAACCGTCTTCGCCCGTGATCTGCGTGTGGATGATAGACGCCTACTGGCTCGCCGACTGTCTGAGTAGCGAGTGGAGCAGTCCAATCCTCGCCTGGTCAGAAGACGCGACACGATATATCCCACCCCTGAAGTCGTTGGCGGACAAGATGGGTGATTCGCGAGCATTGCTGCCCGTTCATGCGATGCCCATAGAACCGCCTGCCCTCCACCCGCGTGTCGCGTCTCAGGAAGGGCGTTTCGTTATCTTTGGAAGGGCAAAAGACCTCTTGGACGAGAAGATTCGCTTGGAGCAATTGGAGGACTGTGCGGGAGTGGAAGAACTCCGCGTAGAGCAGATCAAGCTGAACGTCGCGGACGTTGACGGTCTTCTGCAAGACCTCGCACAGCTCGGCGTTTCTAGGAGAACTCTCTTTCCAGACCTCGCAGGCTTGGCTGATTTCATTTCCTGGAAGCACTTTCACAACATGCGCAATAGTAAGCCGTGACCGGCGAATCGGAGCGTACTCGATAGCTGTTAGAAGTGGCCGACTGCCTGTTGGGTGGGAGCGAATGTCGCCCCGGTGCTCGTTCGGGGCATCTAACAAGGGCGGGCAAACGGGCAGCGGGCGCAAAAAATGCGGAGCCGATCTTGCTGGCTCCGCGAGATGCTGTGATTGGTTGACGGGTTAAGCAGCTGCTTTCTTGCCGGACTTTGGCTGCCGTTTGGGCGCGGCCTTCTTGCTCCCAATCCCTTTCTCCTTCGCCGCAAACTCCTGCTTGACGGTCGCGGAAATGGCGTCCACGTCCACTTTGTAGGCGTGTGCGGCATCGCGGAGGATTTTCGCCGCGTCGGCCTGGTTGTGCATGGACAGCAGGATCGTGGTTTCGATCAAGATGCGGCCCAGCTTGCCTTCCTCGGCCTTGGGTAGAAACGCGGCCAGCAGTTTCGCCGGGGCCGCGTCGTCCTTGGGTTTTCCGATGCCATGTTGCCGGATGAGGACGGAGACGCGCCGCTCGTCCAGCATGGCCGTTAACCGCTCGGCCACAAACAGCAGGTCCCGTCTCATTAGCCGAACGGGAACCGCGTCGCCGATTGTTTTGAGGACGCGCATCCCGGCGGTCTGCGCGATGGCTTCTTCGCGGCGGCGCTTTTCCTGCTCCGCCTTGAATGCGGCGTCGGCGTGGTTGCGCTGATTCTGCCGCTTCGGATGATGAACCGGGCAATCGGGATTGGCACAAACTTTCTTCGTTTCGCCTTTCTCGGTGCCTTCGGTGACGATAGCCTCGCTGGTGTACTTGCACGTCTTATACTCCGGCCAGTCGCGCTCGTTCTTGCCCTTTGGTTTGTCCTGCCGGATTTCGACGTACTTGTTGCGCGGAATGACCGGGCTGCCTTCGGGTGGTTTACCGTAGGCGGTGCTAATCTGAACGAGCTTCGGTTTGGCTGCAACCGTCTGCTTCACATGCTGGTCTAGTTTGGCTTGGAAGCATTTTGGGTCGCTGCATGAATCGGGCTGGTTGTCCCCGATCTCGGCAAAGAGTAGCGTGTTGTGGCCGGTGCGTTTCGGGCAATCCACGCAGGAACCGGCCTCGGGCACAAGCAGCGCGTCGTCTTTTGAAAACGGCGCGGCGGCAAGCTCCAGCAGAATGTTATGCTCGATCCACTGTTGGAGATGGCGGACCGGGAGCAGGATGCGCTTGGGCTTGCTACCGTTTGTGTACGTTTCCTGATAACAAGCGGCGAGTGCTTCCTCCTGTTGCTCTGGCTGCAATTTCGCAAGCAAAAGCGCGTGGCCCACGCCGATCTCGTCTTTGGCGAAGGCTTCCGTGACGGCGGGCGCAAGTTCCGCCAATTTCGCTCTGGCCGCGACGTATGCCGGCGACTTACCGCACTTCGCCGCGATCTGCTCCACGGTGTAATCAAGTTGCAAGAGCGAGACATAGCCGGTCGCCTCGTCCAGCGGGTGAACGTCGCGCCGTTGAAGGTTCTCAACGATACTAGTTTCGAGGGCTTGCGCGTCGGTCAGTTCCACGATGCGGACGGGAACGGAATCGAGTCCGGCCAGTTGCGCTGCGCGGTAGCGCCGCGCTCCGGCTACGATTTCGTAGCTGTGGCCCTTGGACCGAACCAAGAGCGGTGAAAGTAAGCCCTGCGTCTTGATGGACTCGGCCAGTTCGTTGAGCGCCGTTTCGTCAAACGTGCGGCGCGGATTGGTTGCCGATTCCGTAAGGCTGAGGATCGGCAGGTCACGATATTCGGATTGCAATTCAACTGCTGTAGTCATGTCGGAATCTCCTATTCAGGTTGTCGAGAGTGATGGGGAGAGCGGACGCACCCTGAGCCTGCCCGCTCACGGCGCGGCTTAGCTGGCTGCTGCGAATGATTCGGATTCTTTGGGTTCCTCCGGGCGGATGGCCCGGAGGATGGTGGAAGCGGTGCGCTGGATGACTTCAAGGCTCTCGGCCAGAAGTGCGGCGTTGCCCGCATACATCTGGATGTAGTCGCTGCTGGCGCGGCCCATCTCCAAGCCAACGGCCTGGCCCACGATGAAGGCCACCGCCTCGGCTTCGGTCTCGCGCACAGTCTGCGTGGTCATGGTGCGGCGTTCGGCCTTGTGCAATAGCTCGTGCGCAGTCTCGTGAACCAAGCTGACGAACTCCTCGGCCTTCGACTGGCCCGGTAGCAGAGCGATCTTTCCGCCGTAGCTGACGCCAAGGGCCGGGGCGATCTTTTCGTTGAATTCGAGCGCGATGTTCTGCTGTGCGAGGAAATCGATCAGCCGGTCGCGGTGCTCGCCCACTTCGCCGCTGATGCTGTGCTCAAATTCGGGCAGGTCCGCACCTTCGGTCTGCGCCACATCGAACACGTAGACCGCGCGGAAGCCGATCAGCACAGTCTGAGGCTTGGCTTCCGGTTCCTGCTCCGATTCGCTGTCGCCGCTCTTCCTGCGCCGGAGACCCGTCATGGGAGCGAGAATCTGGATGCCCTTCTCGCCCTTTTTCACGAACCGGCCCATTTCGTTCCAAGTGCGGATGCCCGCCACGCGCGTGGCTGTCGGGCGCTGTCTGGCGATCTGCAAAATGTTCCCGAAAGAATAAGAGTGGAAACGCGCCATTGCGTTCAGGTAGGCCGTGAGGGTTTCACTCTTGCCTGCCTCAAGCTGCTGGATGAGGTAATCCACGGCCTGCTTGATGAGAATCTGAGTGGGGTTGTCGCGCTGCGTTGTGCGCTGCTGGTAAGGCGAGTCGCTGTGGCCCTGCTGTGCCGCATTTTTCCTGTGCGGCGCGGCGTTGTGGCTGCGGGTTGCGCCATTGCTGGCGGTGGCTGCTGTGGTTGCTGCGATAGGGAATGGCATATTGATGCTCCTCAGTTGCCCGCTGTGGGGCGGATTGGCGTCCGAAACGGAAGAGCACCCAAACCAAATTTTTTTCGTTGAGTGCTCCCGCTTCATGGCTCTTCGCAACGGGCGGAGGCGGGGAGGTTCGGTCAAGGGCGGGCGTTTGGTGCCCGTTCATCGGAGCGTAGCGGAGACCCTTGACGGGTTCTTCCCGCCTCGGCCAGACCGTTGCCTGAAGCGGGGGCGCTCGGACGAGAAAGAAATTGTGTCATCTTCCTTTTCCGGTGCTGATCGTCGCTTACAGGGGGGAGCATTTATCCGCTGAATTTGCAGAGGCAGAGTCTCTGCACGGACTAGCGGTCACAACGCGGGTGTGAACGCATCGGTCATCCCAATCGCGCAAAGCCCAGATATATAATCTGAATGACTGGAAATTCGCGCGATGGTAAACTACTGAAGTAACTTGCCCTTAGATGGTCAGCTCTCGGGCTCCAAAGACGAGCTGATCCAGGCTGAGTGCGGCCTGGTTTTCGGGAGGCGCATGCCTCAGAAATTAACTCCTACTCTGTCTCCGCTTGGTCCACCATCTGACGTGCGGCTCGGTCCTCTGACTCTTGCCATGATCGCGGGAGCAAAATGGCAGGGCCACGATGCATTCCCGGCGTGGCAGGCGTGGGCCGACGATGTTGAAACGGTATTTGAGTTTTTGGACCAACACGGTCGGTTTGCCACTTTCCAGAACCTCATTCAGAAGACACGCAGCGCGCAGCACCGTGATGCGATGCTGGCCGAAGCGCGCGGTAGCTTTTATTTGCATCGAAATGGTTTCAAGATTCTGGAGTGGGAGCCGCTCGGCGAAGGGACCGCACGCGGTGAATCAATGGTGCGCTTGGGTTCTTCGCAGGCAGTGTTTGTGGAAGTCAAGCAACCTAGTTGGCAGGGCGAACATTTGCCACTAACGATCGCTGACCAGAATCGCCTTTCGCTGGGAGACAGAGCAGCCCGACTGGCCCGCATGAAACAGCCGCGTTTCCTGCCGGATGTGTGCGAAGGCGGAGCTGTGGGCTCTCACCACTTTTCGATGCGCGTGGTGCGGCGTAATGCGCTACACAAGTTCTCGGTGCGTCAGCCGAACCTGGCGCTGGTTGTCGATGACTGCAACGTCACACCGGTTGGGTTGCCGTCGTTGGCTCACTATGTGCGCGAAGAGTTTCTACACCCGGCTCATGACCCGCTCGATCAGGAGGATCGCTATACCTATGAGCGGCTCGGCGGAGTCTTGTTCCTGAACACGGTGTCGTTTGGCGCAGGCGTCGAGTACAACGTGGATTTCGTCGCGAACCCTAATGTGATTCCTCAGTGTGCAC
>Ga0335074_10001854_pt1 | contig 28695 bp, 27 predicted proteins | sample Lox_Sample_23_FD_206715 | JGI IMG/M metagenome (GOLD analysis project Ga0335074, IMG submission 206715) | Soil microbial communities from Loxahatchee National Wildlife Refuge, Florida, United States - Lox_Sample_2.3 | ecosystem: Environmental > Terrestrial > Soil > Wetlands | place: USA... | reverse complement strand
CGGTCCTGCGAAGGGCCGGCAGGGCCGACCGAACTCGACGGGCTCCCAGCGTCTGCGCCGCCAACACCGCTCGGTCTCCATCCGGGTGGCCCAGCGCCCAAATTAGGCGGTCGTCATACGAGAGATCCCCCGGGCCTTGCACCGGGCGACCACACCGCACACACGGTCCGACGGCACGGGGGTTGACCGCATAGCAGAAATGGCACCAATGCATAGGGCTATCCCCTCAACGTGGCCGAGAGTGCCTTCGTGTCGAGCAGAAGATCGAGGGCGTCGACGGCCGACGCGCACACGACATCTGCGACGCGCAACGAGCCGGCACTAGCGCCTTCTGGGCCCACAACGACAAAGCCGATCGCAGCCGCCTCCAATATGAGCGCGTCGTTCGCTCCATTCCCGATCACCGCGCAGCGGTCACGGCCGAACATGTCGAGCGCCCGCAGCTTGTCGACGCCGCTCCCCACCCGCACGGGGGTGGCTTGGAGACGCTCGGCAATCGTGTCCAAGGTCCCAAACGTGTCGGCGGAGACCAACCGAACGTCGAGCACCTTGCGCAGGCTATCGATCCGCTCCTCGACGCCCTCGATCAGGACGCCCCGGTTCGTGATGGTCCCGTTCACGTCCAGCACCAGGTACTCGAGGGTCAGCTCCGGACGTTCGTGTATCGAGATCGAAAGGGTCACCGGAGCGCATCCCACTTGTCGGGATAGAAGGCGCTCAAGCCCGCGAACCTGGCCTCGGGCCCAAGCATCTCCTCAATCCGGAGTAGGCGGTTGTACTTAGCGACGCGCTCGCGCGACGGGGCGCCCGCCTTGATTTGCATGGACCCGGTGGCGACGGCGAGGTCGCAGATGCTCGTATCTTCCGTCTCTCCCGACCGCTGTGCCATCACCGTGCCGTATCCACCCGCCTGTGCCACCGCGACCGTTTCGAGCGTCTCGGTGAGCGTGCCGACCTGGTTAGGTTTGATCACGACCGCATTTGCCACCCCGCTCGTGATCCCATCTCGCAGTTGCTCGGCGCTTGTCACAAACAAGTCATCGCCCGCGAGCTCGATGCGCTGCCCGAGATGCGCGGTCAGCTCTTGCCACCCCTCCCAATCGTCCTGGTCCATCCCATCTTCAAGCAGCAGCAGTGGATACCGGTCGGCCAGCTCGTCGTAATAGGCGACGAGCTCGCGCGACGACAGCTGCCGGCCCTCATGGGCGAGCGGATATCCGTCCCCTTGCCGTAGCTGGCTGGCCGCGGCGTCAACGCCGATCCAGACATCCCAGCCGGGCTCGTAACCGGCACTTCTGATCGCCGCGACCAGCGTCTCGAGCGCACTCTCGTTCGATTCGAGGTCCGGCGCGAAACCGCCGTCGCCCCCCATCAACGCGCCGCGTCCGCGCGCCAGGAGCGTGTAGCGCAGCTCGTGGAACACCTCGACGCCGATCCGCAGCGCGTCCGAGAACGTCTCGGCGCCGGCGGGAATAATCATGAACTCCTCGAAGTCGAGGCGGTTCGCCGCGTGAACGCCACCGTTCAAGACGTCCAGCAGTGGCACAGGCAGCTGCACCGCTCGGCCTCGCGCAAGATAGCGCCACAACGGCTCCCGTCTTTCAGCGGCTGCCGCGCGGGCCACCGCAACAGACGTGGCCAGTATGGCGTTGGCCCCCAGCCGGGACTTGTCGCGGGTGCCGTCGAGCGCTAGCAGCGTCCGGTCGATCGCAGCCTGGTCGTCAGGATCGCGTCCCTGCAGCGCGGGTGCGATCTCGGCGCGTACGGCGTCCACCGCGGCGCCTACCCCCATCGAGGACCAGGCATCTCCACCGTCGCGAAGCTCGGCCGCCTCGCGTCGGCCCGTCGAGGAGCCGGTCGGCACTGCCGAACGCCCGACCTGGCCACCATCGAGTGTCACCTCGACCTCGACCGTGGGATAACCGCGGCTGTCCAGGATCTGCCGTGCATGGATCGTCGCGATGGGGCTCATCAGGGAGCCCCTGGCAGTCGAGGCTGCGTGGGTCGCTCCTCCGGCCACGCAAACAGTAGGCACAGCAGAGCGATCGCTGCGAGCTCGGACTCACGGACACCGCCCACTTCCCCGGCCGGCGAAGGTCGGTCATGCCCGCCCGGTTGCCGCGAAGCGTGTGCACGAGACTGCATCGGAACCTCCACATCGAACTGGTCGTAGAGGCCATTAGCGGGTTCCGCAGTCCGGAGCGAGCCTCATCGCTCTACCAAGCATTCTACCGGGTCCCCGTACAGCACACGGCGTCACGCGCCAGTCGCGCCGGCTCACGCGGCGTCCTCTCCTTTCCAAGCCGAATAGAACCGCTCGAACTCGCGGTGAAGCCGGATCGAGCGAGCCTGGGTCGAGTCCAGCGGGCGAACGCCGCCGCCGACCGGATACGTCTGCTCCAGGCACGTCGGACACCGGCCGTAGTCGTGCGGATCGGGCGGCCAGTCGACGCCACAGATCGAGCAACGCAACGCGCTCGTCGCATTCTGCTGCCTACCCGGCCTGGCATCACGAATCGCCAGGGCGAGCGCCGCCGCCGCGATTCCCGCCATCAACCCAACCAGAAACAAAGCCACACCGTCCATCGCGACGACCTCCATCGAAGAAATAGAGGCCGTCAGCGAGACGTTCTCCCGCGGTCTGAGCGAGCCTCATCGCTCAAGCAGAAGCCTACCTCACCGGTGGCCGGCTCCGGCTGATCGAGTCGCCCAGCTGGGATTAATCAGTGAACCGGATCGGCCAGCACGAACCTGCCCGCGTCGAGCACCGTGGCCCCATCGATCGTCAGGCTCGCCTCGCTGATCACGGCGTCGAGATGAATTGGAACCGACACCGTTCCTCCGATCGCCGCGCTCGCTCCAAACGCAACGTGGACCGTGCCGAGGATCTTCTCGTCCTCGAGCACGTTGCCGGTCAGCCTGGCTTTTTCATTGGTTCCAACCCCGAGCTCGGCCAGGTTCGTGCCGAGTGCTCCGTGGGCGCTCAGAAGCCGCATCAACTCGGGCCCCAAGCCACCCTCGGCCGCAAGCAGCCTGCCGTCGGTCAAGGTCAACGTCGCGGGCTCGTCCGAGAGGCCGAGCCTGGCGATGCTCCTGGCGATGAGCCGCCCCTCGCCGGACAGAGGCGCGATAAAGGCCTCTCCGCACGGGAGATTCCCGAAGGCGCCCGCCGCGGTCAGGTTCCCGTCGTCGGCAATACCGTCACGGTCATTGAGGTCAAACGTCGCGTTCGTCCCGCGAGGGCAGGTGACACGCGCAACCGAGCCTGCGCTCAGGAGGTCGGCGACAGCCCTTGATCGGGCGGCCATGCGGTCGAAATCGGCCGCCATCACCCGCGAGAGCATCTCGACGGTGACCCCCGGCATCGTGGCTCCGCGGACGCCGGCGTCGGTCGCTCCCTTTCGGGCGGACGTGTGACTTAGCGACCTGGTTGTCGCCGCGATGTACACGTCACATGCAGCAAGGGCACTGGCAATCGGCCGGGGCGGCTCGCTGCCATCCGTCTCACGCGCATCCATGATCGCCAACACCGCGTCCGCGCCGTGCTCCGCCGCGGCCCGGCGCAGTGACTCGCCGATCTCCATCGTGCCGGCGTCGACCACGACGAGCGCGTCCTCTCCGGGCTTGATGCCCAGGCAACGATCCACCACTGTCGCAATCGCATCTCGAGGCTGCATCATCTCGCTCATCCTATGTTGGGCAGGGCGAAAACGTCTCGCCGCCAGGACCGGTACCCACGCGCTGGGCAGGCATCCCCGGTCGGGCCTTGGTGCCGGAAGGGGCTGTGAGCTGCGGGGGTGACTCCGTCGGCCTCTGAACTTTGTGTGAGCGATGGTGATCGGGGATTCGATGTGGCCAGGCTACGCGCGGCGAGCGCGACGGCGATCTGAATGCACCCGCGGATGCTCGCCGGCAGGCTCGCCGACCGTGAGGTTCGTCCTGGCAAGCGAGCACCTCGAATCTGTCTGGCTCGGAGCGAGCAGACCAAATCGACGCGACGGCTCCGTGACACCCCGGCCGGGCCGGCCACGAGCGTGACGACGCCCACCTCTATCACATCGTTGTATGACACCTGGCTGCCTCTAGTCTCCCTGGTCGAGATGTCGAGCTCTGCCCAACCCGCCGCCGGAGAGCGCTGGACGATCTGCCGACTCGGTCACGTCCATTGGGGGGCCAACGGCGGTGCGGGGCTGCTCCTACGGCACGCCATCTCCGGCTCACAGCCCCGCTACCTGCTGGCACTGCGATCGCGCTGGGTGGACGAGCCTGCGACCTGGGGCATTCCGGGTGGGGCGATCCGAGCTGGCGAGTCGCCCGAAGCGGCCGCCCGCCGCGAGATGAGCGAGGAGATTGGTCACGTGCCCGTTTACCGGGTCACCGGCGAGCAGGTCCAGGACTGCGGTGGCGGCTGGCGATTCCATGTGTTTCTGGCCGACGTCGATGAGATGTTCGACGCCTACTCCGTGCTCGAGACCGACGCGACCGGATGGTTCACCACGCAGGAGATGCTGAACCTGCCCCTCCACCCGGGCGTCCGCCTCTGGCTGAGCGAACTCGAAGCGAGCAGCCGGCATGATCGGCCCGCTCCGACATCGCGCTGAAGACCCCTGCAGCGGCGTATGACCACCATCGGCTGAGGCTGCTTCAGTACACTCTGCCTCTGAGCGATGAGGCTCGCTCGGACTGCGGCTGCGGGGTCGCTGATGGCCTCTACGTCAACTGAACGCATCGACGTGGAGGTGACTTTGTGGCCACCGATGATTTGCAGCGCGCTTTCGAGGGGCTTTCCATTGAGCGGCTCCAGCGGCTCGTGGATCGCCTCGAGGAGGTCTCCGGCGGACGTACCGCACGACGCCGCGGCGTGCAGCTGCTTGTGCGCCGAGCCAATGCGGTGCTGGCCTACCGGAACGTTCGCCGGCGTGCCGATGACCGGCGCGCAGGCCCGCCGCAGAGCGCCGTGGAGCAGGAAGGAAGCCGCTCTTGAGCGTGGTCGAGCGCGTTCACGCCCGGCAGATCCTGGATAGCCGCGGCAATCCTACGGTCGAGGTCGACGTCCGGCTGAAGTCCGGAGCGACCGGGCGGGCGGCCGTCCCGTCGGGCGCGTCAACGGGTCAGCACGAGGCGGTGGAGCTACGCGATGGCGGTGAGGCGTTCGGCGGTAACGGCGTACTGCGCGCGGTCGGGAACGTCAACGGCGAGATCGCGGATGTCGTTGTCGGCAGGAATGCGGCCGATCAGGCCGGGCTCGACCGGACCATGATTGAGCTCGATGGCACCGAGAACAAATCGAACCTGGGAGCGAACGCGATCCTGGCAGTCTCACTCGCGGTGGCGCGGGCACGGGCCGCTGATATGGGCCTTCCGGTGTGGTCCTATTGGCAGCAGGACATCCCGCCGTTGCTACCGATGCCGATGCTGAACGTCCTCAACGGCGGTGTGCACGCGGATAACCCGGTCGACTTCCAGGAGTACATGATCGTGCCGGTCGGAGCTGACACGTTCTCTCGCGCGCTGCAGGCGGGTGCGGAGACCTACCAGCACCTTAAGTATCAGCTCCAGGCGCGGCAGCTCGGGACTGGGGTCGGTGACGAGGGAGGGTTCGCGCCCGGGCTGGACTCAAACGAGGCGCCCCTGGAGCTGCTCGTGGCGGCGATCGCGGGCGCCGGCTATGAGCCGGGCCGCGACGTCGCGATCGCACTGGATCCGGCCAGCAGCGAGTTCTATTCAGACGGCGCCTACCACCTCTCGGGCGAGGGGCGCGCCCTCTCGTCCGGTGACCTGATCGACTACTACGAGCAACTCGTCGACCGATACCCGATCGTGCTGCTCGAAGACGGGATGGCTGAGACCGACTGGGCGGGGTGGCGGCTCCTGACCGAGCGGCTGGGAGACCGCCTTCAGCTGGTTGGCGACGACATCTTCGTCACCAACCGGACAATCCTCCGCCGCGGAATCGACGAGCACGTCGCCAACTCGATACTGATCAAGCTCAATCAGATCGGCACCGTCACCGAGACTCTCGAGACGATCAAGCTCGCCCGCGACGCCGGATATCGGGCCGTGATCTCGCATCGCTCCGGTGAGACCGAGGACACGTCGATCGCAGACTTCGCCGTGGCCACCGCCGTCGGGCAGATCAAAACGGGAGCCCCGGCCCGCACTGAGCGCGTCGCCAAGTACAACCAGCTGCTGCGGATCGAGGAGGAGTTGGGGGAGCAGGCGACGTTCGCCGGCCGCGGGGCCGCTGAGCGGTGAGCAGCGCTGAGCACGCATCCGTGCTTGCAAGCTGATCGGCGCTCCGCGTTGCGTGTATATTGCCCGGTGCGATGAGGCTCGCTCGAGGAGCTGTACGGCTTCTCAAACCGCGGGATTCGCTAATGGCCTCTGTCTGCAGAGTCAGATCGAGCAGAAGAAGGAGGCCCGGGTACGGCGCAGCGCCCCTCATCGGTGCACTTTGCATGGACGCGGCTTGACAGCGCGCCCAGGCAGCGCCCACACCCACTCCTTCGACCCAGCCACGTCGCCGGGAGCGGTGACGACAGGTGTGGCACGGACAGCCCCAACACACAGGAGGAGTGATGGCAACCACCCCCGCGCAGCCGTCCGACCAGGCGACGATCGACCGAGAGCTGGCCGGCGCGTCGACGGGCCCATTGGCCGACCCCGGCGCCTGGGCAGTGCTCGCGTTCGCGACGACCTCGTTCATGCTGGGCCTCTACAACACCCATCTGATCGGCCAGGGCAGCCTCCCGATCGTGTTTCCCGTCGCCTTCTTCTTCGGCGGCCTGATCCAGATTCTCGTCGGGTTGCTCGAAATTGGCCGTGGCAACGTCTTTGGAGCGGTCGTCTTCGGTAGCTACGGGCCCTTCTGGGTGATCTTCGGGGCGATCCAGGTGTGGTTCGCCAAGATGTCAACGCCGAGCTCGGTCGATGCTGGCGTGGCGCTGTTTCTGGCCATGTGGGCCGTGCTCACCTTCTTCTTCTTCATCGCGTCGCTCAAGACCGACTGGGTGCTGGTCGCAGTGTTCGCGCTGATCTTCATCGGCCTGGTCCTGCTCGCGATCGGGTTCCAGAGCGGAACCCTCTCGTGGATCAAGGCGGGTGGCTGGGTCACGATCGCGTTCGCCGTCCTCGCGTGGTACCACGCCGCCGCCGACGTGATCAACTTCACGTTCGGCCGGCGGCTGCTCGCCGTCGGGAAGATCTCCTAATGACCGTGGCGGCGGTCTCGAACACGGACGTCGCTGTCCGCTGGTGCGAGGAGGATCGCGGTTGAGCCAGTGACCGCAAATGAGATCGACTGACGGCTGATGGCAACCTCTCGCGACCCGCCCGACGAGCTGTTCTGCAGCTTCTGCGGGAAGTTGCATGAGGAGGTCAGGTTTCTGATCGCGGGTCCTGGCGTTCACATCTGTGATGGGTGCCTCGGCGAGTGCAATGAGGCCCTCGATGACGGGCCCTCGCCTGCGGTCAAATACGAGCTCGAGGACCTGCCGAAGCCGCGGGAGATCTATGACCTTCTCAGTCGTTATGTCATCGGACAAGACGAGGCGAAGCGAACGTTGTCGGTCGCGGTGTACAACCATTACAAGCGTGTGCACTCAGCTGACGACGACATCGAACTCCAGAAGTCGAACGTCCTGCTGCTCGGGCCGACTGGGTGTGGCAAGACTCTTCTGGCGCAGACCCTGGCGAGGGTCCTCGACGTTCCGTTTGGGATTGCGGATGCCACCGCGCTGACCGAAGCCGGCTATGTCGGCGAGGACGTCGAGAGCGTTCTGCTTCCGCTGATCCGAGCCGCAGACCACGACATCGCAGAGGCTCAGACCGGGATCCTTTACCTGGACGAGGTGGACAAGATCGCGCGAAAGGCCGACGGCCCATCGATCACGCGCGACGTCTCCGGTGAAGGCGTGCAGCAGGCATTGCTCAAGCTGTTGGACGGGACGATCGCCTCCGTGGTCGCTCGCGTTGACCGTATGCCGCGAGCGGATGTACAGATCGACACCTCCAAGGTTCTCTTCATCTGCGGAGGGACATTTGATGGGCTCGATCATTTGATCGAGCGCCGCATCGGCCGTCAGGGCGTTGGCTTCGGCGCGGCGATCAGATCGGTGGACGAGCGTGATGTCGGCGAGCTCCTCGCGCACTGCCGACCGGAGGATTTCGTCGAATATGGACTGATCCCCGAGTTCATCGGTCGCTTACCGGTGATCTGTCCGATCCACCAGCTTGCCCGCGAGGACCTCGTGCGGGTGCTGATCGAGCCGCGCGGCGCACTGCTCAGACAGTTTCAGGAGTCGTTCCGCTTCGACGGGATCGAGTTGGTCTTCGCCGAGGAGGCACTCTGCGCCATCGCCGACAAGGCCATCCAGCGGCGGGCTGGAGCGCGTGGCTTACGCTCAATCCTGGAGGAGCTGTTGCTCGACCTCCAGTTCGAGCTTCCGTCTCGCGGTGACGTACGAAGGTGCGTGGTAACCCGGGAGACGGTGGACCACGGTGCTCCGCCGAGGCTAGAGTCGGTCGTCCCCGAGCTCGCGGCGGCGTAGCGCCTCAGGATCTCGACGCGATCGCGCCGGGCTCCTCGACGTGGAAGATCCGGCGGTAGGAGTCCTCGCCGTAGCTGGTTCGCAGTGGCTCGGCCTCGAGCAATTTGAATGTGCGCCGGCCGTCGGGATTCCGTTCGGCGCGCAGGAACAGCGCGTTGTCGAGCTGTTGGGCATGGAAGCTGTGGGCCAGGTCGTACATGTGGGTGACGAACAGCACCCGTATCTGCCTGTGAAGCATCGCGCGAACGACTCGGCGCGCTATCTCGGAGCCCTCCCGCTCGTTGGTCGAGGCGAACGACTCGTTGCACAGCAGGATTGAGTCGGGCTTGATCAGGTCGACGATCTCGCTCATCCGCCGAAGTTCCTCGTCGAGCTTGCCGCCTTCCATTCCGGCGTCCTCCTCGCGCTTGTAGTGTGTGAAGATGCCAGCGCAGATGCTCGCGCGGAACGCCTGCGCGCCAACGAACATGCCGCTCTGCATCATCAGCTGGGCGACGCCGAGGCTCCGCAACAGCGTCGATTTCCCGCCCTGGTTGGCCCCGGTGATCATCAGGAGCGACCTTCGATCGGCGTTGACTTCGTTGCCGACGACGACATCGTCGAGGTGCAGGCTGAGGCAGACGTCGTAGACGTCCCGGGCGTTCAGCGCGAGCTGGCGCGCGCTGGTCGGCTCCGGAAAGCAGGTGGGCTCGCCTTTGGCGTGAAGCCGGCGGTGGAGGTTCACGCATCCGAGGTAGAAGGCGAGTTCGAGACGGAGCGTGACAAAAAAGCTCTGCACGTGGTCGGCGGATTGCGCGACCGCGTCGGCCACTGAGTTCAGGCTCCGGCCTTTGATCTCCGCGAGGGCGCGAAAGCCCGCCTCGTCGCGGGGGTGAAGCTCGAAGCTGTAGCTGCCTGGCTGCTTGCCCGGCAGGAGCCGCTGGCGCCACGTCGCGTCGGGCGGGGGCTGGTGGAAGATGTAGCCTCTTCCTTTGTCGCCCTTACCCAGATCCGCGCTCTGCAGAACGCCTCGCCGCAGCTCGAGCTCACGGAGCTGATGCTCGACAGTCTGCAGGTAATCGTCGGCGAGTTCCTCGCTCACCATCTCGAAGAAGCGCCGGAACCCTTCCGAGCGGAAGCTCTGACCATGATCTTCGGCGATCAGTCGGAGCCGCCGGAGGATGTCGAGGAAGAGCTCGAGCAGCTGCACGGAGCGGCGGAGGATCCAATCGGGCATTGCCCCGCTCCAGAACGAGGTGACCTTTCGCTCACTGGCGAGGGCATCGATCGCGACTGCGTAGAGTTCGCTGACGACCTCCGTGTGCTCGATGCAGTCGGCCAGGACCTGCTGGCGGTAGCGGATCTCGTCGGGATCGGTCAACGATGAGAGCACCACACGCTTGGCGGTGTCGTAGATGAACTCGTCCCCGGCGGCCATCCCGTTCCACAGCGTCGCGAGCTCCAGATCGGCTATCAGCGCGTCGTATTTCCCCGGTGCCGGCGGGCGCGATGTAATTCTTTGCTGGCGCTCCATCTCGCGCTTGGCGTTCGCGATCGCGTACAGGTGCCCGCTTCGCATGGCGTCGAAGATCGGGTCGCGTAGGTCGGGCTCAATCTCCAGGTCACGATCCCGATGCAGGAGGTAGACCTTCACGCGCTTATCCGGTCGGCCACCCGGTCGTAGGTCAGGCCGTACTTCTCGGCGATTGCCCATGCGTAGGCGAGTCCGGCCGCAGGCTCCCGCAGCACCTTGAACGTGCGCTCGGCCGGGTTTTCCGGCAGGATCTGGGCGACCATGCTGACGGTCGCCTCGCTCAGCGACGCGAGCTCGTCGACGAAGGTCACGTACACGCCGAGACAGCCCAGCTTGAGAATCCGTCCCATGATCTCGGTCCCGACGAACAGCGCGTCGTTGAGCGTGGTCGAGTTGAAGCTCTCGTTCATCACGATCACGCTGCTTGAACTGGCCCGCTCGAGGACTGCGCGCACCCGGATCAGCTCGTCCTCGAATTTACCGTGCAGCGTCTCGATTTCCTCCTCACGTTCGAAATGTGTGTAGATACGGTCGGGGAGGAATGCGTGCACGTCCTGGCCGGGGACGGGCAGCCCGAGACTTGCCAGGTGGTGCAGCTGGCCGACCGTGCGCGCGAACGTGGTCTTGCCGCCGTTGTTGGGGCCGGTGACCACGAACATCCTTTCCGGCTCGGTGAGATAGAAGTCATTGACAATGACCGTGCGTCGCTCGGATATCAGCTTCGTCGCTAGGGCGAGATCGAAGGTGCCCGTCGCTCGGATCTCCTTGGACCGTGCCGACACCTGCGGATAGCTGCAGCGTAGACCGGAGTCCCGCAGCGGCCCGATGAGCTCGAGATAAGCGACGTAGAACTGCACCTCGCGGTCGAACCGGGCGACGGTGGCGTCGAGGTAGTCGCGATGCCGGGCGCAGAATTCGCTCCGTTGCCGGAAAGCCTCAGGGTGCAGCTCGGCTACACCGTCAAGGATCCGCGCCTCCACGTGATTCATCTCGGCGTGATCCAGTAGCCGCACGCGGTAGCTCTTCACCTCGCGTTGCTGAAATCGCGCGAACGTCTCCTCGATCTCCCTGCTGTAGTCGGCGTCATCGGCATACTTGGTCACGCTCACGCGACCGCCCCGAATCAAGACCGAGTACCGGATTGCGTTGAGCGCGTCCCTTACGGCTCTACCCTCCTGAACGAGTGATGTGAATGCCTTCGACGCGATGTAGTCGTTGAGATAGCCGCGCAGGCCGTCGATTCCCTCGGAGGTGATCGTCTGGCCGGCGAGCTCCTTGGCCAGCGCCCGGATCGCGTCACAGTAGATCTCGACCGCATCGACGAACCACGATTGCCGCTGGAGCTCGTAATGCAGGTCGGCCGCCTGCTCGAGATGGGTGCGCATTCGCCTCATCCGTTCGGCGAACCTCGTGACCGCGTCGAGCACCCGCGGCCGCTCGAGGTCCCGCAACACATCGTGCCGATACCGCACGGCGCTGACATCGTGCAGTGGCGCATGAAAAAAGGGCGTCAGTTCATACTCTTCGCGCCCCGAGTTCATTGAATGGAGCACCTGGTCGAGGTTGAGATCGACGAGGTAGTCAGGCTCGGTCGGCGCGTCCGGGGGAGCCGCATTCGGCTCATGGAACAGCACGCTGCGAAACGTATGCGGATCGACCCCGGCTTCAGCGCTCATGGTGACGCCGAACCTCCGCCAGCGCGTGCTCATGGCGGCACATCTCTTTGATCGCACCGAGCGATTCCCGGCCCGCGTTCTGCAATGGCGAGGCTGACGTGAACACGATGGACTCCTTCGGCAGATCACCAACCAGAGGCCATCGGCGGCCGAGCCGCGGTCTGAGCGAGCCTCACCGCTCACCCACAGGATACCCGCCGAGCATTCCTTCCTGTCCCCCGGATGGCTTCCGCCGGTTCATTTTCAAGCGCGCCTTCCGCCCCCGATCATCGTTCCGGAGCGGACAGGCGACCTGCGGCTGTCGGTGGCTCGCCGAAGTCGGATGGGCGGTACCGACGGCGGGCAACGCGCGCGATCGCCCCGAACGCCACTACCGCCGCAATCGCGCCGGCGGCGGTTAGCCCGACCGAACGGTCGGGCGCCACCGTCACCAGGAGAGCGGCCGCCGCGGCTGCCGATGCGCCAACCGCGGCGACCAGGAACGTCGCGCGGACGCGCGCGCCGATCACCTCAGGGGCAATCAGCTCAATGCCGCGCCACTCGCTCGTCTGGGTCGCGAGAGTCTCGATCAGCAGTAGCACGCCACCGTACGGCGGGGCGAGGAGCAGGCGCTGATCATGGCGCGTGAGGAGGAGGAAGATCACGCCCAGCAGAGCCACGGCCGCGTGCACCGGGCCGGGCGACGGCAGCATCATGCCGAGCGTGAGGAGCAGCGCCGCCGCGCCCGCGCCAACCCACGCCAGCTGGCTCGCCGACCCGGCGTCGCTCACCACGACGGCGGACAGTCCGACCAGAAGCGTCAGCGCGCCGACTGCCGCCGCTAGACGGGCAGAGCGTGCCGTGCGGAGCGTCGGAATGCGTTCACCCCCTCGAGCGCGGGTCCGAGGCTTCCGTCCCGCGTCCAGACTGCTACGCCGATGCCGAGAGCCTGGAGGCGCGCCCGCAGCTCCTCGCGCTGTAGCCGCCACAGCCGGTACGCCACCGCGTCTGAAGCTGACGGGCCCGGTCCGATGTGGTCGAAAGGCGACACTTCGACCACGATCAGGTCGCACCCGCGCCTCCGCAGGTCCGTCACTAGCGCGATCGACCGCTGGTCGAGCAGTGGAGTGATCGCGAGGACGAGGGCTCCGGGCGGCAGGACTCGCAGTGGGATGCTCGCTGCGTCTCGCCAGGCATAGCTGAAGGCGATGTCGCTTGCCAGCAGCGCGTCGACGATCCGGTACAGCTGCCTGGTCCCGAAGGCGGGCTCGAGCCAGTGCAGGGTGCCGCCGAAGTCCACCACCCCGACCCGATCGCGCCGGGCCAGATGTGCCCTGGCCAGCCCGGCGGCCGCGCGAACGGCGGAATCGAGCGTACCGCTGGCCTGGTCGCGGGCCTCCGCGAACGTGTCGAGCAGCAGTACAACATCGCTTGACTGTTCCGGATGTCGGTCGTTGACTTGCAGCGCCCCCCGCCGGGCCGTCGCCCGCCAGTTGACCTGTCGCACACGATCTCCCACCCGAAACGGTCTGACGTCGGCGAATTCGATCCCCTCGCCGCGACTGCGGGCGACGTGACTCCCCAGGAATGGCCGAGTGCGGATCGGGGCCACCAGCTCTCGCAGCCGTTGCTCGCGGGGAAATGCGCGCAGGTCGACCCGCGGGCCGAGCGTCCCCTCCCACACGGCAACGCCGAGGGGATCGCGCGCGCGGACACGCAGCGGCCCAAGGGCGTGCGCGCCCCAGCGGGCGGCGCGCGCGGTGAAGTCCACCTCGACCTCATCGTTTCCCGAGACGTGCACCGCCAGCGACCCGGATGGCTCGAGCACGAGCTGGCTGGTGCGCGCGGGCGCGAGGTCGACATCAACCGCACGTGCGCCTTCGTTGCGCAGCCGGACCGTGGCGGCAACCACCTCACCCTCGAGCAGCCGGGTCCGCTCGACCGCCACCTCGACTCGCAGACACGGCTGCCCGGCGGCGACCAGTCCGGCGCCACCGAGAATCAGGAACGGAGCCGCCATCAGCGCCAGCTCGGGGCGGCCGGTGGCCAGCGCGGCGATGACGGCGAACGCGGCAAGCGACAGTAGCCCATGCACGCGGGGTGACAGCGACGCGCTCACAACCGCTCCAGCACGTCCAGCATCGCGGCAAGTTCTTGCCATCCAACGCCCGGACCCTGCCTGTCCGCAGGGAACGGACGCTCCGGGCGAACGATCTCCCACAGGCGGTCGCCGAGCAACTCTCGTCCCAACGCATCCGGCATCCGATCCAGCGTCTGGCCATGCGCGACGAGGCGATGCGAGGCGATCTCGACTAACCGCGGGCGCAGGTAGGCGTGAGCTTGAACGGCGTTGCTGCCGGCGGTGATGGCCAGGCGCTCGAGCGCGACCAGCTGGCTAGGTCGCTCAGGCACCGGTGGCTGACTCCGCCGTCGCCCGGGGGGTGCGCCCGGGAGGAGCGCGAGGCAGACCGATAGCGCAATGCCGCCGAGGACCACGAGGGCGATCTCCGCCAACAGCGTCACTGAACCCCCTCGGCTTGCAATCGCCCCCGGAGCGATCGCAGCGCGGAAAGCGCCACCTCCCGCACACGCTCCGGAATAGGGTGGGTGCTATAGCGAGCCTCCTCGAACAAACCGGTCAGTGTCGTCGCCTCGCGCTCCGTCGCACCCCTCTCCAGCAGGACCCGGCGCAGATACTCGCGCGGCGCCTCGGCCGGCAATCGGCCCACGCCTTGTTGGCCGAGCGTGCGCTGCATCGCACCGTAGGCGGCGATCACCGCGCGGCGCGGATCGCTGTCGGCGTCCAGCGCGTCGATCGCCGCCTCGAGTGCCGCGCTGGCCGCCCCCGACCCGCCTCCCTCCCCCGACGGGCGAGCCCGCGCGAGCCAGAGGACGACCAGTCCCGCCACGATCGCGAGCGACACAATCCCAAGCGCCGTCCACGGAAGCCATGACGGCACCACGAAACCGCCGCTCCTGACCCCGCTCGTGGATCGGTGCAGAGGCGATAGCCCGAGCCCCCCACCCCCGAATGACGGCCCGCTACGAGTCCGCCTGCTGCCCACGGCCGCGGCGGCGACCAAAGCGGCACCAAGCGCAAGCGGCAACAGAATCGCGACGAGCTTGGCGATCCAAGACGCCTCGATCCGCGTCGGCTCTGGCTCCGGCGGGTCATCTTTGCGTCGGCGGCCGGACCAGATCACGGCGGCGAACGCGCCGAGCATGACGATCCCGACGCCTGCCAGCACGGTGAAGAGCGCGGTCGTGGGAGCCTGAGCGGAACTCGCGTTGACCGGCGTTGATCGCGAGAGAGGTGATCGAGCCGCCATCGCCACCACCGCGACGACGCCAGCGAGACCGAGGGTCGCGACCGCTGCGCTGAGCCTGCTGCTTGACTTGTGCATGTCGCCAATGGCCTCCGTCTCTAGCCGGTCGGGGAACCGACCAGAGAAGCCATCAGCGCCGCCAGGCGCGCTCAACGGCGAGCTTCATCGCCGCGCTCGCAACCCAGCATACCGTCGATCGAGAATCCCCGGATCCAGCTAGGAGACCGGTGCGGCGCCGTGCGCTGAGGCTGGCGCCTAGACGCCAGACCGCGAGCGATGAGACGCGCTCAGACCATCTTGTCCAGTCGCTCAGTGGCCTCTGCCATCTTGTTCGTCTGCCGGTGGCGGTCGTAGACGTCGCGTTTGCCGGAGCAATGGTGCGCCCACTAGGCCTTGATCCGCGGGCACCAGCACGGCTGGTAATGAGATGGTTCGCCTTCGGCGCGAGGCGTGCGCGGAGCATCGGCCACGGATTAGCGCTTGGCGCCCACCGCGCTGACTGACCCGCGCGGATCGGAAGGCTCCGGTCCCTCAGCCGTGCCCGTTCACAGTCCCGGCCCAGCGAGCTGCGGCGGCGTCGATCGTCGCGAGGGCGTGTTCGCGATCACACCATGAGACAGTGGCGGCTGCGTCACCCTGGTTGTGGCGGGCGGTTACGAAGCGCTCCATCTCGGCGCGCAGCTCCACGGGGAGCCCCTGCGGGTCCTCGACCGCTTCCCAGACCGGATCCTCGGCAGCGACGCAGACCACCGCGTCGCCAAAAGCTCCGCGGGCGTGGACTCGCATCAGCCCGATCGGCTTGACGGACACCCGGCTGCCCGGGGCCCCGGGCCCCGTGGCGCAGACCAGGGCCTCCAGCGGCCGCCCCGCCCCGTCGAGCGTGTCCGGGAAGTAGCAGCAGTCCACCGGAGACGGCAGCCAGCGATCGACTGGTGCGCGCTGGGCGACAAACGATCCCTTCGGGGTTTCGATGAGGCAGTACAGCTCGGAGCTGCGCACGGGTGATCTGGTCTACTCAAACGACGTTCGCCTGTGTAGAGGCCATCAGCGGCTCCCGCGCACGCGGTCTGAGCGAGCCTCATCGCTCAAGCGCCAGTATCCCATGCTCAAGCGCAAACTGAAAGGTTACCCCGAGTGCTCCCCGCCGCTCGCGAGGGTCGTCGACCGGTCCTCCGGGGTTCGGTCGGGGCGAGTCGGCCGCGCGAGGACGCTATGATCCAACCAGGCGATGAAGCCCGCCTCCTGAAATGCCAGCGCGGCTAATGGCTTCTACCGAGTCCCAGACGGTGGAAGCTGATGAGTTCATCCGACGGTCGCGCTCTCGCGACCACCTCAACGTTCCATAGCATTCTGTTCGACCGCGACGACGGTGTCGGCGCTGACGTCGAACAACCAGACTTCTTCGCCGATCTCCACCTCGACCAGGTGATCGCGTCACTCACCGCCGGGCGAGAACAGTATGACCTCGCGCCGTTGTTCCACCACCCCCTGCACGACGTCGAGGCCGTCCGTTATCGCCATCACGTGCTCAGCGACCTGGAGCAGACGCGCGTGCTTGAGACGGTACGGCAGTTTGCTCGCGAGATGCAGCAGATGCGCAGCCACCTGGAGCTGATGCAGAAACTGCACTACGCCCGCCAGAAGCAACGGTGGTTCGTAGCGGCCGTTGACGTGTACTGCCGCGCGGTGGGCGGACTAAGGGAACGCCTCGCGGCGCTGGAGCTCCGCTCACCAGGATTCCAAGCCCTGGGCGAGTACGTGAGCCACTACGCCGAGGGTGACGACTTCTGCCGGTTAGGATCGGAAACGCACGAGATCGAGGAGGACTTGGCGGCTATCCGATATGACATCCAGATCCGGGGCAACCGCGTGAGGGTGAGCCGTTACGACGGCGAGGAGGACATGAGCGAGGAGATCGCGCGCACGTTCGAGAAGTTCAAGCAGGGTGAGGTGACCGACTATCGCTTCAAGCTCCAGGACTGGGGCGACATGAACCACGTCGAGGCGCGGATTCTCGATCTAGTGGCCAAGCTATACCCGGACACGTTTCTCAAGCTCGAGCAGTACTGCTCACGCAACGAGCACTACGTGGATTCGACAATCGGCCGATTTGACCGGGAGGTCCAGTTCTACCTCGCCTACCTTGATTACATCGCGCCACTGAAATCGCGTGGACTGAGATTCTCACTCCCGCGCGTGTCGGCTCGCTCCAAGACCATCGGCGCCAGCGACACGTTCGACGTCGCGCTGGCCGCCAAGCTATCGGGCGACGGCGGCGATGTGGTCTGTAACGATTTCCACCTCACAGACCCAGAGCGCGTTCTCGTCGTGAGCGGTCCGAACAACGGAGGCAAGACCACATTCGCGCGAACGTTCGGCCAGCTCCATTACCTTGCCAGCCTGGGCTTGCCCGTTCCCGGCAGCGAGGTGCGCCTGTTCCTTCCCGATCGCATCTTCACCCACTTCGAGCGCGAAGAGAACATCGAGACCCTGCGCGGCAAGTTCGAAGACGAACTGTTCCGCATCCACGAGATTCTCGAGCAGGCAACCGACGACAGTGTGCTGATCTTGAACGAGAGCTTCAGCTCAACCACCTTGCAGGACGCGCTCGTAGTCGGGACCGAGGTGGTGAGGCAGATCATCGACCTCGATGCCCTCTGCGTGTTCGTTACGTTCGTCGACGAGCTGTCGCGACTGGGCCCGAGCACGGTCAGCATGATGAGCATGGTCGTTCCGGACGACCCAGCGGTTAGGACATACAAGGTCGTACGCAAACCGGCCGACGGGCTGGCCTATGCCGCGGCGATCGCCGCAAAATACGGTCTTACCTACGAAGCCCTACGCAGGCGGGTCGCTCGATGAAGGCGTTTCTGATGCACGCCGATCGCGACTTCAGCCTCGAAGCCGAACTCCCGGCCCAAGCACAGGCCGTAATCCAGGACCTGGAGCTTGAGACCGTGCTGAGGGCGATGGCCGCGGGCGACGAGCTCATCTACGAAGTCGCTCGGCGAGCGCTGCTCTTGAGCCTGCGCGACCCCCGCGCGATCGTCTACCGCCAGCAGGTACTGACAGACTCCTTGGCGCAGCCGACGGTGCTACGTGAGCTCTACACCCTCGCCGGCGAGGCATTGAAGGCTGAGAAGAGCATCTGGGGAAGCATGAGGCAGTCCCCGAGCACGTCGCTCTCCAGCGCGCGTCAAAAGATGGAGCTGTTCTTGGGCTTTCTCCGACAGCTGCGCGCCTTGACCGACACACACGCCGGGGACTTCAGCTCGCCGGGATTCGCCCGCTTGTTCGGGATGCTGCAAGAAGAGCTCGACGACGACTACTTCGAACTCGTCGAGAGCCAACTGTCGGCGCTCCAGTTCAAGGGAGGAATGCTGATGAGCGCCCAGCTGGCCGGCGGCAACAAGGGTCGCCGCTACACCCTGCGGCGGCCCCGCGAGCAGGGTTTCCTGGGGCGCATGTTCGACCGATCGGGCTACGCCTTCACGATCCCCGATCGGGACGAGAGCGGGTTCAGGGCCCTGTCTGATCTCGAGGACAAAGGCCTCAATCTGGTCGCCAACTCGCTCGCGCAAGCAGTCGATCACGTCCACAGCTTCTTTGTGATGCTCCGTGTCGAAATCGGGTTCTACGTCGGCTGTATCAACCTGAGCGAGCGAATCGCAGAGCTCGGGGAGACAACGGCACTCCCGGTCGCGACTGCACGCGGGGAGTATGTCCTCTCAGCGCGAGGGCTTTTCGACGTCGGCTTGAGGCTCACCACGAGTGAGCACGTGGTCGGGAACGATCTCGAGGCTGACGGCAAGTCACTGATTTTCATCACTGGGGCCAACCAGGGAGGCAAGTCGACCTTCCTGCGCAGCATTGGGCTCGCGCAACTCATGACCCAATGCGGAATGTTCGTCGGCGCCGATTCGCTGCGAGTGAACGTGTCGGATGGTGTCTTCACTCACTACAAACGCGAGGAGGACGAAACGATGGAGAGCGGGAAGCTCGACGAGGAGCTCGCCCGGATGAGCCAGATCGCAGATCACATCAGCTCGAACTCCATGCTGCTGTGCAACGAGTCGTTCGCCAGCACGAACGAGCGAGAAGGCTCACAGATCGCCCGCCAGGTAGTGACCGCGCTACTGGAAGCTGGCATCAAGGTAGTGTTTGTGACACACATGTTCGACCTCGCCAGCAGCTTCTACCGCGACCGAGACTCCACAATGCTGTTCCTGCGCGCCGAGAGAGGCGCCGAGGGGGCACGCCCATTCACGATCTCTGAGGGCGAACCGCTGCCGACGAGCTATGGCGAGGATTCGTACCGGAGGATCTTCGGACAGGACGTCGGCGCCGGCCGCACCGTGCCGCCGCCAGGCCGTTTTCGTGAGCCCCAAACGGCGCGCGAGCAATAGCGTCCGACGCCGTGCCGGGACGGGACACACGTGAGCTTGCTGCGATCTTCGCCGGTGGCATGGTAGGCGCGCTGCTCCGGGTGACGCTGCTCCAGATCAGCCCAGAGACGGCGCCGCGGTGGCCGTGGACGATTTTTGTGGTCAACATCCTCGGCACGTTTCTGCTCGGATACTTTGCTACAAGGCTGCAGGAGCGCCTGCCACTGTCAGCGTATCGCCGTCCGCTGCTCGGGACTGGCTTCTGCGGAGCGTTCACCACTTTCTCGACCATGCAGCTTGAGCTGGTGACGATGCTCGATGCGCACCGCTACGGGCTCGCAGCCGCCTACGCGGCCGCCAGCGTCACACTCGGATACGGCAGCGTTCACCTCGCGACGATGTTCGTACGGCGAGCTAGGACGCTGGCGTGAGCCTGGTGGTGTGGGTCGGCGTCGCGCTGCTCGGCGGGACAGGCGCACTGGCTCGATTTCTCTTCGACGGCCTGATCGCCGCGCGGGTCGGACGGGACCTTCCGGTGGGCACCTTCGTCATCAACATCACCGGGGCGACGATCCTCGGATTGCTCGTCGGACTCGGGTTCACGGGCGACCGGCTCCTGCTGGCCGGAACCGCGACGCTCGGCGCCTACACCACGTTCTCGACTTGGATGCTCGAGACGCAGCGGCTGGTCGAGGACGGCGAGCTCGCAATCGCGCTAGGCAACATCCTGGTCAGCCTTGCCGTGGGTGTCGGCGCGGCGGCTGTGGGTCGCACGATCGGTATCCATCTATGAACTCGGATTGCCTCAAGCTCACGACCTACTTCGGAGAACGTCACCGAACCGAGGACGAGTTCGTCGCCGACGCGCTGCTCGATCTATATGGACGCAAGAAGGTCGAGGTCAGCGTCATGCTTCGCGGGGCCGAGGGCTTCGGCCTCAAGCATCGGCTGCGCACCGACCGGATCCTCACCTTGTCTGAGGATTTGCCCCTCGTATCGGTCGCGGTGGACACGAGGCTTCGCATCGAGAGCCTCCTCGACGAGGTCGTCGCGATCAAACGCCACGGGCTGATCACCTTGGAGCGAGCCCGAATGCTGAGCGGCGACATCCACCCCGTCGCGTTGCCGGAGGAGCTTGACGAGGCGACAAAGTTGACGATTTACGTCGGGCGCCAGGAGCGGGTGTACGGCCTGCCCGCATTCCTCGCCGTTTGCGATCTGCTGCATCGGCGTGAAATCGCGGGAGCCACCGTGCTCCTCGGGGTTGACGGAACGGCCCACGGAGTTCGTGAGCGCGCGCGTTTTTTCGGACGCAACCAAGATGTGCCGATGATGATCATTGCGGTCGGCTCGGGTCAGCAGATTGCCCGGGTGCTGCCCGAGTTGGGCGGTCTTCTCCGCCGGCCCCTGCTGACGCTCGAACGCGTACGCGTGTGCAAGCGCGATGGGGAGCTGCTGTCGCGACCACGCGCGCTGCCGGAGGCCGACCAACACGGGCTGGCGATCTGGCAGAAGCTGATGGTGTACGGGTCGGAGCAGGCACGGCATGGACGTACCCCGCTGCACCTCGCTCTGGTCCGACGCCTGCGCGAGAGTGGAGCAAGCGGTGCGACCTGCCTGCGCGGGATCTGGGGGTTCCACGGCGACCATGCTCCGCACGGTGATCGGCTGCTGCAGCTCCGCCGCCACGTGCCGATCGTCACGATCATCGTCGATACGCCCGAGCGGATTGCCGAGTCCTTCGAGATCGTCGATGAACTAACCGATCAAGCCGGCCTCGTGACGAGCGAGATGGTGCCCGCGATGGCATCGCTCTCGGAAGGGGACCGCCAGCGCGGCGGCCTGCGGCTGGCCCGGCACAGCTTCTGACTGCGGGCCTGACCCGGCCTCGCTATGCTTCTGAATCGAGCGATGAGGCTCGCTCAGAACGCGGCTGCGGCTGCTGATGGCCTCTACCGATGAAGTCCACGGCAGTGGAGGTCAGGTGGAGCCAACGGTTCTGAGTGATGCTGACGGGCCGCCTGCCTGGCTGTCCCCCAACAGGTCGGATCGGGACGACGGCGCGCAGTGGCTGCGTACCCTCGATGAACTGCGGTCGCTCGGCGAAGGTCTCATCGCCGAGACGTCGCTGCGACATCTTGCCGCTGCAAGGACGCGGGCCGCCGAGGACCGATTCAACCTGGTCGTGCTCGGCGAGTTCAAACGGGGCAAGAGCACGTTGATCAACGCCCTGCTCGGTCGGGACGTCGTTCCTACCGGGGTCGTCCCACTGACCTCGGTCGTGACCACGATCGGCGCGGGAAGCCGCGATGCCCTCTGGATTTCGTTCCAAGACGGCCACGAAGAAGAGCGACCGTTGTCCGAGCTGGCCGAGTACGTGACCGAGGAGCGAAACCGGGGCAATCGCCGCGGCGTCGACGTGGCACGAGTTGAGCTCGATCATGAGCTCCTGCGGGGGGGCCTAGAACTGGTCGATACGCCCGGGATCGGCTCCATCCACAGTCACAACACCGAGGTGGCGCGCGGCTTTCTTCCACGTGTGGACGCCGCTCTGTGCGTGCTCGACGCCGGGCAGCCGCTCTCGGAGGCGGAGCGCGAGCTGTTCCGCGAGGCCGCCGATCGCGCCCCGCGGCTCCTTTTTGTCATCAACAAGATCGATCACCTCGACCGTGCCGACTGGGAGGTAGCCATCGGGTTCGTCCGTTCGGCGCTCCGCGACCTGCTCGGCGATCCCGACATTGAGCTGTTTGCGGTAAGCGCCCGCCGGCGTCGAGGACTGTCCCCTCTTCTGGCTCGGATCCAGCGGCTGGCCGGGGACGAGCGACACGTGCTGCTCATGCGGTCGGTGGCGCAGCTGGCCAAAAGCACGACGGCGGAGACGGCACAGGCGGCGCGGTTCGAGGCACGAGCGATTGCACTGCCGCTCGACCAACTGGCCTCCCGGGTCGAGATGTTCGAGCGGCGAATCGGCGAGCTACAGGCGGCGACCGTCGAGGCCGGCGAGTTGCTGGAAGGCGGGATCGGACGGGCGATCGCGGAACTCATCAACGAGCCGCTCGAACGGTACGCCTCTCGCGAGGATGCGCAGCTGCGGCTGGCGCTGCGCACACACGTACAGAGCATCGGGAAGACCTCCCCTCGCGAGCTTTCGGCCGAGCTTGAGGGTTGGATCGACCGGACAATTCGCGCCGAGTTCGAGCAGCTCGCTCCCCGCTTCGAGGCGGCCATCGCCGAGCGCCTGACGGAGCTCGAGGAGCGCTACGCGCAGCGGATCGCGCTGATCCTCGAGGAGGTCCAGCAGGCTGCCGAGGACGTGTTCGGCGCCCGGGCCAGCGACGTGTTGCCCGACACCGGGCTGCGCGGCCCGTCGCGTTTCTCGTTCAAGCTCAAGGACGTTGAGCATGCGCTCGACATCATCGTCGGCTTTGGTCGGACGATAACCCCGGGTGCTTTAGGGCGCAGGCTCGTGCTCCGTGACGCTGAGCAGCGGTTGATCGAGATGGCCGACCGGCACGCCGGTCGGCTGCGTTCAGAGCTGGCCCGCCGGGTGACCGAAACGGTTCGAGAGTACCGGCGCGAGCTGACCACCGCCGTCGACGAGGCAATCGAGGTGATCCGATCGGCGATCGAGCGCGCGAGCACGGATCGCCGGCGCGGCGAGGAACATGCGCGCACTCGCCTCGACGAGCTGGTCCGGATCGAACACCGCTCTGAGCAGTTAGGGTCGGAGTTCGAGCAGTGGATTGGCTCACAGCCGACCCATAGCGCGGGGGACAAGCCGTGAGAGTGAAAGCGCGCGCGGTGATCCTGATCGACAGTCGGCTGATCGTCGCGGCGCAACGGCGTCGAGGTCGGACAGAGCTCTCGCTCCCTGGGGGGCGCGTGAATCGAAACGAATCGGTGCTCGACGCCGTCCAACGGGAGGTCGCCGAGGAAACGGGGCTTCAGGTTCTCCCGGGCCGGCTCCTGTATGTCTCGGAGATCGTTCGGTCGGTTCGGAGCCACGACCTCGAGTTGGTGTTTCTCGCCGAGACCAGCGGAGTCCCCCGCCTAAACGGATTCCGGGCGCTCGACCTCGACGACGCCGAGCGTCCCGAAGTCCGTCCGCCGATTCTCGATCTGATCGCGCGCGATCTCGCGTCACAGTGGCGCGATACCCCACGCTGGCTTGGGAACCTAGGACAGCTCGGACCCGGCAGCGGGCAGATTCCCCACGCCACGAAGAAGAGTGTCGGTTCAGATCCAATCCATTGAGCGAGCGGCGACCGTCCTCCGTCTCCTGACCGGCCCTTCGGGCCGCGGAGTGGCTGAGCTTGCAACCGAACTTCGGCTTCCGAAGGGCACGGTCTACGGAATCCTGCGCACGCTTCAAACAGTCGGGTTCGTCGAGCAAGACCGCGACTCAGGCAAGTATCAGATCGGTCCCGCACTGTTACATATCGGCTCCAAGTATCTAGATGGCAGTGAACTGCGATTGCGGGCGCTCCCGTGGGCGGACACGCTCGCCGCGCAGACGGGCGAGAGCGTCCAGATCGGCATGCCCCATGAGGGCCTGGTGCTTGTCGTGCACCAGGTTACGCGTCCCGACCACACGCATCGGATGCTCGCGGTCGGCAACCTCATACCGCTCCACGCGACGGCTCTCGGCAAGGCCTTCCTGGCGCGCCGGGACGATCTCTGGGTGGCGATTATCAACGGCGAGCTAGCGAGATGCACGTCCGCTACCGTGACCGACCCCCGCCGGCTAAAGGCGCAGCTGAAGAGGATCGCGGACCAGGGATGGGCAGACGACGTCGGGGAGTTTCTGCCAGGCATCGCCTCAATCGCCGCGCCGATCGAGGGTCGCCACCGCGACGTGGTCGGGGCAATCTCGCTGTCGGGAGCGATCGACCGCGTCTGCACCGATCGCACACCGCGGCCTGAACTGGCCCGCAGTGTCATGGACAGCGCGCGTTCGGTCTCTCGCGAGCTTGGGTGGACCCCGTGGTAGCCCATCGCACTCACGGGACAGCGTCGCGCTTCACTGGCGGGCGATCCCCACCCTTTCGGTGACTCGGCTAGTGCTCGTCACGCAGATAGCACTGCACATCAATTCTCCAATGACCAACAAACGTCCGCGCGGGGAACCCCGGGGACGACAGTGTTGTGCGCGGACTGGGAGGCGCAGGTGAACGGTGACAGCCCGCACGGCGCGTTACCCATACGGGTCCCCCACGAATTTCCTGGCGATATCTGGATCGCGTGCCGGTATGATGGCGGTGTTCCACGCGATGAGGCCCGCGCAACTCCACGGCCCGGCAGACAGCGGGAGGGGACGATGGCTTCTATCCGTGTTCGGGTCCGTTATCCGAGTCGTTCGCTGGAGGAGAGAACGAGTGGGTGATGTGCTGCAGGTCATTCAGAGCGCGGTCGTGCTATTTGCCGCGCCGTTGTACGCTGGCGTGCTGTCCCGGGCGGAGGCGATCGTTCAGTGCAAGCGCGGCCCGAGTGTGCTTCAGCCCTACCGCGATCTTCGCAAGCTGCTGCGTAAGGGAAGCGCGACGTCCGATCAGACGTCGTGGATTTATCACGGTGCACCGTTCGTCGCCTTTGCCTGTTATTTGACAGTGTCGGCGATCGTTCCGATCATCACCGATGAGCCGCTCCCCTTGGCCTTTCTCGCCGACCTGATCGGCGGCGCGTTGGTGCTTGGGTTGGCCAGCTTCGCGATCTCGCTGGCGGCGTACGACACCGCGAGCCCGTTCGGTGGACTCGGCTCCAGTCGCACCACCTGGGTCGGAAGCTTCGCCGAGCCGGCGCTGATTCTCGTGTTCTTCACCGTGGCGGCGCTGTCGCACTCCGATAACCCGTATCTGGAGAATCACGCGATCGCTCACTCGGGGGCCGCCTACGTGCTGCCGACTCACATGCTCGGCGCGATCGCATTCTTCATGCTTGTGCTGGCCGAGAACGGTCGCATCCCGATCGACAATCCGAGTGGGGCGATCGAGATCTCGATGATCGAGGAGAGCCGCGTGCTCGAGTACTCGGGGCGCGAGTACGCGCTCGTGAAGTGGGGGTCGTGGATGAAGCTGTTCCTGATGTCGGCGATCTTCATGAACGTGTTCGTGATCCCGTGGGGACTGGGGAGTGCGGCGAGCCTCGTCGGGGGGCTGTTAGGGATCCTCGCGCTGTTCGGCAAGCTCGCCGTATGCGGCTTGGTGATCGTGATCATCGACAGCTCGTTCGCCAAGCTGCGCTTCTTTCGGATCGCCGAGTATCTCGGCGCAGCATTTCTGCTCGCGCTGATCGGGATTGCCACCTCCTACGTCCTTGGGACCTGAATAGTTCGTGTCCGCGCTCGCCGTCGTCGAGAGCCTGTCGGCCAGCTCCCCCGAGGGGGTGCTGCTCGATCTCGCCGCGGTGACCATGTTGCTGTGTGCCTTCGCGTGCTTGGGCTCGAAGCTGTTCGACCGTTACGTGATCTACTACGGGGCACAGTCGATCGTGCTGTCGTTCGGGGCCGCCGTGGTCGCGATTCACCAGCACGACGCGGGTCTGTGGGTGCTCGCGGGTCTGACCTTCGCGATCAAGGGGATCGGGATCCCGTACGGAACCCGGCACTTCCTGATCGATCGTTTCGCCCTGAAGCGTGACGTTTCCCTCTCCACCGGGTTGTCGAGCTCGTTGATCTTTGGCGCGTTTTTGACCGCGTTCGCGTTCCTGGCCATTCGAGCGGGCACCGTGGGCAACGCGCTCGTGGCCGAGGCGGTGTTGCCGATCTCGACCGCCGTGATCCTGCTCGGGGCGCTCTGCATGGTCGTGCGCCGGCACACGATCGCGCAGTTGATCGGGTGGCTGATCATCGAGAACGGCGTGTTCCTCGGCGCGATCGCGACCGTGTCGACGTTCCCGTTCATCGTCGAGGCCGGCGTGTTCCTCGATCTGGTGGCCGCCGTCTTGATCATGATCGCGTTCGTCTCCGGGCTGGCCCGCCAGCTCGCCGAGGCGAGCGCCCCCGAGCTGAGGCAGCTGACCGAATGAGGATCCTCGCGCTCATCGTCGTGCTGCTGCCGTTGCTGCCGGCGCTCGCGACCGCGCTCAGCGCCCGGGCTCGGCCGCTCGGCACCGTGTCCGTGGTTTCCGGACTGGCGACGCTGGCGGTGGCGATCGTGCTGACCGTCCATGTGGGTGGCGGGCGTCGGGTGCACGGGCTGAGCGGCTTCCTGTATCTCGATCCGCTGAGCGGCTTCTTTCTGGCCACGATTGCGCTCGTGGTCGCTCTGGCCAGCGTCGGCTCGGCCGCCTATGTGCGCGCGGAGGAGGACCGAGGCGAACTCAGTCCTCTGCAGGTGCGCCTCTACTTCATCTTCTTCGCGATTTTCGCGTCGATGATGCTTGCCTCGTTCGAGACCGGCAGCCTCGGGTTGCTGTGGGTGCTGATCGAGGCGAGCACGCTGGCGAGCTGCGTGCTGGTTGGCCTGGAGGGAAAGCCGCGCTCGCTCGAGGCCGCTTGGAAGTACATCATCATCAGCTCGTTCGGCGTGACGATCGCGCTGGTCGGGACGCTGTTTTTGTACCTCGCCGCTAGTCAGATCCCCGGCTCGCCGACGGAACATCTGACCTGGTCATATCTGTTCGCCCACGCGGCCGGACTGCACGCGGAGAGTCTGAGGCTGGCGTTTCTGCTCGCCTTGATCGGCTACGGGACCAAGGTCGGGCTCGCGCCGATGCACACCTGGTTGCCCGACGCCCACTCCGAGGCGCCCAGTCCGGCCAGCGCGATGCTGTCCGCCGCGCTGCTCAACACGGGCATGTACGCGATCATCCGCTTCCAGGCGCTCACCCACGCCGAGCTGGGGACGCACTACGCGGCGCGGATTCTGCTCATCTTCGGCTTCGCCTCGGTGATCATCGGCGCGCTGTTCATCGTCCTGCGAGGTAACTACAAGCGGCTGTTCGCCTACTCATCGGTCGAGCACATGGGGATCATCTCGATTGCCCTGGGCTTCGGGGGTGTGCTCGGCCTGTACGGAGCGTTGCTCCACACGCTCACCCACGCGATCGGCAAGGCGGTCCTGTTCCTCACAAGCGGCGATCTGGTCCTGCGCTACCGCACGCGACTGATCGACGATGTGCGAGGAGTCTTGAAGGTGACTCCGCTGACGGGCGCTGTGCTGCTGCTCGCGGCGCTCGCCGTGGCCGGGTCGCCCCCGTTTGGGCTGTTTCTGAGCGAGTTCACGATCGTCCGGGCGGGTCTTGCCCGTTCGAGTGTCGTGCTCGTTGCGGCGCTTCTCGTTCTGCTCGCGATCGTGTTCGTCGCGCTCGTCGGTGCGGTAGCCCAGATGGTGCTCGGCGGTTTCCCGGACCGACCGACGGATGGACCGGCCTACCGTGAACCGTCCGCGCGGGTGCTGGCCGGTACGCCCTTGGTGGCCGGGATGGTGCTCCTGCTGCTGCTGGGATTGTGGATTCCGGGTGGGCTCGACCGGTTGATCATGCACTCGATCCACGCTATCTCGTGAACGAGCGTGCCGAAAAGTCGGGTCTGAACGGCGACGGCGTGGCGCTGCTGCCGGGTGCTGACCGGATCCGGACCGAGCGTGTCGAGACCGCCCAGCTCGCTTCGCTCAGCCACGAGCTCTGGACCGAGCACGGCGCGCGCTTGGCCGACCTGTTCGCCGGGGATGGCGCCGACGGGCAGGTTGTCCTGCGCAGTGTGTACGCGCTCGACGCCGAGAGCCGTTACCTCGTGCTCGAGTGTGAGCTCCACGAGGACCGCTTCCCTCCCCTTTCCGATCTCGATCCGGCCGCGTTCGTCGAGGAGTGCGAGATCTACGAGCAGTACGGGGTCCGTCCCGATAACGACAAGCGGCTTAACCGGGTGCTGGTCCCGCCGCACCGCTCCGACCTGTTCCCGCGGTTGCGGCGACGTGAAGGGAGAAGGCTCGCGCGCGACTACGAGCCGCATGTGGTCAGCGGCGAGGCGTTTGAGTTTCCGTTCGGGCCCGTCCGAGTCGTCGCATGGGAGTCGCTGTATATGGGGTTGGTGACGACCGGCGAAGAGGTGCTCGACCTGTATCTGTTTCAGTGGCATAAGCATCGCGGCATCGAGCGTCGCCTCGTCGGCTTGGATCCCGACCGTGGGGTGTTCTTCGCCGAACGCGCCGATGGACTGTCGTCGGTGGGAGATACCCTCGCCTTCTGCCGTGCGGTGGAGATGGCCACCGGCACGGAGATTCCGGCGGCGGCCGCGCATACGCGGGCGGTGGCGCTCGAGCTCGAACG
>Ga0335074_10001853_pt1 | contig 28707 bp, 27 predicted proteins | sample Lox_Sample_23_FD_206715 | JGI IMG/M metagenome (GOLD analysis project Ga0335074, IMG submission 206715) | Soil microbial communities from Loxahatchee National Wildlife Refuge, Florida, United States - Lox_Sample_2.3 | ecosystem: Environmental > Terrestrial > Soil > Wetlands | place: USA... | reverse complement strand
AGCACGATCTCCTCGGCACCCGTGGGCAAGATCTCCAGTCGGTGTTGGGTGGAGGGTGCGTGGGAATCCCACTCGGGCGGCACCGAGAACACGCCCTCGACGTACGCCTCGGCCGCTCCGCCCCGCACGATGCCGCTCCCGGCGCGGCCGCCGAGGAGCAGGTCGAGCGCTTGCGCCAGGAGCGTCTTCCCAGCGCCGGTCTCGCCCGTGACCACGTTCAGCCCCGGCGCCAGGCGCAGCTCGGCCCGGTCGATCAGCAGCAGATTCTCGACGCGCAGCTCTTGCAGCATGGGCCCCGGTGTACCAGGCGGCCCCGACAGATCGCGCGCGCCAGGATGTACGGTAGGCATCGAACGAGAGGAGAGGAGAGCGATGGCCACTGCCGCGTCCCAGCTCGAGCAACGCCACGTCACCACGGGCCCAACCGACGTCGACGTCTCGAGCCTCAAGCGAGCGCTCACGCAAGCCATCTCCGGCGAGGTCCGCTTCGACGCCGGCACGCGTGCGATGTACGCCAACGACTTCTCGATCTACCGGGCGGTCCCGATTGGCGTGGTGATCCCGCGCGGACCCGAGGACGTGATCGCCGGCGTCGCGACCTGCCGCGAGCACGGAGCCCCCGTGCTGCCCCGCGGGACCGGCACGGCGCCCAGCGGCCAGACCACCAACGTCGCGGTCGTGTTCGACTACTCCAAGTACTACAACCAGATCGTCGAGCTCGACCCGGAGGCAAGGCGCGCGATCGTCCAGCCCGGCGTGATCTGCGATCAGCTCCGCAACGCCGCCGAAGAGCACCACCTGACCTACGGACCCGACCCCGCCACCCACGAGTACTGCACGTTCGGCGGGATGCTCGGCAACAACTCGTGCGGCACCCACTCGCTGATGGCGGGCAAGACATCGGACAACGTGATCGAGCTCGACGTGGTGCTCTACGACGGCACGCGGATGACCGTCGGCGCGACCAGCGACGAGGAGCTCGAGCGGATCATCGCCGCCGGCGGGCGCAAGGGCGAGATCTACGCCGCTTTGAAAGACCTCCGCGACCGCGTGGCCGACCGGGTTAGAGCCGAGTTCCCTGACATCCCGCGCCGGGTCTCGGGCTACAACCTCGACCAGCTCCTGCCCGAGAACGGCTTCCACGTCGCCCGCGCGCTCGTCGGCTCGGAGGGCACGTGCGCGAACGTGCTGCACGCGACCGTCCGCCTCGTCCCCAGTCCGCAGCACCGCCGCACGCTCCTGCTCGGCTATCCCGACGTCTTCCAGGCCGCCGACCACGTGCCGGTGATCCTTCAGCGATGCAAACCGATCGGCCTGGAGGGGTTCGACGACCAGCTGATCAAGAACATGATCGCCAAGAGCCGGCTCGCCCCCGAGCGGGCGCTCCTCCCCGACGGGCGGGCGTGGCTGTACGTCGAGTTCGGCCAGGACGATCCCGACTCGGCCATGACCGAGGCTCGCCAGGCCCTGGAGGACCTGGCCGGCGGCCCGCAGATCGACGCCAAGGTGATCGTCGACAAGCTCGATCAGGTGAGCGTCTGGAAGGTGCGCGAGAGCGCGGTCGGCGACAGCCGCGCGCCCGGCTACATGGACGCCGAGGGCAACTGGGAGGACGCCGCCGTCCATCCGGACAAGCTCGGCGCCTACCTGCGCGACTTCCAACAGATCCTCGACGACCACGGCTACCGGTGCGTCTACTACGGGCACTTCGGCCAGGGCTGCGTGCACACGCGCATGGACTTCGACCTCAAGAGCGCTCAAGGGGTCAAGACGTTCCGCTCGTTCATGGAGAAGTGCGCGGACCTGGTCGTCTCCTACGGCGGCTCGCTGGCCGGCGAGTACGGCGAGGGTCACGGCCGAGCCGAGTTGCTCCCAAAGATGTTCGGACCCGAGCTGATGCAGGCCTTCAACGACTTCAAGCGGATCTGGGACCCCGACTGGAAGATGAACCCCAACCGCCTGATCGGCGACGTCAAGCTCGACGAGGGCCTGCGGCTCGGACCCGACTACCGCCCACCCGAACTGAAGACGAACTTCGCTTTTCCGGACGACGGCGGATCGTTCGCCACCGCGATCGAGCGCTGCTTCGGAATGGCCAAGTGCCGCAATCTCGGCAGCATCACGATGTGCCCGAGCTTCCACGTCACGCGTGAGGAGCGCCACTCGACCCGCGGGCGCTCGAGGCTCCTGTTCGAGATGCTCAAGGGCGACGTCGTCACCGAGGGCTGGCGCGACGACGCGGTCAAGGAGTCGCTCGATCTCTGCCTCTCCTGCAAGGGCTGCACCGGCGATTGCCCGGTTCAGGTCGACATCCCCACCTACAAGGCCGAGTTCCTCTCCCACTACTACGCGCGGCGCCGGCGCCCGCTCAATCACTACGTGCTGGGTCTGATGCCGTGGTGGGGTCCGGTCGCCGCCCGTTCGCCGCGGTTGGTCAACGCGCTGAGTCACGCGCCCGGGCTGTCCGGCGCCGGCAAGCGAATGCTCGGGATCGCGGAGGAGCGCGAGGCACCGCGGTTCGCGCGCCAGACGTTCCGTGATTGGTTCGCGTCCCGGCCCGCGGCCGCTGAGCCGGCCCCCGGCCGCGAGCGGGTCGTGCTCTGGCCCGATACGTTCACCGACCTGTTCGACCCACAGATCGGCCAGGCCGCGGTCGAGCTGCTCGAGGCGGCCGGGTTCGCGGTCGAACTGCCGAGCAAACGGGTGTGCTGCGGGCGACCGCTGTACGACTTCGGCATGCTCGGCCTGGCCCGGCGGACGCTACGGGACACGCTCGCCGCGCTATCGGAGCCGATCGAGGCCGGTGTCCCCGTGCTCGTGCTCGAGCCGAGCTGCGCGTCGGTCTTCCGCGACGAGCTGCGCAAGCTCATGCCCCACGACGAGCACGCGCGTCGTCTCGGCTCACAGACCGTCGTGCTCGAGGAGCTGCTCGACCGCTCCGCCCCGGATTGGCAGCCGCCCCGCGTCGAACGCCGGGCGCTGGTCCACGGGCACTGCCACCAGAAGGCCGTGATCGGTGCCCGGCCGGACCTGCTCCGGCGGGCCGGCGTCGACGCCGAGATGACGAGGGCCGGCTGCTGCGGCCTGGCGGGCTCGTTCGGCTATCACGCCGGCGAGCAGTATGAGGTCTCGATGCGGATCGGAGAGCAGTTCCTGCTGCCGCAGGTCAGGGAGACCGACGCGGACACGCTGCTGGTCGCGGACGGGTTCTCGTGCCGCACCCAGATCGAAGCCGGCACCGGCCGGCGCGCGCTCCACACCGCCGAGGTTCTGCGGATGGGCCTGCAACCGATTGCATAAATAATCCTGAGCATGGGTATGTAGGACCCGGAGAGAACTCCGGCGCGGTGGGAGTCACACCGAAAACCGACCGCGGTGCCGGGGTGTGAGAGAGGTCAGCCGTGTACAAACAGTCGCTGGATCTGGTTCCCCACTCGCTGGGAGTGACAGGGATCTTCGCGCTGCCGCTGCTGGTGCCACCCCGGTCCAGCGCGCTCTCCTTCAAGCTCCCCTGACCGACGCGGCGTGAGGCCCGGGTTCGCCCGGGCCTCACGTCCGATTCGTTCCCCGGGGTGCAGATTGGGCCGCTTCGCGGCATGCGTGGGGCCGGGTGCCCCGTCCTGACCCGTGCGGAAGGCCTCGACCTGGCTGTCAGCCCAGCCGCCCGACCCTTACCGCATCGATGAGAGCCGGCCGAACTTCTCGCGCAGGCGGTGGTAGAAGTTCGCACCCGGCACCTGAGCCAGGCACCCCTGAGCGTCGACGAACCGGGCCTCGATCACGTCCCCCGGCGGCAGCGTGCACACCGGCCGGCCGTCCACGGTGACGTCGACCGACTCCTCGCGCGAGCGGTTGTGGACGCTCAGCACATCGCTCGGCGCGACCACCAGCGCCCGCGCCGTCAAGGAATGCGGGGCGATGAAGGAGACGACGAAGCCGGCGACGCCCCAGGCCATCACCGGGCCGCCGTTGGCCAGGTTGTACCCGGTCGAGCCGGCCGGGGTGGCGACGGCCAGGCCGTCGCAGCGCACCCGTCCGATCTCGTCATCGCCAACCGCGTAGGCGAGGTCGGCCACGCGGTTGCCCGGCTGGCGGTGCATCGAGACGTCGTTCATCGCCAGCCATTCGCCGCTGGCTCCGGAGAGCGCGATCCCGGGCAGCGACAGGACCTCATAGTCGCCCGCGAACGCGCGCTCGAACCCGTCCTGCGCCTCCTCGCGGTCGACCGTCGCCAGGAAGCCGATCTCGCCGAAATTGACGGCGAACACCGGGACGCCGGTGCCGGCATACCGGCGCAGGGCGGTCAGGATCGTGCCGTCGCCGCCCATCGCGAAGCAGATGTCGACCTCGATCCGGCCCTCGACGTCGACCTCGAGCCCGGGTCCGTGCTCTAGGCGATGCTTGCGGGTCTCGTCCGGGTCGACGAACAGGGTCGCTCCGGCGGCCCGAGCGATCTCCACCAGCGCCTCGATGGCCGGCCTCGTCTCCGACGGCCGGCGGTGGGTGAGCACCGTGGCCGTGCGCACCGGGTTCACGGCTCGACCTCGCCGGCCGCCTGCTCCAGATCCACGCAAGCGCCGCGCGCGCCCTCGGCGAGCCACACGAACGTCTCGAGATTCCCTTTCGGACCGGGCAGCCCGGACGACGCATACCCCAGAACGGTGGCGCCCAAGTCGACCGCCGCCGAACCAACCGAGACCAGCGCTCGCCGCCGCGCCGACGCGTCGCGCACGACGCCTCCCTTGCCGACCTGCCCGCGTCCCACCTCGAACTGGGGCTTGACCAGCGCCAGGCAGTCAAACCGCTGGGCCGCGGTGCCGAGAACGGCCGGCAGGATCTTGACCAGCGAGATGAACGACACGTCGATCACGATCAGGTCCGGGGCGTAGGGAAGATCCGAAACCCGCAGCGACCGGGCGTTGCACCGCTCAACCACCGTCACCCGCGAATCCGACCGCAGACTCCAGGAAAGCTCGCCGTAGGCGACGTCGACCGCCACGACATGCGCGACCCCGGCCTGCAAGAGACAGTCGGTGAAGCCGCCGGTCGAGGCGCCCACGTCCAGGGCACGCCGCCCCGCCACCCCGAGCCCAAACGCCGTCAGAGCGTTCGACAGCTTGATCCCGCCCCGCGAGACGAACGGCGGGGCCTCGACCACCTCGAGCTCGACGTCCTCGGCCACCAGCTGACCGGGCTTCTCGGCCCGCCGGCGCTCGGGCAAAAGCAGGACGTCGCCCGCCAGGACCGACGCGGCCGCGGCAGAGCGCGACGGGAACATGCCCCGCCGGGAGAGCAGCGTGTCGATTCGAACCCGCGGCGTCATTTCCGCGCGAAACGGTACGTGATCGCGTACGCGGGCCGGCAGTTCAGCTCAGTTCAGCGCCGAGACCGTCTCGACCGCCCAGCCCAGCGCGTCGCGGTAGGAGCTGGCAATGCCCCGGCTGTGTACCTGAAGCGCGGCGACGTCGAAGTCGCCCCGCTCGTAGCTGACCACGGCGTCGAGGATCGAGCCCGCCGGCCCGTCACGGCGCAGCAGCGCGGCCGACACCTGGTCGGCCAACGGGAGCTCGTCGACGATCGTCTCGAGCGGGACATCGAGCAGCGCGTCGGCAACCGACAGCAGCCCGACCGTGAACAGCTCCTCGCCGGCCACGTCCTGGCGCTCGGAGCCGAGCAGCTCGCACATCCGCGCCCGGGTCAGCCCGACCACCGACAGCTCGCGGGGGGTGCTCGGCCCGCCGGTGAGAGCCACGAGCAGCGCCCAGCGGGACACGCCGCGGGACCCGAGCATCATCACCGCCTGCCGGATCGAGGTGATGCTCCCGCGCATGCCGACGTAGGCAGAGTTGATGTAGCGCAGCAACTTGACGCTCAGGCCGACGTCGCGGTCGATCACCTGCTCGAGCTCCTCGATCGTGGCTGAGCCACCCTGCAGGGCGGCGAGCGACACCAGCGTGCCCATCTCGCCGACCGGGATCTTGCGCACCCGGGCTCGATGCCGGCTGGCATAGAAGGGCCCGCCGAACAGCTCATACCCGAGCGACTTGGCCACCTCGAACCGGTCGTAGTCGACCAGCCCGGTGGCCAGCGCGCTCGCCCGGCCGCCCTTGATCCGCGCGATGGCCTGGCCGGCGTCGACCTGGTCCCAGGCGGAGAAGTCGACCTCGACCGTCCCGAACCGGTCCAGCAGCGAGGCGTCGAATTCGGGGCCCGGCAGCTCGTACAGCGACAGGGCATAGCCGCGCCCGGTCAGCGCTTCGATGATGCGCGCCACCTCGGGGTCGAGCGCGGTGTCGTGGGCGATCCGCAGCATCACCCGATCGGGGCGCACCGGCGGGACGCCGAGGCCGATGAGCACCTCCCGCGAAAGCGGCAGGTGGGCCAGGGAGCTGCCGACCAGCTCGTCGAGCCCGACGCTGCTCAGCACGTCGCCGAGTAGCCGCGCGGGCGACGCGTCGCCCGGCTCGCTCCCGTCTCCGGTCGCGTAGGCCACGCGATAGCCGCTGACGCGCATGTCCCCATCCACGACCGGCTGGCGGGAGACGTACAGCTCCGCCGCCCCCGCCGGTCCTTCGGGGGAGTGTGAACCAAGTTCGAGCTCCTGGATCGTCACCGAACCTGTTTCGGCGCGATGGGGCGAGCACCCTAGGGCAAACGTCCTCAGATCAACGGTTTGTCGAGGCTTCAGGCGACGGAAATGCCGCTGTACTCGGCCACGGCGGACTCGATCCGCTCGGCGATCCGCTCGCCGGTGAAGCCGACCTCCTCGTGCAGCAGCTTCGGGGCGCCATGGGTGACATACCGGTCGGGGAGCCCGACTCGCAAAATGCGGGGCGCCAAACCGGCATCCGAGAGGCGCTCCCACACGGCCGACCCGAATCCGCCGGCGAGCACGCCCTCCTCGACCGTCACGAGCAGGTCGTGCTCGGCGGCCAGTTGGGCGGCCAGGCCCACGTCGATCGGCTTGGCGAACCGGGCGTCCGCGACCGTCACCGACAGGCCGTGCTCGGCCAGGATGTCGGCCGCCTCGAGCGCCTTGGCGACGCCGGTGCCGTAGCCGAGCAGCGCGACGCGCTCGCCCTCACGCAGGATCTCCCCGGTCCCGATCTCGATCGCCTCCGGTCGGGCCGGAAGCGCCACGCCGAGTCCTTCTCCGCGTGGGTAGCGCATCGCGATCGGGCCATCGTCGTGAAGCAGTGCGGTGCGAAGCATGTGCACGAGCATCGCCTCGTCGCGCGGGGACATCAGCACGATGTTCGGGAGACAGCGCAAATAGGCGATGTCGAAGACGCCGTGGTGGGTCGGCCCGTCGTCGCCGACCAGTCCGGCGCGGTCCATCACGAACGCCACGTTCAGCTTCTGCAGGCAGACGTCGTGGACGATCTGGTCATAGGCGCGCTGCAGGAAGGTCGAGTAGATCGCGGCCACCGGCTTGCAGCCCTGGAGCGCGAGGCCGGCGGCGAACAGAATCGCCTGCTGCTCGGCGATCCCCACGTCGAAGTAACGGTCGGGGATCTCGCGCTGCAGATAGTTCAGCCCGGTGCCGGAGTTCATCGCCGCGGTGATCCCGATCACCCGGTCGTCGCGCCGGCACTCCTCCACCAGCGCCTGGCCGAACACCTGGGTGTACTGAGGTGGCTTGGGCTTGGTGATGCGACTCCCACCGGCCCCGCGCGCAGCCGGCGCCGACTGCGTGGGAATGGTGGCGGGGGTGGGCTGGGTGGGGACGCCATTCAAGATCGACTTCGGCTTGGCCGCGTGCCACTTCTCCATCCCCTCGAGGCCGCCCTCCTCGGCCGGGGCGAAGCCCTTGCCCTTGACCGTGGCGCAATGGACCACGACGGGACGCCCGGCTGACAGCCCCTCGCGCAGCGCGCGCCGAACCGCCCGCACGTCGTGTCCGTCGATCACGCCGATGTAGGCCCAGTCAAGCTCCTCCCACCACAGACCGGGGGCCCAGAAGGCCTTGAGCGACTCCTTGACGTGCGGGCCGAGGCGCTCGAACGCGGAGCCGATGCCGACCGGCAGCTTGGTGAGTCCCTCCTCGAACTCCTCCCGGGCGCGCCACAGCTTCGGGTTCAGGCGGATCCGGTTGAAGTTGCGCGAGAGCGCGCCCACATTCGGGGCGATCGACATCCCGTTGTCGTTGAGCACGACGACGATCGGAGTTCCCTCGCCGCCGGCCTGGTGCACCGCTTCGAAGGCGACGCCGCCGGTCATCGCGCCGTCGCCGACCACCGCCACCACGTGCCCGTCCTCGCCCTGTCCGCGCAGCATCGCCTCCTTGATCCCAACCGCGTAGCCGATCGCGGTCGAGGCGTGGCCGGCGCCCATGATGTCGTGCTCGGATTCGTGGATGGCGCAGAACGGCGCCAGCCCGCGGTACTTGCGGATCGTCTGCAGGCGGTCGCGGCGCCCGGTGAGGATCTTGTGCGGGTAGGCCTGGTGGCCGACGTCCCACAGGATCTTGTCGCGCGGCGAATCGAGCATCGAATGGAGCGCCACCGCGATCTCGCACGCGCCCAGGTTGGCCCCGAAGTGACCGCCGATCTCTCCGACGGTGTCGATGATGTGCTCGCGGACTTCCTGGGCGAGGAGCTGGAGCTCGTCCTCGCTCAGCGCATGCAGGTCCTGCGGATTGTCGATCCGCGCAAGTAGTTCAGACATCTAAAAGGTTCGGGTCGCGATGAAGTCGGTGATCTGTTCGAGCTCAATGGTTGTGTCGGATCCGCCCGGCCCCGCCGCCAGCGAGAGCGCTGCCCGAGCCCGCCCGTGCGATTGCGAGGCGAGCTTGCGGGCGCCCTCTACCCCGAACTCTGTCACGTATGTCCGCTTGCCGAGGCGCTCGTCGCTGCCCTGATGCTTGCCGAGCGCCTGTTCGGAGCCGGTGACGTCGAGGATGTCGTCCACGATCTGGAAAAGTACCCCGAGCTCCGAGGCGAAAATTAGGAAGCTGTCATGTGTCTCGCCTTCGTGTACGCCAGCCAGCAGGAGCACGCACTCCACGCTGGCGGCGATCAGCCGCCCGGTCTTGAGTTCGTGCAGGTGCCGTAGGCCGGCGGCGCCGGGCGGCGCTGTGCCCGCCACGTCGATGTACTGACCTGCCACCATGCCGTCCGCCCCGGTGGCGTCGGCGAGTTCCCGGGCGGCCGCCAGCAGCCGTGCCGGTTCGGCCTGCTGGCGCGAGAGCAGCAGCACGAACGCCTCGGCGTACAGCCCGTCGCCGGCGAGGATGGCCACATCCTCTCCGAACGCGACGTGGCATGTCGGCCGGCCGCGCCGCAACTCGTCGTTGTCCATCGCGGGCAGGTCGTCGTGGATCAACGAGTAGGTGTGGATCAGCTCGATCGCCGCTCCCAGCGGCAGCACCCATTCGGGGTCGCGGCCGATGGCGGAGGCGGTGGCGAGGGCGAGCACCGGCCGGATCCGCTTTCCGCCGGCCAGCAGCGAGTAGCGCATCGCCTGCTCGAGCCCAGAAGACTCGGCTCCCGCGCGGCCGGTCGAGAAACGCAACCCCTCGAGGTAGCTCTCAACGGCCGAACGCAGATGCTCGGGATAACCTGATCGGGATTCCGCCCGCCCCGCGGATGGGGTGGGTGCTGGTGGGGACGCTTTCCCCTCGCTCACCGTGAGGGTCACTATGCCGCGGGCAGAGGAAGCTGACCGGGCAGGTCCGGCAACGGCTCGAGCGCCGCCCGGGTCCGCTGGTCGACTTGGGTGCTGGCCTCGCTGGCCAGGCGGGCGCATTCCTCGATCAGGGCGAGCGCGGTGTCGATCTCGAGATCGGGGGCGCGGAGCTGCTCGGCCGCCTCCTCGAGCCGGGCGCTCAGCTCGGTCAGGGGATCGTTCACGCCCGAAAGGGTAGCGGCAACGGCAGTTGACCCCGCAAGAACGTGAAGGAGACTCTTAGAAGCGCAGCAGCGCGCCGATGCCCTGGAGCGGGCCGAGATCCGGGTAGTGGCGGACGATCGTCACCTCGGCGTCCTGGGCCAGGGCAGCCTCGATGGTGGCCTCGCGCAGGTCCGCGACCTCCTCGAGTTCGGTGCCGTCGGCCGGGCAGCGGCCGTCGGCCGTAAGCATCAACAGCCCGCAACTCCCGCACCGCACGCCCCGCCGATCGAACCCGGGCTCGAGCAGCAGCGCCTGCACCCGGCGCTCGTTGAGCGCCGCGAGCGTGTCCTCCGGGCCGCCCACCGCGCGGCCACCGCTCCCGATTCCGGCGGCCATGCGGTCGAGCGCTTCGCGCTCGGACCGCTTCTCGTCCTCGACCACAAGCTTGGCCATCACCCGGCGGATCTCCTCGTCGCCCGCGCTCGAGAGGTCGACCTCGACGCGGCCGGGCGCCAGGTTGGCCCTTACCTCCGCCGCCAGGAAGCCCTCCAGGCGCGGGACGATCTCGACCGGGCCACCCAGCGCGGCCCGGTGAAAGGGCTCGCTTCGCCAGCGCTGGTTGACCGCCTCGGCCACCCGGCGCAGGTGGTCGTCGGTGTCCTTCTCGATACTCCGCTCGTAGCGGGCCTGGGACCAGCCGCCCTGGTCGTGCTGGCCGTGCACGTACTCCTCGAAGCTGCCGCTTTCCTCCAGGCCGTCCACCGGGCCTCCCAGCACTCGGGCCAGCCGACGGTTGACCAGCGCCACGAGCCAGCGGCGCTGCTGAAGAACCGGGAGCAGCGGCTCCACGTACGGAGTCCGACCGACCACCACACGGCCGGGAACCGGGTGCGGCAGCTGCACGACCTCGAACAGGTCATCCCGGCCTGAGCAGAACACGGCCAGGGCGTGCGCGCCCTGGAACTGGGTCTTGCCATCCGCCGAAGTCAGATACTCGTCGACGCGGTGCAGGTCCTTGCGCAGGCCGATCCGATCGTCGTGAGCGAGGCCGTCGGCCGCCTCGTCCAGATCGCGTGAGGCCTGGTCGATCAAGGAACGGATCTGCGCCGCGCGCGCCGGGGCAGTGGCGAAGCGCTCGGGGTCGAGGTCAAGGTAGAGGCTGATAACCGGGTGCCCGGTGCGGTGCTCGAGGAGTCGTCTGGCCGGCCCTGCAGCGACGCTGTTCACCGCACACACAGTACCCCCCGCCTGTTGCACCAAAAACTGGCGCCGGCGATCGGGCGGCGACCGGTCAGCCGACCGCGTCGAGCGCCTGGTTGACCAGCTCGTCCGCCCGGGCGTTCTGGGCGCGTGGGACGCTCCGGATGCTCCAACGATCAAACCCCCGTAGCGCAGCCATCGCCTCGGCGTGCAGCGGCTTCATCGCCGCGTGCTTGACCTTGTAGGCGCCGGTCAACTGGCGAGCGACGAGCTCGGAGTCGTTGACGATCTCCACCTCGGCGGCGCCGAGGGCCGCGGCGCGCTCGAGGCCGCGTAGGAGCCCGCGGTACTCGGCGACGTTGTTGGTGGCCACGCCGATCCGCTCGGCCACCTCGTCGATCACCAAGCCCTCGGGGGTCGAGACGACGACCCCGATCGCCGCCGGTCCGGGATTCCCGCGTGCCCCGCCGTCGACGTGGATGAGCAGCCGTTGACGTTCGGTCAATCGGTGGCGAGCTCGGGAAGCTCGCCGGTGACGCGCGGCCGCCGGCGATCGCGAACGGCGCGCTGTTCAGTCCGCCCGCCGGACGAGGACCGGCCCCGGCGCGAGGTCTTGCGCCGGTCGACAATCACCTCGACGTTTGGGTCTTCGGCGTAGTAGGTCTCGAGCTTGGGCAGAAGCTCGTCCGCGAGCTCCTCTGGAACGACGCAGTAGATCACGCCATCCATGCTAGAGACGGTTGCGGAGGACCACCATCGAACGTGTGTCTAGTTGGTGAGCCGATGCTGTGTACGCAAATAATTCGCGTACAGAGGCTCACCAAACTGGGCAAGGCCTCACGCCGGGCCGAGGGCGCCGTGCTGATCGTAGGTGGCGTTCGGCTCGCGCTCGCGGGGGCTCAGCTCCTCGAGCTCGTATCCCTGCGCGGCGACTCGGACCACGGGCTCCTCGTCTGAGAGGTCCACCTCATAGCGGTACCAGCACAGCTCCCACGAGGCCACGATCTCGACCACGCTCTGATGCACCTCGTTCGGGTGTACCGAGATCGTGGGTGCGCCGAGCGAGCGGGCCACCCCGGCCACGGTGCGACGATGCTCGGAGCCGTTGAACAGCTGCATGGCGGAGGCCATCTTCTGGCCGGCGCCCATCGGGACGGCCCGGACGTGCCGGGGCTCGCGGGCGGACTCAGCGGCCCGCTTGCGCAGCTCGCGCGCCGTCTCCCGGGCCCGCCGGCGCGGCGCACTGCGAGGCTCGGAGGGTGCCTCGGGGGCGCGCGGCGGCTCGGGCCCAGGCCCAAGCCCGGGCTCGGGCTCGGCGAAGGGTGCGACGTCCTCGAACGCCTCCGCGGGGCTCTCGCGCTCCCGACGGCGCCGCAGGCGGCTCAGGAACGTGCCCCGCCGCCGTGAGGGCGCCTCGGATCCGTCGTAGGTGGGAACCGTCCCTTCCCGGAGCCACCCCTCGTGCAGCGCCCGGGGCTTGCACAGCTCGCACACCTCGCGGCGAGCCCCGCCGGCGATGTAGACCTCGGAGCGCTCGCCGCGCAGCAGCGTGCGACCGCACACGTCACAGATCGTGTAAGCCGTGGAAGGCCTGATGTCCTTGGTGGCCACGCCGTTCGACGATATCGGACCCCGCCCACCCGTCACGCCTTAACAGCCTCCTTTTCGGCCTTGGCCTCCTCGACGACCTTTCCGGCCAGGTGGCCGGGCACTTCCTCGTAGCGGAGGAACTCCATGGTGAACTCGCCCTGGCCGCCGGTGATCGAGCGCAGGTCGGGCGCGTAGGAGAGCACCTCGGACATCGGCACCTCGGCCTTGACCTCGGTCATCCCGGCGCCCACCGGCTCCATCCCGAGCGGACGCCCGCGCCGGGAGTTCAGATCGCCGATCACGTCACCCACGGCGTCCTCGGGGGCGGTCACCGTGATCGTCATGATCGGCTCGAGCAGCACGGCGCCGGCCTGCTCCATGGCCTGCTTCATCGCGAGCGAGCCAGCCAGCCTGAACGCCATCTCGGATGAGTCCACGGTGTGGTAGGAGCCGTCATACAGCCGCACCCGCACGCCCTTGACCGGGAAGCCGGCGACGACGCCTGCCTGCATCGCGTCCTGGATTCCCTTCTCGACCGCCGGGATGAAGCCCGTCGGGATCACGCCGCCCTTGATCGCGTTGACGAACTCGAACCCGGGGTGGTCGGGATCGTCGATGTTGAGCGGCTCGATCTCGATGTGACAATCTCCGAACTGGCCGCGACCGCCGGTCTGCTTCTTATGACGGCCGTGAGCCTTGGCGGGCTTGCGGATCGTCTCCTGGTAGGGCACGTGTGGCTGGTTGAGGTTGACCTCCGCTCCGAACCGCGACTTCAGCCGCTCGACGATCACCTCGACGTGGACCTGCGAGAGCCCGGCCACGATCTGCTCGCCGGTCTGATCGTCGCGATGCAGGTCGATCGTCGGATCCTCCTCCTGGAGGCGGCGCAGGGCGGTGAAGACCTTCTCCTCATCGCCCTTGCTCTTGGGCTCGACCGCGAAGGCCATGACCGGGGCCGGCAGCTTGATCGAGGGCATGGTGATCGGCTCGTCGCGAGCGGCCAGCCAGTCGCCGGCCTTGGTCTCCTTGAGCTTGGCCACCGCGCCGATGTCACCGGGGCCGAACTCGGTTGGGTGCCCGGTGTTCGTGCCCTCGAAGCTGACCAGCGTGCCGATCCGCTCCTTGGTGTGGGTGCGGGTGTTCAGCACCTGCGTGTCCTGCCTGACCGTGCCCTGGTAGACGCGGAAGAGGTTGATCCGGCCCGCGAACGGATCGGCGCGGGTCTTGAACACGTAGGCGAACATCTCCTTGTCCTCGACCGGCTCGAGCGTCACCTCGCCGACCTCCAGGCCGCCGTGCTTGACCGGCGAGGGGAGGTCGTCGACGATCGCATCGAGCAGCCGGTTGGTGGCGAGGTTGCGCGTGGCCACGCCGCAGGTGACCGGGAAGATGTGACCGTGGTTGGTGCCGTCCTTGAGCGCGGTGACGATCTCCTCGTGGGAGATCTCCTCGCCCTCGAGGTAGCGCTCCATCAGCGCGTCGGAGTTCTCGGCCACCTCATCCATCAGCTTCTCGCGGTATTCCTGCGCCTGCGCCTGAAGCTCGTCCGGGATCGGGATCTCCTTGCAGTTCTCGCGCGCGGCGCCTTCGTATTCGTAGGCCTTCATGTCGACCAGGTCGATCACGCCGCGGATCTCGTGCTCGGAGCCGATCGGGATCTCGGTCGCGACGACGTGCGGGCCGAAGGCGGACTTCAGGGAGTCGAGCGCGCGGAAGAAGTCGGCGCGCTCGCGGTCGAGCATGTTGACGAAGATCAGGCGCGCCAGGTCGAGTTCGGCGGCACGCTGCCACAGGCGGTTGGCGTGGACCTCGACCCCCATCACGCCGTTGATCACGAAGATCGCGGACTCGCACACACGCAGGGCCCCCAGCGCGTCGGCGATGAAGCTCGAGTCGCCCGGGGTGTCGATCAGGTTGACCTTGCGGTCCTCCCATTCGAACGAGGACATGGCGGCGGTGATCGACATCTGCCGCGCCTTCTCGTCGGGATCCGCGTCCGAGACGGTCGTTCCGTCGATGACGGAGCCCATCCGGTTGATCGTGCCGGCCTCGAACAACAGCGCCTCGTGCAGCGAGGTCTTGCCACTACCGCGGTGGCCGACGAGCGCCACGTTGCGGATGCGGTCCGCGGGCTTGTGCATGCCGATCTCCTCTCCTTCGTGACCTGTGAACGCTGTGTGGCCGACGATACATGGCCTCGCTGCGCTCGGCGTCCATGGGGCCACGAGGGCCCGTCCTGACCGGGATCGCGACCACGCCGCCGGGCACGGACGCCCGGCGGAACGGCCCCACGGATGCCGCCGTAGGCGGCCCCTCCTAATCGAGCTCGCCCGCGAGTTTGCCCCGCAACCGCAGCACCGCCTTGGTGTGCAGCTGCGACACGCGCGACTCGGTGACGCCGAGGACCTCGCCGATCTCGCGCAGGGTCAGGTTCTCGTAGTAGTAGAGGGCGACGACCAGCTTCTCGCGCTCGGGCAGGGCGGCGATCGCGTCGGCGATCCGGTCGCGCAGCTCGGACTGGTCCATGAGCTGCTCGGGGTCGGGCGCGCCGCGGTCGGGCAGCGTGTCGAGGAGCGAGATCGCGTCGCCGGTCGAGTCCGACACGCTCCACAGCTCATCCAGGGCGACGATCGTCGAGTTGGAGATCTGGAGCAGGGCTTCCTGGAAGTCCTCGACGGTGACGCCCAGCTCGGTGGCCATCTCCTCGTCGGTGGGGGCGCGCTGGTAGCGGGCCTCGAGCTTCATGTTGGCGCGCTCGATCTCGCGGGCGCGGGCCCGCACCGAGCGGGGCACCCAGTCCAGGGTGCGCAGCTCGTCGATGATGGCGCCGCGGATGCGGGTGATGGCGTAGGTCTCGAACTTGATCTCGCGGCTCAGGTCGAACCGCTCGATGGCGGAGATCAGGCCGCCGAGCCCGTAGGAGATGAGATCGGACTCCTCGACGTGGGCCGGCAGGCCCGAGCTCATCCGGCCCGCGACGTACTTGACCAGCGGCGAATAGGCGACCACCAGGCGCTCGCGGGCGCGCTCGTCACCGGTCGCCTTGAACCGCCTCCACAGATCTTGTAATTCGATCGCTTTGACGTTGGTTTCCAATGTGCCCCAGACCGTTTTCGCCCGACCTAAGCGCGGGGATGAGCCTGCGAATAGGTTGACCTTAGGCGGGCCGACTCAACGCGAGTGTAAACCTGAGTGGTCGAAATGGTCGCGTGACCAAGGAGTTCCTGGATCGCCCTGAGGTCCGCTCCACCGTCGAGCAGATGGGTGGCGAACGAGTGTCGGAGCGCGTGCGGATGGGCCCGCCCAACCCCCGGAGAGCGGGCCATCGCGTGCCTGGCCCAGCCCCCGAGCCGCCGGCGGACGTCCGAGGTGGAAAGACGCCGGCCAGACTTCGATAGGAACAGTGCGCTTTCCTCAGCGCCGGACAGCAGCGGGCGGCCTCGGGCCAGGTAGCGCTCGAGTGCGGCGAGCGCGTGCTCGCCCACCGGGACCAGTCGGGTCTTACCGCCCTTGCCCTCGACGCGGACCGCTTCGGAGTCGAAATCGACGCTCTCGAGGTTGAGCGAGACGATCTCCTCGGCGCGCAGCCCGCAGGCGTAGGCGAGCTCGAACAGCGCCCGGTCGCGCAGCTCGAGCGGGCTCGAGGCGGGAATCGAGTCCAGCAGGGCGGCCACCTCGCCGGCCTTGAGCACGTGGGGCAGGCGCTGGGGCCGCTTGGGGGAGCTGAGCAGCTCGGCCGGGTTGTCCTCACGGGCGCCGAGCTCCATCCGCACCCGGAACAGGGCCCGGAGCGCGGCCAGCCGGCGGGCGATGGTGGCCGGCGCGATCCCGCGCTCGGCCAGGCCGGCGGCGTAGCGCCGCAGGGTGCGCACGTCGACCCCGTCGGGCTCGGCGTGGTGTGCGGCGGCCCACTCCGCGAAGTGCCGGGCATCGCCGAGGTAGGCGACGCGTGTCTTCTGGGCCACCGCCCGGCGCGTCAGATCGGCCTCGAAGGCCACCAGTGCCGCGGCCCAGGGACTGTGTTCGGGGGACTCGGGCATCGAGGCCACCCTATTCGCCGCAGGGACGATCAAGCCTGCTCTGAGCCGACCGCAGGCTGCGTTCTATGTGACCTGGACGAGGGTGCCGATCGGCGTGTACGGATAGACCGACGCCGCCTCGGAGTACGGCATCTCGACGCAGCCGTCGCTCTGGGGATAGCCGTACCCGGCGCGGATGAAGCCGTGCAGCGCGTCGCCGCCGTTGAAATAGCTCACGTACGGGATGCCCGGGTCGACGTAGTGGCTGCCGTCCGGGTTGGTGCCGCTCATCGTCACCGACAGCGCGTGCTCGAATACCGCGAACGTCCCCTGGGCGGTCGGCATCGACGGAACGCCGGTGTTGACCAGGCCTGACTCGACGGTCTTGCCGTTGTGCCAGGTCGACTCGGTCTCGGGGCTCCCCTCGCTCACCTGCACGAACGTGTAGCCGAAGGTGTTGTTCTGGCCCTTCACCGCCGCGGTGATCAGCGCATTCCAGACCTGCGGGCCGGGGATCCCGTCGGCGGTCATTCCGTTGGTGTTCTCGAAGGCCATGATCGCGGCCTTCGTCATCTCGCCGAAGGTGCCGGGCGCCCACATGTTCGTGAGCGCGCTCGGCGTGTTCGGATAGCGCGGCGTGAAACTGCCGGCTGGGGCCTTGATCGCCGCCGCCAGCTGGTTGGCCGTGTCGGGCCCGGGACCTGTCCCGGCGTAATGGAAGCGGTATGGGAGATACCCGAGCACGGACAGCAGCTGCTGCAGGCGCAGCGTCGTGCCCTGGGGCACCGTCCAGCTCCCCCAGGCGCTGCCGGAGCGCTTGGCGCCCACCAGGTTGACGCTGCTCGGCAGCCCGATGCTCACGTTGGCGCCGAGGCCGTAGCCGAAGTTTGTGGGCACGAACTGGATCGCATGCGGGCTGACCACGTGCCAGGTGCCCTGGCTCTGGGGCGAGATGTCCGGCATCGAGCCGTGGAGAACCTGGGAAACCGGCTTGTTGAACGTGAGGGTGATCGGCGTGTCAGCCTTGATCGTGGCCCCCGGCGACGGGTAGGCAATGGCGCTCGTCGAGGCGCCCGCCGGGAACCAACTCACCAGCGAGGACGACGAGCTCTCCCACGTGCGCGGCGTGGCGGCCACGTACATCGATCCCGCGATCCCGTTGCGAGGCAGCGTCACCACCGACTGCGGGCTGCCGAACTGCTGGCGGCGCAGGCTGGTTGGGGACAACCCGGCGGAGATCGTGGCCACCGGGTCCACGAAATGCAGGCGGAGCGGCTGTCCCGCGGGCACGGTGAGGAAGTGGGCCTGCAGGTGCGCGCTCGGGGTCATCAGCGTGAGGTGGAGCTGCTCGGTCTTACCGGTCAGCCAGGCCACGGAGCTCGGACGCTTGACGACCACGTACACCGACACCAGCTCATGGGCTGGGATCAGCTTGCTCGGCCAGATCTGGCCGCCGGAGATGTGGGCGGGGATCTGCTGGTTGGTGTGCGCGTTGGTGACGCTCACGGTCTCGATCGTCCCGCCGCCGACCGGCATCGCGACCTTGGCCAGCGCGGTCGGATCGGTCGTCAGCTTGGCCTTTGACGTCTTCAGGGTGACCGCGACGGCGCCCGCGGCGGCCAAGAGCAGCACGAAGACGCTCAGCGCGATATAGGGCCCGCGCCGGCGCGCAGAGCGCGTCGTGGCGCCCTTGCCTCGGGGTCTGCCAATTGCCCCGGCCCGGCCCCGCTCAGGGCGTAGATAGGTAACTCGTGCCAGCTCGATCCACCTCTCTACCGCTGAATGGTACAGATGGGGTACCCGGACTAAGGGCGCGCAGACAGGTTCCGTGCGGTTTTGCACGCTCGATTTCATGCTTCCTTAATGCGTGCGTCAGGTCCGCGTCAGAATGACGCCCCCGCCCACCCATCCCCGCGACCCCGGCGCTTCAGCGGGTGATGGCGCCCAGCGAGGCGCTCGAGACGAGCTTGGCGTACTTGGCGAGCGCGGCCGCCGGGGCGGGCCGCTCGGGTGGGCGGTAGTCGCTCGCGCGAGCCGCGATCTCCTCGTCTGAGAGGTTCACGTCGAGCCGTCGGGCATCGACGTCGAGGGTGATCTCGTCGCCGTCGCGGACGATCCCGATCGGGCCGCCCTTCACCGATTCGGGGGCGACATGGCCCGCCATCAAGCCGCGGGTGGCGCCCGAGAAGCGCCCGTCGGTGATGAGTGCCACCTCCTCGCCCAGGCCCTCGCCGACCAGCGCGGCGGTGACCGCGAGCATCTCGCGCATGCCGGGGCCGCCCGCAGGGCCCTCGTTGCGGATCACGACGACGTCGCCGGGCTTGATGCCCTGCGTGCGCACCGCGGCCATCGCGTCCTCCTCGGACTCGAACACCCGGGCCGGGCCGGTCTGCCTGCGTCGCTCGTAGCCGGCCACCTTGACCACGCAGCCCTCGGGGGCGAGGTTTCCCTTGAGGATCACGAGGCCGCCGGTCTCCTTTAGCGGGTTCTCGAGGGCGCGAACGACCTCCTGACCCTCTTGCTCGGTCGCCTCATCGGCGAGCTGGCCGACCGTCTGCCCGGTCACGGTCTGGGCGGATTCGTGCAGGATCCCGGCTTGCTTGAGTCTTTTTAGGACGAGCGGGATCCCTCCGGCCGCGTACAGGTCGGGAGCGACATACCGGCCGCTGGGCTTCAGATCGCAGAGCAGCGGGGTGCGCTCGCTGATCCGGTCAAAATCGTCGATGTCGAGCTCGACATTCATCTCGTTGGCCACGGCGAGCAGATGGAGCACGCCGTTGGTCGAGCCGCCGCTGGTTGCGATCGCCGCAATCGCGTTCTCGAGGCTCTCGCGGGTGATGATGTCCTTTGGTGTCTGACCGCGCCTGAGCACATCCATGATGAGCAGGCCGGCCTCCCTGGCCACGTCGACCTTGTGCGGGTCTTCGGCCGGGACCCCCGAGGACGTCGGGGAGATCCCGAGCACCTGGAACGCCATCGCCATCGTGTTTGCGGTGAACTGGCCGCCACAGGCGCCGGCGCCGGGCGATGCGGCATCCTCGACGGCGGTCAGCTCCTCATCGGTGATCCGGCCGGCGGCGTGGGCGCCGATCGCCTCGAACACTTCCTGGATCGTGATTCGCTGGCCGTTGTACTGGCCCGGGTAGATCGAGCCGCCGTACAGCATCAGGCTCGGGACGTTCAGCCGGCACAGCGCCATCACGGTGGCGGGGATCGTCTTGTCGCAGCCGCTGATCGCGATCACGGCGTCGAGCGCCTGGGCGAAGGCCACGAGCTCGATCGAGTCGGCGATGACCTCGCGGCTGACCAGCGACGCCTTCATCCCCTCGGTGCCCATCGTGATCCCGTCCGAGATCGCGACCGTGTTGAACTCCATCGGCGTCCCGCCGGCCTCACGGATGCCCTCCTTGACCTTCGCCGCCAGCGCGCGCAGGTGGAAGTTGCACGGCATCGTCTCGATCCAGGTGTTGGCGACGCCGATGAGTGGCTTGCTCAGCGCCTCCTCGTCGAAGCCGATCCCCTTCAGCTGGGAGCGGGCGGCGGCGCGCTCGGGGCCCTCGGTCAGGGCACGACTCTTGTGCTTGAGGTCCATGGGGCGCGGTACCTTAGCCGGTCCCGTTGGCAGGGGGCTGGTCGAGAAAACGACCTATAGGTTCGCTTTTCCGACCAGCCTCGCGCTCAGGCGGGAATCAGGCGGGAATCAGGCCGGGATCAGGCGGGAATCAGGCGGGAATCAGGCGGGAATCAGGCCGGGATCAGGCCGCGCTTTGGCGGTCGGCGGGCCGGTCGGGGCCGTCGCCCGCGGCGAGCTGGCGCATCCGCGTGCGCTCCCACTGCGAGAGGCGCCACAGGTCACGCCGGACCTGTGCCGGGTCGAGCTGGCGGCCGGGCAGGTGCATGTTGGCGGTGGAGATCAGCCTGCGCTCGTCGCCGGTCAGCGCCATCCACTTGGCCAGCACGTCGTCGGAGTCCGGGAGCCGGCTGGAGCCGTACGGCCGTGTCTCGTCGGGGAAGGTGACGCAGTACTCGTTGAGCAGGCGATGAGTCTGGGCCAGGTAGGCCACGATCGGGCGGTGCGGATAGATGAGGTAGGCGTACGGCGCGCCGCCAGTCCCGCCGACGTCATCCGGGCCGTCCGCGAGCGTGCCCCACACCCGGAGGAAGCCCAGGTCGCGGTACATCGCCCATTCTTCCTCGTTCACGCACGAGCGCAGCAGCGTGCGGGCGCGCTGCTCGGCGCGGCGCTCCCGGCCCGGGTCATAGGACCACGTCGGGGTGCGCCGGCGGCCAGCCCGCAAGCGGGCCCACGTCTCCTCGACCCGGGGGACGATGAGGTCCGAGAGCAAGGCGAGCGCGACAAGCGCGGTCGCTGCGAGCGCCAGGACCACGGCGGGGGTCCTACCTGCCGCCCGCGGCCCGCGGGAAGAAGATCACGCGGTCGGCGTCCCAGGGAATCTCTTCGAACGTGCGCACCATGATCGATTCGCGGCGACCCTCCCTGTCCGAGCGCGGCACGGCCGCCCACAGTCCGGCGTCCAGCTGACGGCGGAACTCCTCGATCAGGCGTTGCTCGTCCTCGGCCCGCTCGACGTCTCCCTCGGCAATCAGAACCTCTCCGTGGCCCGGCTTCATCCTCAGGAATCGCACGTCCGGATTATGTCAGACCCCTGGCTCCGGACGGACCCGCGGACGGTCGTTATGTATCGCTTTTGGTGGGTTTTGCCGCGATACCGAGAATGTCCACGGGACCCGCACCGGCACCGATGTCGTGCAGCCCGTTGGCTACGGCAAGGGAGGCGAGCCGCTTGGCGGTCCGGGCCGCGTCGAGCGGGTCATCCCCCCGGGCCAGGCGGGCCGCCAGCACCGAAGAGTGCGTGCACCCCGACCCATGGGCCGCACCGCTGTCGTAGCGCTCGCCCGGGATCTCGACCATCCGGCGGCCGTCGAAGAAGGTGTCGATGGCCTGCTCGCGATGGCCGCCGGTGATCACCACCACCTTTGGTCCGAGCGCGTGGATCCTGCGGGCGAGGGTCTCGACGTCGCCATCGTCTGGCTGCGACCCGCCGGCGTCTGCATCGGACCCGCCGGGGTCAGCATCGGACCTGCCGGCGTCTGACTGAGACCCGCCGGCGTCGACTCGCACGAGCGCGCGGGCCTCGGGCAGGTTCGGGGTGACCACCGTGGCGCGAGGGAAGAGGAGCTGCGTCAGGGTGGCTTTCGCCGCGGGGTCGAGCAGCTGGGCGCCGGACTCCGCAACCATCACCGGATCCAGCACGACCGGGGTCTCGGCGGGCAATTCGGCCAGGGCGCTGGCCACCGCCTCGATCGTCGGCCGGTCGCCGAGCATCCCGATCTTGACCGCATCGAGGCCGATGTCGGTGGCCACGGCCCGCACCTGGCCGATGATGATCTCGGGCGGGATCGGGTGCACGGCCGTGACCCCGACGGTGTTCTGGACGGTGATCGCGGTGATCGCGGTCATCCCGTGCACGCCGCAGGCGGCGAACGCCTTCAGGTCGGCCTGGATGCCGGCCCCGCCGCCCGAGTCCGATCCGGCAATCGAGAGCACGCGCTTGATCACGGGCACGAGCGTACTTCGACCCTTGCCGTTGAGTTTTCTGCGAACAGTTCTCAGAAAAGTCAATCGGAGCCGTCCGCGTGGGTCACGGCGTTGCTTCGAAGTGACCGCCCGGGCCTCGCCGCACGAAGCCTTCGAGCTCCAGCGCGGCCAATGCGGCGAGGCCCCGGTCCGCGCTGAAGCCCGCTCGTCCGAGCGCCGCGGCCGTGTCGTGGCCCTCGGCGATGGCATTCAGCAGCGGACGAAGCTCCAACGCGGGTTCCGGCCGCCCCAGCGGTGCCGCGACCCGCGCTCCCGCGCCGAACAGGTGGTCGAGCACGTCCTGCGGGCCGCGCACCAGGCACGCCCCGCCCGCCAGCAGCTCGTGCGGGCCGCGCGCCTGGGGCGTCGTGACCCTCCCCGGGACGGCTCCCACCCCTCGCCCGAGCCCGGCGGCCACGCGCGCGGTGACCAGCGAGCCCGAGTGCTCGCCCGCCTCGACCACGACGGTCATCGCGGCCAGCCCGGCGGTGATTCGGTTGCGGGCCAGGAACATCCACCGCCGCACGCTCGTGCCCGGGCCGAGCTCTGACACGGCAGCTCCAGCCCCGACGATCCGGCGGTGAAGCGTGCGCTTGCCGGCGGGGTAGGGGCGGTGGGCCGAGCCGGGGAGCACGGCCACGGTCGGCGCGCCGAGGACACGCCCTCGAACGGCTCGACCCCCGAGAACTTCGACCGCTCCCGCCTGGCGCTCGCCCGCGTCGAGCGCGCCGGCATGCGCGGCCGAGTCGATACCGAGCGCCATCCCGCTCACGACGGTGATCCCGGCGAAGGCCAGGCCACTCGCGAGCTTGCCGGCCATCTCGGTCCCGTACGGCGACGGGCGCCGCGATCCGACCAGCGCCACCGGATCCTGGGCCGCAAGCTCGAGTAGACGCTCCAGGCCGCCCGCGACGTGAAGCACCGCGGGAGGCGCCGCGAGCGCGCGCAGCGCCGGCGGATACGCCGGATCGCACACACAGATCGTCGCCAGGCCTGCGCCCCGCGACCTAGCTCTCGCCGCATCGACGTCCAGTTCCCCCAGCTCCTGCCGTATACGGCTCTCCTCTCCCCCGCCCACCGCCGCGATCAGCTCGTCGTCCTCGAGCGCCAGCACCTCCTCGATCCGTGCCCGTACGAGGTCAATGTGGCCGCCGAGCCGCCCGATCAGCCACGTCCGCGCCAGGCACCGATCGCAGGCGCGACCCGAACCCGCCGCCCCAGGCGCCGACTCGGAGCCGGCCTCGGACGCCACCTCAGGCCGCCAGCGTGGTCTCGGCCGCGCTCCGCTGGCGCAGGCTGAGCGCGGTCAGCAGGTCGACCCGGGTGATCCGCGCGTGCTCCTCCAGGTCGGCGATCGTCTGGGCGACGCGCATCACCCGGTGGCGCCCCCGCGCGCTCAGCGCTCCGATCGCGTAGGCCTGGGCGAGCGCCCGCTCCGCGTCTGGCTCCAGGCGCACGTGGCGCCGGACAAGCCGCGCGTCCATCTCGCCGTTGCAGCGCGCCCCCGAGCCCCGGAGCCGGTGGCGCTGGCGCTCGCGCGCCCCGGCCACGCGCTCGCGGGCTTGTGCCGAGGTCCTCGCCGGCGGAGCCCGCAGCTCGTCCTCGCTCGGACGCCCGACGTTGATCAGGAGGTCCATCCGGTCCAACAGCGGCCCGCTCAACCGGCGCTGGTGGCGGCGCAGATCGGCCTCGCCGCACCGGCAGCGGTCGCCCACGCCGGCGAACCCGCACGGACACGGGTTGGTGGCCGCGACGAGCATGAACCGGGTTGGGAACGCCAGCGCGCGCTGCCCGCGCACGATCGTGACGCACCCGTCCTCGAGCGGCTGGCGCAGCGCGTCGAGGCTCGAGCGCTGAAACTCGGCGAGTTCGTCGAGGAACAGCACCCCGTGATGGGCCAGCGTCGCTTCGCCCGGGCGGGGCGGCGAGCTCCCGCCGACCAGGCCGGCCGGCGAGATCGTGTGGTGGGGCGCGCGGAACGGCCGCGCGCGGATCAGCCCGGCTGCCTGCAGCCCGGCCACGCTGTGGATCCGCGTCACCTCGATCGCCTCGGCTCGCGTCATCGCCGGCAGGATCGACGGGATCCTCCGAGCGAGCATCGTCTTCCCCGTCCCCGGCGGGCCCTCGAATAGCAGGTTGTGGGCGCCGGCGGCGGCGATCTCAACCGCGAGGAGCGGCGCTGCGTGGCCCCGGACATCGGCCAGATCCGGCTCGGACGCGGCGACGACGGCGTTGGCGTCCGCGTCGGGCGCCGGCAGCGGGGGCAGCGCCGCCCCGGTAACCACGTCGGCCGCCGCTCGCAGCGTCGACACGCCCGCGATCTCGAGGCCGTGCACCAGGGCCGCCTCCCGAGCCCGCTCGCGGGGCACGATCAGCCGCTCGAGCCCGGCCCGGCGGGCGCCCTCGGCCACGGCCAGGGCACCGGGCGAGTCGCGCAGCTCGCCGCTCAGCGAGAGCTCGCCGAAGACCGCGTAGCGGGCCAGCGGCCCGGCCGGCACCTGGCCGCTCGCGGCGAGGATCGCGACCGCCAGCGCCGCGTCGAAACCCGGCCCCACCTTCCGCAGGGAGGCGGGCGCGAGGTTGGCCGTTATCCGGGTCTGGGGAAACTCGAAGCCGGAGTTGGAGATGGCCGAGCGGACGCGGTCACGCGACTCCCGCACCGCGGTGTCGCCGAGCCCGACGATCGTGAACGCGGGCAGGCCCGGCCGGATGTCGACCTCGACCGAGACGTGCCGCGGATCGATGCCATCGATCGCGAACGTGGCGATGCGCGCGAGCATCGCTGCAACGTACGCATCGACTCGTTACAGGTGGTCGGCGTGGCGTTCCAACTCTGCGCACACCATGCCCGCGGGCCTGCGCAGGATTGTGACCGAGCGCGAACCACCTGTAACAGGCCCGTACGTAACGTTCGCCACGTGTCCCCGGAGCGGCGTTCAGAGCTCGGCCAGCTCGGCGAACAGCTCGCCGCCGAGCACCTGGTCAGGCGTGGCTTTCAGATCGTCGAGCGCAACTACCGGACCCGCTGGGGCGAGCTCGACATCGTCGCCTTCGATGGCCGTACGCTCGCCTTCTGCGAGGTCAAGACGCGGCGCATGCCCGCCGGCGGCGTCAGCCCGCTGGAGGCGGTGCGGCCGCGCAAGCAGTCCCGCGTGCGGAGGATGGCCGGCAGCTGGTTGATCGAGCGAACCGAGCGCCCGCGCGCCGAGAACCTTCGGTTCGACGCCATCGGGGTGACGTTCGACCTGGCCGGCCGCCTGGTCAAGCTCGAGCACCTCGAGGGCGCGTTCTAGCTCCGACTCAGCCGACACCGACCTCGTCCATCGCGGCCGCCTCGACCAGCGCCAGCTGCTGGTAGGCCATCGACTGGAACGAGAGGCGGTGAAGCGGCGAGACCCCGAGCCGCTCAATCGCATCGCGATGCTCCGGCGTGGAATAGCCCACATGCTGGGCGAACTCCCACCCGGGGTGCGTCGCGTCGGCGCGGCGCATGTAGCGATCGCGCGTCTCCTTGGCGATCACCGACGCCGCGGCGATCGCGGCGCTCTTCGCGTCGCCGTCAACCACGGCGCGCTGTTCGTAGCCGGTCGGCCGCACCGGAAAGCCGTCGCTCAGGCACATGCAGCCCTCGCAGGCCACCTGCGCGAGCGCGTCCCGGAGCGCGGCCAGGTTGGTCTTGTGCAGCCCGCGAGCATCGATGCCGGGCGCGCAGCGAGACACGATCGCGACCTTCGTCGCGATCCGCAGGATCACCGGGAACAGCTCGGCCCGGCCCTCCGGGGTCTGCTGCTTGGAGTCGTTGAGCGCCCCCAGCGCGCGTACCTCGCCCGGCCCGACTCGCTCGAGGTCGAACAGCACCGCCGCCGCCACCAGTGGCCCGGCCAGGCATCCCCGGCCGGCCTCGTCAGCGCCCGCGACGAAGCGCACGCCGAGCGCCCGGTCGAACCTGAACAGCTTCCGGGCCGGGCGCGCGGAGGGCTTGCGCCGGCGCACGGCACCGTTCCCGTTTCCGTTACCGCTGCTAGAGGAAGCCGATGCGGTCCGGCGGCCAGTATGTGAAGAACGCGACACCGATGATCCACTTCTCCGGCACGGGGCCCCAGTATCGGCTGTCCTCCGAGTCCGGACGGTTGTCCCCCATCATGTAGTAATCGCCGGGCGGAACCTTGATCGGAGTCGGGAAAGTGCAAGAAGCACAGGGGATGATGTACGGGTCTTTCTCGCGTTTTCCGTTAAGAATCACGTGGCCGTTGGTGATCTGCAGGGTGTCCCCGGGGCCGGCGACGACGCGCTTGACGAACGTCTGGCTGGACTCCTGCGGCGTCGGGACGTCGCACGGCTCGGAGTGTCCGGGGCCCTGATTCGGGTTTCCGCACGCTCCGCCGGGCAGGTCGGCGCCGTGCGGCGGATGGAACACGACCACGTCGCCGACGCTGGGGTTCCCGCCCAGGCGGTTGACCAGGATGCGCTGGTTGATGTTGAGCGTGGGGATCATCGATCCGCTCGGGATCCGGTAGGGCTTGACGATGAACGCCTGGATCAGGAGCGCGAGCGCCACCGCGATCGCCACCGTCACCACCAACTCGATCAGCCCCTTCATACCCCTCCTCCGATTCCCGGGCGCGCGCACCCCGTCGATCGCGCCATTACATGAAACCGATCCGGTCCGGCGGCCAGTAGGTCAGGAACGCCTTGCCGATGATCCATGACCTGGGGACCGGCCCCCAAAAGCGGCTGTCCTCGGAGTCCGGCCGGTTGTCCCCCATCATGTAGTAGTAGCCCTGCGGCACCGTGATCGTCTGCGGGAAGTTGCAAGCCTCACCGCCGTCGCACGGCACGATGTAGGGGTCCTTCTCCGGCTTTCCGTTGCGGATCACGTGGCCGTTGCGGATCGACAGGTGGTCTCCCGGGAGCCCGACGACGCGCTTGATGAACGTCTGCGAGGAGGGCTGCGTCCATGGGACCTGGCACGCCGCGGGCGCGTCCTGCCCCTCCTGGTTCTCGCCCTCGTTCGGGTCGGCGCAGCCGTCGGCGTAGTCCTTGGGCGGATGGAACACGACGATGTCGCCGATGTGCGGAGAGGAGAAGTCCATCGCGAGCCGATCGACGAGCACCCGCTGATTGATGTGGACGGTGGGAAGCATCGATCCACTCGGGATCCGGTAGGGCTTCACCAGAAACGCCTGCACCGCCAGGGCCAGTGCGAGCGCGGTGACGACGATCACCGCGAGCTCGATCAGAGTGGCGACCGGCGAGCGGCGCGATCGCGTCACTCAGGTTGTTCGCCGGCGGACTCCTCCGTGGCCGCCGGACCGGCGTCCTGCGGCGCCGTCGGGGGGTCTGACTCCCCAGCCTCGCCAGCGGCCGCTTCGCCTTCAGCGTCCGGGCCGGCCTCGGCTTGTGCGCCTGCCTCGACCTCGGGCGCCGCCGCATCGGGCGCCGCCACGTCGTCCTGCGCCGCAGTGTCCGCCTCGGCAGCCGCGTCCGTCTCGGCGACCGCCTCCGGCTCTGGCTGCTCCTCGGGAGCGAGTGGCTCCTCGGGAGCCTCCGGGTGCAGCAGCTCGCGCTCGACCGCCACCTCAGGGGCGGCGAACCGGCGCTCCCGGACCCGGGCGCGCTTGCCGACGCGACCGCGCAGGTAGTAGAGCTTGGCCCGTCGGACGTCGCCGCGCGACGCCACCTCGATGCGCTCGATCTTCGGCGAATGGAGCGGGAAGGTTCGCTCAACCCCGACGCCGAACGACTGCTTGCGAACCGTGAACGTCTCACGGGCGCCGTGCCCCTGGCGCTTGATGACCACGCCCTCGAACACCTGGGTGCGGCGCCTCGTGCCCTCGATCACCTGGAAGTGCACGCGCAGGCGGTCGCCGGCATCAAACGCCGGTACTCGGCGAAGCTGGGCGCGCTCCAGGCTGTCGATCACGGTGCTCATGACGGTTGCAGATCCCTGCCACATCGAGCACCCGGCGATGCTCGATGGTGAGGTGTACGCACGGCGCGGTGCGCGTGCGACGGGCTATGGTAGCGGACCGCGCGTGGCGCTCTGGCGCAGGCGCCATTCCCGGATCCGGGCGTGATGTCCGGAGAGCAGCACCTCCGGGACCCGCCAGCCGCGGTACTCGGCGGGCCGGGTGTAGTGCGGGTACTCGGGCGCGCCGCCCAGCGCCTGGCTGAACGATTCCTCCACCGCCGAGCGCGGATCGCCCAACGCCCCGGGAAGCTTGCGCAGGACGGTGTCGCACAGCACCATCGCGGCGAGCTCGCCCCCGGCCAGGACGTAGCGGCCGATCGACACCTCGTCGCTGGCGAAATGCTCGACGATCCGCTGGTCGAATCCCTCATAGCGGCCGGACAGCAGTGTCAGGGCGGGTTCCGCGGCCAGCTCACTTGCCAACCCATCGTCAAGCAGCCGGCCACCCGGGGTCAGCGCGATCACGCGGCGATCGTCGCGCAGCTGCACCGGATCGC
>Ga0335074_10001852_pt1 | contig 28709 bp, 25 predicted proteins | sample Lox_Sample_23_FD_206715 | JGI IMG/M metagenome (GOLD analysis project Ga0335074, IMG submission 206715) | Soil microbial communities from Loxahatchee National Wildlife Refuge, Florida, United States - Lox_Sample_2.3 | ecosystem: Environmental > Terrestrial > Soil > Wetlands | place: USA... | reverse complement strand
ACATACCGGCTGTTTCGGTTTTCCCCATTCCGATCGATCCAGTCAGTCCAACGAGCAAAGGACGCGTCCCGGTCATTCGCGCAATGCCTGCTCCAGCTCGGCTCTGAGGCCTTCCGTGACGCCGGGGCGAATACCATAAAATGCTTCAAAAGCCGGAACCGCCTGATGCATCAGCATGCCCAGGCCGTCGATGCGGCGGAGGCCCAGGTGCCGCGCCTGTGCCAGAAGCGGTGTTTCGAGCGGACGATAAACGAGATCACAAACGAGGGCATCCGCCGGAAGCAAACACAGATCAAGCGCGAGCGGCGCCGTGCCATCCATGCCAGCGCTTGTGGCGTGGATCACGAGCGAGGTCGTCGGCCCGACCTCATCCCACATTTCAAGACCGCCGGAAGCGGATTTCGCCGAAACAAAACCGTCGAGGTTATGGACGACCGTGGCGGCGCGGCGCTCCGTACGGTTGAGAACGAATATCTCGGCCGGTTTCAGCGCATCGCAGGCCAACACCGCGGCGCGCGCAGCGCCTCCTGCGCCCAGAACGACAACACGGATTCCCCGAAAGGCATCCGGGCCGCATTCCGCGACGAGACTGGCCTGAAGTCCGGCGATATCCGTGTTTCGTGCCTCTATTTCATCTTCACGGAACAGAAGAAGATTCGCTGCTCCCGCGATGCGTGACGCCTCATCGCAACGCTGTGCAATCGCATACGCAGCGTGTTTGTGCGGGATGGTTACATTGACCCCGGCGAGCCCGGCCGCGCGAAACCCGGCCAGCGCCGCGGAAAAATCCGTCACCCGCACCGGCAAAGGAATATAGGCCCCATCGACGCGGTGTTCGCGGAGCCAGAAACCATGGAGGCGCGGCGAAAGCGAGTGGCGCGCCGGCCAGCCGACAATGCCTGCAACCCGCGTGTGACGGCTCATTGCCCGGTCACATCATGCTCGCGCAACGCAGCAAGCAAGGGCAGAAGCGGCAAGCCGAGAATCGAAAAGAAATCGCCTTCCACGGACTCGAAAAGTTGTGCTCCAAGGCCCTCGAATTCGTAGCAGCCCACGCATTGCACGAGCGCCGCACCCGCGCGGGATATGTATGTATCAAGGAACACGTCGGAGAAGCAGCGCATCGTCATCCGGCAGATATCCGCATGTCCCCAAATCACCGAGCCGTTTGCTGCGAGAGCGGCCGCAGTTACGAGCTCATGGGTCCGGCCTCGCAGCCGGCGCAGCATCGACACCGCTTCTTTCGTATCCCGACACTTGCTGACCGGTACGCCGTCCAGATTCAATATCTGATCCGCGCCCAGCACAATTGCGTCCGGCTCGAACTGCGCGACAAAGCTGGCCTTCTCGGCTGCAAGCCTCCGAGCTGCCGCGGCAGCGTCGTCGCCTGCCGCGATTGCCGCGCGTTTCACGGCCGACTCGTCCACGGAAGCGGGAACAACTTCAAAATCGAGACCGGCGGCGGCAAGCAGTTTCGCCCGCGTGGCGCTGGCGGATGCAAGAATCAGCCGCTTCATATCGCGACCGATTCCCTGCGTTCGGCGAGCAAGTTCAGCACCGAAGCCGCGGTTTCTTCCACGGAGCGTCGTGAAACATCAATCGCCGGCCAGCCGCGTTGCTCGAACAGCTGCCGTGTTGCCGTAACTTCGGCCCGAACGGCGTCAAGATCGACATAGCTCGTCGAACGAATCTCGCCCAATGTGTTGAGTCTGTTCCGCCGCACCTGCACCAATCGATCGGGAGAGGCCCACAGACCGACAATCAGCGGTCGCTCCGCGGCGAGAAGCTCTGCCGGCAGAGGAATGCCGGGAACAAGCGGCACATTGGCGGCGCACACGCCCCGGATCGCCAGATACACGCAGGTTGGCGTTTTCGACGTCCGGCTGGCGCCGACGAGCACGACTTCGGCCTGTTCCAGCAGGGCCAATGCCTGCCCGTCGTCGTGCGCAATCGCGAAATTCAGCGCTTCGATCCGGTTCAGGTAACGCTGATCGACCTCGTGTTGCCCGCCCGGCCTGTGCGTCTCCGAAGCGCCAAGATATTGGCGGAGCATGGCTATGGGACCGTCGAGTACGCCGAGATGGGGCAAGCCAAGCTGCGCGCAGTGGCTTTCCAGGATTCGCCGCAAATCGGGATTGACTAACGTGAAAAACACAAGCCCGGGTTGTTCGCGAATATGAGCAACGACGCGTTCGAGCTGTCTTTCGCTGCGGACGAGCGCATAGAAATGTTCCTGGACCTGCACGCCTTCGAACTGGGCACTGGCGGCCTTTGCAACGGCGTTGAGTGTTTCGCCTGTTGCATCCGAAACGAGGTGTAGGTGCAGGTCGCGCGACTCGTCCAAATTCATCCCCAGGGTTTTTCCGTCCGATGTGCAGCATTCCACCTTTGTGAGCGTTCTTCCATAGCGTGCACGGACTCTCCCAGGCTGTCCACGTTTGCTCCCCCGTTGGTGCTTCCCCGGGGCGACCGCTTGAATCCGGCTTTGTCGCGGCCTAAGCTGCCTTATCCACCGATCCTTCCACGCATTCACAGCCTAAACATCATTATCATCATTCAAGAATCTCTTTTGAATTGGAAACGAAACAGCGGATCGTATTGCGGATAAGGTTTCGATGATCGGTTTGCCCGGGTTCCAGGATTAGTACGGTGAAGCTGGCCGTCGTTCTGTTCAATCTGGGCGGACCTGACAGCCTCGACGCCGTCGAACCTTTTCTCGAAAATCTGTTTTCGGATCCGGCGATCGTTTCGTTGCCGTTGCTCGTTCGAAAGCCGTTGGCGCGGATCATCGCCAAACGACGTGGCCCTGTCGCGAGAGAGATTTATCGCCGCATGGGCGGCAGATCACCGATTCTCGAGGAGACGCTTGCACAGGCCGCATCGCTTGAAGTTATGCTTCGACGAGATGGCAAAGAGGCGAAAGTGTTCGTCGCGATGCGCGCCTGGAAACCCATGAGCGGGGAAACCGCTCTTCAGGTCGCGGCCTACGGGCCGGACATGATCGTGTTGCTGCCGCTTTATCCACAATATTCGACGACGACGACGGCATCTTCGGTTGCGGCTTGGCGCGAAGCTGCAAAGAAAATTGGCCTTTCGGCTGCCGAGCGTCGTGTCTGTTGTTATCCCTGTGATGCCGGTTTTGTCGCCGCGCTTGCATCGCGCGTTCGCGATGCGCTTGCGCGGCGCAAGACGGCGCTCGAGTATCGTGTGATCTTCTCCGCGCATGGTCTGCCGCAGAAAACGATTGCGTCGGGAGATCCCTATCAATGGCAGGTGGAACGGACAGTTGAGACCGTTGTACGAAAAGCGGGACTCGAACGGCACGACTGGCGGATTTCGTATCAGAGCCGGGTAGGACCTCTCAAATGGCTGGAGCCGGCGACCGACGCAGAAATCCGCAAAGCAGCCGCGCAGGGGAAGGGTCTTATTGTCGTACCGGTCGCATTTGTCTCGGAGCATTCCGAAACTTTGGTCGAGCTCGATATGGATTACGCGAACCTGGCGCGTGAAAACGGGGCTCCCGATTATATTCGTGTCCCCACGGTCGGCACCGATGACGCGTTCATCGGCGGTCTTGTGGATTTGGTCCGGAGGGCTGTCCGTGCGGATGACACGGTTTCCGGAGGCGAAGGGCGCATCTGTCCGATACATTTCCGGCGATGCGGCATGAGCGGAATCCCGGCATGACTCTCTATCTGTGGGCAAAAGCATTTCATGTGATCGCGGTGATCGCCTGGATGGCGGGCATGCTCTATCTGCCGCGGCTCTTCGTATACCACTGTGAAACGGAACGCGGTTCGGCGGAGTCCGAGCGGTTCAAGAAAATGGAAAGACGCCTGCTGAAGATCATCATTAATCCGGCGATGATCGCGGTGTGGATACTGGGCCTTTACCTTGCGGTTTCGAGCCAGGCGTGGCGCCAGCACTGGCTGCAGGCGAAATTCGTGCTGGTGCTGGGGATGAGCGGCGTCAACGGCCTGTACGCGCGCTGGGTGAAGCGGTTTGCCATGGACGCGAACACCCATTCGGCCGGCTTCTACCGGGCCTGGAACGAGGTTCCGACCCTCCTGATGGTGGCGATTGTGATCCTGGCGGTGGTCAAACCGTTCTAAGCCCCGGCGAGAAAAGACTATTTGCAACGGCACGAAATCTGGGTATAAGGCGTTAGTTCCCCATTCACACTGCAGGGCAACGCGCGCTACTTGGCGCGGAGTTGAGACCGGTCAGGACCGGTCCGGTGTGCGACCAACTTCCGCCGCATCATTCAGCTTACGCCGTGGGCGGCGGAGAAACTCCCCAAAGGCTACCGTTCAGGTGCAGTTCCCATGACAGTGCAATCCAGCCTGCAGGCGATGAAGCTGCAGGATTTGAAGGCCAAATCCCCCACCGATCTGCTCGCTTTCGCCGAAGAACTCGAAATCGAGAACGCTTCGTCGATGCGCAAGCAGGACATGCTGTTTGCGATTCTCAAGGAACTCGCCGAGCGCAATGTCGAAATCACCGGCGGCGGGGTGTTGGAAACCTTGCAGGACGGCTTCGGCTTCCTGCGCTCGCCCGAGTCCAATTATCTGGCGGGTCCGGACGATATCTATGTGTCGCCTTCTCAAATACGCCGCTTCGGTCTCAGGACAGGCGATACGGTCGAGGGTCCGATTCGCAGCCCGAAGGATGGCGAGCGTTATTTCGCACTCCTTAAAGTTTCCACGATCAATTTCGAGGATCCGGAGAAGACCAAGCACAAGGTCCATTTCGATAATCTCACGCCGCTCTATCCGACCAAATGGCTCGAGATGGAGATCAACGATCCGACTCTCAAGGACAAGACGGGGCGCGTCATCGACATCGTCTCGCCGCAGGGCAAGGGCCAGCGCGCACTGATCACCGCGCAGCCGCGCACCGGCAAGACGGTGATCCTGCAGAATATCGCCAAGGCGATCACCGCCAATCATCCGGAGTGCTATCTGATTGTGCTCCTGATCGATGAGCGGCCGGAAGAAGTTACCGACATGCAGCGCTCGGTAAAGGGCGAGGTGATTTCTTCGACGTTCGACGAGCCGGCATCGCGCCATGTGCAGGTGGCCGAGATGGTCATCGAAAAGGCCAAGCGCCTCGTCGAGCACAAGCGCGACGTGGTGATCCTGCTCGATTCGATCACCCGGCTCGGCCGCGCCTACAACACGGTCGTTCCGTCTTCCGGCAAGGTGCTGACCGGCGGCGTGGACGCGAACGCGCTGCAGCGCCCGAAGCGCTTTTTCGGTGCGGCGCGCAACATCGAGGAAGGCGGCTCGTTGACCATCATCGCCACGGCGCTGATCGATACCGGCAGCCGCATGGATGAAGTGATTTTCGAAGAGTTCAAGGGCACGGGCAATTCGGAAATCATTCTCGACCGCAAGGTGGCCGACAAACGCGTGTTCCCGGCCATCGATATTCTGCGGTCGGGCACGCGCAAGGACGAGTTGCTGGTGGACAAGGGCACGCTCGCCAAGATGTATGTGCTCCGCCGCATCCTGGCGCCGATGGGGACCATCGACGCGATCGAATTCCTGCTCGACAAGCTGCGCTCGTCGAAGAACAATTCGGATTTCTTCGACAGCATGAATACGTAAGGCATGACATCGATTGCATCTGCCCGTCCTACGACAGGCTGACCCGACCGTTGAGACGGTGAATGTGATGGATAACCATCGGCACGAAAGATGCGAATCATCGGCCGAGGGCGCTGCTCTTGGTTTGCTCGGACTGATGAGCGGCATCAGCGAAGAATATTGGTGTGCGTCTTGGCTTCACGGTCTGGAGTTCGATCTCTGGAAAGCCGCAACAGACGCAAACTATGGCCGCGGCAGAATAAGCGAGCGACAAGCGAAACTTCTGCAATTGCTATCAGAGGAATGCGATGGCTGGTGGCACTGGAAGGAGAGCGAGGCGGATAATCCCAAGTTCGTTTCGCTTGTGGAGTGGCAAGAAATTCTGAACCGATCTACTGAGCCCTGGCGGACCTAAATCGATATCGTGTCTATCCGCCGTCCAGTGTCGCTGCGGCCTTGGTCGGGATGCGCGGGGCGAGGGGAACGCAAGGTCGAATATCGCTCCACCCGAAATTGTGATATATCTTCCCCAGATTGGCGAGAGGAGCGGGCAATGTCGGCACGAATCTCGACAGCTGTAATCGGCAGCCCTGCCATGGCGCTGTTGGTCCTCAGCTTCGGCGGAACGGCCGCCGAAGCCGATTTGGTGATTTCCTCGAAGCCGACCGCGAACATGTCGTGCGAAAACGGATTCTGTGAACCGACGGCGGCGAAGGCCGTGCTCAACGCCAAAGACCTCGAGAAATTCCTCAAATCGTTTGGGAATGTGACAGTGCAGACGACCGGGCAGAACGGCATCGAAGCGCAGAACCTCGACATTGAGGCCGCATTCGCATCGCCGGGAGGCACGATGCTCAATCTTTTCGCAAAAAATGCGATCCGGATCGACGCGCATGTAACGATCGGCAAAGGCGGACAGCTCTCGGGGCTCGAACTCGTGAGCGATGCGGACCCTGAGTTACTCGGTGATATTTCCTGCGGCCGGCACGCCAGGATTTCGTTCGTTAATACGTCTGACCAGTTCAACATTAATGGCGCCGTGGCCGTGCTCGTGAGTTCTCTTCGGGGTCTCGCGAGTGCAATTTCCTCGAACCCGGGAGGCTTCTACGTCCTTTCGGATAACTATGACGCCGCGCAGGACGGGACGTACCAAACATCGCCCATCGACACGACATTCACCGGCTATTTCGAAGCGTTGGGGAACGCCATTTCGCATGTGAAAATCGAGGGAGGCGGCGAGGATGTGGGATTGTTTGCCGAGACCAGCAACAGCGAAGGTTTTGGCGTCATCCGCAACGTGAGACTTGAAAACGCTTCCGTAAAGGCGGGGGGTGTGCAGTCCGTGGGCGGTCTCGTCGGAATAGTCTATGGCACCGTGTCCCAATCTTCCGTGAGCGGCGAAGTAACAGACACCAGCAGTTCGGAAGTAAGCGGCGGTCTCGCTGGCACGGTCTATGGAAGCATTGTTTCATCCTGGTCCACGGCCAAGGTCGGGGGTGCGAACGTGAACAACGCAACGGGCGGGCTTGTCGGCGAGAACTATGGGACGATCTCCAATTCTTACGCGACGGGCGTTGTGACGGGTGGAGGGTTCATCGGGGGATTGGTCGGCGCAAACGAAGACTCATCGCCGACGATTTCCGGCTCATTCGCCACCGGCGATGTGAAAATACCGGGCGGAGGCAATGAGGCCTTTGGCGGTGGACTCGTCGGCTCGGATTTTGGGATTGTCAGCGATTGCTACGCCACGGGGAGCGTGACGGATTCCGGTGCAGGCAACCAGGGAGATGCGTTGGGCGGCCTGATCGGTCTCGGCGCGGATAATATCAGCGATTCCTATGCCACAGGCGCGGTTACCGGTGTCGGCACAGATGAGGTTGGAGGCGTCGTCGGCGATGACGAGGGCAGTTTCGCCGACACGTACTGGGACATAACGAGCAGTGGCGTCTCCCAGGGCGCGGGAAACGAAAGCAACGCTTCAGGGATCACGAGCCTGACAAGCAAACAATTGCGTTCGGGCTTGCCGGACGGATTTGAAAAATCCCTCTGGCGGGAGAAGTCGGGAGTCAACAAGGGGTTTCCTTATCTGATCGCGAATCCGCCGCCCAAATAGGTCGGCAACTCACGGAATGAGTATCGTCGCTCCCGTTGTTGCCCGGGAATGCAGGGCCTCATGGGCTTCGCGCGCCTGCGCCAGCGGGAAACGCTGATTGATGGTGATTTTAACGGCGCCCGACTGAATGACACCAAACAAATCATCAGCTCCATCCTGCAATTCCTTGACGGTGCGCGTATAGGCGAACAGCGTCGGCCGGGTGAGATAGAGCGAACCCTTGGCGCTGAGCACGGAAGGCTCGAACGCCGGCACCGCGCCGCTGGAATTGCCGAAACTCACCATCATGCCGCGGACGGCAAGGCAATCCAGCGAGCCCATGAACGTGTCTTTGCCGATGGAGTCATAAACGACGGGTACGCCATTGCCGCCGGTGAGTTCGCGGACGCGCCTGCTCCATTCGTCGGTTTTCAGATTGAGAACATGGGCGCAACCGTTCTCCTTGGCGAGCGGGACTTTTTCCTCTGCGCCGACCGTGCCGATGACCGTGGCGCCGAGATGTTTCGCCCATTGACAGGCGATGAGCCCAACACCGCCCGCCGCGGAATGAACGAGGATCGTCTGGCCCGCATGGATGACATAAGTGCGGGTGAGCAAATAATGCGCGGTCAGGCCCTTGAGCAGCGCTGCCGCGGCAATTTCATCCGATATCCCCGCAGGAATTTTCACCAGGCGATCGGCGGGGACATTGTTTGCGTCGGCATAGGCGCCGATCGGGCCGGAACAATAGGCGACGCGATCACCGACCGTCAGATTTGTTACATCGTCACCAACAGTTTCGACCGTGCCCGCGGCTTCGAGACCAAGACCGGACGGCAGCTTTACAGGATACAGGCCGCAGCGGTGATAGGTATCGATGAAATTGACGCCAATGGCCGTATGATGCACCCGGACTTCGCCAGCGCCTGGCGGCGGCAATTCGATATCTTCGAGGTGAAGCACCTCCGGCCCGCCGGTCTGTTCAAATCGGATGGCTTTCATGGTCCTCTCCCGGCGTTGTTTGTCAGCTCAGATGCTGGCGGAAGAACGTTGCCGTGCGGCTGTTGGCGAGCTCGGCATTCGCGTGATCGTAATGCTCTCCGCCCACTCGGGCGAAGGCGTGATCCATCTCCGGATAGGTATGGATCGTGACGAGAGGATAGTCCTTCAATCCTTCGACGATCTGTTTCTGCGCCGCCGGCGGCACGTACTGATCCTTTCCGGCAATGTGCAGCAGCAGCGGTTTGCGGATCGTCTTCGCCTCATCGAGTTTCTGCTGGATGTTGATGCCGTAATAGCCGACGGACGCATCCACGTCGGTGCGCGCGGCCGTGAGATAAGCCAGCGATCCGCCAAGGCAATAGCCGACCGCGCCGACGCTCGAGCATTTCTCTTCGCCGCGCAGATGATCGATCGCCGCCTGGATATCGTTGACGCCGAGATCGATGTCGAACTTGTTCATCAGCGCGAAGGCCCGGTTCCACTCTTCCTTGGTCTGGTCGGTCAGCTGCACGCCCGGCTCGATGCGCCAGAACAGATCGGGCGCCAGCGCGAAATAGCCCCGGGCCGCATAGCTGTCCGCGACGGCCCGCACAAAGCCGTTCACGCCGAAGATTTCCTGAATGACGACAATGCCCGCGCCATTGGCGGTGCCCGGCGCGGCGAGATAACCGCCGAATGCGCCGTCGGTTGTGTTGATGCTGACGCTTTTTCCGCTCATTGATTCTGCTCCTTTGAATTGAAGCCGGCCCCAGGGGAACGACCCGGGAAAGTCACGCCTGTCCCTGCGCGGGTCGCTGCGGGAGTTGCAGCACCTGCGACAGCGTGACGGGATTGGAAATCGGCGCGGAACAGGTCTGACGCTGGCAGACGTAAGCCGTCGGCTGTCCGTTCTGCATCGTCTTGCCGGCTGCGGGATGGCCCGGAGGCAAACTCTGGCGCGGATCGACGACCGTGAGCGTGCGGTTGGGCAGGGCGCGGCCGAGCACGGCATTGGCGAGTTCATGCGTCTTGGGATTGTCCAGCTGTCCGACAATGACAATCTGCATCCCCGCCATCATCAGGTCGAGTCCGTTCAGATAGGAGCCCATCGACAGGAAAGCCCGGTTCACTTCGCTGGCGAAAGAAGCAATGAGCGCATTGGAGCTGTCGCGATAGGTCGGGTCGGCGGTAATGAGATAGAGGCGCGCAAGCACGCCGACCATCGCGCCATTGGGTGCCGGCGTCGACTGATCGAAGACCACACGGCTGCGCACGATCAGCGGATCGGAATCGTCGGACGTATAGAAATAACCGCCGATCTGCGCGTCCCAGAAATGTTCGTTGAGAATGCGCACCCAGGCTTGCGCGCGTTCGAGATAACGCCGGTCGCTCGTGGCTTCCCATAAGGCAAGCGCGGCGCGCGTCATCTGTGCGTAATCGTCGGCGAAGCCCGTGTGCTGGCGCGTGCCGCTGCGCCAGGAATGATAGAGCCGGTCGCCGTCGCCGAGTGCGGTCTCGATGAAAGCAAAGGCGCGGATGGCGGCGGCCGTCCAGGATGCTTTGCGGAACACCATGCCGGCATTGGCGAGCGCGGCGATGGCCATGCCGTTCCAGTCGGCGAGAACTTTGTCGTCGCGCAGCGGCGTGGGCCGCTTGAGCCGTGCGGCCAACAACAGTTCGCGTTGTTTCTTGAGCAAAGCTTCGTCGGCTTCCGGCAGCGGATAGGGATTGCCGATGCGCTGGAGAATGTTGCGGCCCTGGAAATTGCCGTCGCGGCGCACGCCATAGGCTTCCTTGAAGCGTTGCGCGAAAGTGCCCATCAGCACCGCGTCGATCTCGGCTTCCGTCCAGAGGTAATATTTGCCTTCCTCGCCGTCCTGGTCGGCGTCGAGGCTCGAGGCGAAAGCCTGCTCGACCATCATCTCGCGCAAGAGCCAGTTCACCGATCCTTCGATGCGGTCGCGATAGGTGGCCGAGCGATTGTGTTGCCAGGCGAGCGTAAAAAGATCGATCAGTTGCGCATTGTCGTAGAGCATTTTTTCGAAATGCGGCACCATCCAGTGCTGGTCGGTGGCGTAGCGCGCAAATCCGCCGCCGATATGATCATACAAACCACCCAGCGCCATATGCTCGAGCGTGGTGAGCGCGAGCTGAAGAAATTGCGGCACGCCGGTGCGCAGATGCGCGCGGAATATGAGCTCGACCAATCCGGCATTGGGAAATTTGGGCGCGCCCGTCAGCCCGCCGTAGAAAATATCGAAGCGCTGCGCGATCCGGACCGCGCATTGATCGAGCGTTCCACCATCGAGATTGCCGCGCAAATCGCGCGCCCAGAGATTGGCGAAAGCCTGGTGTACGCGCGCCGCGGTATTGGCGATCGGATCCTGCTGCTCCTGAAATGCTCGGGCAATCTCCGGCAGGACTTGTTTAAACGCTTTCTGGCCGAAGCGTTCTTCCTTGGGAAAATACGCGCCGGGAGCAAAAGGATCGCCCTGCGGCGTCAGGAACATGGTGAGCGGCCAGCCGCCGGAATGCCCCAATGCGTTGGCGGCGGCCTGATAGAGCTGGTCGACATCCGGGCGTTCCTCGCGATCCACCTTGATGTTGATGAAATGCTCGTTCATCAGCGCTGCGGTTTCGGGATCGTTGAAACTCTCTTCGTTCATGACATGGCACCAGTGGCACGCCGTGTAACCGATGGAGAGGAGAATGGGCTTGTTGGCCGCTTCCGCTTCGGCGAGCGCTTCGGGTCCCCAGGGGCGCCAATGTACGGGATTGTCCTTGTGCAGGAGGAGATAGGGGCTGGTTTCGCGGCCGAGCAGGTTCTCGCTCATGATCAGGTATCCCGATTTCAGATGGTCCGGACCCCGTGCCGTTGCGGTGGGTCTCTATTGATTCTAGCCTCCTCTAGCGCGGCCCATGGGCCGCTCACAAGCGGGGATATGGGCCATGAAACTGCACATCGATCTCGATCTTACGCCCGACGAAGCGCGTCGCGTCATGGGCCTGCCCGATGTCACAAAACTGCAGGAGAGACTCGTCGCCGAGATGGAAAAGCGCATGATGGCGGCGCTCGAAACCGCGAGCGATCCCGAAGCGATGCTCAAGACCTGGTTCAACTGGGGCAGCCAGGGCATGGATCAGTTCCAGCGCTTCATGCAGGACACGAGCCGGCGGGCGACGAGCCGCGAGCGCGGCCCTCGCTAGGCCGGATGGCGGAATCCGCCCGCGATACCATCTACGCCGTTTCGACAGCACCGGGGCGCGCGGCCATCGCGGTGGTGCGGGTCTCCGGCCCGCGCGCAGCGGATGCTTTTTCGGCGCTTGGCGGCGGCGCGGCGCCGACGCCGCGAAAGGCCGCCTTGCGGACTCTCCGGGACCGCGCGGGCGCATGGATCGATCAGGCGCTGGTGCTGTGGTTTCCGGCGCCGGCGAGCGAGACCGGCGAAGACGTGGTCGAATTTCATCTGCATGGCGGCCGCGCGATCATCGAAGCGACACTGGCCGCACTCGCCGCGGTGCCCGGATTGCGCGCGGCCGAGCCGGGCGAATTCACGCGGCGCGCAGTCGGAAACGGCAAGCTCGATCTCACCCGCGCCGAAGCGCTGGCCGATCTCATCGACGCCGAAACGCCGGCACAGGCGCATCAGGCGCTCCGGCAATATCAGGGTGCGCTCGCCGATCTGTATGAAGACTGGCGCGCGCGGCTGATAGGCGTGCTCGCCTGGGCCGAGGCGGCCATCGATTTTTCCGAGGAGGAGTTGCCGGAAGATATCGAGGAACGATTGCGTGCGCCGATTGCGACGTTGCATGCGGATATGAGACGGCATCTCGACGATGCGCGGCGCGGCGAGATCACGCGCGAAGGTTTGTTTCTGACCATCATCGGCGCGCCGAATGCCGGAAAGAGTTCGCTTCTCAACGCGCTGGCGCGGCGCGATGTGGCGATTGTTTCAGAGATACCCGGCACGACCCGCGACATTGTCGAAACCCGGCTCGATCTCGGCGGTTATGTCGTCCATCTCGCCGACACGGCGGGCCTGCGCGAGAGCGGCGATGTGATCGAACGGGAAGGCGTACGACGGGCGCTCGCGCGCGCCGCCATAAGCGACATGACTCTGCTGGTGCTGGACGGCACTGCCGCCGAACCGTTTTCCGGTCTCGATGAAACGGCAATCGAAAACGCCAGCGTGATCGCATGGAACAAATGCGATCTGGCATGGCCCGGGCCGCGCGACGGATTACACATATCGGCGCAGACAGGGGATGGCCTCGACGCGCTGGTACAAATACTCCGCGAACAGGTGCGCGCGCGCCTCGAAGGCCCGCGCGAAGCGCCGCCCATGACCCGCGCCCGCCACCGCGAATGTGTCACCGCCGCCGCCGAAGCGCTCGCCCGCGCGCTCGATCAGCACGAAAGCGAACTTATGGCCGAAGACCTCCGCCTCGCGCTCCGCGCCATCGGCCGCCTCACCGGCCGCGTCGACATCGAAGAACTGCTCGACGCGGTGTTCAGGGATTTCTGCATCGGGAAGTAATTTCAGCAGGAGCACAAAAACCACAAAGGGCACGAAGGCACGCGAAGGAATGCCGCGCGCATGCGCGCAATCGTTCTTCGTGCTCTTTGTGTGCTTTGTGTTTCCTTCTTCTTCTCGACGTTTCCGCGTGAGAATGTTACTTCAGGAATACCGGCCCGCGCCGGACACGGCCGTCGGCTTCGGCACGCGCGCGATGTATCACGTCTTGCGCGTCGGCCTTGCGTGGAAGTCCGGCTGATCCGCCCTCTGTTTTAACAGGCAAATACAGGGGGATTTTCGCGCGGCGCGGAACAAAGCGCCGACGCTCCCGAAAAATGCCATGCGTGCCGAGAGGTTGACGGGATTCCTGTTCGTTGCGGAAACAGGCGCGGCACGCCTGTTATTGCCTGTTCCGGGTTGACATAGAACCAAAATGGGTTACATCTATACCGGATCAGGAGGCAGGCGATGGCCAAATTCGAGACCGGCAAATCCGGCAATCCCAGGGGCCGGCCGAAAGGCGCGCGCAATCTCAGGACGCAGTTTCTCGAAGAGGTCAATGCGCCCGAGAACAGCGAACCGGAGGCGATCAGCAAACTTCAGGCTGCCATCAAGGCGCAGATCGGGAAGGCGCTGCAGGGCGACATCCGCGCGATCCGCGATGTGATGGAGCGGGTGGAGAAATGGGAAGCCGAGCGCAGCAGCAGCGAACGTGCGCCGAGATTCACCGACGCCGACCGTGAGGTCATCGCCGAAATCCACCGGCGGCTGGCCGGATCCTCCCCCGCCAGCGGGGGAGGTGCCGAGCTCCGCGAGGCGGAGGAGTCCCCGCCATGAGCGATCCGACCGCCCGCCAGTACCGCGATATTCTCCGCCGCGATTTCCTCGCCTTTACCCACCGCGCCTTCCGCGAGCTGAACGGCGCCACGCCCTGGCTCGGCAACTGGCATCTCGAAATGATGGCGGCGCGGCTCGAAGCCGTCCGCCGCGGCGAGGTCAGGCGGCTCGCCGTCGCGCTGCCGCCGCGGCATCTGAAATCGCACATGGTGTCGATCGCGTTCGCGGCTTTCGTGCTCGGCCACGATCCCACGCGCCAGATCATCTGCGCCAGCTATTCGCAGGACCTCGCCGACAAGCTGTCGCGCGATTGCCGCGCGCTGATGGGCGCGGGCTTCTATCGGGATTTGTTTGACACCGAATTCGCGCCCGACAAACAGGCGGTGACGGAATTCGCGACGACCGGCGGCGGTTTCCGCCTCGCGACTTCGGTCGGCGGCGTGCTGACCGGCCGCGGCGCGGACCTGATTATAATAGACGATCCGCTGAAGGCCGAGGAAGCCTGGTCGGATGCGCGGCGGAGTGCCGTCAATGAATGGTTCGACACTTCGCTGCTTTCGCGCCTGAACAGCAAGACCGAAGGCGCCATCATTGTGGTGATGCAAAGGCTGCACGAGGACGATCTCATCGGCCATGCCATGAGCAAGGGCGGCTGGGAATTGCTCGCGTTTCCGGCGATCGCCGAAGACGCCGGATCATGGACGGTCGAGACGCCCTATGGCGCGCGGCATTTTTCGCGCGAAGCCGGCGATGTGCTCCACCCGCTTCGCGAATCCGCCGACACGCTTTCGCGGCTCAGGGCGCAGATGGGGCAGGCAGCGTTTCTTGCGCAATATCAGCAGGCGCCTTGCCCGCGCGAAGGCGTGATGGTGAAGACGAAATGGTTTCCGCGCTATGCGCCGGAAGAAGTGCCAAAGAACTTCGACGCGCGGGTCATTTCGTGCGACACCGCCAACAAGGCGAGCGAGCTCAGCGACTACACGGTGTTCACCGTCTGGGGCGTGAAGGACAAACATCTCTGGCTCTTGTCGGTGCTGCGCCGGCGGATGGATTATTGCGAGCTGAAGCGCGTGCTGAAGGAAGAGATCGCGCGGCATAAGACCGATGTGGTGCTGATCGAGGATCGCGCTTCGGGCACGCAGCTGATCCAGGAACTGCGCCGCGAGAATGTGCGCGGCATCGAGGCCCGCCAGCCGGCGGGCGACAAACAGATGCGCCTGTGGGCGCAGGCCGCGACGATGGAACAGGGCTTCGTCCACCTGCCGAAAACCGCGCCCTGGCTCGACGATTACCTGCGCGAACTCACCAGCTTCCCGAACGCCCGCTACGACGACCAGGTCGATTCGACGACACAGGCGCTGGCCTGGTCCGCCGAACCAATGCCGCAATGGAAGGTGTTCATGGAGGTCTCACGCAGGCAGGGGCATGTGTGGTAGGCTCTCACTCTCTGAGCGAATCGTTTCGTTGCAAAGCGCAATGCGAACTCAGGGATCGAGTTGGAACACCGTGCCAGACCCATAGGCGCCGCCGCCGTCAGTCGCGCCATAGAGTGCACCTCTTACATTGATCAACCCCCCATATGGGACTGCACCATCTGCGCAATTCAGGAGGCTGCAAAAGGAATAAGCGACCTTCTCTTTGTGAGATTTTGGGTCGAGAGCGAATATTGTACCGCAGCCCATGCCCCCATTGCACTTCATATTCGTATTCGCACCACCATCAAACGTTGTACCATAAAGCGTGCCGTTCATATCAGTGAGGCTAGCGGTAGGGTTGGCGCCATCCGCGCAATTCTGCTGGCCGCAGAAGGAGTAGAGCACATTCTCCTCTCCGCTTTTTGGATCGAGGGCGAAGACCGTGCCATAGCCATATGTGCCGCCAGCCGCCGTCGTTCCGTACAATGTGCCATTCAGCGCGGTCAACGCGGCATCGGGTGCTACGCCATCTGTACCGTTGCCAAACGAGTGGAGGACGGTTTCCGTTCCTTTCTTCGGATTGATCACAAATATCGTTCCGTGCCCATTTGAACCGCCTTCCGGGGTCGTTCCGTACAAAAGCCCGCCGACCTCGAGCAGACCTGCAAGCGGATATCTTCCATCCCCGCCATCTCCAAATGAGTGGATGGCCGTTTCTACACCTGTAGCGGGGTCGAGTTCGTATACCGTGCCAAGTTGATAGCTGCCCCCAGTTTGTGTCGTACCGAATAATTTTCCTTTAAATTTTATTACGGGTGATTGAGGGTTTTGCCCGTCAGTGCAGTTCTGCTGGGAGCAAAAGGAATGGATTACCTTCTCGACGCCCGTGGACGGATTTATGGAGAATGCCGTTCCGCATCCGTTACTCGCGCAGTTACCGACTCCCACGCCGCCGCCAAATGTAGTGCCATACAGCGTTCCGTCGAGATCGATCAGGCCAGCTTCCGGCTCAAGGCCATCCTTACAACCCGGCTGTTGGCTGCAAAAAGAGTATAATACAGTTTCGACGCCGGTTTTTGGGTCGAGTACAAAAGCGGCGCCACCGCCGCTGCCTCCGCCATTATTGCCGCCGGTCCCTCCCCCAACTGTTGTGCCGTATAACTTGTCTTTTGCTTCGATTGGGGCGGCCCAGGGGCCAGCACCATCCGGGCAATTTTGCTGGGGGCAAAAGGAATAGAGTACATTCTCTTTTGCTTTGGCTGGTTCCGCCGCAAAGAGGGACTGCGCGAAAGCAGCGGTCGTGATGCCCGCGAGCAGGACGAAAGTAACGGATCTCATCTGTGGTTTGCCCCCTTTTGACTCGATAATTGAGCGATGCGGTAATCTGCCCGCAGTCAGATTACGCGCTACGTTGAGGTCTAACTATAGCCTCCGGCGAGGATTTGCAACGTTCGGGGTTTCCCGAACCTGACGCGGCCTTCGAAATGGTTTCCGCGCTATGCGCCGGAAGAGCTGCCGAAGAATTTCGAGGCGCGGGTCATCTCCTGCGACACCGCCAACAAGGCGAGCGAACTCAGCGACTACACCGTCTTCACCGTGTGGGGCGTGAAGGACGGGCATCTGTGGCTCCTTTCGGTGCTCCGGCGGCGGATGGATTATTACGAGCTGAAACGCGTGCTGAAGGAGGAGATCGCGCGCCACAGAGCCGATGTGGTGCTGATCGAGGATCGCGCCTCGGGCACGCAGCTGATTCAGGAACTGACCCGCGAAAATGTCCGCGGGCTAAAACCCTGCCAGCCCGTGGGCGACAAACAGATGCGCCTGTGGGCGCAGGCCGCGACGATGGAACAGGGCTTAGTCCATCTGCCCAGGAGCGCGCCCTGGCTCGACGATTACCTGCGCGAACTCACCAGCTTCCCGAACGCGCGCTTCGACGATCAGGTGGATTCGACAACGCAGGCGCTGGCCTGGCGCGCCGAGCCTGTCCCACAATGGAAGCAGTTCATGGAGATCTCACGCCGTCAGGGGCATGTGTGGTGAGGGGGCGACCAACCCTTATTTTCCTCTACCTGTGGCGACAAAGCGGTCATCGACGTTATCGAACTAGGCACCTTGAAAGCCGTTTCACATTGGCAAATTCAAGCCGGAAAGGGGCGTCACAGACACCATCTTGACTGTTGTTTGCCCTAGGATCATGGTTGATGTGGGGTTAACAGGGCGCATTCAGTGACGGAAGAAGAGCAACGGAAGGCTCAAATCGAGCGGATTGAGCGCGAGAAAGCCAATCTGCGAAATCATAGGACGTTTGCAAAACCAATGTCCTACGATGAGGCAGTATTCGAGGCTGCGAAATATCGGCTGAAAGAGGCGCTTTCAGAGGTTGCGAATCTGCCGGATATTCCCGAAAACCTCGATTTGTTCAGGAAGTATCAGGCATTTTGTATGGATCAGATTAGGGCGATCGTGGATGTGGCGCTGTGTCATCTACTGATTCGTCCCGTTGGGACATTGGAGCAGCGCCCTGGTCGGCGAAGTCGCGTGATCAGCCGAGATCACAACGCGTTAGTGCCTCGCGCGAAGTGGCTGGTACAGAGGTTGGATGGAAATTTGAGTGGAAAAACATTCAAAACTCGATATCGAAGCATTTTGATTACTACTGAAGATGTCATGAACACTACGAATTGGCAGGCTTTGGCGCGCGCATTTTACAGGACCTATACACGAAGCACCGTAAATTGAGCGAACCGGATGCCGAATTTCGTCGTCCCGTATTAACGTGGACCGGGGTTCGATTTGTTCTGCTGAATTCCAACGTCGCATCGGTTTTGTTTGGGGCTGCAGTGGTTCTGGGTCTTCCTCAGGCCCTTTTAATCAACGACGTGTCAGCGCTTAAGTCGTATCGTGCCTGTATGGATGCCAGAAATGACGTAATACATATGGGCGACGGGCTTATTGCTTATGCTTTTGGAGTTGGTCTTACGCTCATTTTATATGCGCTACTTGTTCCAGACACATTCAAGGATTTTGCTGATCTCGCGGCGTTTACAAGCTGGCGACACGAATCGCCGAAAACAGCGATAGAGGTATGGGGCGAGGTAAATAGGAACAAAGGTCGGCGAAAGAGAGCAATAATTATTTTGATTGCAGGAATTTCATTAGCACTTTTTGTCGTATTTGTTTATTTTTGTTTTCGGTTTCTAGATCACTCGCTAGATTGTAATCTCCAGCTAGCAGCGCCTCATGGAGTTCGGCTATATAAAGGTTGACTATCTGGTTCACTATGTCTTCGGTTTCATTTTTTGAGCCGGGCTCTAGAACGTCGCATTTTGGGGATACCATTGCCTTGGAGTAGCAGTTTTTTAGCTGCTTTTTCATGATCGCTTCGGCGCTCCAGCCAATCCAGTAAAATTGCTTCGATCAGATAGGACGTGGACGTTCCACACCGATCTGCCAATTGCATCAGCAATGCGCGAGTGGTGGCGTCGGGACGGACGTGTATGCCTAATCGCGACATTCGATTCGAATCGAATATACCATATTCCACCATTTTGAAAGCTCTCCGGTCGGCGAAGCCGATGGCAGCGGGGCTTGTTAATGGCGGGGCTGCCGTCACGCAGAATGCGGAGGAAGCGGAAGCAGGCTATGCCCGCAGGGCACGTAAGATTACTGCTGTCAGCGGCCTTTCGTCGCCGTGGAAAGCCTGGACGGTGGCGTCGAAAAGTTCGTGCGCGTCTAACCTGGAGGTTTCGAATGGGTGGCCGGCTTGGTCAGCCAAGATTGCGATGAAGATGTTCTGCGTCCTTCCGTTCCCTTCGCGGAAAGGATGGATCGCATTGAGGTCAGACAGGAAATGGGCGGCACGGCGGGCAAAGGGCCCTGCCTCCAGATCGCGGTATCGATTCTGCCCCTGCATTTCATCGAAGAGCGCGCGCATTTGCGCCCGGATGTTCTCGGGATAACAGAACATGCTGCTGTCTTTGGCAATTCGTACTTGCCGATAGCGGCCTGCCCAGGCGTAAACGCTGCCGAAGAGATGGCCGTGGATTGCGCAGTAATGCGAACAGCTCAATCTTCCGCGAGGTAACGGCTGTTTGCTGCGTTGTTCGAAGCGAAGCCTTTCCAACTTATCCAGGTCGATCTGATTGCGCGCGCCATATCGATTCTTGAGGACAGTTGTGCCAGGGTAGCAATAGCGATCATCGTCGATCTCATACATGGGCCTATCGTGTAACTTGCTTAAGCCGCTCGCGCATCATGCCCCAATCTTTTTGGTCGTCAGATTCAGGTAGTTCCGAGAGGGCCTCCCTCAGTGAAGAGCTCAATCGTATTCCCTCAGCAGTATTGGCTACCTCGACCAGCTCTGGGGAAATTAGGTAGCCTGAATTTTCGTCGACGGTCGGAACCCCGCTACGCGAAAGATTTAGAGAGAGCAATTCTTGTAATGCATCCTCGTCGGAAATATCCGTCGGCCAGCCATAGGCGGCGGCAACGGCCGCGTCGAGATCGCGGTGTGCATCGGCGAGCCATTGCGGCCGTTCGTTGTAGAGTCTGGTCAGTGTGCGCTCGCGGAGCGTTCGCGCGGCGGCCGCATCGCGCGGCAGAATGCGGTCGGGATAGCAGGAAACAACTTCCGGCACGGCAACGGTAAGGTCACTGGGATTAAGCCAGCGGTCGCGAAGCTCGACAAGCCGTGCCGCAGCTTGGGAGATCGCGTTTGCGCGCGGATCGGCCACCGGGCTCTCAGCGGACTGTCGCGGCGAGAGACCTTCCGGAAAAGGAAATGTTTCAAATGTGGATGTGGGCGTGTACCGCGGGCGATCTTCAAGGCTGGTGCCCAGCCGCAACGACCACATTTCATGAAAGCGCGAATGTAAAAGCCCAAACGTTGTATCATCATCGCGTGCAATGGCGATCAACTGATGGTCGGGCAAGATGGATGCATTCAGCCAGACGAAAATTCGATGTTTAGCAAGTGTGGGGGTCCCGATGTAGCGCCGCAAACGCTTGAGTTTTGCGAGCATGGCCGGTCGCGGTTCGACATGCCGCCACCAGAACTTCCGATAGGATTCGCGCCGATTTTTGGCACGCTCCGGTAAAACATGATCCTTAACGTGCCGAAACGGAGCCTCGTAATAAGACGCTTCCCGCTCAGTCAGCTCAAGGCCAAAATCGATTATCCATTTGTCCGCGGAGCGACGCGTAATGTCCTGACCATTTCGCCAGGGACGAAGAACGTCGGAGTTAGGGCGGCCGTTGGGATTAAGCGGCGCCGCGAGCCATAGCCGGGCCAATTCGCCGGGAATATCAAAAGCGCCGCCCTTTGTGTCGCCCATATAGGCGACGCCCAGATTCTCGTCGAGACGGCGCGCCTTGGTGAGATCGAGCGTACCGGATGTCAGATCGGCATTGATCTGCGAAACCGGTTTGCCGTCGAGCTGCACCTGATCATCGCCGGTTCCGAAGCAAATCAGAGAAACGCGCACCGCCGCGCCGTCGATGATCCATGGTTCGTCGCTCCATGCCTCGAAAACTCGGCTCTGCTCCACGATCCGGTCGAGCACGCGGCGGTTGGCGCCGCCGCGGATGGAATTTGTAGCGACAAGCCCCGCCCGTTTCGTCGCGCCGGAAACAAGCTGCGCGCGCGCCTTCTCGAACCAATAGGTCACGAGATCGGCTTCGGGCGGCACACGTCCGGCATAAATTTCGAACAAGGTGTCGACGGTGCGGTCGCCGAGCCCCGCACGCATGAGCTTGCCGCCCAGGAATGGCGGATTGCCGACGATGAATTCGGCTTTCGGCCAATGCTTCTCGACCATTCGGCCATCGGGCAATTCATCAATCAACGCATCTGCGTGTTCGATCGCGTCCAGCTTGCGCAGGATCGGCGGCGGTTCGGAGTAATAACCATTGCGCCGCCGCCACTGGATGTCGCCGATCCAGATCGTCGTGCGCGCGAGTTCGGCCGCGAAGCCGTTGATTTCGATGCCATGGAGGATCTCGGGGCCGACGAGCAGCGCCTGCGGAGATAATCCCAAAGCCTCGCATTCGAGGACGGCCTTGTTCTCGATATCCTTGACGCCCTGCAACGCGAGATAAAGGAAATTGCCAGACCCGCAGGCGGGATCGAGAATCGAAACTTTGCGAAGCCGTTCGAGAAATCGGGAACGTGCTTCTTCTGCAGCTTCTCGGGGCGTCATGCGGCGCCGTTGCTTGGCGCGCATCGGTGGCTGTGTGCGACCCGACAGAAGGTGTTCGATCTCGTCGCGCACGGCCGACCATTCCTCACGAAGCGGACGAAGAATGACCGGCTCCACGATCGCCATGATCTTGTCGGGGTCGGTGTAATGCGCACCGATCTGCGAGCGCTTGCTGGGATCGAGAAAGCGTTCGAACAGCGTGCCGAAAATCGTCGGATCGATCTGGCTCCAATCGAGTGTGCCGGCTGCCTGGAGAAGGCCGATTTCGCTGGAGTTCAAGGCAAGCGCGCGGGCGCCGTCGAACAGGCCGCCATTGAAATGCGCGATGTCGGTCAGGTCGAATTCCCCGCCCGATTCCATGACAGAGAACAGCTGGTTTAAGTACTCTTTGGCGCGCTCCGGATTGCGCGCCGCCTTTTTGAGCAGCTTCTGAAAGAAACCTTCCGGCAAAAGCCGGATGCTGTTGGCGAAGAAACAGAATACGAGCTGGTTGACGAAATGGGCGACCCGGTCCGGCTCGTTGCCAGCCTTCAGACTTTCGGCAATAGCCGAAAATTTGTCCGCGGCTTCCTTGGTAACGATTGCGCGGCTCTCGGCAGGACGGAGCTTTTCGGGATCGAAAAAGACGGAATGAAGAATGTCGAGCTTTTCGGGATCGGTAAGTTGCTCGAGCCTGATTTCGTATCGTTTGGGAACGGCATTCGTCCAGGCGGTCTGGATCAGGAAACGGTCGGTATCGCAGGCGACCTGCAGCGGTGGATTTTCGAGCGCCGAGGCATATCGCACCAATTGTTCCAGCGCGGCGTCAAGATTGTTTTTCCGCTTCTTGTATTCCCATGCGAAGAAGTTTCGCTTCCAGACATCCGCAAAACCATCGCCGCCACCCGTCTTTGTTACGCCCTTTTCGAAGGCGAACCATGTTCCTTTGGGATCGGCGGTAACGGGATCGTCATGCCCGAGAAGAGCGCAGAGGTCGATGAAGTGGGACTGCGCTGCCGCCCGCTCGGTGAGGGCCACGGGCTTCCATTTTCGGATGAATTCGGTGGGTGTCATGTTGGAACCCGGAAATCTGCCGGCGGATTTGCGCGTTCTGATTGCCCGACAGGAGCGCGTCGAATCGATAACAGAATTGCGAGCCACCGGAAACCGTCGCAGACCGGCAAGACTCGCGATGAGCGCGATTCCACTGCCCTGGCGTGGAGCCGGTCCGCAATGGAAGCAGTTCATGGAGCTTTCACGCGCGCAGGGGCATGTGTGGTAGCGCCGGCCTGAGCCTCGTGCTGAGCCTGTCGGAGCATGGCGGACAGAATGTTTACGCCGATCCGGATGCGGGGGAGGCGCTGTCTTCGGCGGGCCTGCTTGCGACCGCGCGAATTCGATCCCACTAATCGGGGCCGTGCGGGTTTTTGGGGAGGGTATCCATCATCGTGTTCTCGGCGAAGTCCCGATCGGTTTTGATAATGATGTTCGTCGCCGTGGGGGGACCGCGGGCGCAGGCCGCGGGTTACGATGTCGCCGAAAAATCGATCGCGCAGTTGCAGGCCGATATGATTTCGGGGCGCGTGACGTCTGCGGAAATCGTCCGCGCCTATCTGGCGCGCATCGACGCCATAGACCGCAATGGTCCCGCGCTCCATAGCGTGATTGCGATCAACCCGCATGCGCTCGCAGATGCGCAAGCGGCCGACGCTGCGCGCAAGGCAGGCAAAGCGCGCGGTCCGCAGTTCGGCATTCCTCTGCTCGTGAAGGACAACATCGAAACCGTCGATCCGGTCGCGACGACGGCGGGATCGCCGGCGCTGAAGGACGATATCACCCATCGCGATGCGCCGGCGATCGCGCGGCTCAGGGCTGCGGGCGCGATCATTCTCGGCAAGACCAATTCGCGCGCGAACTTCTCAGCTGATTTTGGCGGCCGGGTCAGGATGCCCGCTTCGCTCAATACCCGTACCAGTAGGCAAGCCTTGCGCCGGCGATGCGGGCGTCGATCTTGACGATCGCGTTTTCATAAGCCTCGCGGAAACAGGTCGGCGCGGTCGACATGCGATAGACGGGATATACGTCGCGCAGTTGCCCGCAGATATCGTGCGCGGCGTTCCACACTTTCCAGCGCAGCACCTGCGCGCGCGTGGGGTCGAGGAGATCCTGCGTGGTATAATGAATGGGCCTGGAGAGGTACATCCGCTCCAGAGGTCCATTGAGTGGCGTGCTGTCGGCACGGAAATGCGGAGCGATGACCGTCACGGTTTCGTTGGGGCCGCCGCTATAGGGCGTTCCGCCGGCTTGTGCGAAGGCGGCGGCGGATCCTGCCAGGCTGAGCATACCGGCGAGAAGCGCGGATCGCAGGAAGCGGGTGGCAGCGAGGCTGTCGGACATGATCGTGCTCCTTTTTTGGCGCCAGCCCCGGCAACTTAACCTGGATCGATATCCACCAGAAAACGGCCGCGCGGCAAGCGCGGTTCCAGGCTCAGGGCGACAGCGGAAAAATGTCGTCGGGTGGCGGGGCGAAGCCCTTGGGATCCTGGCGATAGCCGCGTTCCGCCATGCAGGGGAAGAAGAGGCCGCTGTCGACGGCGTCGCCGCGGCCGGCATGACGGTCGCCGCCGATATAGAAGGGTTGGGATTGCTCGCGCGCCTGCGCTGCGCAGTCTTTGCGATCCTGCACGAACTGTTTATAAGTCGCACCAGGTTTCGACCATCTGACCGACGGCAGGTCTTCCGCGCAGCCGGCCAGCACAAGGGCCGCCGCAAACACGATACCTGATATCTGCATTCTACCTCCAGCCCGTGCGGCGAACCTAGCTGCTTCGCCAGCCGACGCCAACTTTCGCCGGAACAGCGGCGTCATATTGTGCCCGAATTGTGTCGGAAGGCCTTTTGATATACTGTGCAGTTCTGTCCGGAGGGTAACCGGACGGCACATTTCATAAGGGGGATACCAATGAACAAACTGGCAATTTCGTTTCTGGCGATTGCCGGCGCTGCGCTGGCGCTACCGGCGATCGCCCAGGAGAGCGTGCTCTACAGCTTCAATCCGGAAGCCGACGGCAATCCGGAGGGCCGGCTGCTTCTTGTCGGGAAGAATACAATGTTCGGGACCACGGAAGGACAGGGCGACTCTCCCGGAACGGTCTTCGAACTCAAGCAATCCGGCAACTCATGGACCGAGTCGACCCTGGTGACATTCGACGGCACCAACGGTCTTTATCCCGCCGCCGGGCTGATCGCGGACGCGAACGGCAACCTCTACGGCACGACCAGTTCCGACGGCACCTACAATGGCGGCACCGTGTTCGAGCTGACCAATACCAACGGGACGTGGAACCTGCAGACCCTTTGGTATTTCGGCAATCCGGCAATGCACGACGGCGTTTCGCCGGTCTGCGATCTGCTGATGGATTCGACCGGCGCCATTTACGGCACTACCGAGGACGGCGGGACCAGCAATATGGGGACGGTGTTCAAGCTCACGAACTCCGGCGGCACCTGGACGGAGAGCGTCCTCTACAATTTCGCCGGCGGTCCGGACGGGGATTTCCCCGTAGCAGGCCTGGCGATGGACAGTTCCGGCGCGCTTTACGGAACGACCTATTACGGGGGAGGCTCCGGCACCTGCAATATCGGCTGCGGCACCGTGTTCGAACTCGCGCCGAGCGGCAATGGCTGGACCGAAAGCGTGCTCCATGCCTTCGGCAACGGCACGGACGGACAGTTTCCCGGCTACGGGCCGCTCGTGGTCGCATCGAGCGGCGCGCTTTATGGAACCACGGGGTCGGGAGGCGCCAATGATTGGGGGCTCGTTTACGAGCTGACGCCGTCGGGCGGCAAATGGAAGGAAAAGATACTGCACAATTTCGGCGGCGCGGGGGATGGGGCCGGGCCGGACAGCGGTCTCCTCAAGGGCCAGTCGGGGGCGATGTTCGGGACGACGGAACTCGGCGGCGCGAATGGCGGCGGCACGGTGTACGCGCTCACCAAGGCAAATGGCGGCTGGACCGAGGATTTGGTGACGAGTTTTCCCAATTTCAGCGGCGACGGATTTTACCCGCATGCCGGCGTCATTCTCGACAAGAAATCGGAAATGTTGTTCGGCACGACATCGCAGGGGGGCACCGACGGCTGGGGTACGGTCTATCAGGTCGCAGTGCCGTAGTAATTAGCTGCTCGATCCTCCCCCGCTTTGCGGGGGAGGATCTGGAGCGATTACTTCCCCATCACGGCGAAGGCGAGGCCGGGCGTGTATGTTGTCGCGGTCCATACGTCGTCGGCAACGCAAAAGCCGCCGACGTCATCGGAACAGTAATAGGCAACCTTGCCGGCATCGACCTGGTCGGTGTCGTTATATTGCCAGGTCGCCCAGGTATTGGCCTCCTTGGAGTCCGTGGTCAGGGTGATCCAGTATTGCTGGCCGGCCGTGACGGCGACGCCGTCCTTGTCGTTCTGGATATCGACCGTGCAGCAACTGCCGAGGGGAGGCAGGTTCTTGATCACCCAGCTCTTGAGCACCGTGCCCGGCACGCCGTTCGAATCGCTCGCGATGCTGAGCGTCAGGCTGTTGGTGCCCTGCACATTTGTGGCGGCCACTTCGATACGCGTCACGGTATAATCGGCGCCGGGCGTGAAGGCGGCGCCGAGCCAGAATTCCGCGTTGCCGGGCAGGCCGTCGGGCCCGAACAAACTGTTGCCGGTGCAGCACCAATAGCTGCCTTGCGGATATTTCGTGCCGATATTGTCGACGATCGTCACGAGCCCGCCCTTGCCGGGCAGGTTGTGGAGGATGGTAGACGGCGGATTGAGAACAAACGTCTTGCTGTGATCCTTGCTGAGCTCGATTCCCGGCGGCATGGCGGCGGCAGTTGCAACCGAGGCGGATGCCAGCAACGCGAGCATGGCGGTGCGAAACATGATATCCCTCTTTGACAGGATGACGCGGGAATGCTTGGCCGCAGCGTTCGCAGTTCGCAAGGGGGATCGTGCGCGCTGACGCGTTCGTGAGCGGGCAGGTCCGGGCTGGAGAGAATTTCATGATGAAGGTCTGCGCTATCGGGCTCGCACTCGCGCTCTGTGCATTCGCGCGCGATGCCGACGCGGCGGTCTCATGCAGCCAGTCATTGAACACGCCGCAAGCGCCGTTTCGGATTTTCGGCAATACTTATTATGTGGGCACGCATGGCGTTTCTTCGGTCCTGATCACTTCGGATCAAGGCCATGTGCTGATCGACGGCGATCTTGCGGTATCCGTCCCGATGATTGCAGACCATATCCGCGCGCTCGGCTTTCGCGTCGCGGATGTGAAACTGATCCTCAACACCCATGTTCATTGCGATCACGCGGGCGGCATCGCCGCGCTGCAGAAAATGTCGGGCGCGGCGATCAAGGCAAGCCCGGCCAGCGCAGTTATTTTATCCGGAGGCGGCGTCAGTCCGGATGATCCGCAATATGGAATTGCAGTTCCGCTCAGTCCGGCCGCCAATGTTTCAGCGATTGCCGACGGCGAGGTCCTGCATGTGGGACCGATAGCCGTCACCGCCCACTTCACTCCGGGTCACACCGCGGGCGGAACAAGCTGGACCTGGACATCCTGCGAGAAATCGCGCTGCCTGCGCATGGTGGATGCCGACAGCCTGACGGCGATTTCGGCGCCGGGCTACCGTTTCTCCGATCATCCAACGGTACTCGGACAATTCGAGCACAGTTTCGGCGTGATGGCGCGGCTACCTTGCGACATCCTTGTTACTGCCCATCCCGAATTGAGCGGCCTCTGGACGCGGCTCGACAAACGCATGCATGGCGATGCGGATGCGATGATCGATGCTTCCGCCTGCCGCAACTACGCAACGAACGCGCGCGCCGATCTCGCCAGGCGCCTCGCAGGCGAGAAGATCCAATAGTAATTAAGGTGACAGTATAAACAATTTCGGTGCCGAACAGGCTCGGGGCTGGAGACGCGCCGCAAAATGCTTCGCGTGAAACATGTTGCGCCCGGGGCCGCGCCTTCGTAATTCACGGGCATGGGCGGTTATGATGTGATCGTGATCGGTGGCGGCCATGCCGGCTGCGAAGCGGCCGCTGCTGCGGCGCGGTTCGGCGCGCGCACGCTGTTGCTCACCCACAGACACGCAACCATCGGCGAGATGTCCTGTAACCCGGCCATTGGCGGGCTGGGCAAGGGACACCTTGTCAGGGAAATCGACGCGCTGGACGGCGTGATGGGCCGGGTGGCCGATGCCGCCGGTATCCAGTTCCGGCTGCTCAATCGCCGCAAGGGACCTGCCGTGCGCGGGCCGCGCGCCCAGGCGGATCGCAAGCTCTATCGCAATGCGATGCAAGCAGCGTTGGCGGCAACGGCCAATCTCGACATCGCGGAAGCGGCGGCCGAGGACCTGATAATCCGGGATTCACGCGTCGGCGGCGTGATCACGGCGGACGGGCGTGAATTCGCCTGCGGCGCCGTCGTCCTGACCACGGGCACGTTCCTGCGCGGGTTGATTCATATCGGCGATTGCAAGATACCGGCGGGACGGGTAGGCGAAGGGCCCGCCATCGGCCTGGCGCAGACGCTTTATGGGCGCGGGCTGAGGATGGGCCGGCTCAAGACCGGCACGCCGCCGCGTCTCGACGGCCGCACGATCGATTGGGCGCAGCTTGAAGTTCAGCCGGGCGACGATCCTCCGGTACCGTTCTCGTTCCTGACCGAGAGCATCACCACTCCCCAGATCGCCTGCCACATTACCCGCACGACGCCGGCGACCCACGACATCATCCGCGCCAATCTTGACCGTGCACCCATGTATTCGGGCCAGATCGAGAGCACCGGTCCGCGCTACTGCCCGTCCATCGAGGACAAGGTCGTGCGCTTCGCCCTACGCGACAGCCACCAGATTTTCCTGGAACCAGAAGGTCTCGACGACGACACCGTCTATCCGAACGGCATTTCGACGTCGTTGCCGGAGGACGTTCAACGGGATTTCCTCGCCACCATTCCCGGACTCGCCCGGGCGCAGATGGTTCGGCCGGGCTACGCGATCGAATATGATTATGTGGATCCGCGCGAGCTTTCGCCGGCGCTTGAAACAAAGGCA
>Ga0335074_10001850_pt1 | contig 28714 bp, 27 predicted proteins | sample Lox_Sample_23_FD_206715 | JGI IMG/M metagenome (GOLD analysis project Ga0335074, IMG submission 206715) | Soil microbial communities from Loxahatchee National Wildlife Refuge, Florida, United States - Lox_Sample_2.3 | ecosystem: Environmental > Terrestrial > Soil > Wetlands | place: USA... | reverse complement strand
GCCGAGCGCGTCAAGGGCCTGGCTGGCGCGAGCGCGCGCTGCATAAAGGGGTATGCCGAAATGGCCGATCATCAGTTCCGCGCTCCGCTCAAGGATTTTCCGGTATGGCGCAGACGCTGCCGTCACCTCGCGAGCGGCTGCGAGCGTCTCATCCCAAGGGGCCAGTAGTTCCAGTGCGAAACGGGATGCATCATCCTCTGCCAGGCCAGCAACTGTGAGATCGCTGGGAGCGGACATGTCATCATCGAACACATGCGTGTGGATGCCAATAGGAACCCTGGCGAGGGCCGCACGCGCCCTGTCGGCACTGGACGCCGACCGTATACCATCGACAACTTCCAGCAACTCCGGTGCGTCGCGCATTACGCGTCCCCGCGGTTCCGAATAACCGAGTATAAAGTGCCCGAGTTCGTGCGCGATAGTGAACCGGCGTTCAGCAACGCCGAGTGCGCCGTCGCAGAAGACCACGCCCACCCCCCGCCATGCGACAAGAAATCCGCGGCTAGCGTGATCACCAGCTTCCGCGGACGCCGGAACACCGCGCTCTGCCAGCCATCGACGTATTGCGGCAACGGTTAGGGGCGACAGGATGACCAGCGTCAGCCGGGTGGACCACGCAAGCGCTGCCTCCACATCTCGCTCACGGCGTACCCGTTCCGGGGCGGCGGCCCAAAATCGTCCCGCTAGCGTTCGCACATACTCAGCGCGATCAGGGGCTGTCGTCACGTGATCGTCGTGAATGTCGTGCGCTGCGGCGAGCATCCCGGTGCCGCCCAGATGAACTTCTCCCCCCACTCGCAACGCTCCCAGCGCGTCGACTTCCCGCAGACCCGTGGCGAGCTTGCCCGCATCCACGCCTGCGAGGTCAGCGATCTCATGGACCTCTGCCGCGAACCGCGACGGTGATGGCGGGCGGCACAGGAGCAGGCGCTGCAAGCGTGGTTGGTCGATGTCCAGGCGTGCCGCGAGGGCCTGTTCGGCACCGGCCAGGCTGATCCGTCCGGCAAGGAATGCAGGATCCCGGCGGGCTGCCGCAACCACCGCTCCGAGATCCAAATCATTGGCTGAGTCGGCCACGGATGCTCCCAAGCCGCTTGTCGAGCCTGTCCTTTGCTCTTTTCACCTCGCGTCGTTGCTGCTCAGGTGGCAGATGCGCGATGCCGAGTACCTCCGCATACACGTGCGTCGAACGGACTCCGTTAGCGCGTAACCGCAGGAACTCTCGGTCCTCCTGGCTCAGGTCCGCGACCTGTGCGAGCGCGGACTGTAACACCGGGCGGGGCAGATCCAGCGGATCGAGGCGTTCCACAACTTCTTCCTCCACTGTAGGGTTCCCGGGCGCATGTGCTAGTTCGAGCAGTTCGCTCTCAAGAGGCAACTCAGGACGCCGCTTCAATTTGGCGGCCTCGTTGCGGATATCGCCGTCCACGTCCCTGTAGAGGTACGCAAGGAGTGGCGCCCTGGCAGGGTCGTACCTGCTGGGTGCCGCCAAGTACTCGGCAATGCAGCAACCGATTATCTCCTCGATGTCATCGCGTTCGAGCTCACGGCGGTTGGCGAACCGGCGCCGCAGGGCAGGCAGCAGCAGCTCGGTCATCCTGATCCGCGCGACGCTGTCACCATCGGCCAGCACCTCGTGCAGAGCAAGCAGGTCTTCCTGGTTCGGGTCCGCCGCAGCCATCGATTCAGCTTTCGACACGGGACAGGCAATTACTCACTTCTCCATTGTGGAACTGAATGAGGATTCGCGACATACGCGATCCGCTGGTGGCCACCGGCCGCTTGCAGAGGCAAACTGGCCTCTACTCGACCCGAGCACGCGCACCACGCAGTCGACGTTGACCGCGCGGGCATGGTTGATCGCCGCTTCGGCGGGCGCCACTCGGCTTCTGACCCGCACCTAGATTGCTGTAACGGGCCGATCCAGTAGAGTTAAGTGTTGCCTTGAATCAGGAGGCGTACGTGCCGTGGACAGTGAAGGTCACCGAGGAGTACGCCGCGTGGTTCACGAAGCTGATCAAAGAGGATCTCAACTCGGCGACTCAGGTCGCGCAGGCCGTCGCGGTGCTGCGCGAGGAGGGTCCTGCGCTTGGCCGGCCCTTAGTCGACCGGCTCAAGAGCACGACGATCCACCACCTCAAGGAACTGCGTCCCGGGTCACGCGGCCGCTCGGAGATCAGAATCATCTTCGCGTTCGATCCCACCCGCTCGGCGCTGCTGCTGCTCGGCGGCGACAAGGCCGACAACTGGCAGCGCTGGTACCGCGACAACATCCCGCTCGCCGAGCGGCTGTACCTCGAATACACGGCGGAGAGCAAGGAGTGATGAGCATGCCCAAGCGCATCCCGCAGGACTGGGAAACCCTGGAGCGTGAACTGCACGCGGCCGGCGTCTCCGCCGAGGAGATCGAGGCTGGGGCGCGCGCGCTGCTCGCCCAGGCCCGCGGGCACCAGCTCGCCGAGGCCCGCAAGCAGCTCAGTCTCGCCCAGAAAGACGTCGCGGCCGCGATGGGCGTGAGTGTTGCCCGGGTCTCCCAGATCGAGCACGGCGAGGTCACGTCGTTCGAGGTCATCGCCCGCTACGTCGAGGCGCTCGGCGGCCGTCTCGACCTTGTCGCCGACTTCGGCGACCGGACCGTGCGACTGCCAGTCACCGAAACCGCCGCTGCCTGACGATCACATGTTTGCTCGGCGTTTGCTCGGATGTCACGGTACGGCCCGTCAGCGCCTGATACCGCCCGGCACTGCGTTCCGCCCCGACCCTCTTAATCCGCGGGTTCGGGGTTCAAGTCCCTGGCGGCGCACCCGTCCTGACCTGGGGTTATGCCAGTTCTCATGCCTGTGCGACGCCTGCGGTATGGGCAGAGTTGGCCATGGTATGGCCGCCCGCTTCGCCAGGTGTGTTCCCGCTCCGCTGGGCCGGATCTCCTGCGTCCTCCTGACCGCAGGGCGTGCAGACGGCTGCCGGTGCGGAGTCGCGATCTGGCGGGCGGGGTGGGCGTGGCTGAGCCCGGCTGTGACCATGGTGTGGGCGCGGTGCCGTAGCCTGTGCCAGGCCGGGCGGCGGCGTTCCTGAGTGCCGGGGACCCAGGCGGCCGGCGGCGATGATGATGATGATGATGATGATGAGCGAGGCAATGTCTTCGGCTACCCTGCGGGCGACGTCGGGAAGGACCGAGGTGTAGGTGTCGGCGGTAAGCACGATGCTGGAGTGCCCGAGCATGTCCTGGACGACTTTCAGGTCGACACCCACAGCGAGGGCGAGGCTGGCGCCGTGGCGCAGGTCGTGCAGGCGGATCGGCGGCAGGGCGCTGGCGTCGTTGAGCTGGCGGAAGTAGCGCGACAGCCAGTCCGGCGCCATGGGATCACCGTTAAGCCGGGTGAATACGTAGCCACTGTCGAGGTAGTCCTGCCCGGCAGCGGCGCGCTCGGCGAGCTGCCGTGCGCGGTGGGCACGCAGGGCCGCGACGGTGGTGCGGTCCAGGGCGATCATCCGCTCACTATGAGCCGTCTTGGGCGGGCACAGGGTGACGTGGCCGTCGTATTGTTGGAGCTGCCAGGAGATGATCGCGGTGCCGGTATCGAGGTCGATATCGCACCAGCGCAGCCCGGCGGCTTCGCCGCGCCGCAGGCCGCGCAGCGCAATCAGGCGTGCCCACCGCCATCACGCCGCTCGATCGCACCAGGCTCGGAGTCCCGGGGGACCGCTCGGATGGCCCGGCACCGCTGGGCCGGTGCCGATGGTCAGCAGCCCTGATCCGGCCCGCGCCCGCCCTGGCCCGGTGGGCTCCCGGTGCGCGGTGGCGGCCCGCGCCACGATTGCCCGCGACGGCCCGGCGCGGCGCGGGCGGCTGCTCCGCGTCGGTCCAGGCCCGCCCGGCATCGGGTCCAGGCGAGCTCATCAGCTCTCGTCGGTGGGACGCCAGGAGGCCAGCCTTGGTCAGTCGGGACCGGTCAGCGTCGAAGCTATCCGGTTGATCCGCCTGAGCGGGCGGTTCTGACGGCTCCGATGGCGCCGCTTCCGATGGCCCTGGTTCCGGGCCGCATACACCCGTCAGCAGCGATGACCAAAGCCTTCCTCTATGCCTGTGCGCAGCCAGGTCTGGCCAGACCGTGCTGGTACGCGTAGGCGACGAGCTGGGCCCGGTCACGCAGGCCGGTCTTGGCGAAGATGTGGTTGATGTGCGTCTTGACCGTGGCCTCGGAGACGAACAGCACGGTTGCGATTTCGATATTCGAGAGCCCAGCTGCGATATGCCGGAGTACTTCGGCCTCGCGGGGGGTCAGGTCATCGGGCGGCTCGGCTGGCCCGGCGGCGGCAGGCACGCTCCGCCCTGCAGCCGCCGTCGGCCTGCTCCCGGTGAGCTCTTGTGCGTCGGCCGCGCCCGCGACGGCAAAGCGTGCTTTGCCGAAGGCGTCCAGCAGCCGCCGCTGCACGGACGGATCGAACTGCGCGTGCCCGGCGAGGACGGTGGTAATGGCGTGATGGATCTCGTCGACGCCAGCGTCCTTCGTCAGGAAGCCACGAGCTCCAGCCTGAAGGGCCGAGAACACCCAGGCGTCATCGGAATAGGTGGTGAGCACGACGACGGCGATGTCGGGCATGAGCTGGCGGAGCCGTTCGGTGGCCTCGACACCGTTGCAGCGTGGCATGTTCAGGTCCATGAGAACCAGGTCAGGATGCAGCTCCCAGCACTGGCGGATCGCGTCGTCGCCGTCGGTTGCCGCGCCGACTACGGTCACGCCAGGGAGCAGGCTGATCAGCGCTACCAGCCCTTCCCTGACAGCCTTCTGGTCATCGGTGATCAGCACCCGCACGGGGAGCCCGCCCGTTTGGCCGGTCACGCTGGCACCGACTGCGACCGCGGGCTGGCCGACAGCAACGACGAGGCCGATGGCGCTATATGACCACGGCCAAGCCTCGTCGCAAGCGAAGAACTGCCCAGGCTCTCCGCGGTCACGACCACGTCCTCCTGTCATCGCGTTTTGGCCCGCTCGCCTCGCTGTACTTGGAAAGCGAGCCTAGATGCCGATAGGAGCCCCGGCATCGGCCCTCGGGTGGACGGCCGTATTCAATCCCAGGGTGGATCTACGCCTTCGTTCCAGCCGGTGTTGGCAGGTTCCACGACTCTAATTCCACCTGGGGGTTGATGCCAGCCGGGCAGGGGCGAACTTACGTTGCCAGCATGGATGCCTGTTGTGCAGCTTCCGCGCTCGATCGAGAGGAACGACCGCACTTTCGGTGCCAGGAGGCGACCAGGTGCTGAGGCGCATCATCGGATTCTGGGTCATCGTCTTCGTCGTGTTCTTCGTTGTCACTCAGCCCGCCACGGCGGCCGATTTCGTCCACGACTGGTATCACGGCGTCCACGGCATCGGTACTGCCCTGGCGAGGTTCGTGAGCGACCTCTGAGACCTAGTCTGCCTGGGCAGGAGCTTGGCAGGTCATGCCCCACACACCAGACCCAGACGGCCGGCCGCGATGACCTCATCATCATTCCGCTCGTTCTCGGCGCGATCCTCGTGATCATCGCGCTGCTGCCGCGGGCGATCGTCGCCCCGGCCGTGCTCGTACTGACAACGGCGCTCAGATTTGCCGCCTCGTTCGGCCTGTCGTCACTGTTGTGGCACGGGCTCGGCTACGCCGGCGTGCAGTCGGTGACCCCGGTATACATCTTCATCTTCCTGGTCGCGCTAGGGGTCGACTACAACGTCTTCCTTTCCGCGCGGATCAGGGAGGAGTCGCGCAAGCTCGGGCTGCGGGAAGGAACGCTGCGCGGGGTCGGCGTCACCGGCGGCGTGATCACAGCCGCGGGAATCGTGCTCGCCGGGACGTTCACCGCCCTGACGCAGATTCCTCGGGTGGACATCACGGAGGTCGGGACCGCCGTGGCGCTCGGCGTCCTGCTCGACACGCTGGTGGTCCGCACAGTGGTGGTGCCAGCATCCCTGCTCTCGATCGGCGAATACGTCTGGTGGCCCTCCAGGCAGCGCGCGTGAAGCCATGGAGGACAGCCGGAACGCGGAGGCGCCCGAACGTGGATGGTGTGCAGCGCGCGGACCAGAACTCGGCCCTGGTGAGCTCGCCCGGGCTGCAGCGGGTCAACCGGCTGATCATCATCGTGGTGTTCGCGACTGCTGCACTGGCGGTGGCCAAGGCGGCACCGACCATGTCACCGCCGGCGCTCAGCGGCGCCGCCGTGGCCCTGGTTGTGGCGGCTGGCTGCTTTGCCCTGGCCGCCTCGCGCCGGCTGCATTCGGCCCGACTCGCCACGGCGGCGCTGCTGCTGGCCGGCCTGGCCGGCGCCGTGCTCGCCGGGCTGATCCCGGCCACGCTGGGCTTCGTGGTGGTGTACATGTCACTGGCCGGCCTCGGCCTCCGGCTTTCGCCGCGGCCCGCGCTGGCAGCCACGCTGGTCGTGTTCGCCGCCATGAACCTCAGCTACTACGTGTCTGACGCGACCCCGGTGACGGTGGTGGCCAGTCAGGACTCCGGCGCGGTATTTGTTTTTGCGGTAGGGGCGTTTGCCCGGTCAGCTCAGTTTGCCCAGCAGCAGGCGCGGGCCGCGCAGACCAGGGCGGAGGGCCTGCTCGCCCAGCTGCGCGCATCCCAGGCCACGGAAAAGCAGGCGGCCACGCTCGGCGAGCGGGCCAGGCTCGCCAGGGAGATTCACGACGTCATGGCGCACGCGCTGTCCGGCCTGGTGCTGGCGCTGGACACGATGGAGCTGCTGGCCAGGCAGAACGACGCCCCGGATGCCCTGGCCCGGATACGCGAGCAGGCCAGCCGGAGCCAGCGGATCGCCAGGGCGGGGCTCGCCGACACCAGGAGCGCGATCGCGGCCCTGCGCGGTGACGAGCTGCCCGGGCCTGCGTTACTCGACGGCCTGGTCCGCGACACGGCCGCGGCGACCGAGATCTCCGCCGAGCTGACCGTGACCGGACCGATCCGCCCGGTGCTGCCCGAGATCGGGCTCACCATCTACCGCACGGCGCAGGAGGCGCTGACTAACTCGGCCAAGCACGCAGGCCGAGGTGCCTGCGTCAAGCTTCGGCTGCACTACGACCGGGACGCGGTCGAGCTGGTTGTCGAGGATGCCAGGCCGGATGGTGCGCCGGCCGCCCCAACCGGACTGACCTTCGGCGGTTACGGGTTGACGGGCATGCGCGAGCGGGCGGAGCTGCTGGGCGGCAGCCTGACCGCCGGGCCGACCGACCGCGGGTTCGCCGTCCAGCTCCGGCTGCCGGACGGCGGGCCGCGCCAAGCCCGAAGCCCAGCGGGCGGCGGCTGCCGATGACTCCCGATCCGGCCAGACTGGGATAGATTTCCCAAATCCGGCAAGGTCCGCATCAACCAGGATGGTTTTACCGATGTCAGTGAGGCCGGCATCGCCGATGTGGCTGATTACGAGGCAGGCGCGTTCACAGAGGCGCAGGTTCTCGAGTGGGTGAAGCTGCGGAAACATTCCCATCTCGCATGTGCAATGTACGTCGCGGCATCGAGCCAGCCGGGCCTCACCAGCGCGCTGGGGAAGCAGGTCACACTGGGGTTAACCTGTGGGTCGCCAACTGGAGTCTCTCCGGGGCGGAGGCGGTGAGCCTGCTCTCACCACGTCGGGTGACTACCCGGTCGTGGCGGTTCAGTGGGCCAGCCCGGTTTCCCCCAGCCGGGAGGTGAGTTCGGCCACGATGTCCGCCGCTGATTGCCGCTGCGTCACGAGCGCGACGCCCTGTCCGGCCCACATCGATAGCGCCTCGATGTCACCGGTCGTCCCGACCATCGGCGGCGCTCCCTCGTAACGAACGATTGCCTCGCCCGAGGCGAGATGCGCGATCACGTCGCCTATTCCGGGCCGCTGGTCGTCAGGCGGGCAGCCCGCGGCCTCCCACGCCTCGGCCGTTGAGTTGCGGAGGGCGCGGTGGGGAGAGTCGGGCCACCCGACGTCGTACAGGTTGGGATACCACTGCGGGTCGGTCTCGGCCGCGGCCATCAGCCGGCGCCGGTAGTCCTCGTGGATCGGCATCTCCTCGGCCAGCAGGAACCGCGTGCCCACCCACGCGGCCTGCGCGCCGAGGGCGAACACCGCCGCGACTCCGCGAGCGTCACTGATGCCGCCGGCCGCGATCACCGGCACCGGCGTCACCGCGTCCACCACGGCGGGCACCAGCGGCAGCGTCGCGACGGTACTCCCGACGTGCCCGCCGGCCTCCCAGCCCTGGGCGACGATCACGTCCACGCCGGACCCGGCGGCCCGCCGTGCCTCCTCGGCGCTGCCGACCGTGTGCATGACGATCCCCCCGGCGTCGTGCACGGCCTGGACGTAGGGGCTGGGATCCCCCAGGAAAAACGAGACGACCCGCAGGCCGGCCTCGAGGGCCTGGTCGAGGCGATCGTGATGATCTGAGGTGAGAACGAGGTTGCCGCCGAACGGCCGCGCGGTCAGCGCCGCCGCCTCCCGGACGACAGCCCCGATGTCAGCAGACCAGGTCAGCGTCATCATGCCGAGCCCGCCGGCGTTCGAGACGGCCGCGGCCAGCGCGGGAACGTCGACCATGGGTGCCAAGACGACCGGCTGCTCGATCCCGAGCATCTCGCATACTGGGGTGCGCACTTCCTCGCCTCCTCCGCTTTCCGTGCTGGCCACTTGGAGCCTTACCCAGTGGACCGCCGGTCCCAGCATCTGCCCCGCCGGAGCCTCTGCCTGATGGCACAACGATCGCATGCCGGGCACACGGTCGCCCCCGTGGAAACCCCCTGCCTGCGCGATCCAGGGCTTTCCACGGGCGCGAAGAGTCCGCAGGGGGGGAAGAGTGATCCTTAACGGCGCCAGGTGAGCCCGTCACGGAAACCGGGAGGTTCGCGACCATGAGTACCCACCAGCTAGACCAGGCGGTCTTCAGGCCGGTCCTGCCCGAGGACATCGAGTGGGAGCCGTTTCCCGCGTTCCCGCCGTCGGCTCGCCTCGCGGTCGTTGTGGGCGATACCTCACAGCCCGCCCCGTACGTGGTACGGGTCAAACTGCCGTCCGGCGTCAAGCTGATGCCGCACAGGCACAGCGAGGACCGGGTCTACACGGTGATGTCCGGGGTGTTCTATATCGGCCTGGGCGAAGAGTTCGACGCCGGGAAACTGCAGGCTTACCCGCCTGGTGCCGTCATCGTGCTGCCCGGCGGCACCCCCCATTTCCACTGGGCAAAGTCTGGTGAGTACGTCACCCAGGTGACGGCGCTCGGGCCGATCAGCCTCGAGTACCTGGACCCCGACGATGACCCGCGCAACAAGTGAGCCAGACGGCTACGGCTCGTGGGCCTGGCATCCTCGGGCTACCCCTACAGCCACGGGGCCCGTCGCTCGGCACCATGTAGGTGTGGTGATTCGCATCCTGATCGTCGATGACGACGCAAGCTTCCTCGGCCTGGCGGCTGAGTTGCTCACGGAGCGTGGCTTTGATGTCGTGGGACGGGCCAAGGACGCGGGCCAGGCACTGGCCGCCACCATCAGGGAGCGTCCAGATGGGATACTGCTGGACGTGAACCTGCCCGGGCGAGATGGCTTCGCCACGGCGGCGGCGCTTTCCGAAGCGTGCCCGTCAGCCCGGATCGTGCTGACCTCTGCCGATGTCCGGCACGTTGCGGGCGAGATCCTCCAGGGATGCTCCGCCGACGCGTTCGTGCCCAAGGAGGAACTCGCCACGACCGACCTGGGCGACCTGTTCAGGCGTGCAGATACGTGAGCACGGCGAGCACCCGGCGGTGCGTCTCGGGCGAAGAGTGAAGCCCTAGCTTGTCGAAGATGCTGGTCACGTGGCGTTCGATGGCCGCCACGGTCACCTCGAGTTCCTGGGCGATGCCGGCGTTGGAGCGGCCCTCGGCGATCAGCGCCAGCACTTGCCCCTCCCGGCGTGTAAGGCTGTCCAGCGGGCCTGCGGACCGCTTGCGGCCCACGAGGCGCGCGACCACGTCGGGGTCGAGCACCGATCCGCCCTCGGCGACGCGGCGCACCGCGTCGGTGAACATCCGGAGGTCTCCCACCTTTTCCTTCAGCAGGTAGCCGACACCCTGGGCGCCGTCGGCGACCAGGGCGAACGCGTACTCGTCCTCCAGGAACTGGGACAGGACCAGCACGCCCACGCCCGGATGAGCGGCACGGATCGTCAGTGCCGCCCGCAGCCCGTCATCCGAGTGCTCCGGCGGCATCTGGATGTCCGCAACGACCACGTCGGGGCGGTAGGCGTCGGCCAGCCGGATGAGGTCACGCGCATCGGCCGCGGTGCCGACTACCTCAAAATCCCCGTCATCGAGAACGCGGACGATGCCCTCGCGAACGAACGACTGATCCTCGCCGACGATGACAGTTATCCGCTCGGCCGGACTCACGCTATGAAGCTACACTGCCAGCCGCTTTGCCACCATCGGGGGCGATCGGCCCGGTAGTGGATGGGGACCCGGGAAGCGGGGCGGTATCCCGGGTGGCCGGAACGGCTGCCCGGAGCACCGTGCCGCGCGAGCGCGCGCTGACGATGTCCACCGTTCCGCCCAGCGCGCCGATCCGGTCGCTCAGCCCGATGAGGCCGCTGGTCTCCGGCCGGGCACGAGCCCCGCCGATCCCGTCGTCCCGGACCTCGACGACACACTCATCTGCCAGAACCTCGAGCCGTACCCATGCACAGGTGGCGTGCGCGTGCTTGACGATGTTGGTCAGTGCTTCAGAACAGAAGAAGTACAGGCCGGCCTCGATGGCCTCCGGCAGCCTGATGCCGGGCACGTCGATCTCGACGGGAATGGGGAGCCGGCCCGCGAGGGCGCGGACGGCCGCCGCCAGGCCATGCTGGGTGAGGATCGCGGGATGCAGTCCCGCGGCAAGCGCGCGCAGGTCCTCCAGTCCCCGTCGCGCGTCGTCCAGGGCCTGGCCGACGAGCTCCCGTGCCCGCTGCGGAGCGGATTCCCAGCGCTGCTCGGCCATCTGCAGGCCGATCAGAGTGGAGACGAGGCGCTGCTGGGCGCCGTCGTGCAGGTCCCTGGTGACGCGCTGACGCGCGGCATCGGATGCGGCAACCAGACGCGCCCGCGACGCCACGAGCTCCTGTTCCGCGCGCCGGCGGTCGGTGATGTCCCGCACGTACGCGGTAAACGCCGGCCGTCCGGGCTGGCCGGTAGGGGTGACGGACACCTCGGCCGGGAACTCGGTGCCGTCGGCACGCATGGCCGACATCTCGATCCGGCGGTTCAGGATGCTGGACTGCCCGGTCCGCAGATAACGGGCCAGGCCACGCCGGTGTGCTTCCCGCAGCGACGCCGGCACGATCGTGTCCGCGAGGTCGCGGCCGATCACCTCCTCGGCCCGGTAGCCGAAGGTCTGCTCGAACGCGCTGTTCACGTACGTCACCCGGGAGTCCCGGCCGATGCTGATGACGGCGTCGAGAGCAGTCTCGAGAATGACGCGCTGCTGGGCCTCACTGGCTGCGAGCACGGACGCCCGCGTCTCGGCGACCTCACGTTCCCGGTCGGCCTCGAGCCGCTCTCGCTCGGCCGCGATCAGCTCGTGACTGGCGATGACGGCACCGCACTGCTGCGCGAGAACCGTCAGAAGGAAGGTCTCCTGATCCGACAGGTCCCCGCCGCCGGTGACCACCAAGAAGAGTTGCTCGCGCCCGAGCGGCGAGGTGATGGGGAACGCCCAGCGTGCCAGAGAGCCTTCCACGTCGAGCCGGGCGACCCCGGTCAGCCCGGCCAGCAGGCCGCCGACGCTCTCGGGGGCCTGCTCGTAATAATCTCCTGACTTGCTTGGATGCCAGGCTACGGCGCTGTGCGAAGCGGCTATCGACGGAACCGCCGTGGTGACGAGGCGCATGGCCTGGGCAGGAGAGGACGCCTGGGCCAGGATGAGCGACAGGCTGAACACAGAGTTGACCGACGACAGCACCCGGCTGACGTCGGTCACGTCATCGGGACCAGGGCCGCTGTCCTCCGCTGACGGCATCGGCTACCCGGGGAGCGGGTCTGCCTCGTAGTGCGGGTTGTCGATGAGGATGCCGTTGACATACACCCGCGGATGCGTCCTCAGCACGTGCATGATCGTGCTGCCGTCAAACAGGTCAAGATCGTAGAGGCAGAAGAACAGGCGCGGATAGTCGGGGACGATCCTGTTGAGTTCCGATTCCGCCGCGAACCATTCCGTTATGTCGACGCCGTTCCGGACGAGGAAGCTCTCGTCCCCGACACCACGGAAGCCCTCGTAGCCGGCGGCGAACGCCTCGTGGACCATGGCCTGCATGTTCCCGATGAACGCGTCCTTGGAGAAATGGCCGTCCGGCATGTACGCCTCATCCTCGGTGAGGACATTCAGCATGCCGTCTCTCGTGACGAGCTGGGCAGGAACCTTGCCATGCACAGCGGAGGGCTGGTCGACCATGCAGAAGACCTTGCTCCCCGCCGCCAGGCCCTTCGTGATGTAGTCGACGACGATGTCGTCGAGCACGTTGCGGCTGCCGCTGTAGAAGGCGCATACATGATCGCCAGGGACGAACCCGAGGCTGGGATCTTGCGACGCCGGGACCGCCATGACCAGCCTCCCTGCTTAGACGGTCAAGCCTAACACCCAAGGCGGCCGTGGTGATCATTGTGATGCTGCCCGGCTGGGGTTAACCCCACATCATCGCGCGGAAATCCCGAGTTGCGGGCTGAGGGGCGCTCAATGGGCTGCGGTGCACGAGGCAGGCAGGCTGGAGCCATGTCTGCGAACAGGGAACTTCCCAGGCTGTATGGGCGCCAGGCCGAGTGCGAGAACCTGGCGAGGCTGGTTGACGGCGTGCGTTCCGGGTCCAGCGCCGTGCTCGTGGTGCACGGCGAGCCGGGAACAGGAAAGACGGCGCTGCTGGACCTGGCGGCTGGGCTGGATACCAGCCTCCAGGTGATCCGGGCGGCGGGCACGGAGTCGGAGACGGAGCTGGCCTTTGGCGGGCTGCACCGGCTGTGCGGGACGATGCTCGATCTGCTCGGCCGCCTGCCCGGACCCCAGCGTGAGGCGCTCGAGATCGCGTTCGGCATGCGGGCGGGTACCGGGCCGGATCGCTTCCTGGTAGGCGTGGCGGTGCTCGGCCTGCTGGCGGAGTCGGCCGCCGGCCATCCGCTCATCTGCGTGATTGACGAAGCACACTGGCTGGACCAGCCGTCACGGCAGGCTCTTGGGTTCGCGGCGCGGCGGCTGACCAGCGAGCCTCTTCTGGTGCTGTGCGCCGCGACGGAGCCGATCACGGAACTGGTCGGCCTGCCCACGATGTCGCTTGGCGGGCTGCGCGATGCGGACGCCCGCAACCTCCTGGCCGCCACCGTGCGGGGCCCGATCGATGACCGGGTACGGGATCAGATACTCGCCGAAGCGCGAGGGATTCCGGGGGCGTTGCTCGGCCTGCTGCGCGAAGTGTCGCCATCTCAGCTGGCCGGGGGCTTCGGGCTCCCCGATGTGCTGTCGTGCAGCGCGTCAGAGCCGCTGTTCGCGGATCTGAGCGAACTGCCTGCCGAGACGCGCCAGTTGCTTCTCCTTGCCGCGGCCGACCCCACCGGCGATCCGGGACTGCTGTGGCGGGCGGCCGCGCATCAGGGGATTAGCAGCGAGGCCGCAGTCCCCGCGGCAGAGGCCGGCTTGATCACGTTCGGCAGCCGGGTCGTCTTCAGGGATCACGCGGTCCGGTCAACGGCCTACCGGGCCGCGCGCCTGCGGCAGCGCCGGTCGGCGCACAGCGCGCTCGCGCAGGCCACTCATCCGCGCTCCGATCCCGATCGCCGCGCGTGGCACCAGGCCAGGGCGCTGACTGAACTGGACGAGGATGTCGCCGACGCCCTGGAGCGCGCGGCGGGCCGGGCGCGGGCGCGCGGCGGCCTGCCCGCCGCGGCCGCGTTCCTCGAACGCGCAGCCACCGCGACACCAGATGCGGTGCGGCGAGCAGAAAGGAGCCTGGCTGCGGCCTCGGCCATGCTTGAGGCGGGTGAGACCTCTGCCGCCGCTAAGCTGCTCGACCTGGCGGAGACCGACACCCTGGACGATCACCGGCAAGCGCGCGCGGACCTTGTGCGCGCCAGGCTCGCATTCACCGCGGACCGGGGCGGCGAGGCGCCGCAACTGCTCCTTGACGCCGCACGGCAGCTGAGCCGGTTTGATCGCTCGCAGTCCGGCATCGCCTACCTGGACGCGATCCGCGCCGCGCTGAGCGCTGGCAGCCTGGCGCCTCCCGGCGCAACCATGGCTGACGTCGCGAACGCTGCGCGAGAAGGATCGCCGGCCACGGACTTGGGAGAGCCGTACGGTGCCCTGCTTGCCGGGCTGGTGGCCAGCTTCAGTGGCGAGTTTGCGGAGGGCGCGGTGCTCCTGCGGCGCGCCATAAGCGGGGCCTGCGGCGAGATGACCACCCCGGCGGAGCTTGGCCTGCTGCCGCTGGCCTGTGCCGGAGCGCTGCACCTGTGGGATGTCCGCGCCGGGGACGCGCTCGCCAGCCGGTACGTCACGCTGGCCCGGGCCGACGGGGCGCTCAGTGACCTGCCATCAGCCCTCAGCGCGCTCAGCTGCATGCGGTTGCTGACCGGTGATCTGGCCGCGGCAGATTCGCTGGCAGCCGAAGCGCAGACGATAGCCGAGGGCACGGGCGTCAGGGCCACCCCGTACGGCGCCCTGGGCGTCGCGGCGCTGCGCGGTCCCGAGGACCCGGCGCTGGCCCTGATCAACAGCATGGGGCAGGACGCCGCCCGGCGCGGCGAAGGACTCGGGGTCGCCGCGGCGAAGTGGTCAGCCGCCGTGCTCCACAACGGCCTGGGCAAGTACGCGCAGGCGCTGTCGGCGGCCGAGGATGCCATATCCCACGCCGGCCCTGCGGCGGTGGCCGGATGGCCGATGGCGGAACTGGTCGAGGCGGCGGCCCGTTCAGGGCAGCATGGGCGTGCCGAAGGGGTAATGCGGATACTGTCGCGCATCGCGATGGCCGCCGGGACCGACTGGGCGCTCGGCGTAAACGCTCGTTCGAAGGCGCTGCTGAGCGATCGGGAGGACCTGTATCGGGCGGCCATCGATCACCTTGGCCGGTCGTGTGCCCTGGTCGACCTGGCCCGCGCGCACCTGCTCTACGGAGAGTGGCTCCGGCGCGAGAACCGCCGCGCCGACGCCCGTGAGCACCTTCATCGCGCCGAAGAGATGCTCGCCACGATGGGGGCGGCTGGGTTCGCCGCGCGTGCCCGCCGCGAGCTGCTGGCGACCGGTGAGACCGTGCGCAGGCGCACGCCCGGGACCGACCGGGACCTCACCCCGCAGGAGATGCAGGTCGCCATGCACGCCCGGGACGGGAGGACCAACAAGGAGATCGGCGCCGAGCTGTTCCTCAGCGCCCGCACCGTGGAGTGGCACCTGCACAAGGTCTGCGCGAAGCTCGGCATCACCTCCCGGCGGCAGCTCAGGGATGCGCTGCCTGACCTCGTGCGCGCGACGTGACCAGCTACGAATCCAGCACGATGTCGCTGGCGGGCCGGGCGCGGCAGATCAGTACCTGGCCGCCCGCGCTCGCGTTCACGCCGGAACGAGCTGCTCGCCGCCGTCGACGTCGTACGTCGCGCCGGTCAGTGCGGTGTTGATCATGATGTGCACAGCCATGGCGGCGACGTCGGCGGGGCCGACGACGCGCCCGATGGGCAGGGTGGCGCGGAGCTGGGCGCGCCGCGCGTCCAGGTCATCGCCGAGCAGCGACGCCGACAGCGGCGTGTCCACGAACCCGGCCGCGATGAGGTTGACGCGGATCGGCGCGACCTCGACCGCCAGGTTGGCGATCAGCGCGGGCAGCGCGGCGGTCGCCGCGGCCATGAGCGACTGTCCCGGACCCGGCTTGCGAGCGCCGGTGCCGGCCATGAACAGCAGCGTGCCTCCGGCCCGGACCCGTCCGACGGAGAGCCGGGCCACCTCGATGGCCAGCCACTGGTGATCGTCGAAATCACGGTGTGCCCGCTCGCGGTCCAGGTCGGCAAGCGCCCCGTAATACGGGCCCGGGCCGGTGACCATCACGTGGTCAATGCCTGCCGGCAGGCCGGCGAAGAACCCCTTGAGGGCTTCGGAGTCCGTGGCGTCGAAGGCCGCCGTCCGCGACGCGCCGAGCTCGGCGGCCGCGTGCTCCAGGCGCTCGCGATCGCGGCCGACCAGCACGACCTCGGCACCCTCGGCGCGTGCGTTGCGCGCCGTTTCGAGGCCGATGCCCGAGCTTCCGCCGATCACGACGACGGTCTGCCCCCGCAGCGCGGGTCCGGCGGCATCGGTCGTTGAGGTGGCCATCATTCCTCCCAGGCGTGAGGTAACAATCAGCGATCAGACGCTTCTGCCCGCCTGAAGTTGTTCCCAGGACGTGTGCCCCTTACCTGTCCACGGTGCGCCTGACGGTACCTTCCACGGTCTCAGGCCGGCTTGCGGGCCATGACGACCTCGGTGTCGCCCGGCCAGTCCCAGAAAAGCGCGCCTGCGGAGCGATTCGCGAGCAACGTCCGCACCTCGGCGGAAAAGTCCTCGAGGCTATCGCCGAACAGGTGCGGCGCCGAGGATGAGAGAGACAGATAGCCGGACAGGACGCTCTCGCTATCACGCAGCAAGTCCGGGATGCCGGGGGCAAAAAGCTGCCGCGGAACACCGAAACGCGTTCGCGCGAGTACATCCTCGAAGCGGTGAGTTCGAGCCCGGGCCACGCCCTGGCCAGCGCGCTGGGCCGACCCCAGGTACTTCACCACGAGCGCCTTGACCTCATCGTGCGGGATCGCCGGCACCCCCGGATCCGGCGGCCGGGGCCGGCCCGCCACCGTGTGGACGATGAGCGCCAGCGTGCCGCCGGGCTCGAGCATGTCGTACACGATCTCGGCGACGCGCTGCTCGTCGGTCCAGTGGAAGGACGTGCCGAAGGTCACCAGCCGGTACGGTCCCGGCGCCACCCCGGGCAGATCCTCGGCCAGGCCCTGAACCCAGCGGATGTTCGCGATCTCCTTCTCTACGGCCGCGGCGCGGCCCTGCGCGAGCATGTCCGCGTCCGGGTCCAGGCCGACCGCCTGCTCGAACAGGGGAGCCAGGCGAATGGTGAGCACGCCGGGGCCGCAGCCGGCATCCAGAAGCCTGCCGCCCCCGTCCAGGCCCGCCTCCCGAGCCAGGACCGTCTCGAGTTCCGGAGAGTAGGGAGGGCGGCCGTGGCGGTAGTGAGGGGCGGAGCCGCGGTAGATGGCCGGGTCATACGGCATCGGGCCAGTATCGTCCGGTCCAGGGCCGATGGCCCGCCGGGCACCGGCGAAGTACCCTTGGCCGGTGTTCTCGCCCGGAGGCCCGTCCCTGCCTGAACTGGCGAGGCAGGCCCTGTCCTCGGTCGAGGGCGGCTACGACCTGCTCGCCCCGAAGTTCGACCACACGCCCTTTCGCACCCCCGGCGGCATTCTGGACGCAACCGAAGACGCGTTGCGCCCGCTCGGCCCGTTCGGGCAGGGACTCGACGTGTGCTGCGGCACCGGCGCGGGCGTCCGGGTCCTGGAACCCCTGTGCCGGGGAACGGTCACGGGCGTCGACTTCAGCATCGGCATGCTGGCGCAGGCGCGACGCGCGCACCCGGGCGCCCGGTGGGTACGGGCCGACGTCCTCGACCTGCCCTTCGCCGGGGCTTTCGACATCGCGGTCAGCTTCGGTGCGCTCGGGCACTTCCTGCCCGCGCAGCGGCCCGCGCTGTTCGGCGGCGTGTACCGCGCGCTGCGGCCCGGCGGGATCTTCGCGTTCCCGCTCGGCGCGCCGCCTAAGGTCACCTCGCCCTGGTACTGGGCGCTGCTCGGGTTCGACCTGGCCATGCGGCTCCGCAACGCGGTGTGGCGTCCCCCGTTCGTCATGTACTACCTGACCTGCCCGCTACGCGCGGTCCGCGACGAGCTCACGGCGTCGGGGTTCAGCGTGTCGACGGCTCCCCTGACGGCTCTCGGCCGCCGCGAGGACGGCAGCCCAAGGTTCCACCTCGTCCTCGCGCGCACGGGAGGCACGCCCTGACCGCAGCCTGATCGCAGCGCCTGGCCGCTACCGGGACGGCAGGTCCAGGCCGGCCGTCTTCGCGCTGGCCTCGGCCAGCGCCGCCGCCATCATGTCCGCGGCCCGCCCGGCGGCGGCGAGCGCCTCGGACACCTCGAGCAGCACGCCGTCAGGGTCGCCACCGGCGCCGCGCCCGATCTGGCCGTCCTCACGCTGTTCGACGAGGAACCGGGCCAGCTGCTCGCACAGTTGCGGCAGTTCGTGGCCCATCAGCGCCAGCCGGCCAACGACCTCAGACGCCTCGGCTGGACCGGTCAGCTCACCGGCGTCCCCCGTCAGGTGATTCAGCGCCCGGGCAGCCTCGACCGCCTGCATGGCGAGCTCGCGGACCGTCATCGTGGCAGCAAGCTCGTTCACGTAACCCGGTGCCGGGTTCCCGTGCGACCGGGCGAGCGCGGCCGCCTCGGTGTCATCGCCGGAGCCGTAAGGCTGAACTTTCCTGGGCATCTCTCTCCACGGTCATCGACGGTAGAAGGCGCGGGCGTGCCGCGAAGGCGTGAGGACCCGTTTGTCAACGCGGTTGCCGCCGCCGGTATTTCCCATGGCAAGACGCGTGTTCAGGGCTCGTTGCGCACGGGCCGGCAGGTCTCGGTCAGCCGGTCCATCAGCGCGTCCATGTGCGCATCAAGCCGCTGCCGCGCCGGGTCCTCGTCATACCACCCGACGATCTCCCGCGCTCCCTGCTCAAACGGGATCACCGCGCGGTAGCCCGGCACCACGCCACGCAGTTTCGAGTTATCGAACACCAGCGAGTGCGACTTGTCCCCGAGCAGGCTCGCGCCCCATTCGGGATCGGCCGCGGCGATCACGTCCGAAGGAACGTGGACGATATCGGCCCGCGCCCCAGCGGCGTCCGCCAGGGCCAGCGCGATTTGATCCCAGGTGAGCACGTCGTCGGAGGTTATGTGGAAGACGTCGCCGACGGTCCGGGAGAGGCCGAGCAGGGGCACGAACCCCGCGGCGAAGTCCCGGTGGTGCGTCAGCGTCCAGAGGGAGGTCCCGTCGCCGTGCACGACGATCGGCTTGCCCTGCCGGATCCGGCCCAGCACCGTCCAGCCGCCCCCGAAGGGGATCACCGTTTTGTCGTAGGTGTGCGAGGGCCGCACGATCGTGGCCGGGAACCCGTCGTCACGGTAGGCCGTGCGCAGCAGTTCCTCGCACGCAATCTTGTCGCGGGAATAGCGAAGAAACGGGTTGCGCAGCGGCGTGGATTCGACGATCGGCACCCGGGCCGGCGGCGTCTGGTACGCCGACGCTGAGCTGATGAACACGTACTGGGCGGTCCGGCCGGAGAACAAATCGATGTCGGCCTGGACGTGCCCGGGGGTGTACGCCACCCAGTCCACCACCGCGTCGAACTCACGGCTGCCGAGCGCCTCCCGGACGGACCGGGGGTCGCGGATGTCGCCGCACAGCACCGTCGCCGCGGCTGGCAGCGGCCGGTCGAGGCTGAGGCCACGGTTGAACACGATGAGCTCGATCCCCGATTCGGCGGCCAGCCAGGAACAGGCCGAGCTGATGACCCCGCTGCCGCCGATGAACAGTACCCGCACGCCCCCTAACCTAGTGGGCCAGGATCACGCGGCCGTTCCGCGGACAGGCGGCCCCTCTCACTCTTCGAGCAGCCGGTGCATGGTCAGGGCCAGCCTGGCCCGCACGAGCCCGGTGGGCTCGGTGAGCTCGATGCCGAGGGTCTTCCCGATCTGCTCGAGCCGGCGGGCGACGCTGCTGTGGTGCAGGTGCAGAACGTCAGCGGCCCGGCGCAGGGACCCGGTGGCGCAGTAGGCGTCCAGCGTCTCCAGGTCTTCCGCGTTGCCCGCGATGCGGGTGATCGCGGCCACGTCGGCGTTGTCGTGCGAGGCGTCCTCGGGTATCTCGGCGAGCAGCGCGAGCGCACCGAGGGCCTCGTAGCGCACGACGGGTTCCCGCTGGCCGGCGAAGCGCAGCGCGGTGCGGGCCTGGTGCCAGGACCGGTCCGGCTTTCCGGGGGCGCCGATGCCCGCGCGCACGCCCGCCGGGAACCGGGCCGGGTCCGCGGTGGCGGCGACGATCACGCCTACGTCGCCGAGCGGCGCCGCCTTCACCGGGCGGGCCGGGCAGATGAGGCCGCCGACGTGGTCGAGCGGAAGCTGGGACCGCACGGCGACGACGCGGACCGGCAGGCCCGCCGGGAAACCGAGGAGCCGCAGCGCCCGCGCTCTGGCCGCCTCGTCGCTGTCGGAGCTGATCGCGAGTTCGACGAGGGCGGGGTCGGCCATGGTGGTGCTGGCCGGGCCGTACCGCTCGACGACCGCCGCGACGGCGATCGCGAGCCGGTCCAGCAGCAGTTCGTCGAGCGCGCCGGGCCCGCCGGCACGCTCCAGCCACACTCCTCCGATCTCCTCCTCATCGAGCGCGATCGGCACCGTGGTGGACGCGGGTGCCTGGAGGGCGGACGTCTGCCTGCCATCGGGCGCCATGCGGATCGTGTCGCCGGAGCCGTGGAGCCGGATCCCGGCCACGCACTCAGCCAGGCCGGCCGAGGCCCGCGCGAGCGCGGGGAGATCCACCCGCCTGCGCATCAGCGTGTCGTAGAACATGACGACGCGCAGCGCGCCTTCGGCCTGCGAATCCAGATGCGGCAGCCGTGCGATCAACGCCTCCACGCCAGCAGGATAGGCCGCCGATCGGCGCGTGATCCCGACGGGATGCCCGACGGCTGGCGGATGACCTCGGAGGTCGCGGCCGAAATGATGGCTGGCATGGATCCCGAACTTGAAGCGTTCATCCCGTTCTTCCCCCAGGTCGACCTGGCCGACCCGGCCGCCGCGCGCAAGAACCTCGCCGAGCTTGCCGCGGCGGTGCCCGCGCCCGACACCACGAGGCTAGATATCGAGGACGCCGTGGTGCCCGGCGACCCGGACGTGCCGGTGCGGATCTACCGGCCGCACCAGGCTCGGGGCGCCGTCGTATGGCTGCACGGCGGCGGGTGGGTCATGGGCGACCTGGATACCGAGCACACCGCGGCCGCGCGGGTCGCCGACGCCTCCGGCGCCGTGGTGATCTCGGTGGGCTACCGCCGGGCCCCCGAGCACCGGTTCCCGGCCGCCCTGGACGACGCGTACGCCGTCCTCACCTGGACGGCCCGGCAGGCGGCCGACCTCGGTATCGATCCGGAACGGGTCGCGGTGGGCGGTCACAGCGCCGGAGGGGGACTCGCGGCGGCCGCGGCGTTGCGGGCGCGCGACCAGCACGGGCCGGCGATCTGCTTTCAGCTGCTCAACCAGCCCGCGCTCGACGACCGGCGGCAGACGTGGTCGCACCGGAATTTCACCGGGACGCCGTGGATGAACAGCGAGAAGATCGCCTCGACGTGGCGGCACTACCTGGGCTCCGCGACCGCCACGCCGTACGCGGCCCCGGCGCGGGCCGCCGATCTGTCCGGCCTGCCTCCCGCTTACATCGCCACCGCGGAGTTCGACCCGCTCCGCGACGAGGACATCGACTACGCGCTGCGGCTGCTGCAAGCGGGTGTGCCGGTCGAACTGCACCAGTGGCCCGGCACCTTCCACGGGTCGCAGGCGATCATGTCCGCCGACGTGTCGCAGCGGCAGATGGCCGAAGCCTTCGCCGCGCTGCGCCGCGCCCTGGCCGCGTGAGGAGGAAGAGATGCACCTCGTGGAGGACGGCAGCCCGGACGCGCCCGCCGTGCTGCTGCTCGGGAACGCAGCCACCCCGGTGGCCTTGTGGGACCCGGTGATCCCTTCGCTGGCGAGCGCCTGCCGTGTCATCCGGGTCGACGTGTTCGGCCGGGACACGCCGGCCCGCGGGTACGACCTGCCCGCTCAGGCCCGTCGGGTCGGCTCAGCCCTGGACGAACTCGGCGTCAGCGGGGTAACCGTGATCGGGCATTCCTCGGGCGGCACGCTGGCCGTCGCGCTGGCCGAGCAGCGGCCCGCCCTTGTGGCCGCGCTGGCGCTGATCGACACGGGCCCCAGCCTGGGCGCCAAGTTCGCGGAAAACCGGGCCGCACGGCTCCTGCTGAACCCGGTGGCCGGGCCGCTGCTGTGGCGCCTGAAAACCGGCGCCACCATCCGCAAGGCCGCGCGCACCGGTTTCACCCGTCCCATCGAGATCCCCGACGCCTTCATCGAGCACGTGATGGCGATGAGACACCGGTCCTTCGTGGCGGCGATGCGCACCCCGCTGGACTATCTCGGGCAGCGCAGCCTTCCGGAACGGCTCGGGACGCTGAACCTGCCCCTGCTGGTGATCTTCGGCGCCGACGACCGGCGGTGGCGGTCATCGTCCGCCGCGGACTACCGCGCGGTGCCCGGCGCTCGTGTCGAGATGCTGCCGGGTCTGGGACACACACCGGTGATGGAAGACCCCGCGGCGACCGCCAGACTGCTGCTGGACTTTGCCACGGCCGCCGGGCACGCGCACCGGCCGCCGCAACGTACGGCGCCGGACGATCGCCGTCATGATTGAGCTGGCAGCCTCAGGTAACGGCGCGCTGGCCTCACACTTCGGTGCGCTGCCTCGTCACCATGGTGAGAGCGGACGCGAAGCAACGGAGGCCGGTGGCACCGTGAGCACCCCAGCTGATCCAGGAGGCGACCGGCCCGATCCTGAGCTGACCGCGGTCATGAACGAGCGGCACCGGCTGATCAATCTGTCCTACCGGCTGCTGGGCTCGCTCGCCGAGGCCGAGGACGCGGTGCAGGAGGCTTACGCCCGCTGGTATGCGATGTCCCGGGCGCAGCACGAGGCCATCGACTCCCCCGGCGCCTGGCTGACCACGGTCACGAGCCGCATCTGCCTGGACATGCTGGGCTCGGCACGAGCCCGCCGGGAGCGCTACGTGGGTGAATGGCTCCCCGAGCCGCTGCCCGAGCCCACCGAATGGCCCGCAGCGGGCCCGGGCGGCATCGCGGCTGACCCGGCCGACCGGGTGACGCTCGACGAGTCCGTCAGCATGGCGTTCCTGGTGGTCCTCGAGTCGATGACGCCGGCCGAACGCGTGGCGTTCGTCCTGCACGATGTGTTCCGCTATCGCTTCGCCGAGGTGGCCGAGATCACCGGCCGTACGCCGGCCGCGTGCCGCCAGCTGGCCTCCTCGGCCCGCCGGCGCATCCGTGCGTCACAGGCTCGGCCGACTCCCACCGCCCGGCAGGCCGTTGTGGTCAGGGACTTCAGGCGGGCGCTGGAAGCCGGGGATATCGGCACGCTTGTCGGCCTGCTGGACCCGGGCGCCAAGGCCATCGCCGACGGCGGCGGATTGGTCACCGCGACGCTCCACCCCATCGAAGGAGCCGGGCAGATCGCGCTGTTCCTGGCCGATCTGGTCCAGCGGGCACCCGCCGGCGTGACGTTCCTCGAGCGCACGGTCAATGGTCAGCCGGGCCTGGTCGCCCGCCAGGACGGCGTCACCGTGACCGTGTTCGCGTTCCGCCTCGCGGGCGACCGGATTACCCACATCTGGGCCGTGCGCAACCCGGGCAAACTCCGTCCCTGGACGGCAGGGACCGGCTGACGCGCCTTTCACCCGTGACGCGCTTCTGGTGCGCCACGGCCATTGCACAGGCCATATCGGCACGCCGAGCGGCCGACCGGGTTAGGCCATTCATTAGCCGTTCATTACGGGCATTTTCTTAAGCCGTTAGCGGCTCGTGTCGTTTACTCCCGGCGGGGTGCGGGAATGGCCGCTGGCACACGGATACAGTGCTCATGGAACTGTATTCCCGGACCGAAGGGAGCTCCCATCCATGGGACCGCCTACCCCTGCTGGTGCCCGCAGCCCTGGGGGTTACAGCACAGTTCCCTCGCCGCTGGCAATGGACGACATGACCTTTCGTGACCTGGGCCACCGGCTCGTGGACACGATGGCCGTCTACCTGGACAAACTTCCGCAAGAGCCGGTGTACCAGCCGTTGCCTGCGGAAGTACGGCGAGAGCTAGAGAAAATGGAAATTCCCTCCGAGGGATCGGCAGCTGAAGACGTCATCGAGGACTTTCTTCGGCTTGTGCTGCCGTACGGACGAGGCCAGAATCATCCGTGTTTCGCCGCGTTCGTTGACCCCGCGGCGTCCAGGCTGAGCATGCTCGCGGCATTTGCCTCTGCGGTTACCAATACGAGCGGCGCCGGCGGAAATTACGCGGCTATCTACGTCGAGCAGGCCGCCATTCGCTGGCTGATGGAACTCATCGGTTTCCCGACCGACGGAAGCGACGGGGTCCTTCTCGGCGGCGGATCCGACGCGAACCGGCACTGCCTGGAAGTCGCGCGGTACTGGGGGGCGAAGGCCAACGGCTGGGACGTCAGGGAAGAGGGCCTGCACGGCCACCCTCGGCTGACCATGTACATGTCCGCCGAGGGCCATTCCTGCCTGGACAAGGCGGCGTTCACGCTCGGGCTCGGCGCCCCGCGCAAGGTGGCGACCGACGCGGGCTTCCGCATGGACCTGGCCGGCCTGCGCGAGGCGGTCGCTGCCGACCGGCGGGCCGGCCACCGCCCGTTCCTCGTCGCGGCGAACGCCGGAAGCGTGACCACGGGGGCGATCGACCCGCTCGACGATCTCGCGGACTTCTGCCGTGAGGAGGGCCTCTGGCTCCACGTGGATGGCGCCTTCGGCGGCTTCGGGGTCCTCGACCCGCGCATCGCGCCCCTGTACCGGGGGCTGGAGCGGGCCGACTCGGTCGCCCTCGACCCGCACAAGTGGCTGGCCGTGGCCATCGGCTGCAGCTGCGCGATGGTCCGGCAGGGCTCGCTGCTGCAGGACACCTACAAGCTCATCCCGTCCTACCTCAAGCTGCCGCCCGGGCAGGGTTTCGCCGGCGACGTGTGGTACTCGCACCGCAGCGCCGAGCAGACGAGGGATTCGGGGCGCGCGCTCAAGACGCTCTGGAACATCCAGCAGGCCGGGAAGGCCGGGCTGGTGGACCACGTACGGCGGCACGTCGACCTGGCGCGCTACCTGGAGCGCCTCATCGCCGCCGACCCTGAGCTGGAACTCGTGGCGGCGGGCCCGCTGACCGCGGTGTGCTTCCGCTACGTGCCAGAGGCCATGCGCGGCGACGATGCGGCCCTGGACCAGCTGAACCAGGCGATCATGGGTGACGTCCAGGTCGGGGGGCGGGCGTTCCTGGCCGGCATCAACATCCGCGGCCGCTTCGCGCTGCGGTCGTGCGCGATGCACTACGCCCTCGACGAGGGGCACGTGCAGGCCATCGCGGATGCCGTCCGGGATGCCGGGCACCGCCGCGCCCAGTCGGACGCACACCGGGCCGGGGGCGATATCACGGCCCCGATGCCGCGCTGCGAATCGCTGGAGGAGGACGCGACGTGCGCATCGTAACCAGCCGGCCGCCGGCCAGGCACGCGGCGGCCAAGGTATCCGTCCCGCCCTCGGCGCAGGCGCGCTTCACGCTCGCGCTGGCGGGGGGCAAGGCAGCGGGGACCGCCTCTCGGGTGCTGCGCACCGGCGGGGGCACCAGCTTCCCCGGCATGGTCGCCCGCCGGATCGATCCCCGCATCCTGCAGAAGACCGCGGCCGTGAACAACGCGAGCACGGTGGTCGTCACCGGGAGCAACGGCAAGACGACGACCTGCCGCATGCTCGCCGCGCTGGCCCGGGCGGGTGGCCTGTCGGTCACCCAGAACCGGTCGGGTTCCAACCTGCTGCAGGGCGTGATCTCGGCCGCCGTGCAAGGGACCGACCTGCGTGGCCGGATGGGCGCGCAGATGTTCCTGCTGGAGGTCGACGAGGCAACGGTCCGCCTGGTGGCGCCGGAGGTGCTGCCAGACGCGTTCCTGATCACGAACATCTTCCGCGACCAGCTGGACCGCTTCGGGGAGCTGTACACGATGGCGAAGGGGCTCGAGGGCGTCATCGAGGCGCTGCCCGAGTCCGCCACCGTGGCGCTCAACGCCGACGATCCGCTGGTGGCCAGCCTCGCGCCCGGCGCCAAGGCCCGCCGGCTGTACTACGGCATCGCCGACGACGGGGCTGGCACCCGGGAGCCGGAGCACTCGGCGGACACGATCCGCTGCGTGCGGTGCCAGCACATGCTGAGCTACCGCGCCGTGCACCTCTCCCACCTGGGGGATTACGAGTGCCCGGAGTGCGGGAACGCCCGCCCGGGCCTGGACGTCGCCGTGACAGCGATCCGGCCGTCGAAGGAAGCCGGGTCCGAGATCACCGTCGAGACTCCGGCCGGGGTTTTTGCGCTTCAGGTGCCGTTGTCCGGGATGCACAACGTCTACAACGCCGCGGCCGCGCTGGCCGGCGCGATGGCGCTGTCGCCGTCGCGGCCGCTGGACCCCGCCGAGGCCCGGCACGCGATCGCCGACCTGCGCCCGGCGTTCGGCCGCCTGGAGGAGATCCAGGCGGGCGACCGGCAGATCGTGCTGGCCTTCGTCAAGAACCCGACGTCCTACAACGCCACGCTGCGCGAGGTGCTGCAGCGGCCCGGGCCGAAACACGTCCTGGCCGCGCACAGCAACACCGTGGTCGATGGCGAGGACTTCGCCTGGCTCTGGGACACCGAGCTCGAGCGGCTCGTGCCGCAGCTTTCGAGCCTCACCGTGAGCGGGACCAGGGCCGATGAGGTCGCGCTGCGGTTCAAGTATGCCGGCGCGAGCTCCGACATCACCACCGTGCTGCCCGGCCGCTCGGCCGCCCTTTCGACGGCCCTGAACGCGACGCCGCCGGGCGGGTCCTTGTACATCTTCGCTGGCTACACCCCCATGCGCGAGCTGCGCAGCGTCATGCAGCGACGCGGCTGGGTGCGGCCAACCTGGGAGGAATGACCGACATGACAACGGCTCCGAAAACGGTCCGCATCTGCCACCTCTATCCGAGGCTGCTGAGCGTGGCCGGCGACCGGGGGAACCTGTTCGCGATCATGCAGCGCTGCGCCTGGCGGGGGATCCGCTTCGACGTGACCGAGGCCGACGTGGGGGACGTCCCGGACTTCACCGAGTCGGACCTGATCCTGCTGCACGGCGGGCAGGACCGCGAGATGACCGCGGCCGCGCGCGACCTGGCGGTGAAGGCCGGGCCGCTGCGCGAGGCGGTCGAGGGTGACGCCGTCGTGCTCGCCGTGTGCGCCGGCTATCAGCTGCTTGGACATTACTACGCCCCGGCGGAGGGCCCGCGGATCGAGGGCATCGACGTGCTGGACGTGGTCACCGAGGCCGGCCCGACGCGCTTCATCGGGCACGTGGCGGTGGACTGCGACTTCGGCTCCGGCAACCGGGGCCAGCTGACCGGGTTCGAGAACCACAGCGGCCGCACCCGCCTCGGCCCGGGCGCCGAGCCGCTCGGGCGTGTGATCGCTGGGGGCGGTAACAACGGCGAGGACGGCACCGAAGGCGCCCGATACCGGGAGGTCTACGCGACCTACCTGCACGGGCCGGTGCTGCCGAAGAACCCGTGGCTGGCCGATCACCTCATCTCCCGCGCGCTGGAGCACCGCTACAGCGACGTCGGCCCGCTCACACCGCTCACCGACCAGGCGGAGGCGCAGGCGCACGCCGCCTCGCTCCGCCTCGCCCGCAGGCCCGGCCGCAGGTGGCGGGCGGCCTCGGTGGCCGGCTCGCGGATGCGGCGGCGGCCGCTGCGGGCACCGGCCCGGGCCCGCGCGAAGACCAGGCCAGCGACCAAGGAGACGCGGTGGACTTCTCACTGAGCCCCGAGCAGCGTGAGCTGACCGAGGCGGCCACCGAATTCGCGCGGAAGGAACTAAACCACGATCTCCAGGAGAGGGAGGACGCGGGCGAGTTCCCCAGGGACGCGTGGCGGGCATGCGCCAAGTTCGGGATCCTCGGGCTGCCGGTGCCCACCGACCTGGGCGGCACCGACAGCGACATCCTGACGACGGCCCTGGTCATGGAGGCCCTGGGATACGGCTGCCAGGACAACGGGCTGCTGTTCTCGCTGAACGCGCAGATGTGGAGCGTGGAACTGCCGCTGGTTGTGTTCGGCACCGAGGCGCAGCAGCACAGGTACCTGCCGGCCATGGTGTCCGGCGACATCCTCGGGGGGCACGCGATGACCGAGCCGGAGAACGGCTCGGACGCCCTGCACATGCGCACCCGCGCCGAGCGGCGCGGCGGCCACTACGTCCTGAACGGCGCCAAGCAGTACATCACCAACGCGCCGGTCGCCGACGTGTTCCTGGTGTACGCCTCGGTCACCGACCGCCCCGGCCTCGCCGGCCTGTCCGCCTTCCTCGTCGACCGGTCGACGCCCGGGCTGATGGTGAGCAGCGGCTTCGAGAAGATGGGCCTGCGCACCTCGCCGATCGGCGAGATCGCGCTGGACGACTGCACCGTACCCGCGGAGAGCCGGCTGGGGCCGGAAGGCGCCGGCATGGCCATCTTCAACTCGTCCATGGAGTGGGAACGCAGCTGTATCTTCGCCAGCGTCGTGGGCGCGATGCGGCGCCAGCTCGACGCGTGCGTCGCGTACGCGCGCTCGCGCGAGCAGTTCGGCCAGCCGATCGGCAAGTTCCAGGGCGTGTCCAACAAGCTCGCCGACATGTACGTCCGGCTGGAAGCCGCGCGGCTGCTGATCTACCGGGTCGCCTGGCTCAAGCAGCAGGGCAGGTCCGCGCCGGCCGAGGCGGCCGCGGCGAAGCTGTTCACCAGCGAGGCGTTCGT
>Ga0335074_10001849_pt1 | contig 28714 bp, 21 predicted proteins | sample Lox_Sample_23_FD_206715 | JGI IMG/M metagenome (GOLD analysis project Ga0335074, IMG submission 206715) | Soil microbial communities from Loxahatchee National Wildlife Refuge, Florida, United States - Lox_Sample_2.3 | ecosystem: Environmental > Terrestrial > Soil > Wetlands | place: USA... | reverse complement strand
GATATGGCTCGCCGAGTCCCTGCCGCCGGCCATTCGTTCGGCGGGCGTGGCCACCATTTACGCGATTTCCGCCTCGGCGTTTGGCGGCACAACGCAATACATCGTCACATGGCTGATCAAAGCCACCGGCAACCCTATGGCACCCGCCTGGTACTGGACCAGCGCCGCCATCATCGGCATCATCGCCCTCTGCCTGATCCGCGAAACCGCGCCCCGCAAAGTCGCGCATTCCAGCAGTTAGAACGTGATTGCCGCCTTCGCCTTTTGTGCACTTTCGCCTTGGCGAGGGGGTACCGTTTTTCTATCGATTAGAAATTTGTAAGTGGCGGATCTAAAGGGCTTGCGGCGATTTCTAATCGAAAATACTATCGATTAGAAATTCGATTGCTTTCGCCTTTGCAAAAGCCGATTAGGACGCAATCGGCACCTGGGCTCCTTTCCCCGCGGCTGCCTTTCCCATTTTGGGAATTCAGCGCGACCGAGATTTTTGCATTTTTTAAAAACGGCCAATGGTAGCGTGCGCAGGAATCGATTTCAATTGTGGGAAATACGGAGTATGGAACTACTAGAACCGCGCGAGGCAGAGGAGGCGGGGGAAGCACAGGAAGCGGAGGACGGAGCCGCCGGGGGAGTTTCGGGCAAAAGTGGCACTTAAAAAGGGGCAATTTGGCGCTTATTTGCGCGGTTTTGAGCCTTAAATTGCCTTATTTGCACGCCTGCGGAACGAGGGCGCAGAGCACGCGAAGGGCGATACAAACGTCCGCTAAATATCACGTTCACCGCAAAGGCGAAGATCGCAGTTGCTCATAATACTTGCGATTGCGTGGCAAACCGGTTTACGGTATAAACTCAGTATGCCTAATAACCGGATAATTCTTCTCACGCGAGATTTCAATCGGCTCCAGACGCTTAAGGTGGCGGGCTTCTATGTGCTCGTTGCCATCTCTCCTTGGGCAAATCTGAATCGACTAAGCGCCGCTGTAGTTGTCGTGGCTTTCTTTTCGGCGGTTGTCTGGTACTGGGCGGTTAAGACTTATTACAAACGGTCTTTTGGCCAAGTGGAACGATCAGACTTGCAAGACGTGAAACAGCGCCGCTTTGCGTTCTTGCCCACTGCAGTAATCGCGATTGGTGCTTGGGCCTTTCTGCTTCGAAACGAGCATGTTCCCTATGAATGGTTCCTTATGTGGGTGCCGGCATTTGCCGTGAGCGAAGGCCTTTTTTACTCCCAGTACGCCATTCGTCGAACCTACTATCTAGCCGCTGCCGCGATTAGTCTTCTTGTCTTACTGTCCGCCATGTTCGCGGCCGCGCCCGGCCATGGATATTTATCGGAATACTATCCTTTGTTCATGGGCTCGGCCATGCTGCTTTGTTGCATTTTCGACCACCTGCTCTTAGTACGCAGCTTCAGACAAACCGCGCGGGAAGTCAGTGCCTGAAGATTTCGCGCCTCTCCCGGAATTGAATCGCGTGATTCACGAGCCCGCCAGGCTCGCAATCCTAACTATTCTCTCTGCGTGTGACAGCGCGGACTTCGTCTTTCTGGAGAAGGCAACCGGGCTAACCAAAGGAAATCTTTCTGTGCAGATTACCCGCCTTGAAGAAGCGAAACTCGTTTACGTTGAAAAGACAATTCGACACAAGAAAACTTTAACGACGGTTTCGCTAAGCGCGCGAGGCAAACATCAGATTGCCGACTACTGGAAAACAATGGACATGATGCGCCAGCGAGCAAAATGACGAGGTGCGCATCCACCGGAGCCCGCACTGCGTGGACAGATTGCGCAACAGATCACCCACGGCGTATAGCGCAAGCGGCGTTCACGCGGTCGGGGGGAAGACGACGAAGCGTTATGGGATTTGCAACACGTTGCGCTCGCACAGCTCACTGAGGTATCTGATGCCGGAAGCGCTCGCCGCGGAAGACGACTGGGAAAGAAGCTGTGGAAAAGCCGCTCCGCGGAGCGAGGTCGGAATGCATGACCGAGGCGCTCGCCATTTTGAAGAAAATTCCACACACTGACCGGTTGTTTTCCACAAGTGCATCATGGAATAGTTTGGGCTGCGAGAAACGAATGAAGGTTGATTTATTGTGGACTTTTCGGATACTTATGCTATAAGTTGTGGGCGAACAGCAGGCAAAACTCGCGAAAGGACAGATAAAACGTACCCGCACGGTTTCAACGGTTTCCGTAGGAAACCTAGATTGCTTGATCTGTTTTGCTGCGCTGGCGGCGCTGGTGTTGGCTACGCGAGTGCCGGCTTTGATGTGGTTGGTATCGATATCGAGCCCCAGCCACGCTATCCTCTTCCTTTTATTCAGACAGACGCCTTACGTCTCGATCCGAGATTCATCGCCACTTTCGACGCCATCCACGCCTCGCCTCCCTGTCAATCCTACTCCGATCTCGCTAAGCGTAACCGCAACGCTCACGAATGGCCGCGACTTATTGAGCCGGTGAGGGAGATCCTCGCCAAATCTGGCTTGCCGTACGTTATTGAAAATGTTGATGGGGCTCCGCTAGTTTATCCCGTCGTTCTCTGCGGAACGATGTTCAAGGGCCTTCGCGTTATCCGGCATCGGCTTTTTGAAGCGAATTTTCCGATCATGGCTCCGCCGCATGGAAAGCATCCTGTCTGCCATACTTTCGACAAGCGCAAAGCGCAATTTGGCAAAACAAACGAGATGCGCGATTTTGTTTCCGTCAACGGCGGCGGCAATTGCAGCGTTGCGGCAGCACGCGATGCTATGGACATCAATTGGATGAGTAAAAGCGAATTAAATGAGGCGATCCCGCCAGCATACACACGACTCATAGGGAAGCAGCTGTTAGCCTACATGGTCGCTCAAAACCCAACCGCCGCAAGCAAGGACGGATTGAACGAGGACGCCGAAATCCCGATTCGTAGCGCGGGATCGGAGGCAGGGATTGCGTCGGTCGCGCCCTGAAAAAGAGCCGGAAGCAATCAGGGAATCGCTGGTTGATCTTCTGACAAATTTTGCGGCGGAGCTAAAGAAGGCGGATCTCCGCTCCAAAGTCATTGCTTTGATTCCAGCCTTTCACAAGCTGCGCGATCTCGGAAGCTCCCTGATTCCGAAGAATGAGGCAGCCTCGGCCCGTGAGCGTGTCATCGCGTACTTCAGACGCTACCCGCGAACCGTAATCGATGGCGACGAACTTATGGTCGTTTCCGGCATCGCCGAATGGGCGCGTCGATTAAGAGAGCTTCGTGTTCAATTCGGCTGGGCCATCTATTCCGGCGTGACGTTCCGTCATATGGCTGAGGATGCGGCTGCCGCTGAGGACGCGCGGGAAGCGGAAGCTATTGAAAGCGCCGTCGGCCTCGACCCTGCCAAGATAAAGCCGGACCAATATGCGTTGATGCGCGAAGAACAGGACCTTCATGCGGCATACCGCTGGAACGTTCTCAACGAAATAAGGCGCAGAAAGGTGTCCGTTACGGACAAGATCATCGAATATTTCCGAAGAAACGTAGGCGAGGAAATCACAAGCGAAGAGCTCAAATACCTGGCGAGGGACAAGAAGGAGTGGGCACGGCGCGTCAGGGAATTAAGGACTGAGCAGGGCTGGCCGATCGTTACGAAAAACAGCGGGCGTGAGGATTTGCCCATCGGCGTCTACGTCCTTGAGGAAGACCGGCAGGGCTACGAACACGACCGGACAATACCGGACCCTGTCCGCCTCGCTGTTCTTCAACGTGACGGCTTCAGGTGCGTCCGATGCGGCTGGAACCGCTCGATGCTTTCAAAGGACGATCCCCGCAAGATGCTTGAGTTGCATCACGTAAAGCATCATCACAGGGACAAGGGCCAAAATACCGCGGACAATCTCATAACGCTTTGCAACGTCCATCACGATGAGGAACACCGGCACGGCCATTCCTGAAATTCTGACATTGCTCCCCAGGATGGTTTTTCCCATGGACAGGTTAACGCCAGAGCAAAGAAGCGCCAACATGGCCGCAGTGCGGTTCAAGAATACCCGTCCTGAGCTTATAGTCCGGAGACTTTTGCACGGGCTGGGGTATCGCTATGGCCTTCATGCGGCGAATCTGCCGGGGCGCCCCGATATCGTGTTACGAAAGCGCCAGTCCATAGTTTTTGTAAACGGGTGTTTTTGGCATGGCCACACTTGTCCGAGGGGAATTCCTCCGTCTTCTAACATTGAATTTTGGTGGCCAAAGATTAATAAGAATCGGCTACGCGACCGGCGCGTTCGGCAAGAATTGAAAAGACAGGGATGGCGAGTTTTGACCGTCTGGGAGTGCGAGACTAAGGATACGGCTCGGCTTCAACGCCAGCTGTGCAGGTTTCTCCGCGCAAACAGATTCTTGTCGAGGCGGCGGAAGGGACGGAAGCCCCAACTCGTCGCGCGGAGTCTTTGATCATCGCGGGCATTCGAGAGACGCTGTCCCGTATCTGCTCTGTCGAATCGAGAAAACAGGCTCTTCCCAATCGGCCACTGAGTGACTGACTCAATCTGAATGGTTCGGCCCTCCTGTGTGCGCCCTCGATTCCACAGATCCATGCTTTACCGGCTGAGCTGCGCTCACCAGCGGCGGATTGAAAGCACTTCAGAATGAATTTTTCGCGGAGTTTGTTGGCGTCAGCGTGCACCGGGCCGACGAGCCGCTCTGCAGCCAGAGTTTGTTTCCAAAGCGCGTGCCGACGCGGGTGCGCATCGTTGCCCGCCTCTGGTCAATCGAGACTAGAAAATCAGAGTCCAAAGGCGCCCGACTGAAACGCGAGTCGGCCGCTACAAGAACTGACAACCGCCGAGCCGGACGCGCAGAAATCGCGCGCAACGCTTGCCGCCACAAAATGCGCCGGCAAGATGCCAGCGGTGCCGGGGGGAATGCTAGCGGCTGAGAGTGGCGAGGGGGCGCTGGCGGGGGCGGACGTTGTTTTTGGGGATTTGCGGGAACGGGATGCGCATGGCGGGATCGCCGAAAAGCGTCCAGGTCTGGCGCACGTCGTTGTCCGTGATGCCGGACTTGGCTTTGAGAATGGCTTCGCCGATGGGCATGGTCGGGTTCGCGGACAAAGTGCTGAGCAACGCCTGATTCATGGTCGCCTGCGGCGGCTCGTCGGTGAAGCCGGACGAGGCCCAAACCGCGACGGCGCCGCCATTCGGCGCGAACAGCAGATCTTCAGCCATGCTGGTGGTATAGACGTCCTCAAAGAAGCCGTTGAGGCAATCCATCAGCAGGAATACCGGCGTGCGGTCGCCATTGGTGAGGGACGGAATGGTCGTAACGTCGAAGAAATCGTTGAAGGACCACTGGTCTTCGGCGCCGTGACCGCTGTAATCGACGAGCAGCGTGCCGCTGTCGATGGCGCTGACGATCTGTTGCTGCGCGACGCCGGGATCTTCGCCGTCGGTGAAGATTTTGGTCACGTTGAGCGATGAAGGCACCAGCTGGCTGGCCGTTTGCGCCGCGGCGGTGAAATCATCGCCAACGTTTTGGTCAGCGACGAAAGTGGCGGCCTGCTGCCAGCTGCCGGCGTTCGAGCCATTTTCGAAGGCGACGATTTTGGAGACGGCCAGCTGCGCTTCCTGCAGCGTATCGGCGGGAATGCGGCCCGTGGGAATCGTGGCGTAGCCGGTTTGGTTGAAGTCGGTGAGCCAATCGTCGGAGGCGGTCTTCAGGGCTTGCGTTTCGATCATGCGCGAGGGCACGAAATCCAGATCGCCGAAGCCGAGATAATTGCGCGGATCGAGCGACGCATCGCCCATCAGCAGCACGGCTTGCGGCGCGACGCGCCATTTTGCAGCGGCAAGCTGCAGGAAGCTGCGAATGGCAAACGGGCTGTGTTCGCCGTAGTTGAAGGCGTCGTAGATGTCGTCCGTGGTGACGACCATCGTGCTCTGCCCTTCCGATTGATGCAGGCTCACGAGCGGAGCAGCGGCGGAAACGAAGTCCGGATGCGAAATGACGACGTAGGAAGCGCCGGTCTGCGCGTCGGCGAGATTATTGGGGGCGTGATAAGCGAGCGCATCGGGCGCGGCGATCTGGTCGGAAGAGAACGCGACGAGAGTGCGCTGCGTGGCCGCCGGTCCTTGCGTCTCGAAGGAGATTCCGTATGTGCCGGAAGCGTCGAAAGTGACGCGCCCCATCAGCTGCGCGACCGCGAGCGGGTCGGTGATGTCGAAGACGTCGATTTGCGGATTCGCAAAGCCGGTGATGTGGAGCGAAGCGCCGGCAGGAGCGGTGGCGTTGAGCCAGTCCGAATCGGCGGCATAAGTGTGCGGATAGTGGAGCGCGATGGATTGCACGAGGCTGACGTCGTTGTCGCCGTTCAACGCGGCGAGGGTGACGGTGTTGGCCCCGGCTTGCAGCAAGCTGTTGGGGACCGCGAACGTTTCGGTGACGTTGGACTGGTTGGCGAAATCCATCTCGCCGATGTAGCTGCCGTTGAACGAGATCGAGACGCTGTGCTGCTGTTGGTCGGTGCCGCCTTGCAGCGTGACGTCCATGGTGACGGGAATGGATGAAGAAGGATCGGCGTTGGGGGCGGCGAGCGTCTGGTCAACGGGCTCGGACGTGATGAGCGCGCCGAAGAAGTTGTCGTTGTTTTCGCCATTCAGCAGAGCGGCGAAATACGTGGTGCGCTGTTCAAGGAGGGTCGTGGCGGAGAAGTCCGTCTGCGATGGCGGCGCCGAAGTTTGGGCCGCAGTTTCGGAAATTCTCAGGCCCGGGCGCGTACTCTCAACGAGCCAATAGACGCGCGTGCCGGAGAAAGGCGTGTCGATGCCCGTGCCGTAGAATTCGATGCTGCCGTTCTGGCCGAGCCAGACGGAAGAAGACGAATTTACGATCATCGGCTGCTCGACGCCCTCGGCATAAAGTTGGAGCATGCGAGCTTCGGCGCGCTGGGTGAGGCCGGCGGCGTAAAGCTGCTGGGCTGTGACGCTGTACCAGCCCGTTTGCGAGACGGAAATCTTTACGGCCGGCTCGCCGTTGAGTGTGGCATTCGAAACTTCGGGCGCATCTGGCGGCGGAACGGGCCGCGGCAAAATGATCGGACGGGGCATGACTGTATTGAAATGGCCTCCGGGCGCAGATGCCATTGCGATGCGATTCATGTCCGCGAGCAGCGCGGCGCGCGCCACTTGCGCGGACGGAGTCACGCCGGAGGAAGCCGGGCCTGGCTGCACGGGCCCGTGCTGGGTGCGCGTTCCGTTGAGATCGACGTCTTCGACCCAGTAAACCGAGCTCGCGGTTCCATTGGGATCGACCCACTGATATGTTTTTGCGGCGTGCTGCGGGAACCCGCCGCGCAAGACGAGCGCCGAGCCCGCGATCAGCGACGGATCGAGGCGATGGCGGCCGGTGGCGTCTTCGCGATAGAGATGGAAGCCGAGATTGCGGACTTCTTCTTTCGTGTGCCACTCGATCAGGACGCCACCTTGCGGTTCCAGTTCGGCATGGAAGTCGGAGAGCTGAACGGCGGTGGGCGCTTCGATGGTCGAGGTGACGCTCGAAGAATTGTTCGCGGAATTGGGATCGCTGGTCGACGAGCTGACCGTGGCCGTGTTCGTGGCATAGGTCGTGGAGCTGAAGGTGGCCGCGTTCGCGTTGATGATGATGGTGACTTCGCTGCCGACGCTGAGCGAGCCGAGCGAGCAGCTCACGGTGCCGCTGCTCTGAGTGCAGGTGCCCTGCGTTGTGGAAACGGACGTGTAGGTTACTTGGGACGGCAGCGGGTCGGAAACGGTGACGTTTTGCGCGACGGCAGGGCCGTTGTTGGTCACCTGCAACGTATACGTCAGGTTTGTGCCCTGATCGACGGGCTGCGGAGACGCAGTTTTGACGATGGCGAGGTCGGCTTGAGTTGGCGAAGCGACGACGGTGGTGGAAGTGGCCGTGTTATTCGACGGCGTTACGTCGTTTGACGTGGGAGAGACGCTGATCGTATTCGAAATGACCGTGCCGGGCGCGGTCGAGGGGTTCACCTGGACGACCATCGGGATACTGGCTTGAGTGCCGGACGGAACAGCTGCGCCGGAACAAGTGTTGCCGGAGCCTGGACAGCAGGAGATTAGCCCGGTACCGCCCACCGAGGGCAGCGATGTGCAGACGACTCCGGCGGGAATGCCAAGCGAAACGAACGTCGTATTTGCGGGGACCGAGCCGGTGAACACCACGTTGCTGGCGCTGGCTGGGCCATTGTTGGCGACGGTTTGCGTGTACGTGATGTCGTCGCCGGGCAAAACGGGATTCGGCGACGCGGAAGTTGTGACGCTGAGATCGTATTGGCCTGACGAAGCGACGGTCACGTTCGAGGTGACGGAGTTGTTCTCGGGATTCGGATCGGTGGTGGTTGAGGAGACGCTCGCGGTCTCCGAGATGATCGTGCCGGAGGGCGTGGTGCCGGAAACGTTCAGCGTGAGCGTGAACGAAGCGGTGCCGCCCGCGGCGAGGGTGGCGATCGAACCGCTCACGGTGCCTGTGCCGTTGACGGCGGGATGGGTGCATGTCCAGCCCGAAGCGCAGCTGAGGGAGGCGAAGGTCGCATAGCCGGGCGAAGCGGGAATCGCTTCGGAGTAGCTGACGTTTGTGGCGGCGGCCGGGCCGTTGTTGGTGATCGAAATTACGTACTGAATCGCGCCGCCGGCGGCGACTGGATTGGGCGAAGCCATTTGGGACATCGAGAGGTCTGAAGTGCCGGCTGCGGCCACGAGGACGACGGCAGTGGCCGAGTTGTTCGTGAGATTCGGGTCATTCGTGCCGGACGTGATCGAGTCCGTATCGATTATTTGCGTGCCGCTGGTAATCCCGGAGAGAACGTTCACAGTGACAGTAAACGTGGTGTTTCCTGCCGAACCCGCGGGAAGATCGGGATTCGTGCAGCTGAAGCTGCCCGCGGTGTTGCAGATCCAACCAGACGCACCGCTCACTGAGTAAGTATTGAACGTGGTGTTCGCGGGATAGGCTTCGCTGAAGGCGGTGTTCAGCGCGTCGAAGGGGCCGTTGTTCGTCACGCTCTGCGTATAGGTGATCGTGCTCGGAGAGACCACCAGCGTCGGATTGGCCGAATTCGTGACGGCAAGGTCGGCACCCGCGCAATATGCGCCGGATTGCGTGCCGGGCGTCTGCGTAACCGTAAGGCCCGTGTTCGGAACACCCATTTGACCGGGCGTGGCGCCATACGCATCGTCCGCGAGCGTAGAGTAGCCTGGGCTTCCGCCGAGCAGATAGACGGTCGCCTGGGAACCGGTGAGCAGCGCGACGCCACCGCCGCCGCCTCCGCCGGGGCCATGACGATTCCCCGGGAATGGCGTGCTGGGAGTGTTTTCCGGCCAGGTGACGCCGCCACCGCCGCCATTGGCCTGTACCGTAAGTCCGCTCAGGCCGCCGCTATTGGTGAAAAAGAGGATGGAGCCGCCTGCGCCGCCGCCGCCGCCGCCGTCGTTTTCCACTTCGAGGGCCGTGAGGCCGTTTGCGGTGATCGTGCCAGTACCGCTGACGGAACCCGCCCGAATAATAGCGATGCCGCCACCTGCCGTCCCGCTGCTGTAGATTCCGGTGCAGTTTGCGCCGCAATCCGCCCCGCCGGTTTCAGATGCGGGGAGCCAATAGGCGCCATCGTTGCTGGTGCCCGCGCCACCGCCGCCGCCCATGACGAGCGCACTCGTGGAAGCGGGAAAGGCCACGCCACCGAAGCCGCCCACAATGCCGGCGCTGCTCCAGCCGAAGCCGCCTTCACCGCCGTTGCCGCCGTTGCCGCCTCCGCCTCCGCCGCTATTCTGATTATTGGATGGCGGATTCGCGTCGGTCGCGCCGCCGCCGGCATTGCCCGGCGCGCCGCGCGCGTAGCTGCCGCTGGGGATGCCTTCCACGTACGTTTGATTCGTGGCTGTGGCCGTCGTCGAGAGAGTGATGGAACTCTGCGCCGGCGAAATGTACGTGGGTGTGCCGGCGATGCCCTCGGCTTTTGAACCATTGGTCTTGTCGGTAGAAAGAGTGACGTAGTCTGTGCCGGCGCCTGTGCCACCCGTGAGTATGCGACCACCGCCGCCGCGGAAGCCTTCGCCATCGAGGCTCACTGTGCCGCTTAACGTCAGTTGCGAGGAAACGTCGAGAGCCAGCACGCCACCCACTGTGCCGTTCCACGACAGCGCAGTGAGCGAAGAGCTAAGAACGGCCGAACTGTATTGCGGAACGCGGATCACCTGGAACGTCGTCTGGCCCTGAGTCGAGGTGGCTACGGTGTTTGTGTAGGTGTTGAGGAGGCCGCTATTGGGATTTCCATTGAGAGTCGCGCCCGTGCCGATGAAGGCGAGGGTTCCGCCGGTTGCCGGCACGGACGACGTGGCCGTGACGAACTCGTATTCACCGGAATTGCCAATGCTGGTCGAGCCTGAGCCGGGGTCACCGGGCACGCCATCACCGTAAGCGCCAGTATTGGTCGAGTTGATCGTGGCGCCCTGCATCTGGATAAAGAGAAGCAAGTCACCGGGGGAGATTGCGGTCGATGCGCCGGACGCCGGGCCCAGCTGAACCGAGATCGAGCCCGCGCTGACGCTCGTGACTCCAGATGCTGGAGGATAGTAGGCGTTCACGATGCCAGTGAGCGTGCCGCCCGCTCCGTCTTTGCCAGGCATGGCGCAAACCAGCGGTTGGACCACCGTGAGGACGCTGACGTTATTGTTGGTGGATACGGGGTCAGTGGGTGAAGTCGAGCTTACGCTCGCTTTGTTCGTGAGCGTGGTGGCTGTGCCGGGCGTGGTGACGGTGATCGTAATCGTGATGGGCGACGAAGGCGCATATGCGACCGCTCCGAGCGAGCAAGTGACTACGCCGCTCGCTTGCGCGCAAGTGCCTTGCGTTGAACTGGCCGAGACGTACGTCACTCCGGTGGGAAGCGTATCGGTAACGGTGGTTCCGGTGGTCGCGGTGAGGCCGTAGTTCGTCACCTGCAGTGTATAGATCAGCGTCGAATCGATGAAGACGGGCGTGGGCGAGGCTCCGCCGATGATGCCGAGGTCGGCGTCGCCGGTTGTTTCGACAAGCACGGAACTCGTGGTCGAATTGTTCGAGACGACGGGATCTGCGGTTGTGGACGTGACGTCGGCGTAGTTCTGGATCGTGGTGCCCGCGGCCGGTGCGTTGGCGCCTGAGTTGACCGTGACCGTGATCACGAAATTCGTGGTGGTTGTGTTAGCCGCGAGGCTCGCAATCGTGCAGATGATCTGCCCCGTCGCGCCTGAGGCAGGAACGGTGCCGCATGCCCAGCCTGAAGGGTATGTCACGGACGAGAAGGTCGTGTTGGGCGGCGTCTGCTGATAGAGCGTCACGTTCGTCGCCGCACTCGGGCCGTTGTTGCTGACCGTTTCCGTGTAGGTGATCGTGCCGGTTGGCGCGAGAACAGCGGGCGACGCCAGCTGCGTCATCGCGAGGTCGGCGCCGGCGACGCTAACGGAAGCTGTTGCCGTATTGTTCGCTGTATTCGGGTCGGTGCCGGTTTCGCCCACGGTCACGGTATCGCTGATTGTCGAGCCAGCCACAGAAGGGCCGAGGTTCACGTTCACAACGACCGTCAGAGTGGCGGTTCCGCCGGCTGCGATCACCGTGCCGGCATTCGCGGTGCAGATGATCGTGCCCGTGCCGTTCGCGCCCGGCGCGGTGCAGGTCCAGGAACCCGCCGGCGCGGTGTAACTATTGAAAGTAGTGTTCGTCGGCGTCGTTTCCGTGAATGAAGCGCCGACGGATTCCTCAGCGCCATTGTTGGTGAGCACTTGGGTATAAGTGATTGTGCCGCCGGTGGCAACTTGCGACGTGGGATTCGGCGTATTGCTGACGGAAATGTCTGGCGCTTGCACGGTGACCGTATTTGAATTCGCGGTGGCGTTTGAGGTGGTGTTCGCCGCAGCGGCTGTAGCCGTCATTGCGGGAATCACCGTGCCGTTCGACGTGGCCGCGTTGACCGTGAAGACAAATTTAAAGGTCGTAGCGCTGCCCGTGGCATAGTTCGCTGTATCGGTGCATGTCACCGTTCCGCTTGCGTTGGCACAATTCCATGTGCCGGTTCCGCTGGTTGCGGCCGCGGATACGAATGAGGTATTTGCGGGGTCAGGCATCGAAACGGTCTCATTGGCAACGGCGTTCACGCCGCTCGAATTCGAAAGGCCGATCGTATAGGTCAGATTGTCACCAGGCGAGATCGGAGTGGGCGCGGCCGTATTTGTTACGGTTAGTGTGGGCGCGACAATATTTAGAGTGACTGCCGATGTAACCGTCGCCAGGTTCGACGAGCTGGCTTTCGCCGTGGCCGTCGAACTGTCGCCCGCCGTGCCAGGATTCACCGTGAAGGCGAAATTGAAAGTACTGGATTGGCCCTTGGTGAAACCCCCTCCGCCTTGAATCGTGCAGGTAACGGTGAGCGGTGTGCCCGCGTTGGCGCAGTTCCAGGTATCGCTGCCGCCGGACTGGGCCGCCGAAGAAAACGTCATGAAATTGGGGTCGGCCATTGTCAGGCTGACGCCGTCGATCGTCGTATTGTTGTTGCCGGTGCTCGTGTTCGTCAGGGTGATCGCATAGGTCACCGTGTCTTGCGGCGCCACCGACGAGTTGTTCGCGGGCGACGTAATCGACACGGTCCATCCCAGAGTCGCCGACGCGGGCGTGGCCCCCAGCAATGAGAGAAATGCCAGAAGGATCGCGGCCAAGAGAGGCGAACTCCCTCGGCGCCGCGCGGCTCGCCAAGCCTGGTAGCTTCGCCTGCGAGCAGCGTGAATAAGTCTCGAGGAGCGGCCCGCAGCCGCCAGTTTCCTTTGTCCGCGCTCGATCGAGATCACTTTGCCGAGGACGACGCTGCCGTCAGGGTCGTTCGCAAGGCCGGAATCGCCGCGCGTGACTACTTCGTTCGACTTGTTTGGAAAATTCGCCACGACCCGATGGGCGCGATAGCCATTTTCGCCGTGCGTGAACGCGATTTGGCCGCGCCTTGCGCCGGCGGCAATTGGAGGGCTCACGATCAGCGCGTCTTCGTCGAAAATATTGGGTTCCATGCTGCGGCCGCTGGCGCGAAAACGGACGCTCGCGCCCCGCGCGAAGAGCGCTTCGCACATTGCCGTGAATGCGCGAGAGTCGCGCCTCTTTTGGGGAGTCTTAGGCACGGCAGATCATCTCCACGGCGCTTTGATCGGGGACAAACCGGAACAGCGAGCACGGCGTATCGCGCGTGATGCGATCGAGCGACTTCATCGTCGATTTCAGCCCAGCGGCGCTGTGATGCGGGATAAAGCTGCGAGCCAGAAGCTCCGCGGCCGCGCGGCCGGGCGTGAGCGGGACGAGTTCGTTGCATGTGCCGTGCTCGAGCAGGTACATGGCGGAAAGATCGGCCGATTCCGCGAGCGCGAGGCCGGCATCGCCGTGCCATGGTGTGCCATACATGCGGGCGCGGCCATTTTCGAAGCGAAGGATGATGCGGTCGTCGCTGAGGACGCGCATTCCCGGCTGCTTTTGCCAAAGGCGCGCGGATGTGCTCTTCCCCGCTCCCGAATGACCGAAGAGCAGGTGCCCGCGATTTGAATCGTCCGCAACGCCGAGCGCGTGAACTTCCACGCCCTCGCCGCAAGCAAGCCGGTGAATCGCGAGCAGCTCATCCAGCGGATACTCGAGCGGGTTCACCGCTCGCCGCGTGTCGTAGTAGCGCCGGAAAAGCTCGACGTTACCTGCGCTGAAATCGCGGTCGAACCAGGCGGCCTTGTAAGGCGCAGCTCCAAGAAATGGGGTGGAAAAATAGAAGCGATAGCCGCCCGATTCCTCGAATAAGGACCAAAGTCCGCCCGAGTGAAAAAGAGGCGCGCTTGATGGCGCCGCCAAATGGTCGGTCCAATTCACTTCAATGCGCACATCGAAGGAGCGAGCAGGCACGCAAAACGGCAGCAATTCGCGGTCGAACGCCAACTTCATCTCCGCCGGGGCAAAGACGCCGACGGTGATGCCGCCGATCGAATAGGCTGCGCGGGCGAGCTGTCCTTTGGGAAGCGCGCTTTGCGCGGGCACTTGGCGATCTTCGACCGTCGAGAGCTGCATATTTCCTCTTTGACTCATGAGCCCAGCGCGTTGCAGGGCGTGACGCTGACGCAACTGCCGCTGACCGGGCCGGCATGGCCGATGATTTTGCAGTGACCGAGCACGGCTTCTTCGGGGCGCAAGCTCACACGGGTAACCTGAGGCGCCTCGTAGGGCTTCTTCCCGCTATCCGGCTTGGTTTGCTCGTCAGTCATGCTCGATCTGCAATTCGTCCCGAAAAATTAGCGGTGCGCTCTGCACGAGCCGCAACCGCCGCTGTGGCAGCCTTCGGCCGGCTGCAAAACATTCAGCGCTGCGGGAGCGTGTGGCACCGGCGTTACTGCAGGAAATTTCTGCACGCGAATGCGTTCAGCGGCGCTCTTCAGGGCCCGGTATTGCGAGCCGCCACTGCAGCAGGAGCAATCGCCGTGTTCCGGAGGATCGATGCCCAGAGCGTAGGCGCGCAGGTGCGCCACCTGGCACAGAAAATCCACGGGAGATTCAGGATCGCCGCTCTCGAGTTCGCCATTGGCGGCGCACATGCTGCAGAGGGAACGAATCCGACAGGAATCGCAGATCGTGGGCCGCTGGCGCTGCTGATTGCGGATCTCGAGCATGCGGCCGTTCCAGCCTTCGAGGAACCCGCCCTCGCGAACCGAGTAGCCTTGTTTGTGCGAGAGGACGCAGATCGACATTTTCCCGGCGGGGTCAATCGAGCAGCCGTACATTCCGCCTCCGCAGGTGTAACGGCGCGTTTCAGGGCGCTCGGGTTTGGGAGCGGAGGCCTCCATCGCGCCGATTCGGCGCCATTCGTCGCGGCGCTGGGCGTCCTGGAAGTCCAGGGTGACTACCTCTTCGGGCGAGAGCCTCACCGCGAGCGGAGCTTGCGAACAGTCGATTCGCGGGTTCACGAGAGGATCGAATTTGAACTCGCAGCCGAAATCTTCTTCGGCCATGCGCTTCATTTCGTACACTTCGTGACGATTGATCGTGGTGGGAACAGTCTTCAGCTTCAGCGGAAGACCGCGTTCGAGAAGCAGCCGGATGCCCTTCATGCACCGGTCGTAGGAGCCGGGGACTTGGGTGAGGGCTTCGTAGGTTTCGCGCGTGGCTCCGTAAAGGGTGATTTCTATCGAGAATGGGCGATAGTCGGCTAAATAGTTGGCGACGCGCTCATTGATCATGGTCCCGTTGGTGAAAAGGGTGATCAGGAAGCCGCGCTTTTTGGCTTCTGTGTAGATTGCGAGGAAATCCTTGCGGGCGAAGATTTCGCCGCCTGTATAAAGGATCCAGAAGCAGCCAGCCTTGACGAGTTCGTCGAGAAGGCGAATGTGCTCCTCAAAGGTCAGCTCAGAGGCGCGGGCCTGCTGGTCCGCCATGGGCAGGTTGTTATAACAGTGCCGGCACTCGAGGGGGCAGCGGCGGGTAACCTCGATAGACACCTCGACCGGAGCGCGCTTCCCCATCTGGCGCCCGTGGAGGTGGCCACTGAACTCACTGTACTTTTCGGTCTGCACAGTTCGCTTCTGATGTCTTCTGTAACTACTTGCTGCAAAAAGGCTTACCCTGTGGGATGCTTCCGAAAGCTGCGGAGGCCTCAGGCGCTTCGAACCAGCCGCTCCGAGCGCAATTCGGCGACAAACCGGGCCACGTCGGCGAAGGCCTGCTCGGCCGTCACCTGGTAGTTCGCATGGATCCAGTCCGCCAGCTCCTCGGTGGTACGCCCCTGCTCAAGCATCAGCCAGAGCCGGGCGCCTAGCTCATTGAAGGTATAAACAGAGTCGAGGTCACCGACGCCGTGACGGACCGGGACGGCCAGCAGCTCGCCGGCGATTTCCCGAGAAACTACCGCGCCAGCATGGATGTGCCGAACCTGACCGTTTGTGTCGGTTTGGGGGACCGGGTTTGAGTCGCCTATTCCCAAGGGATTATCCCTGGACATAGTGTGGGGTACTAGGACTACCCTGTCACGCCCCAAAACGGGCGCTGATACGTAGTAATACATACGTCGGCTTAGGGTCTTTATGACGGTTTGGCGAGAGATAAACTCTTATAAGACAGTGTCGGGTACCCGACATTGCCGCTTTTCAGGCGATCTACAGGAATCCCTTGAGAGAATTTGCTCCCTTAGCGCCCTGCGCCGGAGATTTCCCTGACGATATCCCCGACGAACGCCTTGGCATCGCCGAAAAGCATGAGGGTCTTGTCGAAATAATAGAGGGGATTGTCGATCCCGGCGAAACCGGGGTTCATGCTGCGCTTGATGACCATAACGGTGCGCGCCTTATCGACGTCGAGGATGGGCATGCCGAATATGGGGCTCGTGCTGTCGCTTCGGGCGGCGGGATTGGTAACGTCATTCGCTCCAATGATCAGAGCGACGTCGGTCTGCGCCATGTCTGAATTGATGTCGTCCATTTCGACCAGGCGGTCGTAGGGAATGTCGGCTTCGGCCAAAAGAACGTTCATGTGGCCGGGCATGCGGCCAGCGACGGGGTGGATCCCGAATTTAACGTCGACGCCACGTTTCGTAAGCGAGTCATAGAGCTCGCGGACCTTGTGCTGCGCCTGGGCGACCGCCATACCGTAGCCGGGCACGATGACGACTTTGCTGGCAGCAGCAAGGATGCCGGCAGCCTCCTCGGGCGAAGCGCTGCGGACTGTGCGCTCCTCTTTGCCCGCTTTCGCAGAGGCCTGCACCTGGCCGAACGCCCCAAACATGACATTGGTAAAGGAGCGGTTCATGGCCTTGCACATGATCACCGAGAGGATGAAGCCGGAGGAGCCGTCGAGGGCGCCCGCTACGATGAGGACTTTATTGTCCAATACGAAGCCGAGCAAGGCTGCCGAGAAGCCGGCATACGAATTTAAGAGCGAGATGACCGTGGGCATGTCCGCGCCGCCGATCGGCGTAACCAGCAGAATCCCGAAAAACAACGCAACCACGACCATGATTGGGAAAAGATAGGGCGCGTTCGGGTTAACCACCAGGATCACGGCGAGGACGATGGCCGCGGCCAAAACCGAGAGGCTAACAAAATTCTGCCCCTTATATGTGATTGGGCGCTGCGGCAGTATTTCCTGCAGTTTCCCGGCGGCGATTACGCTGCCCGTGAACGTGAGCGAACCGATGATCACTTCGAGGGCGATTTCGCCCATTCCAAAGCGGGTGATGTGCGGGATGCCGACGTAATACTCGGCGATACCGATCATCGAGGCGGAGAGAGCGCCGAACGCGTGGCTCAGCGCCGTTCGCTGAGGAACGGCCGTCATGTGGACCATGCCGAGCGGAATGCCAACCGCCGCGCCGATAATCAGGCCGACAACGATCCACCTGTATTGCACCAATTCAGGATTGAAGAGCGTTGCGGCTACGGCGATAGCCGCGCCGATCTCTCCAGCGAGCACGCCCCGCCGGGCCGTCACCGGCGAACTGAGCCATTTCAACGAAAGAATGAAGAGGACGGCGGCGGCAATATATGCCGAGTCCAGAAGCTGCTGTATGGCAACCGGGCTCATGGTTTCTTTGCGCCACCGCTTTTGAACATGCGCAGCATGCGATCGGTGATAAAGAAGCCGCCGACCATATTGCTGAACGAGGCCGCAACGGCGATGGCGCACAGCACGGTGGAAAGCGTGGTTTCGTGGCGGCCGGCGATGATAATGGCGGCGACTACGACGATGGCGTCGAGAGCGTTGGTGAGAGACATCAGCGGCGTGTGCAGCAAAGGCGAAACGCGCTTGATCACCTCAAACCCGACGAATCCGGCCAGGATGAATACATAAAGGTTCGATATGAAGTCCGCCGGCATGTCTTCTCCTTATGCCCTTGTCGCCAGCGCGGGGAGGCTCCAGAACTCCCTCACCCGGGCGTTCACGACTTCCCCGCCCTGCGTCAAGAGCGTTTCGCGAATGATGTCGTCCTGCATGTTCAAATTGAGCTTGCCACCCTTCGCCAGCAGCGTCAGAAACGACACGAGATTGCGCGCGTACATCTGGCTTGCGTGGTACGGCACAGTGCTGGCCAGATTGATTTCACCTACGATTGTGACGCCATTGACGACGATCGTTTCCTCAGGGCGCGTCAACTCGCAATTGCCGCCGCGTTCGGCAGCAAGATCGACGATCACTGAACCGGGCGCCATCCCGTGGACCATTTCTTTGGTCACCAGCACCGGCGCTTTCTTTCCGGGGACAACAGCCGTGGTGATCACCACGTCATTTTCGGCGATCACTCGGCCTAGCAATTCGCGCTGGCGCGCATAAAACGATTCGTCCTGCGCCTTCGCATAGCCGCCCGCGTCTTGCGCGTCTTTTGCTTCGATGGGCAGCTCGACGAAACGAGCGCCGAGGCTCTGCACCTGCTCTTTTGCGGCGGGACGCAGGTCATACCCTGAAATGACCGCACCGAGACGCTTGGCCGTGGCGATAGCTTGCAAGCCCGCCACGCCGGCGCCAATCACAAGCACTCGGCCCGGCGTAATGGTGCCGGCTGCGGTAGTCATCATGGGAAAAAGGCGAGGTAAAGTGTTCGCAGCGATCAAGACAGCCTTATAGCCGCAGATCGTCGCCATGGACGACAGCGCGTCCATGCTCTGCGCGCGCGTGGTGCGCGGCATTAGTTCAACGGAAAACGAAATAGCGCCCGTGCGGGCGATTTCCTGCACGGTTTCTTTTGAGCCCAATGGCCGCAGGAAACCGATCAGAACCTGGTCGCGACGCATGAGTGGCAGGTCAGCGCGGCCTGTTTTGTCGTTTGAGCCGTAAGAGAGGACCTGCGCGATGATGTCCGCGGCGGCGAAGACGGCCGCGCGGTCCGGCGCCAGAGTGGCGCCTTTCTCCGCGAATGCCGCGTCAGGATAACCGGCTTCCCATCCCGCGCCGGCTTCGACCATCACCTGGAGTCCGGCTTTCGCCAGGTTCGGGATCGCGGCTGGTATCAATGCAATGCGGCGTTCGCCGGGAAAGCTTTCCTTTACCACGCCAACGATCACGAACTCATCTCCATGGCCAGGCCGCAGATATACGGTTACGAGCGGACGCCGCGCCGCGATGCACATCACTCAATGCGAAAGATTTTAGATAAGGGTGACGATCCCCACCACCTGTGAAGACGTGATGCCCGCCCGTAACGGTTCCGTATTCTACTCGACGCCGCGCCAAATGCACCGACTTTCGCAAAATATTTCTACTCTTGGCCTCCGAGGCGAAAAGTCCGACACGATGGTTCCAGTTCGATGTTGAACCAGAGTTCGGAAAGTGGAATTCTCATGCAAGCGTTTGTCACAGCGGCACAGAAGTGAGGTCGAAGGATGTCTATCCTGAAAAGCGCCCTAGTCCTAGCGGCCTTAGTTGCTTTTACGTCTCCGGGCTTTCCCCAAACCCGAAGCCCTGCTTCCTCGACACTAACCGAGCTTGCAATTGGACGGCTGACGTTTTTCGATTTTGGTCCTCCCTTTGAGTATTACGAAATTTTCGTAGTGCAGCAGGGCGCGAGCGGAACTTCAGTCGATAGAGTGACGCTCACTCCGGGTTCTGACGTCTGCTTCATGCCTTCCCGAGTGGAGATGGCCTCGGCGAGAATTGCGGCACCGATGTCGACGTTAGTCGCGGACGAAAACCCATGCGCTGTCCCTGAGAAGGATCTGAGCCGTGAGCTAAAGCGTTGCAAGAAGTGCATGACTTTCAGCGGCGCACGGGTATCGATGCGGGTGCGGTGCGGGGACAACACGCGGATTTTAAGGTCGGGCATTCTGGACCGGGACATGTTCGATCCCTACAAAAAAACTCCTCCGAATACCACATGGACGATGGGGCTGATCGACCGATTGGACGCCGTGGTCGGCCCTGGAGTTATGCAGAAACCCATATTCACCTCGTCCAAAGAAAACGATCTCCCAGACGACGCTTCTGCTTCACCTGTCTTAGCCGCGATAGCTGCAGGCGAGTACGACTCGCTTTTCGCTGGGGAGGAGAATAGACCCTCAGCCATTTATCGGGCCGCAATGCAGTCTCATCCTGCGACCATGACCGTCGAACTGCAAGACAGTACGGTGAAGCCTGTCGTATTCACCCCTCCCGTTTATCCGGCAATCGCTAAACTGGCACGGGTGCAGGGAACCGTCTCTATCGCCGTACTCGTTGATTCGAACGGAGCGACTAATGTCTTATTTCCAGCCCTCGGCCCTCCCCTCCTCCGCTCAGCGGTGGAATCAGCCGCCAGCGGTTGGGTTTTTCCGCGGGACATGGCCCATAAACTGGTGAACGTAGAAGTCCGGTTTTCGATTAATTGTCCGCCGGCGAATCCGTAAACAGTGGGTTTTTGGGGAACATCACCGGGGGCGAAATAGCAAGATTTCAGTTAAAATAAGCCTTCCCGGAGGAGACATGTTGCGCGTTGGTCTGGTTGGTTGGCGAGGTATGGTTGGAAGCGTCCTGCTGCAGCGAATGCGGGAGGAGCACGATTTTCCGGGCATCGAGGCAGTCTTTTTCTCGACGTCGAATGCCGGAGGCGCAGCGCCGCCCGAAGCGAGTAACCCCAAGTTGAAGCACGCGAGCGCACTGGACGAATTGTCCGCGTGCGACGCGGTGATCAGTTGCCAGGGCGGCGAATACACCACGGAAGTCTACGCGCCGCTGCGCAAGAGCGGTTGGAAGGGCTACTGGATCGATGCCGCTTCGACGCTACGCATGGCCGAGGATTCGGTGATTATCCTCGATCCGGTGAACCTCGACGTGATTCAGGACGGGCTGCGGCGCGGCGTGCGCACCTTCGCGGGCGGCAACTGCACCGTGAGCCTCATGTTGATGGCCGTCGCGCCGCTCTTCAAGCAAGGCTTGGTCGAGTGGATGACCTCGATGACCTATCAAGCCGCTTCCGGCGCTGGCGCCGCGAAGATGCTGGAACTGGTCAAGCAGATGTCGATGTTCACACAGCCTTACCGCGAGACGCCGACCGATAACGCTCTCGAAGTCGACCAAATGCTCCTCGAGATCCAGCGCTCGCCCGAGTTACCCACCGGCGAATTCGGCGCGCCGCTCGCGGGAAGCGTTCTGCCTTGGATCGACAAGGAAATGCCCGAAGGACAGACCAAGGAAGAGTGGAAAGGCATCTCCGAAACGAACAAGATACTGGCGCTGAATCCTCCTGTACCGGTCGACGGCATCTGCGTCCGCGTCGGCACCATGCGCTGCCATAGCCAGGGACTATGCTTCAAACTGACGAAGAACGTTCCTTCGGATGAGATTCACTCCATGCTGGCCGCTGCGCATGAATGGGTGCGTGTGGTCCCTAATAATAAAGACGCCAGCCTGCGCTGCCTTACGCCCACTGCTGTCTCCGGCACATTGAACGTCGCCGTCGGCCGCATTCACAAGCTAAAGATGGGGCCGGATTATCTCGGCGCGTTCACGGTGGGCGATCAACTCCTGTGGGGCGCGGCTGAGCCTTTGCGCCGAATGCTGCGCATCCTCCGGGAGCATCTCGGCTCGTAGCCGCGGGCAACCGGCTTCGATGTCTCGAATTGCCAAGGCCATCCGTCTTCAATTGCTCTTCGGCTCAGAGTCCTTCTCGCGGAAGTACTCTTTTCAGCTGCGAATGCGATCACCTGCGGATGGGCTACAATTGTAGCTTGGCAACTTTGCGTTGCCTCGGAAGGGTTTAAGACTTCGCTGTGGGCTCCGTTCACTCCATAGAAGACGACAGGAATTTGCCGGCGATTCGCGCTTCCCATCTTGCACCGCAATCTGGGGCCATTCCCTTAGCTGCTCCGCCGCGAACCCTGACAAAACAAGCCAGCAACGTGATTCCTCCCTGGCTTTGGTGGAACGTGCTCAGCCTGGACGCTCCGGCCGTAGCCGGCGCATGGGCTTTGCTTTTCGCGCGCGTGAGCGGCATTGAGGTGTCGCTTTCCACCATCGGGGCGCTCGTTCTGGCGGTTTGGCTGATTTATGTGGCGGACCGGCTGTTTGACGGATGGCGCGCAACGGACGAAACAGCGTTAAAAGAACGGCACCGGTTCTGCCAGCGGCACCAGACAGTTCTGTGCGCGGCAGCGGGGCTGGGCGCGATTGCCGGCGTGTGGCTTGCCCGCTACGGACTGGATTTCGACGACCTGAAGGCAGGGCTACTGCTCGGCGGCATCGTGGGCATTTACCTGCTTTGTGTTCATCTAGGCGGTGAGGCGACGGCGCACATTTTCCCGAAAGAATTTGCGGTGGGCCTGATTTTCGCGGCGGGAACGACGCTGCCCGTCTGGTCGCAGCCCCGCGGATTTTCGTGGAACGAGATGAGCGCCTGGGTAATGTTTGCCGCGCTCTGTGTGTTGAACTGCGTGGCTATCGAATGCTGGGAAAATCCCAGCGTGGCCGGCGAACAGTCCGCCATTGTGCCTTGGGCGAGTGGTCGGATCGGCTGGCTGGCGGCGGGATTGACAGTTCTCTCGCTCGCGGCCGTCTTTCTGTTTCGCATCAGCGCCGCTGCGGGCGCTGCCGTCGCCTTGGCTGCGCTGTTGACCTTGGCGCTGCACCTGATGCGCCGCAGGCTTTCAGGCGACGCCATCCGGGTCCTGGCAGATGCCGCGCTTCTGGCCCCCGCGTTGCTCATGCTTGCCGCGCGGCTTTAGCGTCCCACCGTAGGCGAGAGTCATAACCAATTACCGGACTCGTCTAATTCGGGGCCGGCGTTCCATCCGACCAGTGGCGCACCACGACCATGAAAATCGTCACGTGCGCTTCCCCGTCGTACACTGCGATCATCGGAGAGCCGTCCAGATTCGCACCCCAGCTCTTCGCCACGTCGCCCGCGGCATAGAACATCAAATGCGGGTACCAGCTCTTCCCTGTATCGTTAAGGTACTGCTGCTTCGACATCATGTAGCACATCGCGCTGGGTGCGAGCGCCGGCAGTTTGCCGCTTTCTAGCGCCGCTGCGATGCTCTGGTCGATCTCAGCCTTGGACTTACCTGCCAAAACCAGGCCCGTCTTCATCAAATAGACCTGAGCAACGCTGCTGGCCGCGGGCTGATTGAAGCAATTCGGGGAGCGGATCTTGGGATTCCAGAACTCCGGGTCATTCGTCTCCTTGGCCCATGATCGCTCCACGTAGCAGAGAAAGCCGTTTGTACCTGGCACGGCGATGGTGTAACCCTCGCGTCCCAACACCATCACGGTGGCGCCGTCAGCAAGGGAGGCTGGCGCGGCGGTGCGAGCCAGCGCCACCTCCGTATCCTTCGGCATCAGATACTCTCCAAGAGGAGCCATGGACGAGTAGGGGTCTGCCGCTGCTCGCGTCGCCGGGACGGCTTGCGGCAGAACAACCAGCACAAGGAGCAGAAAGGCAAAACTGGCGATTGTCTTTTGCATTCGATCCCCCTTCCGAAATATCGAGATTTAGAGATTGAGGGCCGATGTCTCGCTGTGGACTCGAAGTTCGATGACATGCAATCGATTGGCCAGAAAGGGAGAGGCAAACGAGGGCGTTTGCACGGCGAATCTTCGAAAAAACGAGCTGGCCGCGATGTGCGCGCCGCTTGCTATGGCATTGCGTAGGCTACGGTACGGAATTTGGAAGATCCATCAGCGTCGTCTGAAGCGGCCACCGAGCCCGCATGGAGGTCCGCCCTGGCTGACTTCTCGGCCGGGTGCGTGCGGAGGAATAAGCTGCAGGCGAATTGCTACGAGATTGTGAACGAAGCATGAACGGCAACTAATAGCTGAGGCCGATGACCAGCCTCCTTTAAGCGAAACGGGGCGAGGCGCGGCCAGCCGGAATACCACTGGCAAGGGCAATTCTTCGCGCCGTGCTATACTGATTCGCGGAGCGGGGGCGAGTGGGGGAAATTTGGAATCGCGAGAGACGAGAATGACAAATGCTCAGACGCCGGGATCAGGGCCTGCAAATAAAGCGTCCGCATCCAAGCGCGGAATCGTGCTGCTGTGCTCGGTGTTGGGTCTTTCGGCGCTGCTCGGAGGGCTGCTGGGCCCCTCGAAAACAACATCGGCCGCCACATCCAATGACATAGAGGATTCGGCGAAAAGCTTCACCTCCGTCCTGGCCACCGTGGAAGCTAACTACGCGACTCCCGTCGACGCTGACAAAGTGATCTACGACGGCGCGATTCCGGGCATGCTCCATTCGCTTGATCCGCACTCGAATTTCCTCGACCCCCAGGAATATGCCCTTTTCCGTGAGAACCAGGAGGGCCGCTATTACGGCGTCGGCATGATCATTTTGCAACGCGGGAACCAGACGATGGTTCAGGCGCCGTTTGAAGGATCGCCGGCAGCCAAAGCGGGCATACGCCCGGGCGACATTATCGCGTCGATCGACGGCAAGAGTTGCGACGGCCTCACAACGACGCAGGTTGCCGATCTCCTCAAGGGCGCAAAGGGCACCACCGTTCACGTCATGATCCAGCGCGAAGGTTGGGCGGACCTGATCCCAATGACCTTGACGCGCGACGAAATCCCTCGCCCCGGCGTGGAATTCTCGGAGATGATCCGCCCTGGAGTCGGATACGTCCATGTTTCCACCTTCAATGACCAGACCACCGACAGCGACTTGGCCGATGCGCTGAAAAATCTCGACTACCCCAAGCTCGATGGACTGATCATCGACCTTCGCGAAAATGGCGGCGGCTTGCTCAACCAAGCCGTCGGCATGGCGGACATGTTCCTCGAGAAAAATGAACTCGTGGTCTCCGACCGTGGACGCAATTCTCCCGAAGAGCGTTTTTACGCGGTGCGCGGAAACCAGGGGATCGACGTTCCGCTTGTGATTCTGGTAAATCGCGATACTGCGTCAGCCTCGGAGATTGTCAGCGGCGCTATTCAGGATCACGACCGCGGCCTGATCGTCGGCGAGACCACCTTCGGCAAGGGCTTGGTGCAGCGTGAATACGAACTGAGCGAAGATACCGCCCTGCTTTTGACCACGGCTCGCTATTACACACCGAGCGGCCGGCTCATCCAGCGCAACTACGCCAATTCAACGCTCTACGACTACCTCTACAACCGGCAGGAACCGAAGTCGCCCGAAGTGAAATATACCGATAGCGGGCGCCCGGTCTACGGCGGAGGCGGAATCACGCCGGACGTGATCGCGCCGCCACCTCAACCGACGGAATTCCAGACGATGCTCATGACGCGCGGCGTCTTTTATCCCACGCCCGAAGGCGTCGGTGACTTTGTCCGCTATTATTTGGGCACAAAGCCGAACATCACGAAAGACTACTCACCTGATGACGCGGTGATCGATCAATTCGAGAAATACCTGGCGCAGCAGCATGTGGACTTCACTCCGGCGGACATTCAGCAGAACACGTCATGGCTGAAGTGGGAGATCAAGCGCGAAGTCTTCACCACGCTTTTCGGGCTCGACGCCGGATACAAGGTTGAACTCGAAAACGATCCGGAGCTGGTGAAAGGCATTGAGTCCCTGCCGCAAGCCAAGGCGCTTTATGCGAATGCGCTGAAAATCCTGGCCGAAAATCGCGCGACAAATCCGGCAGCAGCTCCGCCTCCCGACCAAACAGCAAGTCCAAACCAATAACCAAACGTCGTACCCGGAGGCACAGACGCATGGCAGAGTTCGCCTGCGCTTCACCGCGCGTGGCGGAAACCTCGCCGCGCGCTCCGAAAAGTCGTTAGCATCCTCTGTGCTATACTCCCCGTCTAAGAACCGGAGAGAGGCATCATGACTTTGCAGCTGTCAGCCGGCGCCCAAACGCCTGGCGATATCCCCGCAGTGCATTCCAGAGGTTCCCGGCGCGGAGCCATTCTATTCTGCTCCGTTTTGGCGGTTTCCGCCCTTGTAGGAGGCCTTTTTGGCCCTACGTGGACCGCTTCGGCCGCCAACGCCGATCAGGCGGCGGACGCGACGAGGACTTTCACGTCCGTGCTGGCCACCGTCGAGGCCAATTACGCCGATCCCGTCGATGCGGATAAAGTGATCTACGACGGCGCGATCCCCGGCATGCTGCACTCGCTTGACCCGCACTCCAATTTTTTCGATCCGCAGGAATATGCCCTCTTTCGCGAAAACCAGGAAGGCAAATATTACGGCGTCGGCATGATCGTCGAGCCGCGCCAGAACCAGACGATGGTGCTCGCACCGTTCGACGGATCACCCGCAGCCAAGGCTGGAATCCGCCCCGGCGACATCATTTTGTCCGTTGACGGCAAAGACTGCGCCGGGCTCACCACCACGCAAGTGGCCGACTTGCTCAAGGGCGCCAAGGGCACCAGCGTCCACATCATGATCGAGCGCGAAGGATGGGTGGAGCCGATTCCGATGACGGTCACCCGCGACGAGATTCCCCGTCCAGGCGTGGAGTTTTCGGAGATGGTCCGCCCGGGAATCGGCTATGTCCATGTCACCACCTTCAACGAAACCACTGACTCCGACCTCGCGGACGCTCTCAAGCAGCTGGACTACTCAAAGCTCGATGGGCTCATCATCGATCTACGCGAAAACGGCGGCGGCCTTCTCAACCAGGCCGTAGGCATGGCGGACATGTTTCTCGATCAGAACCAGTTGGTCGTCTCGCATCACGGCCGGTCTTCGCCGGAGCGGCGCTACTACGCGGTTCGTGGCAATCGCGGCATCGACGTGCCGCTCGTGTTTGTTGTCAATCGCGACAGCGCTTCCGCCTCTGAAATCGTCAGCGGCGCGATTCAGGATCACGACCGCGGCCTGATCGTTGGGGAGACCACCTTCGGCAAGGGCCTGGTGCAGACGCAATTCCAATTGAGCGAAGATACTGCTCTACTGCTCACCACCGCCCGCTATTACACGCCCAGCGGCCGGCTGATCCAGCGCGATTACAGAAACGTAACGCTTTGGGACTACCACAATAATCCGCAAAAGCCGAAATCGCCCGAATTGAAATACACCGATAGCGGCCGCCCCGTCTATGGCGGCGACGGCATTACGCCGGACGTGGCCGCCCCGGCGGCAAAGCCAACCGAGTTCGAGACGATGCTGCTCGCGCGCAGCGTCTTCTTCCCCACCGATCAGGGCGTCGGCGATTTCGTCCGCTATTACCTCGGCACGAAGCCCACGATCACGCAGGATTTCACCACAGACGACAGCGTGATCGCGCAACTGCAAAAGTTTCTCGATCAGCAGCACATCCAATATACGCAAGCGGATATTCAGCAGAATCTTCCCTGGCTGAAATGGGAAACGAAACGCGAAGTCTTCACTACGATGTTTGGTCTGGACGCCGGCTACAAGGTCGAACTCGAAAACGATCCCCAACTCGACAAAGCCATCGAGTCCTTGCCGCAGGCCAAAGCTCTTTACGCCAACGTGCGAAAAATCGTGGCGCAAAGGCAGACGGCCGGCGCGACGCAGCAATAATCACAGGGAACACTTCAGCAGACGCTCGCCAACCCGCCGGTCACTTTGCCTGGGTAGCGTCCGTCAGTGTCGCCAGTTCCGCGTCCACCGCAGCCTGGCCATCCGGCTTGTGATTGAACTTCAGGTAGTTGCGAATCTGCACCGACGCTTCATCCGACTTCTTCATTGCCGAATAAATTCGCGCGAGCAGCAGTTCGATTTCGGGCATCTGGTGACTTGCGTCCGCGCCCGCCGCGTCAAGCGCGCTGCGCTCGGCCGCGTGCAAATCCTGCTGGTGGAAGGCAGCTTCGGCCCGATAGTAAAGCGCGAAGCAATCCTTTAGCGGCGCCAGCAGCAGCGCGTGATCCGAAAACTTCCGCGCCTCGTCCCAATTTTCCCGCTTGCTGGCGATGGCCGCGAGGCACAGGTACGACGCGGCATATCCCGGGTCGATCTGCGAAGCAGTCGAACATGCCTTCTCCGCCTCGGTCATATCGCTCGTATCGAAATAAGCCTCCCCGAGCAGCACCCACGCCGCCGGATACTTGTGATATTCGTCGAGAGCTTTCTCGGCCTCGCGTTCCGCGTTTTCCATCTTTTTCTTCTTCAGCTCGCCGCAAGCATGTTGATAGATGCCGCGCGCTTTCCCTGGCACTTCCAGGCGCGTCATGCTCACGGTGGCGCTGCGCGCTCCCACGGCCGTCCACGTGCCGCAGTCTTCCTGATTGATCGAATCGACGGCCATCACCGTAAGTTCCGGCGGCTCGTCAGGAGACATCAGCCTTCGCAGGTTCACAGTGGGATTGCTCGAATCGAAGGGCGAGTAGGGGTCCGTTCGCATGTCGGCCGGCGCAGTCGACGGCGTGGCCATCGAAGCGTCCGAATCCGCCGCGGCGGCTGCTGCCGCCGCATTGGCGTTTGCCACCGCAGCGCCGGTAGAAGAAGCCGCCGATCCGCTGCCACCGGCGGACGCAGACATGGAACCCGATTGCGCCGAAGCGCAGAAGGCGCAGGCGAACATCGCGAGCAAACAAGGCGTCGAGCGTTTCAGCCAACTCATTGGCAACCGCCTTTGGCGGCCGCGACCTGATCAGCCGCCTGATGCCCCACATCCTAACCCGGATCACCGCCGCAAGGAAAGATCCGACGCGCCGGGTGATCCTGTAAATCGGGCCGCGCACAAACCCGATGATGCGGAGGATATTGCCACCATAGGCACGCGCTTTTCAATACGATCTTCGGCCTGCGCGCCCAGAGCGTAACCTACTTACCGGGGACCGCAGACTCGGCCGCAACTTCCCTTCAGAGATTCCACGCAAGCCG
>Ga0335074_10001847_pt1 | contig 28723 bp, 29 predicted proteins | sample Lox_Sample_23_FD_206715 | JGI IMG/M metagenome (GOLD analysis project Ga0335074, IMG submission 206715) | Soil microbial communities from Loxahatchee National Wildlife Refuge, Florida, United States - Lox_Sample_2.3 | ecosystem: Environmental > Terrestrial > Soil > Wetlands | place: USA... | reverse complement strand
AGCACCGGGGGGTCGGCGAGCCGCTCCCGGTCGGCGAGGGGGAGCTCGGCGGCCGCGGCGGCGTCCGCGGGCGCGTGGGCCGGCACCGACATCACGACGCCCGTGCCGACCGCGGGGTCGACGAGCGGGCTCGGCAGGATGGGCACTCGAGCGTTCCGGAGCGGAACCGAGACGGTCCGGCCGTGGAGCTCCGAGACCGGGACGGGATGACCCAGGTGGCCCCCGTGCTGCTCGACGAGCCGCTCGCCGCCCGTGCGCGCGACCAGGTAGGACTCGGTGCCGAGGTGCCAGACCACGAGCTCGCCCTCGGGCGGGATCCAGAGGTTCGTGACGCCGTAGACGGTCTCGGAGCGGAGCGTCGCGGCGAGCAGCTGACGACCGTCCTCGAGGCGGAACGGGATCGTCGTGTACGTGAGGGTCTCCGCGTCACCCCCCCGGGAGAGGTCGGTCTCCGCCGCGTCCACCGCGACCGGTCCGCAGACCGGGCAGACGGACGCGTAGTACGTGCCCTGGACCAGGGCGTTCGAGGATCGGAGCGCCGAGAACTGCCAGCGGATGAACGCCCGGTAGTCGTCGTCGATCGTCGTGAGATACGCGCTCTCGTCGATCAGGAAGCCCATCCGGCGGAGGACCTTCCGGTAGTCCGCCCCGAGGAATCGGGCCGCGGTCTCCGGGTCCTCCAGGCTCGGCCACTCGGCCTCCGGTACCCCATGCTCGCGCAGCTGGGCCACCACCGTCGGGTCCCGGTCGTGGACCTTGCGCGACCAGGCCACCGCCGGGAGCCCCGAGGCGTGCACCCCGAACGGGAAGAACACCGCCTCGCCGAGCATCCGGTGGTACCGGTGGAGCGGGTCGGCGATCGCGTAGCCGCGCAGGTGGCCCACGTGGAGAAAGCCGCTCGTGCCGGGATAGGCGACGATCGCGAAGAACTTCCCGCGGCCGGGGAGCCGACGCCCGCGCCCGAGCGCCGCCCGGTTCCACGCTTCCTGCCAGTGCGAGGCGCGGGCCGGGTCCATGGCGGGCCATCGAGCGACGTGCGGTATTTGACCCATTGCTCGACCGGCGGGGGTCCTCGGTCGTCGCGGGCCGAGCCGTCCCGGACCCGGTCGGACCGGACCGCCGACCACGAACCTTTTGCGGCAGGCGAGCTCTCGGCGCCCGATGCGCATCATCGAGGTGTTCCGGTCGCTGCAGGGCGAGGGCCCGCTCACCGGGGTCCCCACCACGTTCGTGCGGACCGCGCGGTGCAACCTGCGCTGCAGCTGGTGCGACACCGCCTACTCGTTCGGGCCGGGACACGAGCGCTCGATCGCTTCGCTGCTCCGGGAGGTCGAACGGAACGGCACGCGCCACGTGTGCCTCACGGGCGGCGAACCGCTGCTGCAACGCGAGTCGCTCGCGTTCGTCCGAGCGCTGGCGAAGCGCGGCTACTCGGTGGTCATCGAGACCGGTGGCTCGCTCGATGTCGCTCCCTACACCGGTCTTCCGGGGGTCGTGCTGAGCGTCGATGTGAAGTGCCCCTCGTCCCGGATGACCGAACGGAACCGTTGGCCGAACCTCGGGCTCCTGGAGGCGAAGGACGTCCTCAAGCTCGTGATCGCTGACCGGAAGGACTACCTGTACGCCCGGAAGGTCCGCGAGGGGTATCGGGGCCCGGCCACGGTGGTGTTCCAACCGGTGTGGGGCACGGACGCGGGTCGTCTCGCCGACTGGGTGCTCGCGGACCGCCTGGAGGTCCGGGTGATGCTGCAGGAACACAAGGTCCTCTGGGGGGACGTCCCGGGCCGCTGAGCGCCCCGCGCGGGCCACCGCCGGGGATAGTCTAATGAGGGTCGGGTCCTCGTTCGCCCTCTCGAGCCATGGGACCCAACGCCCCGTCGACCGACCCGCTGCTGACCCACGACGGGCCCGGCTTCGGCAAGGTCCGCGGCATGGTCTTCCCGCGCGTCGTGCTGGTCGGCCACGGAGTGATCTCCGAGCTGGCCGACACCTGTCGTCAGTTCGACTTCCCCACGCGGGGCGCGGTGATCACGGGGCAGCGCACCGCGGAGCTGGCGGGTAACCGGGCGGCCGAGCTCCTCAACTCCGGCGGTTTTCAGGTCTCCACGATCCTCGCCGGCGAGGCGACGGAGGCCGAGGTCGAGCGGGTCGCGCACGAGGCCCGCAGCGCCGGGGCCCGGTTCCTGATCGGAGCGGGCGGCGGCAGCAAGATCGACGTCACGAAGGTCGTCGCGGCCCGCCTGCGGATCCCGTTCGTGAGCCTCCCGACGTCGGCGGCCCACGACGGCATCTCGTCGCCCCGCGCCTCCCTCCACGGCGCCGCGTCGACCTCGAGCATCGAGGCGGCGGTCCCGATCGGCGTGATCGCGGATTCGGAGGTGATCGTGCAGGCCCCGTTCCGCCTCCTCGCCTCGGGGTGCGCGGACGTGATCTCGAACCTGACGGCCACGCTCGACTGGAAGCTGGCGGTCCGGCTCCGGAACGAGGAGTTCTCGAGCACCGCCGCCACGCTGAGCGAGTACGCCGCCCAGGAGATCATGGACCACGCCTCGGCGATCAAGCCGGGGCTCGAGGAGTCGGTCTGGATCGCGATCCGTCCGATCCTCGTCGCCGGGATCTCGATGAGCGTCGCGGGGTCGTCGCGCCCGTGCTCGGGCAGCGAACACCTGTTCAGCCATGCCCTCGACCGGATCGCCGAGACGCCGGGCCTGCACGGCGAGCAGTGCGGCGTCGGCGCGATCATGATGATGTACCTGCACGGCGGCGACTGGCGCCAGATCAAGAGCGCGCTCCTCGCGATCGGAGCCCCGACCACCGCCCGCGAGCTCGGGGTCTCGTACGACGAGACGGTGCGGGCGCTCGCGATGGCCCACTCGATCCGACCGGACCGCTACACGATCCTCGGTGACAACGGGCTCACGCGCGAGGCCGCCGAGCGGCTCGCCCGGGTGACGGGAGTGATCGAGTAGATGGCCGAGATCACGCTCCTGGCGGTCGCCGAGGCGAAGGAAGGGTTCGAGTTCGTCTACCAGGGCGGCGGGCCCGTCTGCCGCACCTGCCCGTACCGGCACGCCTGCCTGACGCTCGACCCCGGCCGGCGCTACGCCGTGGCCAAGGTCCGGCCGGTGACGCACCCGTGCGCCCTGCAGGAGACCGACGCGCACGTGGTCGAGGTCCGCCCGGTTCCGCGCGCGCTCGTCCTCGACGCGCGGACCGCGGTCGTCGGGAGCTCCGTCGAGGTCGGTCGCTACCCGTGCCGCCGGCTCGACTGCTCCAACTGGTCGATCTGCGCCGGACCGAGCGTCCCGGCGAAGCAGCGGTTCCGCATCGAGCGGATCGCGGACGGCCCAGCGGAGTGCCGGATCGGCCGAACGTTGAAGCGCGTGGACGCCGTCTAGCGGGCCATGCGGGGCTGTGGGGTAGCTACGGGCTCGAGGCACCCACCTCGGTCCGCTCTACTGGTCCATCCTTCGGGCTTTGGGAGCCCGGGACCCCGATTCAAATTCGGGCAGCCCCACGCCGCCGTCGCGAGGCGCGTCGGACCGACCCCGGGCCCGTGAGCGCGAGCGAGGCGCCGATGGGCTCCCCGACGGTCAGCGCCGTGATCCTGGCCCACGACCGCCGGGGGTTCCTCGCGGATGCCGTGGCGTCCGCGCGCGCGGCCGGCGCGGACGAGATCGTCGTGGTCCGCAACTTCTCCGACCCGATCTCCGGGCTCGAGGGCCCGATCCGGGACCTGCGCTGCGACGTCCCGGAGACCGGAGCCAAGCACGCCGTCGGCGTCTCGGCGGCGACCGGGGATCTGGTCGCCTTCCTGGACGACGACGATCTCTGGGAACCCTCGAAGGTCGCCCGCCTGCGGGCGGTCTGGCCGGCGACCCCGGGACTCGTGTACCTCAACCATACCCAGCGACCGATCGACGCGCAGGGCCGGCCCGGGACCGCGCATCACCCCGAGCTCGCCGGTCGCGAACCCGGCCGCTTCCCGTCGTGGGACCGTTCGGACTTCCCCGACCTGGCCGATCGGATCTGGCCCGGGAACGGCTCGTCGACGGTCGTCCGGCGGGATTGGGCGCTTTCCTGGCTGCCCAGCCTTCGGGAGGTCGGCTGGTCCGCGGACACGTTCTGGCTGGTCGCGGCGGTCCTCGACGGCCGGCCGATGGCGATCCTCGACGAACCGCTCACGCGGCTCCGGCTCCACGACCTCAATATGTCGCACGCGCGGTCGGTGACGCCCGAGGAGTTCCGGGCGCGCCATCGGCAGCAGAGCGAGCGGTTCGCCCGCGCCTTCGAGGGGCTCGCTCGCCTCGCCGCCACCCGGGTCGGTCCCGACGCGTCGATCGCGCGCTACCTCACGGAGCGCGCGGTCGGGTTCCGGTTCTTCGCGGACCTCGAGAGCGGAACGCACCCGCGACGCTCGGCGGCCCACGCGATCGCTCGAGGCGGCGCGGGCCGGGACCCGGGCGCCGCGCGCACCGCGTGGGTCGCGCTGGGCTCGCCCGCCCTCGCACGGCGGCTGCTCTACCGCTCGCACCGTCGGCGCTGGGGTCTCACGTGACGGACCCCCCTCCGGCGAGTCCCGCCCTCGACCCGTGGTTCTCCGTGACGACGACGGTCCGCAACAACGCGAGCACCATCGGACCGTGCCTCGACTCCCTCGAGCCCCAGCTGCGCGACGGCGGCGAGCTCGTCGTGGTCGACGCGCTGTCCACGGACGGGACTGCCGAGACGCTGCGATCGCGGTCCGCCGCGAATCCGAGGGTCCGCGTGCTCGAGGAGCCGGGCAACCGCGGCGTCGGCCGGAACCGCGCCGCGGCCCTCGCCCGGGGCGCGATCCTGATCACGAACGTCGACGGGGACAACCGCTACGAGGCGACGGTCGCGCGCGCGGCAGCGGAACGCCTGCGCGCGTCGCGCCCCCCGCTCGATCTCCTGCTGGTCATCGGGGCCGAGGACCCCGACCCCTCCTCGGGTCGGTTCTTCGTCTGGCGGAAGGAGGCGTTCGTACGGATCGGGGGGTACCCGGCCCGCCAGGGCCTCGAGGACCCCGAGGCGGTGCTGAAGGCGTTCCGGGGCGGTCTGCGGGTCGATCGGTGGGTCACCCCGCACGTCGCCGAGGACCTCAAGCCCCGGCGGCCGGGCCAGGCCCCGAGCGTCCCGCCGTGGCGTCGTCGGCGGCATGCGGTGCGGGCCGCTCGAAAGTTCCGCATCATCGGGTATCGATACCCCGAGTTCGTCCGCTATCTCTGGATCAGTCGGAGGACCGTGCCCCGGTTCCTCGCGGGGATGGTGGTCGCCGCGGTCGCCTACCTCGAGGCCGCGGCGAGCGGCAACAGCGTCGCGTTCCTCACGGAGGACGAGGAGGACGCCCACGTGGTCCGGGAGCTCGCGGCGGAGCGCCGGGCCGAGAAGGCCGCGTGAGCCTCGGCCGACGACGGAAGCGTGATGGGAGCGGGGGGCTCGTGACCGATCCGATGACCGACGAGGCGGCGCCCTCGGAGCCCGGCGAAGGAGCCCGGCGTCGGCCCCGCGTGCACCGCTCCACCCTGCCCTGCGAGACGTGCGGACGACCGACGCCCCACCGGATCCTCCGGGTCGACCCCGGGCGCGGCGGGGGTGCGACGGTCGTGCGCGGGACCGCCCGCTGCCAGGAGTGCGGTTGGACGCACCGATTTGAGTCGGAGCGCCCGAGGACCGTCGAGGTCGCCCTCATCGAGTCGGTGGGCCGAGAGTCGGTGCGGTCCCGGGTCGAGCTCCCGGGCCGGTCGCGGGTAGAGGTCGGCACGGGGCTCCCGGGCATCGATCGCCCGCTCCTCGTCCAGCGCCTCGACGATCGCTCCGGCCGTCGCGTGACGGCCGCCCGAACGGAGGAGATCGCGACGGTCTGGGTCGTGCGGGACGTGGGCGCCATCGTACCCGTCTCGATCGTGACCGGCCGGATCACGCGGGCGGCCCGCCTCATCCTGCCGCGCGAGACCCCCCTCGCGGTCGGGAACCGGGTCACGCTCGATCGCCTGCGGCTGGAGATCGCGGCCCTGCGAGCGCGCGGCCGCACCTGGCGTCGTCCCGGGGATGCGTTCCCCGCGGGGGAAGTGCAGCGGCTCTATGCCCGACGGATCTCGATCCCGCCGGCGGGCAGGAGCGCCTGGAGTCGCGACCGGGGGAGCCCCAGTTCCTTCGACAGCTCGACCTCGCGCTCCGCGCGCGCTCGCTCCTCGCCGGGGACGAGGAGGAACCGGATCGTGCCGCGGGATCGGACGGCCGACGGCGGGGCCACGGTCCACCGCTCCACGGCCTCGTAACGGACGGGGCCGATCGCGAGCTCGAGCGGGAGATCGCGGAGGACGTTCTTGGTCCCGTGGATGACCCAGGCCCCTTTCGGGACGAACTCTCCCGAGGCGGCGGCCTTCGAGACCTGGTCCGGCGTGACCCAGAAGGCCGACGCCGAGGCGAGCCCGGCCCGCCACGCCTTCGAGAAGGCGACCGCCCACTGACCGGCCTCCCGCAGCGTCACGTCGGTGACCGGGACGCCGTCGGGGGGCCGCTTGACGATGACGCTGGAAGCCCCGTGAAGGTCCGCGTGCAGGTAGAGGTCCCCGTCCTTGAGGTTCCGCCGCACGATGAGATCGTTCGAGCTCGCGTCACGGCCCGCGATCACCACGACGCCCTCCGAGCTCACGAACCAACGGTATCGTTCGAACCAGAACGGCTTGCCTTCGGACGCCGGGGCGGTGGCCCGGGCCGCGCCGGAGGAGGCGGCGCGGGCCGCCGGCTCGGCAAGCCGCGCCTCGCTCTCGGCGAGCGCCTCGCGGGCGCCGGCGAGCTTCGCGGCCAGCCGCTTCGACTCCTCGTAGAGCGCCTGGGCCGACTCGCGCGGGGAAACGTCCGAGCGCAGCGGCACGTCCTGCGCGCCGAGTCGGACCGAGAAGGTGGGGCCGCTCCGGGGAGCCTCCTTCGAGCGCTCCACTGCTGTCTCCGCCTCCGCGTAGTGGGCGAAGATCGCCTCCGCCTTCCCCTGGAGCTCTGCGATCTGCGCGCCGAGCGTCTCGATCGCGGTGCGCTGCTGCTCGAGCTGGTGCTCTAAGTCGCGCCGCGCGGCGAGCGCCCGGCGCTCGTCCTCCGGCACGGGAGCCGGCACGAGCGATCGGAAGTACTCGAACGCCGGCTCGGAGAACGAGGGCCGGGTCGTCTCCTCGACGCCTTCGATGTCGCTCCAGCGTCGGGAGCGGTACGGGGTGGCATCGACCACGACGGGCCCCCGGGCGTACCGGAACCCGACCGGGTGCTCCCCCACCTCGGCCACGAGCGCGGTCAACGCCTCGTGGAGCGGCCCCGCGAGCTCGGCGGCGGCCGGCGCGGCGGGCTCGCTGCCCGCGCGCCCGATCCGGGCCACGAGCTCTTCCGCGATCGGCCCTCCGAAGGAGAGCCGGGCGGCGAGCGTGCTCGCGAGGTCGGTCCGGGAGCCTCCGAGCTCCTGCTCGATTCCCGCGCGCGTCACGGCCCACGGGTCCTCCCGTTCGGGGGGTCGTAGGTACGGCGCGCCCACGCGCACGAGGCGGTGGGCCCATCGGCGGGTGACGGCGACGGCGAGGATCTTCCCGGCGCGGGCGACGGTCAGGTTGCCGGTCCCGAACATCTCGAGCGCGAGGATCGTCTCGTCCGGTTCGTCCGATCGGGAGAACGCGATCTCGAGGTAGCGCTCGCCCCGGGGTTCCCGGACGGATCGGAGGGCTGCTCCCGCGAGGAGGCGGCGCAGCTCCCGGGCGAACGGCGAGAGCGCGTCGCTGTGCGCCGGCCCCTCGGCGAGCAGGGCCGCGTAGCGACCCGGCACGAGCACGAGATCGCGGCGGCCCTCGCCGACCGCGCGCAGGGTGACCGACCATCCGCCTTCCGGCAGATCGAACGCCTTGTCGACGCGCGCGTGACCGAGCGCGCGCAGCTCGCGGGCGACCGCGAGGGTGTCGAGGGAGGTGAACCGGTCCTTCGGCGACGGGACTCCCGACATCGACCCTCGGCTCCCGTCGGCCAGCGACCCGGCGCACGTCCTTAAAGACTGGGCGACCTCCCGCGTCCGTGCCGAGCGAGCAGACGAACGACCCGACCTCCTGGCGGGCCCGGGCCCGCGCGTTCGCGCAGGCCGAAGTGGCGCCGGTCGCCGAGTCGATCGACCGGACGGACCGGCTGCCCGAGTCGCTCCTCGCGGCCCTGCGCACGAGCGGGTTCCTCGGCCTGCAGATCCCGGAGCGGTACGGCGGCTCGGGCGGCGACACTCGCGCGACGGTGGCGGTGCTCGAGGAGCTCGCCCGGGCGAGCGCGGCCGCCGCCGTGGAGGTCGCCGTCCACGTCTCCGTGTGCGCGGCGCCGATCCTCCAGTGGGGCAGCGAGACCCAGCGGGAGCGCTACCTCCCTCCGCTGACGACCGGCCGATGGGTCGGGGCGTTCGCGCTGACGGAGCCCGGCGCGGGCTCGGATACCGCGAGCCTGCAGTGCCGCTACGAGCCGACCGCCTCCGGCTTCCGTCTCCGCGGCACGAAGATGTTCATCTCGAACGGCGCGAGCGCCGGGCTCGTGCTGGTGTTCGCCTCCCGGGACCCCGCGCTCGGCCATCGGGGGATCTCCGCGTTCGTGGTCCCTCCGGGGACTCCCGGGTTCTCCGTCGCGCAGCGGCTCGAGAAGCTGGGGCTGCGGGGCAGCGAAACGACCGAGCTCGTGCTGGACGGCGTGGACCTACCCGCCGAGGCGCTGCTCGGACCGGAGGGCTCGGGGCTCCGACTCGCGCTGGGCGCCCTGACCGCCGGTCGGGTCGGGATCGCGAGCTGCGCGCTTGGCGTGGCGACCGCCGCGTTCGAGGCGATGCGCTCCGCCGTTCGGGCCGACCCGGCCGACTGGAAGCGGACGCTCGTCGCCCGGTCCTACGCGGACCTCGAGGGCGCCCGGGCGCTCGTGGCCCGAGCGGCCGAGCGCAAGGACGCGGGCCTTCCGTTCGTCCTCGAGGCGTCCGCGGCGAAGCTCGTCGCCTCGCGGGTCGCCGTCTCGATCGCCTCGGCGGGGATCGACGTGGCGGGGGCCGCGGGGGTTCGGAGCGGAGCCCCGGCGGAACGCCTCCTGCGCGACGCACGGGTGTTCCCGATCGTCGAGGGGACGACGGAGATCCAGGAGCTCATCCTCGGCCGGGAGCTCCTCGACGACGATCGCGCGCCAAACGCTTAGGTAGGCCGCCCGGCTCCATGGGGCGTGCCCGCGAAGGCTCGCCCGACGCCCGCCGCACCGCGGAGTGCCGGTGCGGTGCCGCTCGCCGACACCCCACTCGACCCGGCCTGGCGGGCGATCCTGGAGAAGGACGGCATCTCGAGCCTCTACCCGCCCCAGGCGGCAGCGGCCGGGCCGGTCCTCGCCGGCGAGAGCGTCCTCCTCGCGTGCCCGACGGCGAGCGGAAAGTCGCTGGTCGCCTACCTCGCGCTCCTCCGCGCCTGGCGCGAGGGCCGCACCGGCCTCTACCTCGTACCCCTCCGGGCCCTCGCGCACGAGAAGGCCGAGGAGCTCGAGAAGTTCGCAGAGATCGGCCTCAAGGTCGGGATCTCGATCGGCGACTTCGATCTCCCGAACGAACGGCTCGAGCAGATGGACGTCCTCGTCGCGACGAGCGAGAAGGCCGACGCGCTCCTGCGGAAGGGCAGCCCCTGGCTCGACCGCCTCGGGGTCGTGGTCGCCGACGAGGTCCACCTCATGCGGGACCCCGACCGCGGACCGACCCTCGAGGTGACCCTCACGCGGCTTCGGCGCTCGTTCCCGGACCTCCAGATCGTGGCGCTCTCGGCGACGGTCGGCAACTCGGAGGAGGTCGCCGAGTGGCTCGGCGCGCGGCACATCGCGAGCGACTTCCGTCCGGTGCCGCTCAAGCTCGGCGTCTACTTCGGGGGCCGGATCACGTTCACCGACCTCTCCACGCGGGAGATCGCTCCGCCGGGAGAGGCCATCCCCCGCCTCGTCCGGACCGTCGTCGAGGAGGGCGGCCAGGCGCTCGTCTTCGTCAACAGCCGGCGGTCGAGCGAACAGCTGGCCGAGAACCTGACGGGCACCGTCCGGGGGCTCCTCTCGGTGGAAGAACGGGCGCGGGCGAAGGCGGCCGCCGCGGAGCTCGCGACCGTGTCGGACGAGGAGACGGAAGGGATCCGTCGGTTGACGGGGCTCCTCCCCCACGGGGTCGCCTTCCACAACGCGTCGCTCACGAACCCCGAGCGGCGGGTCGTCGAGCGGGCGTTCCGGGACCGCGGGCTCAAGGTGCTCGTCGCGACGCCGACGCTCGCGGCCGGGATCAATCTCCCCGCGCGCCGCGTCATCGTGCGGGACACGACCCGGTACGACGACGCCCTGGGGCTCCAGGCGCCGATCCCCGCCCTCGAGGTCCACCAGATGCTGGGTCGCGCGGGCCGACCGCGCTACGACCCCGTCGGCGAGGCTCTCCTCATCGCGCGCACGGAGGACGACGAGGAGCGGCTGCTCGACGGGTACCTGGCCGCCCCGCCGGAGCCGATCCAGAGCCGGCTCGCAGCCGACCCCGCGCTCCGCATGCACGTGCTCGCGCTCGTCGCGAGCCACGCGGTCACCACGGACGAGGAGCTGGCCGGCTTCTTCGCGGCGACGTTCTACGGTCGCACCCTGCCGCTGCCCGAGCTCCACGCCCGCATTGCGCGGGTCCGTCGGTTCCTGGAGGAGCACGAGCTCCTCGAGCGCGGCCCGACCCTTCGGGCGACCCGATTCGGCCAGCTGACGAGCGAGCTGTATCTCGACCCGCTCAGCGCGATCGTCCTCCGGCAGGTCCTCGAGCGCGCCCCCCTCGGCGTGCAGGCGTTCCCGCTGCTCGCGGCGATCGCCGCGACCCCGGACCTTCCGTCGCTGTTCCTGCGGCGGGGCGAGGAGGCCGACCTCCTTTCCCGCTACACCGACGAAGCCGAGGAACTCCTCGTGAAGCCGGAGGAGCCGCCGATCGAGCTCGACCTCGACGGGTTCCTCGCCACGCTCAAGACCGCCTCGGTGCTCGAGTCGTGGATCGGCGAGACCCCGATCGTCGAGATCTCCCAGCGCTACCAGTTGGGCGCCGGCGACCTGCGCACCAAGGTCGAGGACGCGGAGTGGCTCCTGTTCGCGGCGAGCCGGCTCGCGAGCGCGTTCCACCGACGGCTGGCGCGGCCGATCGACGACCTGTCGTTCCGGATCCGCTACGGCGTGACGGAAGAGCTCCTCGACCTGGTCCGGCTTCGTGGGGTCGGTCGGGTCCGGGCCCGGATGCTGTTCCGGGCCGGGTTCGCCGACCGGGAGGCGCTGAGGAACGCGCCGATCGCCCGGATCGAGCAGGCGCTCCGCTCCCGCGCCCTCGCCGAGATGGTCGTCAGCCAGCTGGGACGACCCACACGGGGGCGGGGTCGGGAGGAGGAGCCGTCCCCGCCGCCTCCGCCGGCCCCGGCCCCCGCGGCTCGGGCCACCCGGCGGACCCTCGAGGAGTTCCCCACGGAGCCGGAGCCGTGACCCACTCGTCGATCGGGGCCAGCAGGCGGACGACCGACCGCGTCCCGCCGACCCCACCGGTCCGGATCTCCCGTCGGACGTAACCGGCCCGCTCGAGCGCCACGATCCGACGCCACAGCGTCGTCGTGGGCAGCGGGCGCTCGCCCCGCTCGACCGCGAGCTGGACCTCACATCGGCGCACGTCCCCGAGCCGGGCCTGAGTCCCGCGGGACGCCGCCCCGATCGCCTCGACGATCCGGGGCTCGATCGGGACGGCGAGCCCGCTCCGGTGCGGCAGCCCGACGAGCGCGCGGAGCGCGCCGCCGAGCAGCCGCCGGCGGACCAGGTCGACGGCCCGGGTCGCTCCCGCGCCGTCCTCGATCGCGCATCGGACGGCGCGCGCCACGAGGTCCCCGGCCGGCACGGCCCCGAGCGATCGCTCGATCCGGTCCCGTACGATGAGCGCGAGCGCGCGCTCGTCGTAGGGGGCGAGCGGGAGGTACGGTCGGAGCGGGAACCGCGCGTCGGCGGCCCGGTCCGCCGTGCGCATCGCCTCCGCCGATCCGGCCACGATCGTCCAGGTCGGCGGCAGCCCCGACTCCCCTTCGGGCAGGAAGCGGTCCGGGTTGCCGAGCGCGCGCAGGACCGGGCCCAGGTCCGGGCCGCCCACCTTGAGGTCGTCGAGCACGAGCACCGTCGGCCGGGCTTCCCGCCGCAACCGGCGCAGGAACCCCGCGAGGATCTCGTTCACGGGAAAGCCCCGGCCGTCGAACCCCTCGTCGAGGCGTTGCAGGAGCGCGGTCGCGACGCCGTGCGCCCCGCGCTGCGGCCCGGTCCGCACCGCGATCGTCCGGGGGGCCGGACCGGGACGATCGGCCCGCACCCGATCGACGACCTCGCGGGCGGCGCGTCGGGCGAGCGCCGAGGTCCCGCTGCCCGACGGACCGACGATCGCGAGGGTCCAGGGCGCGGGGTGATGCGGGCGGGGGGGGTCGAGACGCCGCAGCGCCTCCGCGGTCTCGGCCTCGCGGCCGAGCAGCACGGGCGGGACCCAGTCGAGGGCGAGGACTTCGGGGTGGGCCGAGGACGACATGCTATGTGGTAAATCTTTGGGATATAAGAATTCTAATAATCGACCCGGACCCCCCGTGAAAACTGCTAAGCGGGGCGGTCGTTCCCCCGTCGCCATGGCCGCCCCGCCGCGCGCGCATCCGATCCGCGCGCTGTACGTGAAGCTCTTCCTGACCGCGCTCGCCGGCGCGGCGGCGTACGTCTTCTTCGTCGTCTTCAACCACCGCTACCTCAACCACCTCTCGCCGAACGAGGTCCTCCTCCTCGAGGCGGGCGTGATCGTGCTGCTCGCGTACGCGATCGCGCGCTCGCTCACGACCGCGGTGAGCGCCGTCATGGCGCAGCGCGGGGCGCTCGGGCGCGCGCACGTCGTGCGGCTGTTCCTCAACATCATCGTCGCCGTCATCGCGGTCGTCGGCCTCACGAACCTCGCGGGCGTTTCGGCCGAGTCGATCCTGCTGGGGAGCGCGTTCGCCGGGATCGTCCTGGGCCTCGCCGCCCAGACGGTGCTGGGGAATGTGTTCGCCGGTCTCCTGCTCGTGTTCGCCGACCCGTTCCGGCCGGGGGACCGGGTCGGGTTCGTCTACTCCGCCTACCCCGCCCTGCCTCCGTCCTACCCGCACGAGCTCGAGTACCCCGTGTACTCCGGGACGATCGAGGACATCGGGCTCGTCTACACGGTCCTCAAGCTCGACTCCGGCGGGATCGCCCGCGTTCCGAACGCCGCGGTGATCAGCTCGCTCGTCCTGCAGCCGCACCCGACGTCGATCTCGTACCACCGGGTCCGGATGACGTTCCCGCAGTCGACCGCGATCACGACCGTGGAGGGCGCCCTCCCCGCGATCGCCGCGGCGTTCCCGCGCGCGAGCGCCTTCGACCCGGGTCCCCGGTTCGAGGTCACCGACATCTCGGCGGCGACGTGGGACGGAACGTTCCTCGTCTCGTCCCCGGGCCGGACCGACGCCGACGTGCGGAACACGGTGCTCCGCCTCGTGCTCGCGCGCCTCCCTGGGGCGAGCGCCTCGACGAAGCCGTAGCGCGACCCACTCCTTAAATCGCCCCGCGCCTCGCCCGCTCAAACGAGGGGCCCATGAACTACCGCATCACGCTCATCCCGGGCGACGGGATCGGACCGGAGGTCACCGACGCCGCGCGGCTCGTCGCCGAGGCGACGGGCGTCTCGATCGACTGGGACGTCGTCGACGCGGGGGAGCGCGCGATCCGGGCGACGGGTTCGCCGCTCCCGGAGAGCGTCCTCGAGTCGATCCGCCGCAACCGGGTCGCCCTGAAGGGGCCGATCACGACGCCGATCGGGAGCGGATTCCGTTCCGTGAACGTCGCGCTTCGCCAGCAGCTCGACCTCTACGCATCCGTGCGCCCGGCGCGCGCGATCGCCGGGGAGGGGACGCGGTTCCCCGAGACCGACCTGCTCGTCGTCCGGGAGGCGACCGAGGGGCTCTATTCGGGCGTCGAGCACTGGGTCGACCGCGACCACTCGGCCGCGGAGACCGTGAACATCATCACCCGCAAGGCGTCCGACCGGATCATCAAGTTCGCCTTCGAGCGCGCCCGCCGGGACCACCGCAAGCACGTGACGGCGGTCCACAAGGCGAACATCATGAAGACGACCGGGGCGCTGTTCCAGACGGCGTTCCGCGAGATGGCGCCGAAGTATCCGGACCTCCTCGCGGACGAGCGGCTCATCGACAACATGTGCATGCAGCTCGTGAAGAAGCCCGAAGAGTACGAGGTGATCGTCACCACGAACCTGTTCGGCGACATCCTCTCCGACCTCTGCGCCGGCCTCGCCGGCGGGCTCGGCGTCGCGCCGGGGGCCCTCTACGGGGAGACGATGGCGGTGTTCGAGCCGGTCCACGGCTCCGCGCCCAAGTACGCGGGCCAGGACAAGGCGGACCCCGTCGCCGAGATCCTCTGCCTCGAGCTCCTGCTGCGGCACCTCGGCGAGACCGAGGCGGCCGACCGGGTGTTCCGGGCCGTCTGGGAGACGATCCACGAGAAGAAGGTCGTCACGTACGACCTCGCGTTGCCCGGCTACACGCAGCGGCCCGTGCCGCCGTCCAGCTGCTCCGCGATGGCGAAGGAGATCGCGCGGAAGGTGCCGGTCGTCGACCTCGACGCCCCGCTGCCGACGTACCGGCCCCCGACGCCGACCGCGATCGACCCGTCGCTCGAGGGCGCGTAGTCGGCGCCGGAGAGGTCGTGCCCGGCCCGGGGACAAACCCGCCGGCCGACGAGAGCGAGTGGGTCGGCTGGCACCGGGGCTACGAGTCGAGCGCGCATCTAACGGGGCGGCTTCCCGTGGTCCGGCATCTCCTCGGCGAGGCGCTCGACCGCGCCCCGCCGGGGCCGATCCGGCTCGCGAGCCTGTGCGCGGGCGACGGGCGTGACGTGCTCGGCGTGCTGCCCGGACACCCCCGGGGACCGGACGTCCGGGCGCGCCTGGTCGAGCTCGACCCGGTGCTGGCTCGACGCGCCCGCTCCGAGGTCGAGCGGCTCGGTCTCTCCGGGGTGGAGGTCGTCGAAGGCGACGCGTCGACCTCGTCCGCGCTGATGGGGCAGGCGCCGGTCGGGGTGCTGCTCCTCTGCGGGATCTTCGGCAACCTGACGGACGCGGACGTGGAACGGTGCGTGCGGGCGCTCCCGCGCCTCGTGGGACCCGCCGCGACCGTGCTGTGGACGCGGGCGCGCTTCGCGCCCGACCTCACGCCCTCGATCCGACGCTGGTTCGCGGAGACGGGGTTCGACGAGCTCGCGTTCGTCCCGATCCCCGGCACCTCGGCGTCGGTCGGCGCGCACCGGTTCGCCGGCCGGTCCGAGCCGTTCCGGCCGGACGAGCGGTTGTTCACCTTCCTGCCGCCGGCGGAGCGGCCGTACGCAAAGAGCGCCCCCGACGAGTCGGACGCGCCGCCCCGCTAGCGGGTCGGTGCGGGCGCGGCTCTAGCTTTATGGGGAAGCGGACGCCCTCGACGGACGGGAAGCATGTCGGGCGGGCGGGTGGTCCGGATCGCGAAGGGCCCGGCCGCCGCGTCCTCCGCCCCGCTCCCCGACCGGTCGGAGCTCTCGGTCTGGCACCCCAACCGCGCGGGGACGCAGCGCGCCGTGCGCCTGACCCTCCTCTACGTCGTGTTCCTCGCGGTCCTCTACGGGGTCTTCCTCGGCCTCGACCGGACCGCTCCCGGCGGCGGCAGCGCGGGGGCGTCGGCCGGCCTCTGGGGGTTCAGTCTCGTCGCGCTCGTCCTCGGCGTCGGCGGGGCGCTGTTCGCGCTCAGCCAGGCGCCGCGGGGCGTCGAGGTGGGCCCGACGGCCACCGTGGTGGTCGGACGGTGGGGCCTTCGCCGCGCGTTCCCGCCCGTCGGCCAGCTCGCGATCCGGGAGGTCCGCCACCATCCGGCAGGGATCCTCTCGAGCGCACCGGTCGTGGCCGTCGAGCTCACCAGCAGCCGCGGGCGGCGGACCACCTGCTTCCTTGAGCAAGGGATCCTCGCGCCGACGACCCCGCCCCGCTGAACGGTCGAACGACCCGGGGGTCCGCGGACCCCGAGGAGCGGTTCACTCGAGCAGGTCTTCGAGCTCGCTCGCGACCAGCGTGAGGAGTTGATCGAGCGAGCGGTTCTTGAGCTCGGTGATGTGGCCGGCGTCGGTCTCGAGGCGGGCCAGGAACTCGTCGCCGTCGCGCACGAACGAGAGCGAGAGGACGTGGCGCCGTCCGTCGGGCAGCGGCACCTCGAGCTCGACCGGGGGGGCCTTCGGAGCGGCCTCGGAGGGGCGCGGCTTGGCGGCCGGCTTCCCGGACGGCTTCGCCGCCGGCTTCTTCGGCGCCGGGCGCGGGGCGGGCTTGGGCGTCGCCTTCGGGGCCGGGCGACGTCCGGTCGACTTCGAAGCCGTCGGCTTCGCCTTCGATCTCTGACGGGCGGAGGTCGGCACCGAGTCGCCTCGCGTCGGCCGCACCAAGCCCTCCTATTTATGGGTATGGCCGCCGAGGGTCCGGCCCGGCCCTCGGAAATGCCGCGAAACGCCTCGAGCGTACCCCTTTAGGGGCCGGGCCCCCTCGGCCGGCTTGGGATGACCCCGGCCGTCGCCCCTCCCGAGGAGCCGTTCCTGTCGGAGTCGGGCGACGCGCCCCCCCTGCGGCCCGAGATCGCGCTCCTGCTCGCCGGCCTCGCCCTGCTGCTCGTCTTCCTCGCGCTCGAGCCGTACCTCTCCTACGCCCTCTTCGGGTCCGACTCGGGCGAGTACTACCGGCTCACCGCGACGCTGCTCGCGACCGGCCACCTCCCGACCGGCGCGGCGTACGGTGGGTGGGGGAGCGCGTACCCCGACTTCCCGGGGATCTTCCTGCTCGCCGGCGCGACGGCCGGCGCGACGGGGACCGGGGCGTTCTCGGCGCTCACGATCGTGGTCCCGGTCGTCGCGGTCCTCTCCGTGGTGCCGCTGTTCCTCTTGTTCCGGCGGCTGTACCCCAACGACACGGTCGCGCTCCTGGCCGCCGCGATCGCGTCGATCGCGATGCCGCGGCTGTTCTCGATCGCCCACCCCGCGCCGCTCGCCCTCGGCGACTTCCTGTGCGTCGGCTGCCTGTGGATGCTCGTCGAGAGCCGCCGGGACGTCCGCTGGTTCCTGCCACTGTCGCTCAGCGGGGGCGCCCTCATCGTGACCCACCACCTGTCGACCTACTTCTTCGCCGTCAGCGCGCTCGGCGGCCTCTTCTTCCTCGAGATGTGGCGCCCGGGACTCTGGAGCCGGCGCTTCCCGACGCGGGAGCTCGCGTTCCTGGGCGGCTTCGTTTCCGTCACGTTCGTCTTCTGGTTCTACGGCACGACGTCGTTCGTCTCCAAGGTGATCCTGACCGGCCTCCCGTACCCGGCGTACGTCGGCTTCGCGGCGTTCGAGGCGATCGGGCTCCTCGCGGTCGCCGGCGCCGGGGGCGTGATCGCCTGGCGCCGGCGCTCGGCCTGGCCGCACCCCGGGGTCGTCCGCCTGCCCACCGACCGCAGCCTCGTCCGCGACCTGACCGTGATCGCGGTCGTGGTCTTCGGGTTGGTCTCGGTGCTGCTCGTCGTGCCGGTCCCGGGCACGACCCAGACGACGAGCCCGCTCACGATCCTCTGGTTCTCGCCCCTGCTCGGCCTCGGCGTCTTCGCGTCCGGCAGCCGACGCACGCCGTCGATGGCCCGCCTCGGCCCGTTCGCGCTCACCTGGCTGGGGGCCCTCGGCGCCTCCGCCGGGCTCATGGTCGTCCTCGCGGCGGTCGCGAGCGCGGACCCGCACCTCACGGCGCTGGCGAGCTTCGCGGCGACGATCGCACCCGAGCGCCACGTCGAGTACCTGTTCCTGCCCCTCGGCCTCCTCTTCGCGATCGGCCTCGCGCGCGTGGTCGCGCGGGCGGGCGACCGGGGCGGTCGGAAGGCCCTCTACGCCGCCGCGATGGGCGTCGTCCTGCTGCTCGCCGTCAACGCGGCGATCGTCTACCCGCCCCAGGCGGACTTCGGCGGGTTCGAGGAAGGGCTCACCCACGGGGACGCCGCGCTCTGGATGTGGGTGGGGATCGCCGCGCCGTCCACCTGGGTGGTCGCGAGCGACCACCGGCTGAGCTCGATGGTGTTCGGCTTCGACGGGAACCCCGCGACGTGGGTCACGACGCCCGCGCTGTTCACGGGCTCGAACGCGTCGCAGGCGTACGCGGAGTTACGGAGCGTCGGCGCCCCCAACCCGGCGGACCCGCATCCGGTGGACCTCGTCGCGATCGACTCGGTCATGTACTCCGGCGTCGCGCTCGATCCGGCCGGCAGCGCCCCACCGCTCTCCGCCGCCGCGATGGCCTGGTTCCAGACGTTGCCGTTCGTGCCGCTCTACGAGAACGGGCAGGACGTGGTCTACCTCGTCGACTCCGCGGCGATCCCCGCCGGGTAGGGGACCCGGCGGCCGTCCCGCTGCCAGAGGTAGAGCGGCGAGGTTCCCTCGCGGGCGAGGAGCGCGAGGACCGTCCGGGCCCAGGCGAGCTTGGCGAGCTTGCGGGCGCGCTCCGCGGGGTCGGTCGCGTCGGTGGTCTCGAAGTCGAACCCCCACAGCAGGATCTGGTGGGCGCCGAGCTCGTCGGCGAGGTAGGCCGCCCGGTCCCCGTCGGTGAACCCCCCGACGTCGAGGAGGCCGTCGCGCGGTGGCCCGGCCCACGACCCGGCGAGCGCCCCGGGGAACTGGGGGACCCACTCGTCGATCGCGGGCGCGTTGTCCCCGTGCGCGTGCACGACCACGAGGCTGCCGCGCAGGTTCGCCTCGATCTCGGCGGGGACCGGGCCGTCGAGGTCGGTCGTGATCACGTCCGGCACGAGGCCCGCCGCGAGGCAGGCGGCGGCGGCGCCGTCGGCGGCGACGATCGCCGCGGACGGAGCGCTCCTCGGGAGCCGCCAGACCGGCGGGGGGCCCGCGCCCGGGGCGAGGCCGGCGACGACCACGTCCCGACCGCGCAGTCGGGCGCCGAGCCGTCCCAGCGGGTCCTCGCGGGCCTCGGGCGGGAGGTGCTCCACGAGGCGCCGGGCGGAGGCTTCCTCCCGCGCGAAGGGGTAGCCGAGCGCGTCCCGGAGCCGCGCGTAGTGCGGCGCCCAGGCCTCGTAGCGCACGGACCCGTCCAGAGCAGACTTAGGCTTTATAGCCGAGGCCCTGCTCCGGCCGTCAGAGGAAGCCCGTCGATGAGGCCGCTAGCCCAAGAGATCCTTTCGCACCTACCGACCGACTCGAAGCGCGCGCCCGAATCGCCCCCGGCCCCGTCGAACGACGACGCGGAGCTCGAGGCGATCCTCGCGTCGCTGAAGACGAACATCAAGGTGGTCGGTTGCGGGGGCGGCGGCTGCAACACGATCAACCGGCTCGCGGAGGAGGGGCTCGCGGGCGCCGAGATGGTCGCGGCGAACACCGACGCGCAGCACCTCCTCGCCATCCACGCGCCCAAGAAGATCCTCCTCGGCCGGCGGCTCACTCGAGGCCTGGGCGCGGGCGCCCTGCCGCAGGTCGGCGAGCAGGCCGCGCGCGAGGCCGAGGATGAGCTCAAGAAGGCGCTCGCGAACTCGGACATGGTCTTCATCACGCTCGGCCTCGGCGGCGGCACGGGCACCGGCTCGGCTCCCGTTGTGGCCCAGACCGCGAAGGATGCCAACGGCGGGAATCCGCTCACGATCGCCGTCTGCACGCTCCCGTTCGCGTCGGAGGGGCTCGTGCGGCAGGAGAACGCGATGTGGGGCCTCGAGCGGCTCCGCTCGGTCGTCGACACCGTGATCACGATCCCCAACGATCGCTTGCTCGAGCTCGTCCCGCGCCTTCCCATCCAGACTGCGTTCAAGGTCGCCGACTCGGTGCTCGCCCGGGCGATCCGGGGGATCGCCGAGATCATCACCCGCCCGGGGCTCGTCAACCTCGACTTCAACGACCTCCGCACGATCATGAAGGGCGGCGGGGTCGCGCTCATCGGCATCGGCGAGTCCGAGTCGGACAACCGGGCCGAGGACGCGGTCCTGGAAGCGATCAACTCGCCGCTGCTGCACGTCGACATCGCCGGCGCGACGGGCGCGCTCATCAACGTCACCGGCGGCTCCGACATGACCGTCAGCGAGGCGCAGAAGGCCGCCGAGGTCGTCCAGAAGACGATCAGCCCGACCGCCCGGATCATCTGGGGGGCGGCGGTCGACCCCACGATGCAGAGCACGATCCGGGTGATGCTGGTGGTAACCGGAGTTAAATCCCCCCAGATTTTCGGTGGGGCGTCCCCCGGGACGGGGTCCGCCCGCAAGGCGGGTCCGGATCTCGACGTGGTACACTAGGTCACCGCATGGCGTTCCTCGACCGCGCCCGCAGGGTGCAGGACCAGTTCGACGGCCGGCTGCGCAGCCTGGGCCACGGCAAGTACGGCCGGATCCTGCGGATGGCCCGGCGGCCGACCTCGGAGGAGTACGTGAAGGTCCTCGAGGTGACGTGGCTCGGGGCCATCCTGATCGGGATCACCGGCTTCGGGATCTACATCTTCTTCACGCAGGCCGGCCCGTGGATCTGGAGCAACTACCTCTCCGCGCTCTAGGGGCCGACCACCGAGACGCATGAGCGAAGAGGGACGGGACGAAGGCATCGGTCTCCTGTCGGGGGGCCCCGCGGCGGTCGCGCCGGCGGCCCCTCGACCCGCGAGCCCCGCGCCGGTCCCCGCGGCGCCCGCCGCGCCGGCGCCCCCGAAGCCCGAGGTCCCCAGCGCGCTCACGCTGCGGGCGGCCGACGACACGGTGCGCCCCGTGACCGCCGGCACGGTGACGACCCTCTCCGCGGTCCTCACGAGCCGCGCGCCCGAGGCGACGAGCGCGACCGTCACGATCGAGGTCGGCTACACGTCGACCTATCCCGGCGAGGGCGCCGAGTGGCCGGTCCGGTGGACCCCGCCGGGGAAGCGGCAGTCCGCCGAGCTGTTCCCGCGCAAGGAGACCCACACGGTCGCGCTGGCCCCCAATGCGGGCGTCCCCCTCTCGTTCGAGGTGGAGGCGCCGGTCGGGGTCCGCTACGGCGACAAGGTCGAGATCCGCCTCGCCGCGACCGGCGCGGACGGCGGTACGCCCGTGAAGCTGACGCTCGCCTGCGTCGCCCGCCAGGCGGTGCTCGCGATCAAGACCTCGCGCGGCTACGAGCGCGAGGTCGCCGACACGCTGCTCGCCCGGGCGGAGGAGAAGCCGGACGTCGTCTTCGCCATGCTCGTGCCCTCGTCCCTGCGGGGCTACGTCTTCGCGGAAGGGATGAGCTTCGAGGGCGTCCGCGAGATGCTGAAGGGGATCCGCAAGGCGCGCGGCCTCGTGGAGGGCGAGACGACCCTCAAGGAGGTCGAGCCGCTCCTCGTCCCGAAGATCACGGTCGAAGGGTTCGTCGAGGGCGCGATCGTCGAGCTCATCAGCGGTCCGTTCAAGGGCGAGAAGGCCCGCGTCAAGAAGATCGACCAGGCGAAGGAGGAGATCACGGTGGAGCTCATCGAGGCGGTCGTCCCGATCCCGGTCACGGTGCGCGGCGACCACGTCCGGATGCTCGAGAAGGGGGCGGGGAAGAGTGGCGGATGAGGTGAGCGTCCTCGTCGAGGGCGGGAAGGCGTCGGCCGGCCCGCCGCTCGGACCGGCGCTGGGGCCCCTCGGCGTCAACGTGGGGCAGGTCGTCGCCCAGATCAACGAGCAGACGAAGCAGTTCGCCGGCATGCGCGTGCCCGTCGTGGTGCGCGTCGACCCCGCGACCCGCGCCTTCACGCTCTTGGTCGGTCGGCCGCCCGTCGCGGCCCTCCTCCTCAAGGAGGCCGGCAAGGAGAAGGGCTCGGGGAAGCCGAAGACCGAGACGGTCGGGGACGTCTCGCTCGACGCGGTCCGCCGGATCGCGGAAGCGAAGGGCGCCGACCTCCACGGCCGGACGATCGAGGAGAAGGTCAACCAGGTGATCGGGAGCTGCGTCTCCCTCGGGCTCTCGGTCGACGGCGAGGACCCCCGGGCGCTCCTGGGGAAGCGGCTCGCGGAACGGGGCCCGCGATGATGGGCTCCCCGGGCGGCTCCCCGCCCGACCTCACCAACGCCGAGATCGTCGACTACGAGGTGGTCGGCGGCGACGGGAAGGTGCGCCTCAAGCTCAAGGACGGGTCGGTCGTCGAGATCCGGCTCGAGATCATGAACATCCTGCGCGCCGGCAACGACCTGAGCACGGGGCTCCCGATCTACGTCGTCCAGTCCGCGCCGATCGTCCGGCTCGTGGAGACGCCCAAGGAGCTCCGCAAGGCCCCGTCGCGATCGACCCCCAAGGATCCCAAGGCGATCGCGGGCTTCGGCTGAGCGCCGTCCCGGCGAAACGCCTAAAGCGGCCGCCCGGTTCCACGCCGTCGTGGTCGACCTCCAGGAGACGCCGGCCGTCCCCCCCACGGACCCGGGCGGGGACGAACGGATCGGCTACCTCGCCGCGGGCGGTCTCCTGATCGCCCTCGGCTGGGGGCTCGGCGTCGTCGCGAACCTCCTCCTGCACGCGGCCGCCGGGAGCGGCGGGCTCTCGCTCGGCGGGATCCGGATCACCGCAACGCTCGGGTCGTACGCGTGGGCGGTCCTCGGGTTCGGGATCGGGACGGGCGCGGTCGGCGTGGGGCTCGTGCTCGTCGGACGGTCGACCCCGAAAGGGCCGTTCGTCCTGCCCGGCGTCGACTACTGAACGCGACCGGTCATCACCGGAGCGCGGTGGGCCTTGCGCGACGGCGGGCTGCGGTGCTCGACCGGGCTCTTGCTTCGGTGGAGCGTGGTCGCGCAGTCCGAGCACATCCGCTCGTCGGAGTCGAGGCACTGGCGGCACATCGTCCGCCCGCAGACCGTACAGCCGAGCGAGGCGGGGGCCCCGCACCGCGCGCACTGACCGACGAACACGATCGGGTCCCTCCCGGCGGAACCGGTCATCCGAGCACGCCGCTCGCCTTAAGCCCTTCGACGAAGCCGTCGGCGTAGGCCGCGCGCGTGACGTAGCGGGCGGCCCTCCGGGCCCGCGCGCTGCCCGAGGCGAAGCTCACCCCGAAGCCGGCGGCGCGCAGCATGCCGACGTCGTTGTCGCCGTCGCCGAGCACGACGCAGTCCGCGAGCGTGAGGTCGCGGTACGCGAGCGCCCGCGTGAGCGCCGGCAGCTTGCCGGCCCCGACCTCGAGGAGGTGGACCGCGAACCCGGTCGACTCGACGGTGATCGGGAACGCCCCCAGGGCCGCCCGCAGGCGGGCGACCGAGACGGTCGGCGCGAGCGCGACCTCCGTCTCGCGCCAGCGGTCGGTGAACAGCCGCCGGACGGGCAGGCCCGAGCGCTCGAGCCGACGGAACGCGCGCAGCGCCACGCGGCGGTCGGCAAGCCGCTCGATCCGCTCCCGCCCGTCGGGCCCGGTGTCGAGCAGGATCCCGCCGTTCTCGGCGACGATCGGGCCCGAGAGGCCGAGCGACCGATGGAGCGCGAGCGCGATCGGGAGGACGTTCCCCGTCGCGAGCACGACCGGGATCCCGTGGTCCTCGAGGGCGCGCACGCGTTCGACCGCGCCGGGGTCGAGCCGGCGGGAGCGGTCCGTGAGCGTGCCGTCCACGTCGGTCACGACGGCCCGGAAGCGGCGGCGGAGCGGTCGGGGCACGGGGCGCTGCTCCTAGGCCGTCGCCCGGACCCGGGCGATCGCCGCCCGCAGGGCCGCGGCGACCTCCTGGCCGTCGCGGCGGCCGCGGACCTCGCGCATCACGTCGCCCATCAGCGGCGAGAAGGCGGCGTCGCCGCGGGCCTGCACCGTCGGCGCGTTCGCCGCGACGATCCGGTCGACGAGGGCGCGAAGCTCCTCGGCGGTCATCCCCGAGAGCCCGCTCGCGGCGAGCGCGCGCTCGAGCGAGGGCGCCCCGTTCGCCATCGCGGCCAGCACGGTCGGGATCCCTTCCTTCGCGAACCGTCCCGCCTCCGCGGCCGCGAGCAGCGCCTCCAGCGCGTCGAGCGACGGCTCGATCGCGGCGACCCCGTCGGGGGGCACGAGCCCCGGCAGGTCCTGCGTGAGGAGGCGGGCGACCAGCGAGGGCCCGCGTCCCCGACCGACCAGGGCCTCGAAGTCCTCGACGTGGTCGCCCGAGACCAGCTGCCGGACGACCTCGTCCGAGAGCCCGTACTGGCGGGAGAGCCGCTCGCGCAGCGCGGCCGGGCGTTCGGGCAGGGCGGCCCGAAGGCGGTCGAGGTGCTCCGACGAGATCGGGATGGGGGGGATGTCGGTCTCCGGGTACATGCGGTCCCGGCCCGGGAGCGGCCGAGAGTAGCGGGTCCGGCCGTCGGGCAACGGGTCGCGGGTCTCGCCGGGGACCCCGCGCCGGGCCGTCTCCGCCCGTTCCGCCACGGCCGCGATCGCCCGCTCCGCCCGGTCCCGGTCGGGGCCCGTCAGGAGCACGAACCCGTCGGACGCGTCGAGCCCGAGCTCCGAGCGCACGCGCTCGACCACCGGGGCGTCGAGGCCGTACCCGGGCAGCTCGTCGGAGTGGAGCAGGCCCCTGAGCCCGACCGAGCGGGCCTGCTCGGCCAGCTCGCGGCCGAGCCGCTCCTCGGTCCCCGGCGGCGACCGCAAAAGGTCGGCGAACCCGCGCAGACGGAGGGCGAGGACCGGGGCGCGCCCCCGGGACTTCGGCGCGAGCGGACCCGACGCGACCGAGGCGAACAGCGGGGTCACCTCGACCGCGACGGGGTCGACCGGGGGGGCCCGGCGCCGCACGAGCTCGTCGCGGACCGCGAGCAGCCGGCGCTGCCGCGCCACCTCGTGGTCCGCGTACTGCTCGATCTTGCGGAGCTCCTGAACGCCCTTGATCTCCACGCGGTGCCCGCCCTCGATGGACACGTTGAGGTCCTCGCGGATCGTCCCGATCCCGCGCCGGACCCGACGCGTCGACCGGAGGAGCGCGCCGATCTCCTCGGCGACCGCCCGCGCCTCGGCGCCGCTCTCGATCTCGGGGCCTGTCGCGATCTCCACGAGCGGGATGCCGAGTCGGTCGAGTCGGTAGACGACCTCCTCCGCCGACTCGCCGGACTTGCGCGCGGCGTCCTCCTCGAGGCAGATCGAGAGGATCGAGTAACGCTTCCCGCCGAGCATGAGCGAGCCGTCGACCGCGACGAGCGCGGTCCGCTGGAATCCGGACGTGTTCGATCCGTCGACGACGATCTTCCGCATCACCTCGACCTCGTCGAGCGGGCGGGCGTCGAGGAGGAGCGCGAGCAGGAGCGCGGTGTCGAGCGCGGCCGGGTTCACCGGATGCGGCGGCTCCTCGTCCATCTCGACGAGGCACGTCGTGGGGCCGGCCTCGTAGCGGTAGGCGAGGCCCCGGGACGCCTGGTAGGCCGCCGCGGGATCGATCGCGAGGTTCTCGCCGCTCGCGGCCCGCAGCCGACGGACGAACGAGAGCGAGACGTCGTCGGAGAGCTCGCTCGGGCACCCGCAGAACAGCTTGCCCGTCGCAAGCTGCTGGTGGACCTCGAGGCCGGCCTTCACGGACCCGCCTCGGGCTCGTGCCGTTCGTGGAACTCGCCGACCCGGTCGGCCCGCAGGAGCTCCTCGACGCGCTTCGGGTCGGCCGAGTGGCCGAGCGCCCAGAGCAGCTTCGCGTAGGCCGTCTCGGGAAGGAGGTCGCCGAGGTACAGCACGCCCGCCCGGAGCAGCTCACGGCCGGTCGCGTAGACGTACGGGTCCGCGTTCCCCTCGAGGCACTGGGTGGTCATCGCGACGATCATCCCGCGCGTGGTCGCGGACCGGATCCAGGAGAGGTGCCAGGACCCCACGTGGCCGAGCCCGGTCCCGGCGAGGACGATCCCGCGCAGCCCCCTGGAGAAGCTCTCCGCTCGCTCGGCGGTGAGCCCCGGATAGAACCACAGGAGGCCGCCGCGGGGGTCGAGCGGACCGTCGACGCGGGCTGGCCCCGGTCCGGGCGGCCGGATCGGCCGATCGAACGAGACGACCCCGTCCACGACGTGGCCCAGCGGCACCCCGTTCCGGCTCCGGAACGCGTCGCGACGGCTCGAGTGCATCTTGCGGACCCACGTCCCCCGATGGATCGCGAACCGGTCGTCCGACGGACCGGCGTGCATGACGACGACGACCTCCCCCAGCCGCGGGTCCCGCGCGACCGCCGCGGCCGCCCGCAGGTTCGACGCGCCGTCGGACGAGGGGCGGTCGGGGGACCGCTGGGCCCCGACCAGCACCACCGGCCCGGGGAGGTCCGCGAGCAGGAAGCTGAGGGCCGCCGAAGTGAACCCGAGCGTGTCGGTGCCGTGGGCGATCACCACGCCGCGCGCGCCGTCCCGGAACGCTGCGACGACCTGCTCCGCGATGGCGACCCAGTCTTCCGGGGTGATGTCCTCGCTCAGCCGGTCGAAGACCGGCACGATGCGGACCGGTCCTCCCGCGTCGAGCTCGGGGTAGAACGCGAGGATCTCGTCCTCGTCGCGCACCGGACGCACGCCGCCAGTCTCGTAGTCGACGCGCGAGGCGATCGTTCCGCCCGTGGTCAGCAGCGCGAGCGGCGGACCGGACCCGGGCGCCGCGCGTGGGGGGACGGCCGGAGCACCACGTCCTCGGCCCTCGCCGTCGCCGAGCAGACGGTACGAGAATCCGCGCGCGATGACCAGCCCGATGTTGTAGCCGCTCTCGAGCTTGAGCTGGAGGACGCGGTCGCCCGAGAGCTCGTGGTGCGGCACGATCGATCCCGTCCAGGTCCGCGTCCCGTCGGAGATCTCGACCCGCTGGCCCATCGGCAGCGCGCGGAGCGCCTCCCAGGGGTCCTTCCCGTTCGTTGTGGACATGGTTGCGAGCGCCGAGGCTCCGCCGGGCTCCGGGAGGGTGGCCGGCTAATAAGGGTCGTCCGCGCCGGTTTCTCGGCGACCCCGGGCTTTTATAGGCGACCCACCTCGCCGCCGCCGGGAACACGAGAACACCCGGATGCCCGTGTGGGGTAGCTACGGGGTCGGGGCCGGCTCCCCGTCCCGCTACAGTGGATTATCCTAGAGGCCTGCGGAGCCTCAGACCTGGGTTCGAATCCCAGCACGGGCGTGCTCCCCCGGGGGTTCCAAACCCCGGAGTCGTGTCCGCTAGTCGGACTTCGACTCGACGTACCTGCGGAGCCGCGCGTAGACCTGTTGGCGGGTTTCGAATAATTCGAAATCCGGTCGTCCGTGGAGCGAGCGGTAGACCGCTCGATGGCCGCCCTCGACCTTCAGTCGCCAACGTCCCGGCATGTCGCGGAGCGGCGCCACGTCTAGTTCCGCCGACGCCCTCCAAGGGTGTCGGCTGAATTCTGGGAAACGGTCAAGGAATGCCTGCTGGACTTTCCCGGGGAGTTGGTCGAAGTCGCGCTCCGCCGCGCCGAGGAAAGTGAACGCCTCCTTCCACGGCGTGAGGGCTCGGGAGGGCACCGGTCAACGCCTCCGGATCCCCCACTGTGGATGACGCTTCTCGACGTCGGCGAAGGTGCGGCTCGTTCCCTCGCGTTCCCGTCCCTCGAGTTCTTTCACGGTTTCGGGAGGGAGCCAGTCTTCAAAGGCCGAGAGAAGGAATTCGTCCCAATTCTTGTTCGCCGGCTTGAGTTGTTGAAGCAAGTCGATGGTCGAACGATGCGCGGGGATGCTGGACATCGGATCCGCGGAGCTCATGGGTTCCTCATGAGGTTTCATCGGGTTAAGGTTAGCGGCGACGCTCGATCGACTCGAACTGCCGGGTCGACCGAATTTCATCGTTCCCTCCTCGGGGGGTCACGTCGCTCAAGAGCCGGAGGTTCGTGCGGCCTCGTGGGCGGAGCGGCGTCGGAGCAGGTCTGAGTACGAGCCCCGCTCGAGGGCCCCTCGCGAAATCCCAAGCCGGGCCAACTTTGCGCTGAGGTCGCGGTGGGCGCGAGACGCTTCGGCGGCCGACCGCACTGGGTGCTCGAATTCGAGAAAGTTCCCCAACCCGTCGACGCGGTCCAGGTGGACCCGGGTCCCTCGCCACTCGTAGACCCTTCTTGTCTTTGAAACCACGACGTCGACCCCCAGAGCGGCCCGTAGCACCCGCTCGATACCGTGCCCTCGGGGCAGGGATGCCAGCTCGATCCGGCTGTCCTTCGTGGATGCAAGATTCGCCCGGCTGTACTGAACAAGCTGATCTTCACACAGGGGCTGCGACCTGAGCTTGAGCCGACCGGATCGTGCGGGGAAGTAGACGTCTCGCTGGTGGAGTGTCGAGAGAAACTTGGCACCCTCGACGCGCAGTCGGGCGGCGAGGCCTGTCGGATCGCCGACTCGCGCCTTGAGTTCGACGAGTTGCCTCGAGGTCGAGAACCGGCGGCCGTTGGAGGGAGCGGACACGGACGCCCCACGCGTACGTCGTGATGAACGAGTCATCGCTGCCTTGTAGGCGCTCGCGGTATTGAACTTCAGCTCGAGCGCGCGCGGCAGACCCCGGGTAACCCCGATGCTCCCCGTGCGGATTCGAACCCCCCGGGGGTGCGAATCCCAGCACGGGCGAGTTTCTCTCCCCCGCCGAGAGGCTCGTGGTCGGGGCAACGCGTCCGCCCCATTCGGAAGTGACCGAAGCTGCCCCAATGGTCCTACCCGAGCCTCCGCATAGAACCGT